>JAABUQ010002160.1_pt1 | contig 39745 bp, 41 predicted proteins | sample 5560001 | NCBI WGS metagenome assembly JAABUQ01 (sample SAMN10711888, study PRJNA513371) | rock metagenome | isolation source: Antarctica rocks | place: Antarctica: Victoria Land, Finger Mt nord | collected 2015-12-18
AAGACCTGTTTGCCGTTTTTGGCGTGTCCGTTTTTGATCAGATGCTCGCTGCCGCAGTGGGCGCAACGCAGGGTTCGGGTAAGCATAGGTTCAGCTTACCATAATCAAACCAGATTGAGCCACTACCAAAAATTGTTTCATGAACACTGATGTTCAGCGGCAGGGGAAAGTGATGCTCTTGATGCTCCGGATGAAGGGTAAATGTGCCGAGCTTGTCCTGGGCGAGATAGACACCGGCGTCCTCATCGTAATGGCGGACGACCACCGCCCCGAACAGAGACTGCCCGAAATCAACTGAATAGACTGTCTGGAGCGCTCCGGTGGCCTTAATGATGCAGGCGACCTTTGGTCCACCCAGAGTGCTGCCAATGGCAAGCTCGTTCTCCGGCAAATGGTATAACCCGCCGCGTTGACTCGGTCCTATTTCTTGCGTAACGGCCATGAAAATGTTGCTTTCTTTAACTTGGGTCTAATCGGGTGTCATTCCCGAAGCTTGCTTCGTTACCGGTTTTGCCCGTTAATTGTGCCTGCTCTTTGAGTTGCCCTTGTGTTGTCAGTGCTGCCGGCGTGTAACCAACGAGAACGAGGGGAGCGCCTACCCGCGCGTTTTTCAGCGTGTCGGCGGTGACCAGTGCACGCGCTGTTCCGTGCAAGGTTTTTATTCTATTCTATTGACTGCTTAACCGATGCGGGAGGCCAAGCACATATCTTGTTGATCATCCAAACAGTCTCTCAGATGCCAGGTGTGAGTGAACCGGCCATCCTGGAGGCAGACGGTTGGCAAGCAGGAAAAAGCTTACCTGACATTCACCCCATAACTCACCGATTAGAGATCACCGAAGAAGCGTAACCCGGCGCGTGCAACCGGCTCGCCCCATTCTTGGACGAAGTGGCCCGCTTCGGGGACGACCAGCGGTTCCGGACAGCCCCGAATCTGGCTGTGCAGCACTTTCATTGTTCCTACGTCCGCATCCTTTGCTCCAATCGCCATGAAAGACTGCCCCGACCATTCTTCTTTCCAGAACCTGACGGCCGCCTCGGCTTCGGCCACTCCTTCCATCTCAGGCGCGACCATGGCGAGGTCCGGGAACGTTCGCGCACCAGCCTGGAAGCGCGTGTCGGGGAAAGGCGCATCGTAGGCAGCCATCTCCTGATCGGTGAGCTGCGGCGTTACCGCGCGAATGAACTGTCCTACCGGCAAGTCAGGCGTGCTGCGGACCAGCGCTCTCCACTCATAAAAATGCGGACCGAGCGGCTTGCCGGTGGGAAGAACTGTGTTCATCACAAACAGCCTATCCAATTTGGAACGGAAGCCAAGATCCACGGGCAAGGTGAGTCCCAGCGTCCCTCCCCAATCCTGAACCACCAGGGTGATATTGCAAAGGGCCAGGTGCTCAACGAAACGCAGAAGGAACTCCCGGTGGAAGTGAAAGGTGTAGGTGGAGTCTAGCACGGGCTTGTCGGAGCGTCCGAAGCCGAAGAAGTCGGGAGCAACCACCCGCGCCCCACTTTCCAGCATCATAGGGATCATTTTGCGATACAGATAGCTCCAGGTCGGTTCGCCGTGCAGACATAAGAAGGTATGTTTGGCATCTTTTGGCCCCAAATCCAGGTAGTATGCTCGCAGCCCTTCATACCCAGGCAGATTGTCCACATAGTGCGGCGGGAACGGGAAGTCCGGCAGATCGGCAAAGCGATCGTCAGGCGTGCGGAGGGCATTAACGGCAATCATTGAAATCTCCTTTGGGTATCCAAGTTTGAGGATCCAGGCGGGAACGCCCACGGGCGTGAGTTCAGTTATCTTCCTCCGGCCGCGCCCAGGGTTACCGAAGCGAGTGGCACCGCGTCGAGGAAGCGCATACCTGAAAGCGCGTACCTGCGCCAGCAGTGCGCTTCGACCTTGGAAGTGCTTGTAAGGGCATTGTGAGAAACACCAGCGGCGCTCCCAATGGCACGCAGTGTCACGGCACTCTCCCCGCCCGCGTTGAGGAGAGCTGCTGCTGCCACAATCAGCTTTTTGTCTGTACCTATTGGATCCGAGTTGTTGCTATTCCTCATCATACCGGAGCAAGTTTCTTGTTCGATTGGAGGAGAATTGGTTCCTCGCTCGCTTGCAGGTGAACCAGCCGCTCGGAATCACTCCACAGTTTCACGGCCCGCTTTTCGTCGTAGGAGACTTTTGAGGATCGCGCCTCGATCAATGCGCCATTATGCGACTGAATGTACTCGCCGGAGCTGCCGGCGAAAGCCGGGTCCGCAACGACCTTGCCGAGTCCGGCACCGGAAAAGCTGATACTCCCCATGGTAACACCGAGCTTCTTGAAACACCACTTCATCAGCGGCGTCTTCACGAGCCACTGCGCGGGCTTGGGAGACGTTCTGATTAACCCAGTCTCCGGGATAAAGCCCGGATCGAACGCGATGGATGCGAGCGAACTTCCGCTCCGGCGAAGCCTGCGATCCAGTTCATAGGCGTAGAGGATCAGGCACAGCTTCGATGTGGTGTAGCGTCTCCCGCCTGAGATCGGCTTGGCGCCATTCTTGCCCTCGGCTGCGAGCGCCTGGGCATCCGGTTCCACGGCAGGCCCAACCATCTTGCCGTCCATCGTGTCCGGGTCGTGCGTCCCGCTCGTAGTGAACACGATCCGCCCATTTTCCGAAACGCGGTCAAGCAGGAGGTTCATAAGCAGGAAGTGTCCGAGGCAGTTGGTCGCAAACGTGTCCTCATAGCCGTCGGGACTGTAGGAGATCGGCCCTTGAAACTGCGCCCCTGCATTGCAGAGAATGGCCTGAAGAGAGTCTATCTGGCCGCTGCTGAGCATAGCCTGACAGCTTGCGGCGGCTTCCCGAACGGATGCGAGGGAAGAAAGATCTAACTGAATGGTGCTGACAGTGACACCGTACTGTTCCCGTATCTGCTGTGCGGCCGTCTCGACACGAGCGAGGCTGCGCCCGGCGAGAAGAAGGTTCAGGCGCGGGCCAGAGGCGAGTTGTTTAGCGGCTGCGAGTCCGATCCCCTCATGGCCGCCTGTAATCAGAACTGTGGGCATAGTAGTCTCCTTTGTTATCTGACAGGTTGACGCTGTCAACCCAATTGGACAAAGTGGCCTGCTTCCGGGACGACCAGCGGTTCCGGACAACCTCGAATCTGTTTGCGTAGCGTACCCTCTCGATCCTAACCGACCGCACCAACCCCGTCTGCCGCGAGATCGTCCGCAAGGCACTGTGAAGAGGCCAGGCGAACGAGCGCAAGCGTGACGTGAAGCCTCTCAGAGAAATATCCCTCAAGCCTCAATTTTATGGCTTACCGGCGACTGTATCAGCCCTGCCGTATCAGCCCTGCCGCAGAGAGTCAGGCAGCGCAAGCCAGGTCATGCCGATCCGCTTGAACAGTGCCTGTTCCTGCTCCGAGGAGCCGCGAGACGCCGCACCAGCGGGCGGGAGCGTGTGGGACTTTGCGGGTGCTGCAAGTTCCGTGATCGTGCGCTCGAAGCCGCCCGGCAGGTAGAAGTTCAACAGCCGGACGGTCGGCGTGTCAACGCGGAAGCTGTGAACGCAGCGGGAGGGGATGTAGGCCAAAGAGCCTGCCTTGGCCGTGATCTTCTCCTGGCCGGCAATCAGTGTGAGCTGACCCTCTATGACGTAGATGACCTCATCCTGCTCGTGCGTATGCGGAGGCGGCCCGGAGCGCTGCGGGCAAAGCTGCTCCATCAGGGAGTACGACCCGCCTGTCTGTTCTGTCGTTGCCAGGATAGTCCACAAGCTGTCCTGCGCCCAATACGCGGGCGCTTTCGCCACTTCAACGCCGTAAGGCTTGATGGAGTTTACCTGGTTCGGCCTCGTCGCCATGTTGTCCTTGGTCGGGGGGTCGGCGAACGGAAGGCCAAGGATGGGAATTTGGCCGAACTCCCGCGAACACTCCTCGACCATCCACCGGGGCGGCATGGGGAGTGAACTGGGGACGGGTAGCTTGCGCTCCGCCGCCGGTGTTGCGATGCTCATCAGAAGCATCTCGAACCCGGCGGGCGTGTAGAAGTTGAACAGGCGCGTACCGGCAATGTCCACTGTAAAGCTGTGTTCCACCAGGCGTGGGACAGAGATAAATGTTCCCGGCCCGGCGTCCACGGTCTCCCCGCCCGCGTGGAAGGTGCAGTGCCCGCTCATCACATACAGGCCCTCATCCATCGGGTGCGCGTGGGTCGGCGGCCCCCCGATCCCGGTTCCGCAGAGCTGCTCGAGGAAGCAGAAGTTGCCGTTGGTGAGGTAGCTGCCCGCCAGGGGCATCCAGAGGTTGTCGTTGATCCAGAAGGCCGGACTGTTCTCATTAGTAAGTGCGTAGGGGGAAACTGCTTCATTCATATCGTTGAGCATCCTTTCAAGAATTCGGTCTGAACGGAATCAGGCGTAGGTCAGATCAGCCTCCTCCGGGAGCGCCCAGAGCCACGGATGTGAGAGGCAGCGCGTCCAGGAAGCGCGTGCCGGTGGACTCGAGCCACGCGGCGACCAGCGCCTCCTGCCCGCGCCCGCCAGCCAGCGCCCGGTCGAAACCGCCCGGAAAGTGGAAGACCAGCAGCCGGGCGGCCTCGGCGGCCTGCCAGCGCAGCAGCGTCCCTGCGGGCGCATAGCTGAACGCCCCCACTCCTGCCTTGACCGATCCGCCGCCGTCGCTCTCTATGTTGACCGAGCCTTCCAGCACATAGAGCGCTTCATCAGTGCCGAGGATGCGGCGCGGCATCCCCTGGCCTGCCGCCGCCACTACCTCGAAGAGGTCATAGTCGTCCCCGGTCTCGGTTCCTGCGGCGAGGAGGTGCCAATCAAGTCCGAAGGCCCGGAACGCCGGGCCATCCTCCGCCCGCGCGATCTTGAGCGTCCCGGCGTGCCAGGGATCAGGCTCCGTGACCAGCAGCTCCTCGGCCGGCTGGACGCTGAACGGCAGCGCGGTGACAGCGACGGAGCCGTAAAGACGCGACAAAATCTGGTTCAACTCATCGCTCTTCGGAGGAGCGCTCTCCTCCATCGTCGGCCGCCGGCGCTCCTCGGCCGCACGGGCGAGGGAGACCACCTGGATCTCGTTGCCGGCGGGAGCGTACCAGTTGAGTATTCGCGTCTCCTCGCTCTCGACGGTGAACGTGTGCGGGATCATTCGCGGCAGGTGGACGAGCGTACCCGCTTCCGCCCGGATGATCCGCCCTTCGAGATGGAAGTTCATCGTGCCCTCCACGATGTAGAAGCCCTCAATCGACACGGGGTGGCGATGCGCCGGCGGTCCGAGTCCGCTGGGCATGACCTGTTCCATGAACGAGCACCGGTTGTTGGTCTGGATTCCAGTCGCCGGGATCAGCCACAGCGTGCCGACCAGCCACATGGCGGGCGCTGTTTCGCGGTCGAGAGTATACGCTGGCGAGTGGCGAAGTAGTTGCGTGTCCAATGAAGCCTCCTATCATTTAAGTTTTTTACCACCAGGCGCGAATAGGCCGAAGGGGCGCATCCAGGACGGGTGGTCCATGGAGCAGGTGCTATCACGGATTACCCGGCGGGTACGTCGTCGCCTACCTCGGTTCTAGCTGGTTCCGATTTGCTGGGCCATGAGTGCGGAATCCCAAGAGACGTATTCTTCGACGAGCTGCTCTCCCTCCCACTTTGCGGTCCGGGAGAAGTCGAGTTCGAAAGACTTGCCTGTGCCGGGGATCGCCTTGCCGTCGGGGAGAACCATCTCGCCGCTGAAGGTTCCCGTGATCTTGCAGACCATTGTCATCCAGTCGCCATCGCCGAATTGGATCGGGTAAGGGTCGTTGTGGAGGTGGACGTCCGGGAATGCACGGAACATGCTTTGCTGCACAGCCGCATGTGCGGTCCTCCCGTAGGTCGGTGTGTCGCTTCCGGTCACATGAGCAATCATGTCGGGGTGACGCCCAGCGTCCATCGCCGCGAAGTCTTGACGGTTAAACGCGTCGTCACCCTTCTTCATGAGCGAGAGAACGTGGGCGACGCGGTCCGAGGCGTCGGTTGGGGCAGCCATCACGGAGTCCCGCAGCTCATAAAGGATCGGCGTGAACTTGTCCGCGATTTGGCCGACTTCCTTCATGCTCGCTTGGACTTTGGGGTCGGTGCCTGCGGCCTTGATCGCCTCCTGGCTGAGCCACTGGGAGTAGTTGACCACCTGGGTGCGGTCGAGGTTCATGTGAAAGCTGGCGGAGACGAAGCCGGGCACATACTGCAGGGTCTCGTTTGTCGAACGCACGAGTGTCTGGAGCAACTCCTCGGCCCGTGCGGGGGCGACCGTGTAGGCGTTGAGGATCGTGACGTAGCCGGCAGTAGGATCGAGCGTCACGCGGCGCGTGCCGGTCTCTTGCGCGTCGTGCGCCGCAGGGGATGTGGAGGTGGTAGTCATAGAAAATTCCTTTCGCGAGAGAGTGATCTGTAAGAGAGCCATTCGTGAGAGAAGGATTTAGGTCGGCAAAGCTGAGGGCGAAAGCAAACCTGCTCGCTTGTAGTCTTGCGACAATACGCGGATGGCGGCTTGCGGGGCGTCTTGGGGTAGGTCCACCAATCCTATGGCCGCACCGGGCGCGTGGCGGTGCACTGCATTGATGACACGCTCAAACAACGCAACATGTTCCGGTTCGCGGAACCCCCCGCCGAGCAGGATGCAGTCATAGGTCACGCGGGCGAGCTGGTCTGTGACGGGAACCTCGGTAGAACCGTCAAGCGCAAGCTTGCAGAGGTCCAGGTGATCCCCTTGATCCGCGAACTGCTTCTGCACGTTCGTCAAGATCGCGAAAAACGCTTCTGCTGCTTTGTCCGCTCGTGCGTTCGGCGCGGAGTCGGCTGTGTCTTCGGAGACGAGGCCGATGAGGAGGAAGCTGTTCATAAGTAATGCCTTTCTTAGATGCCTTTCCTGCCGGTACTCACCGGCAGTCGCGGAAACGGTCTTACTCGGCTACTATGAAAACGATCTTGCCCTCGATGTGCTGTGAACTGACGTCCGTCCAGGCGCAGGCTGCTTTGCTGAGGGGGTAGGTGCGTCCCACGAAGGGCCGGACTTCTCCCGCGTCGATCTTCGCGGCCAGGGCCTGTAAACTCGCTGCGGACGTCTCGGTCAAGAGCATGACCGCTGCGACCTTGTGCTGCGCGGCTTCCTCCTCGGAGGGCGGCTGGCTCAGGGCGACAAGCATCCCGCCGGGCCTCAGCACGGCGAAGGAGCGCTGCTGCACGTCGCCTCCCACCCCGTCCAGCACCACGTCCACGTCTTTCGCCACCGACTCAAAAGGCGTCGCCTTGTAGTCAATGACCTCGTCCGCCCCGTACTCAAGAAGGCGGGCGCGGCTTTTGGCATCCGCCGAGGCGATCACCCGTGCCCCCATGTGATGCGCGATCTGCACGGCGACGCCGCCCACGGCCCCACTAGCCCCCTGGATCAGAACGGTCTGCCCGGCCTTTAGATGCGCCTGTTCCAGCGCCTGCGTCGCGGTCTGCCCCACCCCGGCCAAGGAGGCGACCTCGACGTGGCTGAACGTGCGGGGCTTGCGGGCGATCTTGCCCGCATCGACGGTGACGAACTCCGCGTAGGTTCCCCCCGCCATGCCGTACACCTCATCTCCGACGCTAAAGCCCTCCACGCCCGCGCCGAGCGAGGCGACAGTGCCGGAGAAATCCGAGCCTGGAACAAAGGGGAATGTCAGCGGGAACATCTGGCGCATCTGGCCGGACGCCGTCTTGGAGTCAAGCGGGTTGTACGACGCGGCGAAGACGCGCACGACGACCTCTCCAGGTTTGGCCTCCGGCTTCGGCACGTCTGCTTCCGAGAGCTGCTCCGGGCCGCCGTACTGTTTGAGTTCAATAGCTTTCATCAGGAACCTCTTTCATACACCAGTCGTTAAAAAATCCCGCTCTCCTATGTGAGCGGAAGTTAGGCCCTTATCCCCATCCGCTGATGACTCAAAACCATAGCAAAAAGAATGTATGATAAGATTTACTCTTGCCGTGGCCGCCCGTTACCCGCAAAGCGGGTGGATTAGGCTGCACTTGCTTCGGGATGCTGGGCAAAAAAGTCGGTAAGGCTTGTCCACTTCACATCGGGATAACGACCATTGTCGAGCGAGTCATGATGCACACTGAACATGCTGTCTTCATACTGGCTCTGCTGCCACGGCGGATACAGCTCGTTTTCACCCTCTGGATCGGCTGCCCGTTCGCTCTTGTTGCGGAGGTTCAGCTCCTCCAGACTTCCCAGGCGCACTAGCTCAAACGGGGTTTTGAGCACTTCGTCAGTGAACTTCGCAAGCTCTCGCGGAGTAACACCAAAGCTGGCAATCTCAAGCGCACGCGGCGTCGCTGGGTCAAGAGCAGCAGCGGAAGTGTATGCCGCCGTGTCGTCCATTGTGCTGAAATCGAGCCGCCAATCCGGGTCCTCCCAATATCCAACTCTCTTCTTCTCGAAATCCAGATAAGGGACTTTCTGTGTCAGCACTTCGGCAAAGACACCATTGAAGATTGAGGTCGGCTTGATCGCCGCCGCGTCGAGCCGCTGCTGGAACTCGCGCCTGAGATCGTAGTTGCGGTTTCCCCCTGGTGTCAGCAGCCGAAAATCCGTAGAAAAGTCGGAGGGAATAAACCGTGCGACGCCTGCAGCAAGCGCCGCCTCCAACAAGACCGTTTGGGTATCAACAACCACGTCGTGCAGGCCCTGCAGGGCAGAGACGACGCATTCTGCTCCTTCGCATGCACGGGTCAGCTCAGAGACATTTGCCATGTCGACCGTCCTGACCGTCAAACCGAGGTCTACCAATGATTTCTGTTTCTTATCGTCCGAGGTTTTGCTCCGTAGAAGCACGTCGACGTTCGCGCCCCGCTTCGACAAAGCAAGCGCGATGCGCCCGCCCAGATTGCCGGTTGCCCCGGCCAATATGATCTTATTCATCATTTGTTGCCTCTCTTGTTTCTATTTTGCTCGTGATTATCTTTTTGCTCGTGATTATCTCTCGGTAGCTTCCGCAGAGATTTTCTTGATCTCCCAAAAATTCCTGACCTCAAAGAACTCTCAGGCAGGCGGAATGTTAAGATTGAGCCGGAACAGGTTAGAAGGATCGAACTGTCGCTTCAGTTCTTGCAGCCGTTGATATTTCTCATTTTTCAAGTGCTCTTCGTGCGTCAGGACGCCACGGTAAATACTCCGGCTACCAGGTCTTCAAAGAACTGGCGTAGTGTGCGTGGCTCACGACCCAGGATTGCACACAGGGTGAGCGAATTGCCGGGAGACCCATATCTACCATCGTAGTCGAACATCGCCCTTGCTACTGGGCGACCGCTTGAAGGTGTTTTCGTCTGGTCCGCCCATTCATCGAAACTGAGTGCTGCGGCTTTGACCGGTCGGCCAAGCACTTCACTTATCACGGAAACAACGTCCTCGCGGTTGAAATAGCCATCGGCGCAAAGCTCGAACGTGCCGTTACAAAGGCGATCCTCAGTCAGTGCGATCGCGGCTACCTCGGCCACATCGCGATAATCCACCCTCACTAGTCGGGTCGTACTGGGGGTAGGCTCGGAGAGCACGCCGTTTTCCAATATTGATGGCCAGGCAGCGGTCATGTTCTGGTAGAACATCCCAGGTTGCAGAAGAGTGAACTCCATGCCCGACTCGACGATTGCCGCTTCGACGCGCCCCTTAGCAACGTGATTTTGGGAACCGAGGATTGTAGGATGTTGGATGGACGAGAACACAATCCGGCGCACCCCGGCGTCCTTGCACGCCTGCACGAAGTTCACACCTAGCTCCGCCTCGTTTTCATGGGGCTGAGGCCCGACATAGAACGCGGCCTCGACTCCCTGAAGCGCCGCGTCCAGGCTGGCTCGGTCAGAGAGGTCCGCGACGGCAATCTCGGCCGCTCCATTGCGGAGGACCGCTTCTCCCTCTTCAGGCTTAAGTACCAGCCCCCGCACATGGGCACCTCGGCTGGCAAGCGCAGGCACGACGAGGCCCGCGAAGTGGCCGGCAGCACCCACGGCAAGAACGGTATTTTCCATATTGGTTCCATTCATCTTGAACTCCTTGTTGCCAAACTTAGTGTATGGTCTTCTTTGGCTTCACCGGATCGCCTTTTTGGGCCACGCAGAGTTTATGTGTTCGCAATGGTGACGGCCTGATGGAGATATTTATCGCTGGCAAGTTGAGCGAGCATGAAGGCAGCTACGTCGGCGCGGGTGATCTTGTGCGCTTTTTCGTCCGTCTCGGCGGAGAAGACGCGGACGTTTCCTGTCGCGGGGTCGTCGCTGAGGATGGCGGGGCGAAGAATGACCCAGTCCAGGCCACTTGATTCGACAGCGGACTCCATTGCAGATTTGTCCTTATCCGCGCCGCGCAGGAAGGTTGACATAAGCAGGCGCTCGTAGAAAGTCTCGTTAGCCCCGCTGTCGCCCACGCCAAGCATGGATGTGACCACGAGGCGGCGCACTCCATTTTGCTGCATGGAGGCAATAATCGTACTGGCGGCGCTCGATTCAAGCGTCGTTGTTTTGTAAGGTGTTTTGCCGCCGATAGTGTCAAGAATGGCGTCTTGACCGCGAACTGCCGTATCCATGTCGGCTCTACTGGTGGCGTCACCTTCGACGACGCGAACATTTGGGACCTTGTATTCATCCGCTTTCTGGACAAAGGCGGTGACTTCGTGGCCTGCGGCCAAAGCCTGCTCGACAACAGCCGTGCCGGTCTTGCCGGCGGCTCCGATGACTAGGATGTTCATTTCTGCAGTTCTCTCTTAAGATTTCTTTGCAAACCAAGGGTAAGGCGCGAGCGGCAGGATTTGATACCCCGCATAATCAACCTTCACCAGTGGAAAGCTGTCAACCGACTCTTGCAGATGCGCGGGCGAGTCCGCTTCAAAAAGGCACACTCCGCCACGGTCTTTCGTATCCAGCGCCCAAACCTGACGGAGACTTCCTTCCGTGTAAAGTACCTGCGCCTGCACCTCTTCCTCGGCTTCTTTTTGAGCGAAGTCAGCAGGCGGTCCCGTGCTTCCAGATGCGTGTTTTGGCGTGAAGATAACAAGATATTGCATGATACTCCTTCGGTGAACTTGTATGGGTGGAACCCAGGGTCAAGCGATGACTTGCAGCCAAGGTTCGACACTGGGAGTTCGGATACCCTCTTTGTGGAGCGGGTCTTGGGCAGTAATACGACGTGCTTCCTCCAGATTATCCACTCGAAGGACGTAAAAGCCATTGCCGGTGTTCTTGCCATCCTGAGTGAAGAATGGGCCGGAAATCGGCAGGATCCCCCGATCGCTTAGCGATTTCATAAAGCGTAAATGATCGTCGAGGTGAGGATTGAGCTGCTCCACGTCGGCAACCGCCAGGCGACTATGAACGAAGAATTGGACGTCATGCTTTTCAGCGATCTCATCCGAAAGACTGATCGACCGGGATGCAGCGTTTATGGGCATGTTATAGCTCCTCAAAGTGTTGGTTGTGGAAACGGCGGCAATCAAGTTGCCTGCCACCGTTTCCTTTGTTACTGTCTTCGTGCCTGTCAATGCCGGGTTCTTTAGAATGCGGCCCGTCCCTGCGGCCAGGGCAAGTCATGGTGTGCTTCCTGTTCAGCGTCCTCCGCCTTAAAGTCCTCCGCCGTCTACCGCAAGCGTGCTGCCGGTGATAAAGCCGGCGTCGTCGGAAACCAGGAACGCCACGGCGGCAGCGATTTCTTCCGGCTCGGCGATGCGCCCCAGCGCCATCTGGCTCTTGAGAACCTTGGCGAGAATGTCGGGAGGGAGGTCCCGCAGGGCCGGGGGCGTGTAAAGACTCCCGTTCTCCTTCGCCATGTCCGTCGCCGTGCCGCCGGGCGCGACCGCGTTAATGGTAATCCCGCGTTCCCCCAGCTCCAGGGACAAGTTGAGCGCCATCGCCACGACAGCCGCCTTGCTCGCGGCGTAAAGCGTGTGGTCGAAGACGGCGGTTTTGGCGTCGATTGAGGAGGTCAGTACAATACGGCCCCCGGACGGGAGGTAGCGGGCGGCGGCCTGGGTGACAAAGAGCTGGCCGCCGAAGTTTACCGAGAACACGCGCTGGTACTCCTGCTCGGTGATTTCTTCCAGCGCCCCAAAGGAGTCAACGCCGGCGTTACTCACGAGGATGTCCAGCCGCCCGAAGGCTTTGACGACATCCTCCACAAGCGTATGGCATTCTGCCGGCTTGCTGACGTCGGCACAGAACGCCTGAGATTTGAGGCCCCTGCCGCTCAGCTCAGCGACCAGCGCGTCCGCAGGCGCAGCCTCGTGGCTGTAGTTGATGGCGACCGTCGCGCCATCGTTGGCGAGCCGAGTTGCGACGGCCTTACCGATACCCCGGCTCGCTCCGGTGACGAGGGCGACTTTTCCACTGAAGTTCATTTCTGCCTCTTTTTCATTCTTGCAGCCCCGCTTCTTCCGTGCTGTCCGCGCTTGACCCGGTGGTGCGCCGCCGGGCGTCTGGATGGACTACGCTGCCACGGTGAAGACGATCTTGCCTTCGACGTGCTGTAGACTGACGTCTCTCTCAAACGACCTTGCGGTGCATCGCCGCGCTGGTGATATATCTAGGTTGTCAGTAGTTCTGGGACAAAGATGTCCTCGATCTTGAAAAGGCGTTTTGTCACGCCTTGTTCGAAGTGGTAGCGGAGGATGGCATCAATCGCTGTGCGATTGGCTTCAATTCCGTAAGGCCACCAATCGTCCCCGAGCACCGCACGATCTTCGTTGATCAAGTGGCTAAACCAGGGAAACATCGTGCCCATGTTGTTGAAAATCAAGCCTTGTTGGTAGTCCCTAACGGCAGCCTCTTTGGCGGCGCAGAAGCTTTGATAAACCCTTGTTGCCAGCCCAGGATTCTGCGCGAGCAGGTCTTTCCGAATGACGACCGTGTGCATGATAGGAAAGATGCCCGTGCGCTTGTAATACTCGCGTTCAACCGCCGGATAATCTGGGAACAGCCGCCCTACTTTGGGGGAATGCTCCAAGATGCACTTGGGGTTGTCGGCGGAAAAAAGCGCATCGATCTCTCCGGCTTCCAGCATGGCCCCCAGCTCCTTGCCCTGGGGGATGCTGCTGACCTGCACGTTCGCCGGGTGTGGATCGGGGACAAAATCAATCGGCTTCATCGGCCAGTCGAGGCCGCCGATAATCCAGCGGCAGGATTGCGGCTTGAAGCCGTACTCGTCCATCAACATGCCCTTCGGCATGATCCCGGCGTCGTGGCTATACAAGGCGAGTTCGCCGATGGTTTTGCCGCTGAGATCCTCGGGCCGCTCGATGCCGCTGCCCTTGTTGATGTAGATTGCGGAGTGACGGAAGGCGCGGTTGGGAAACACGGGGATGGCAGCGAACGGCGACGCCTGCCCTTCAAACGTCCGCAGGAAGTAGGTCATGCCGAGTTCGGAGACGTCGAACTTACGCCCGGCGATCATTCCCTCAAAGATTTCGGTGACGATGGGCGCGGTGTGAAAGGTCGGGTTCACACCGGGGATTTTCACGTCACCGCTGGTGAGTGCGCGGGTCCGGTCGTAATCCCAGAAGGCGATGTCAAGCTTCAGATCGGCCATACAGGTTCTCCATCCTTCTTTTCTTGTTCTTCTTTGTTATGTAATGGCTTCAGAACTACTCATCCGGGCACATGAAAGACGATCTTGCCCTCGACGTGCTGAGATTGAACGTCCGTCCAGGCCTGGGCCGCCGCGCTCAGGGGGTAGGTCCTCCCCACGAAGGGCCGAATGTCTCCCGTGTCGATCTTTGCGGCTAGGGCCTGCAAACTCGCGGTGGTGACGCTGGTGTTGAGCATGATTGCCCCGACCTTGTGCTTTGCCGCATCCTCCTGAGAGGGCGGCTGGCTGAGGGCAATAAGGATGCCACCAGGTTTGAGCACAGAAAAGGAGCGCTGCTGCACGTCCCCGCCAATCCCGTCCAGCACCACGTCCACGTCCTTCGCCACCGACTCAAAGGGGGTCGTCTTGTAGTCCAGGACCTCATCCGCCCCGTACTCAAGAAGGCGGGCGCGGCTTTTGGCATCCGCCGAGGCGATCACCCGCGCCCCCAATTGATGAGCAAGCTGCACGGCGACGCCGCCCACGGCTCCGCCAGCCCCGTGGATCAGGATCGTCTGCCCGGCTCCCAGATGCGCTTGTTCCAGCGCCTGCATCGCGGTCTGCCCCACAGTAGCCAGCGAATCGGCCTCCACAGGGCCGAGTGTGCGGGGCTTGTCAGTGGCCTTACCCGCATCGACAGCGACGAACTCCGCATAGGCCCCTCCGCCCAGAACGCAGCCGAACACTTCGTCCCCAACTTGGAAGCCCGCGACACCCTGGCCGAGCGAGTCAATGGTGCCGGAGAAGTCCGTACCGGGGATGAACGGCATCTCCACGGGGAGAAACTGGCGCATCAGGCCGGACGCCTGCTTGGCGTCCATCGGGTTGTAGGACGCGGCGATGACGCGCACGACGACTTGACCGGGTTTGGCCGTAGGCTTGGGCATGTCTGCTTCCACAAGCTGCTCCGGGCCGCCGTACTGCTTGATCTCCATTGCTTTCATAGACCTACTTTCATGGACTTACTTATTTTCAATGAAGTGATCCTCCAAGAATAGAGTTCAGTCTTTGTTGCCCACCAATATAATCGTGAACTAAAATAATCAAGATCGTCAGTAAGGATAAAGACGCTTCAGTGTGCTTGCGCGACTGAATGCCGGAAATGTGCCTGCACTTGTTCCTGAAGGGGTAACACAAAAGCTGTCTATACAAGGCCACTCCCCAGTTGCTTGATCTGTTCGATGAGATGGCCCAGACGAAGGAATTCCGCTTCACTCATGGTGTCGCCCTCATGTCCTAGCGCGGCAAGATTTATGCCTGCGTCCGGCAAAGTAGCGGCGAGATCATCCACTCGGAAACCAATTTTGGCGGCAGCTTCTTCCAGTGTGTAGCGTCTAGTATTTGGCATTCATCCCCTTTCAGAGCCGGCAATTTGTTCAGTTCTCTCTTCGCTCGGATGCATGTCCCAATTCCGGGAGTAGGACTGCTCCTATCACTGTCATCCTCATCCTATCATACATTGATTATGAACACTTATCCTAGGGTATCTGTATTCATAAACTGCGGATAGTTGTCAAAAATTGTGGGAACGGAAAAAACTTTAGAACTCGAAGAAATCCAGAGAATGAAGCGCGTTCATAACAACCAGGCCAGTGAAGTAATTGGGGCAGCGAACTAGAGGAGGACTGTTTGACAACATCAGGTCAGCACAAAGTGCCTTTCACAAACGAACACTTGGAAGTCAGGGATGTGTATCAGTACGTCTTGCCGCGCCGCAAGATCATTTCCTGCACTGCCACTGGGTGGATGTCCCGATGGGTACAAGCTGCTGGCAACTGTAGTGATGAGGAGACGGTCGAAACTACGGCGGCCTCTGACCAACTCGTGGTTATCGCGACAAAAGGGCAAGGTGAAATAGAAAGCTTTTCTGATGGTTTTTGGAGGGGAGAAACTTACCAACCTCACTCCGTGGGTCTTACGCCAAGCGGATGGACAAAACGCCTGCGCTTCAGGCCGAATGGACGAGAAACGCTGGAGGTGCTACAGGTCTATATCCCGGCACGCTTCTTTGACGGTGCAAAAGACGAGTACCGCCGCAGGGCAGCGCCTTTTCGGGGACAGCCCCTGAGTGCCCTTTCATTCCATGACCCAGTCATAGCACAAGTCGCACTCTCGCTCAGAGAAGCAATCGAGACAGGAGTACCGGATCTCTACGCGCAATCCGCCGTGCAGTTCCTGGCGACGCATCTGCTTTCCACGCACGGCAGGTGGTCTGACGCCGCCGAGGATAATCGGTGTCCTGGGACACTCGGCGGTCGCCGTCTTGCCCGCGTCCTGGAGTACATGAAGGTCCACTACAAGGAGTCTCTTTCACTGAATCAGCTTGCTGAAGAAGCCGGGATAAGCTGCTTTCACTTCATGCACCTCTTCAAGAAAAGCGTCGGCACCACTCCGCACCACTACCTCATTAGGATCAGGATGGACGCTGCCGCCTTGCTGCTCAGAAACACAGACCTGAGTGTCATGGAGATCGCACTCGCGTGCGGCTATCAGAGCGCCGCTCATTTCAGCGCCGCCTTCCAAAAACAGTTCTCCCGGTCGCCAAGCCAGTCTCGCTGAAGTCGGCATCGGTGTCGTGTTGATGACCCATCCCGTAAGAACCGTGCCATTTGCGAAGTAAGTATCGATTTGAATGAGCCTATGTCATGTTCCGAGCAGCTCCGGCACGAAGATGTCCTCGCAGGTCAGCCAGCGCTTTGAAGGGCCTTGCTCAAAAGAAATGTGCGAGTTTGTGGATGATCCGCCGTTTGTTTTTCCTGCTGCAGAGCAATCTGTTTAGTAGACGTCGAAGCAGGAGTTCGTGCTGTGCATATTCACCTGATGCAACAGAATTACCTATTCTGTTGCAGAACTTACTACTTTTTGGCACAAAACAACCGGAAGAGCGGCTTATCAGTTGGGATTTTGCAACAATGTTCGCGGGCGTTGATGCAGACTGGCAACGTGATCAAGCTAGTGCAAGTGTCTGGATGTCCAGACACTTTTTCGGTTATTGAAGCAATGATGCCCACTTCCAAAAGAGCCATTTGAAGCACAAAGGTTTATGCAACCAACAAATCCTTAAAGTTGACATAGTTGTCTTTGCCGTAGGCTTCGACGACGTCTTCCCGGCGGCCGCGCAGGAGGTAAATTCGCAGGTTGTCTTCGTCAGGCTTGATCGCCTTCGTAAGCCGAAGCCGCAAGGCTTCGAGCTGGCTCTCGTTGACGGTGCATTCAAAGACGGAGAACTGGACGCGCTGACCGTGGCCTTCGCAGATCTTGGCGATCTGGCGTAGGCGGGCGCGGCCCGGCTTGGTGAGTGTGTTAACATCGTAGGTGACGAGAATGTCCATAAAGGATGCCTTAGACCAAGAACGGGATGTAGCTGTCGAGATCGCCGCGCAGGTGGCGGGCGAGCAGACGCGCCTGAAGGTGCGGGAGCAGGCCAAAGGGCGCTTTTTCTTTCAGCAGCGGATGCGGCACGTCTTCTTTTTTGCGGTCCTGGTAGGCACCCAAAACGATCTTCCGGCCAGCTTCGGTGAGCAGGACGCTGTCGCCGGCATCCTCGCGCAACTCGAAGTGTTCCAGGCGGATTTGCTTGCGGTTGATGAGAGTGAGCGCCAAGCGGTCGGCGAGGCAAGGACGGAACTCTTCCATGAGATCAAGCGCCAGGGAGGGACGACCGGGGCGGAGGGCATGAAGGAAACCGAATTGGGGATCGAGGCCGACGCCTTCGCAGGCGGCGGTGCAGTCGGCGGCGAGCAGGGCATAGAGAAACGACAGCAGGGCATTAACCCGGTCACGGGGTGGGCGGCGAGTCCGTAGCCGGAACGAGAAATCGTCGGAAGCAGCGAAGATCATAGCGCCGAAGACCTCAAAGTAGAGGGCAGCGGCTTGGCCTTCGATGCCGCGCACGGCGTCGGTGTTCGGCTGAAGCGGCAGCGGCTCCAGCAGCAGGCCAAGCGCCCCGCCGCAGGTTTTCAGCACCGCGCTGTCTTCGGCAGATTTAGTATCGCGAGCCGCTCTCATCACAGACTGGTAGGAGTTTTTGATCTTGCCGGCAACGATGGCTCGGGCGATTTCGGTAGTGCGGGCGTCGTCGCGCTGGGCTTCGTACTGGGCCTGCCGGAGCAAGACATTGCCGCAGAGGGGACCGACGACGCGGGCCTTGAAGCGCCCCCCGTAGTCCATGAGGTTGACGGCGCGGCCTTCGGCAGCGCAGCGGTGCATGGCCTGGGTGGACATCATGGCATTGCCGAACAGCATGACCGAGCCAAGATGGTGAAGCGGCACCTGAGCAAGTTTAGTACCGTCGGCTTCGACTTTCAGGGCATCATGGTCGAGGCGAACATAAGCATCAGGGGTCATTACAAAGAGCGTGTTCAGAAGTTCTCGTGTCATAACATTTTCCTTCGATAAAACTTATCTTAATCCGGCAGCGTGTAGAGCTGCTGAGAGAGGCGAGCATGGCGGGCGGCGACGACGGTGGCAGGGACACAGGCATCCAGTAGAGAGCAACGGGGGCAACGGTTGTCGTTGAGGGCAGGCGGCAGGGGTCCCCGGCTTTGCTGAACGGCGCGTACTTGGGCGACGATGTCCTCGGTTTCGTCGCGCAGTTCATCGGTAAAGAAAACGTCCCGGCGGCGATGGGTTTGCAGCGAGTAGACCGCACCGGCTTCGACCGGGACGCCGAGCATTTCTTCCAGGCAGAGAGCCTGGGCGCAGAGCTGAACGTCATCGTGGCGTCGTTCCCGGCGAGGACCGTTCTTGTATTCCACGGGAACGACGCGCCTATCCGGGTGAAACTCTACGACATCGCCGCGTCCCTGCAGGCCGAGCCGATCCGACCAGAGCGGCAGGGCACGTTCCAGGCGAACGCCATTTTCCAGAGTGGTATGGGGATCGTCGGCGCGTTCGTGGGCATGGCGTCCGCGCAGGGTAAACACATTTTCGTCAAAGATGCGCTCGACATGGATGAGGGCGCACTGCCGGGGGCAGTAAGAAAAGTGTTCCAGGGCTGAGATCAGGACCGGCCAATCGTCGTCCATTGTGAGTGTTCGCTTTCTTTGTCTGTTCTCGCGTTCTCTGGTGCGCGGCTCTTCGAACGTACTCTGCAAGCGTCGGGGAAACCGGAAGAACTTGGTGCTGCTGTTTCTAATTCTTTTTGCTCCGCTGTCCCAACCAGCATCGGCCCCGAAGGGCCGGTGCTACTGAGACCGGCGCAAGCGTCAACCTGCGGGACCTGACGTTTCAATCCTCACCGGCCTGCACCAGCCAGCGCTACGCATCTGCCGCGTTGTTGGTGTCAAAGACATGGCCGTTTCAATCCTCACTGGCCTTTTGGGGACAGTGCTACCAGCCAGCGTCCGCAGCGTCAGGGAGGATGTGAAGTTTCAATCCTCACCGGCTCCGAAGAGCCGGTGCTACAAGGATGCCAACGCCTTCGGCTTGTGCAATCAGCTGTTTCAATCCTCACCGGCTCCGAAGAGCCGGTGCTACACCTAATCCTCTGGGATCGAAGCGCCCCGAACACGTTTCAATCCTCACCGGCTCCGAAGAGCCGGTGCTACGACGCCTATCTTGACACGCAGTACCGCAAGATCTCAGTTTCAATCCTCACCGGCTCCGAAGAGCCGGTGCTACCCGGTACGTTTGGACCAAATCGGAGCCGGTCCGGTGTTTCAATCCTCACCGGCTCCGAAGAGCCGGTGCTACTCAGTACGCCCCAGGGTAAGGCCAGCGTGGATAAGTTTCAATCCTCACCGGCTCCGAAGAGCCGGTGCTACGGTCGGTTTGTGAAGCAAATAAGGCTTACCGCAGACCCACTTTGGCGGGAGTGGACCTGCGGCAGCGGTATCTGCTTCACAGGACAGGGCGCGAACCTCCTGGGGAAATGACCAGAGCTTAGGGTTCGCGCCATCGTTTTACCCCTCGACTAATGGGGACAGGGTAATGCCGGTGGGCATAGCAGACGCGGACGGCGGGGTGACGGCGTAGTCAGCGAAGCGGCGGGGGACTTCGACGCCGTCTTTGCGGCGCACGTCCAGATGCTCAAAGAGCTTGTGGGCGGGGGCGTCGCCGAGGGGCGTAGCGTGAGAAAAGACGTAGAGGCCCCGGCAGGTCATCATGCCCCGCGCCGCCGAGCGGTCCTGCTCCCACATCATTTCGAGCGCTTGCCAGAAGAGGGCAAGGTCTTCCGGGGTGACGCCGGTTTGTTTGCCGAAGGCGGGGGAGTAGAAGCCGCGAGCGACGTAAAGGGCATACGGCAGGATCGCTTTGCGGCCAAACTCGGTGACTTTGCCACCTTCGCCTTTGTCATCGTCCGTGACGACAACCTCAGCATCTTTCTGTTTGGTGATGGAGACGCGGGAGATCGCAACCTCTAAAGACGCAATTGGGTCTACGCTGCGCCCGAAGGTCAGTTGCAACGGGCCGCGCACTTGCCCCGCATTGACATCGGTACTCATCACCGCCCCGAAGCAGCGAACATCAAAGAACTGCTCGCACATCCACTGCTTGACGGTTTGGATGTCGTCCCGCTTCTGCTTCGTCCCAGTGGACTTCAGATTAGTTGCCTTGTAGGCTTCGCCGTTTTTAGTATTGAGGGCCACGCCGTCGTTTTGAATGTAGATGCGGTAAGGCGACTCGTTCTCACGAGCCAGTGCCACAAAGTCGCGGACTTTGCGTTTGAGGCAGACATCGGTGACGAGGCCGTGAGCAGTTTCGGGATCAATGCGCGGCATATTGCCCGCGTCGGGGTCGCCATTCGGGTTGCCGTCGGTGACGTCGAACAGCAGCAGGAAGTCGTGGCGCTTGGCGGGATCGGAACAGGCTTCGTATTTCGGGTTCATTACATAATTCGGGTTCATTCGGTTTCTCCTTCGTCGGTCAGGGTCTCGATGGGAATTGTGTCTGGGCTGATGGCCCCGGCCTGTTGCTTAGCGGCGGAGCGGTCGGCGATGTCTTTGCGCTTGGCAGCGCGGTGATGATAGTAGCCGAGCGAAAACAGCGCTTGATCACGCAGGGGCAGAGTAAGCGGGAAGTCTTTGATCTCGGCCATGATTTCTTCCAGTCGTTTTTCCGCGCCGAAATAAGCCCCTTCGCGGGTACGGCGCAGCTTATCAAGGTGGTCCTGCACCCCGGCCAACAGAAGGCCGAACACGCTGGCGGGGGCGGACGAGGCCGCGCCGAAGTATTTGCTGCCGATCCCGGCGTTGATGCCGGGAATAGCCGCTTTTTGAATATCTTCAAGTTCCGAAAACAAGCGCCCGCAATGATAGGCGGCGGGCATGGGGATTGTCACTTCCTGGGTCATAGAATTTGCCTCCTCCAAAGGCAGGTGCTGGGTCAAGATATATTTGAGCAGGGCCGCGCGGGGGTAGGTGACCCGGCCATCAGTGTCCAGGCGGCAGCGCACGACTAAGGTGCTAAGAAGAGACTCCGGGAGCCGGTGATCGTTACCGAAAACGGCCTGCACGAGTGCGTCTTCCAGGCCGGGGGCGATGTCCTTGAACTCTCGGTAGGCGGCGACCGCGAGGGTTTTGAGCGGCAGGGGCCGGCCCGGCTGACCGTCGGTTCCAATCAGAGACAGGCGCTCGAACCAGGCGGCTTGGCGGGTGCCGATTTCACCGATAGTCGTATCCAAGGCAGAGCGAACCACGACGCGGGCGGCGTTCGCGGTCAGGCCGAACAAGTGGAACTTCTCGCTGGAGGGCAGGCCATTTGCCCAGCTTCGGTCGCCGCGATGGATGGCGGTCAGCAGCTTTTGCAGATCGCGGGCATCGACGGGCGGCTGAAACGCAAACAAGGGAACGACGCCGCCCCGCGCCCAGAAGACATAAGTGATGCGTCCTGCGGACTGATGATGGCTAGGCGATGCCAGCAGCGCGTTGAGGGCCTGCCCGAACCGTTCCCCGGCCGCGCGGGAGATCGGGGAGGTCTGAGCACGGGTCAGACCGTAGCTCTCAAAGGCGTTTGCGTTGGCCGAGACAATTGCCATTTCGGACTTGCCGCCGTACAAGCCTTTGACCGGCACCGGCATCATTTCTTCGACAGGTCCATTTGCGCCGGAAACAAGGCACTGCATGGCGCTTTTGGCGGACAGTCCCAGTTCTAATTCTTCCTCGGTTTCCTCGGCTCCCTCCCCAGCGGCGGCTTTGGCCCAGAACGCCTGCACGGCGGCGTCTTCCATCGGAAGTGTGTCATCCACGCGGAACGTGATCAGGTCGTCACGTCCCAGCTCGGCGGGTAGAATGTGGTCCAGGTCCTTTGGGTTCCAGTCAGCGAGAAACGACGCGATCCGGGCCACATCTTTGTCCCCGGTGGCATCGGCGCAGCGCTGCATGAGGTCTTTGTAGACAACATGTTCCTGCGCGGTTCGGGCGGCGTCTTTTTCCAGATCACGCCCGGCGTCCCGCTTGGGGTCAGCGAAGCGGATGCCAAATGTGTAGGAAGGCTTATCTGCCAGCAGGATCGGCGTGACGGCGACAGTCCGTTTGATAAAGGGAATGACACGCTCGACGCCTTTCTTGTCTTCACCAAGGGTCGGGGTGAAAGAGACGGGCAGGCGCGGGTCATGAGACAATTCGACAATCCATTTGACGCGCTTGGGCATGTACATAGCGGGCGGGAGGGTACCGCGCCCGGTCTGGGTCATAATCGCGTCGGCGTCTTTCCAGAGCTGCTGCAAGATCATAAGAGTGCCTCCTGAGCGCTGTAGAGCGCATCGGGAACGCGCAGAACGCCTTTGTCGAGCGCGGCCGGGAAGAAGATGGGTGTGGCGGTGCCGGAGGCTTCGCGCCGTTCCCGGCCTTCCCCAGTGTCCCCCACCCGCCCGCCGTGACGGTAGAAACTGACCGCTTTGCTACCGTCCTGTCGCCAAACGAGGTCAAGGAGCATGAGGCCGAGATCGCGGCTGTCGGCAACAGCGGCTTCTGTGCCGTCGGGCGGAGCAAAGTCGGCGGCGAACTCGCGGCAGCCCAGATATGGGCGCTGGAAGCAGCGGCCTTTTTCGACATGGCGGCGGAACTGGTCGCGGTACTTGGCGGTGTCCGCGTCGGCGTGGGAGTGCAGGACGATGTCGGCCCGGATGATATAGGCGACTTCGGAAAGTGCCAGCGTGTGGCGCTGCTGACGCGAGTCGGTAATGGAGATGCCGGTTCCGGTGCCGGCTTTCACGTCCACCTCGTTACGAAGAATGGACAAAAAGCGGATAGGCTTGAGAACAACAATCTCGCGGATCCGCCAGGAAAATTCGGGTTTCCAGAAGATGGCTTCCAGAACCCCGCGAGCGGCAGAGGGGGGCGGCACAGGGTAGGAGACGCGCTCGACCTTACTTTCAGGCCGGGTGTAGCAGGCCAGGGGGGACCAAACTTTGACTTCAAGGGGCGGAAACATGGTATTCCTTTCTGCGAACCGACAAACGAAGCGGAGAGAACTAAATAGGGCTAAATAGGGCCAATAACGGGAGACTCGGCGAGAAGTGCCAAAACCGGAAATGCATGTACAAATGCATCTATAAATGCATCTACACGGTGAGCTGACCGGATTTGTAGACGGGGCCGCCGGTCATGTCTTCGGGAAGTGGAATACCGGTTTTCGGGTTGTACTCGCCGTCCCAAATATAGAGGCCGCCGGGGATGGGTTCCAGGCCGAACTTGCCGTCTTCCGCGCCGATCCGGGGCAGGCTGACGCAGAGGGGCTGTGCCTTCTGCCAAAGCCGGCGGGTCATGCCGCCGATGGCGCGGGCCTCATCGCGGATGGACAGAGCGGTGTCCTGAAGCGTGTCGCTGTCGTAGCCGGTGACGAGAACGCTGACGGTGTCGTCGTCCACGAGGCGCACGTCTTTGGCGACTTCGCGGTAATCGAAGGCCAAGCGGCGCTCCTGGACCGAATGGCCGTCTTTGGCTTTGTCCACGCCGCCCTGAAGGTCCGAGTAGAGACGCTTGAAATAGGCAGTGACAAGCGCCGGGTCATCGAAATCAATCTCCTGACCCTGCGCCAGCTTGTTCTTGTAAATCTGGACCGTCGTTTCAAGCGCAGTCCGGTATAGGCCACTCGGCGCGCCGCCTTCTTCCGGGGTGAAGACGACGACTTCGCTGCTGTCGCGTGGGCGTCGTCCTTCCCGGTTGCAGCGCCCGGCAGCCTGGATGATGCGGTCCAGGGGGCCAATGGCGCGTAGAACGCGGGGGAAGTCTAGGTCAACGCCGCATTCAATCAGGCTGGTTGAGACAAGAAGTGTCGGCAGACCCACCCGCAGGCGCTCCCGGATGGTATTCAGCACGGCGCGGCGGTGATGGCCGCACATGAGAGTTGAAAGGTGAAAGACGTCTTCCCGGTACCGGTCAGGATCGAGAACGTCCATAAGCTGCTGGGCCTGGCGGCGGGTGTTCAGGATGCAGAGGCAGACTTCATTTGTTTCCATCTCGTGGGCAATGCGGCTCCAGTCCCATTCTTCGGTGACCACGCGGTAGCGGACCCGGCGCAGCAGGGCAAAATGGCGGTCACGATCGGCGGGGGGAATGATCGGATGCACCTGCGAGAAGCCGTTGAAGAAGCGCGAGATCGTTCCTTCTAGGGCGGGCTGGGTGGCAGTGCACAGAACGACCGTCACGCCGTAACGCTCGGTCAGGGTTTTCAGGCCGTCCACCAGGGCCGTCAGGAGGTGGGCGGGGAGGGTTTGTACTTCATCCAGCACGAGAACTGAATGGGCCAACCGGTGCAGCTTGCGGCAGGCACCGGGCCGATTGGAAAACAAGCTTTCGAAGAGCTGAACGGTGGTCGTGACGATCAGCGGTGCGTCCCAGTTCTGGGTCGCCAGCCGCCGCCAAAGCTCGGCGTCCTCGCCGCCGCCGTCGGCGTCCGCGCCTTCTGCGTGAAGTGCTTTCGGTTCGATGGCAGAATGGTGTTCTAGGATGGTGCCGGGGTCACTGCCGAACAGGTCTCGGAACACCTGGGCGGTCTGATCCACGATGCTGGTGTAGGGAATGGCATAGACAACGCGCTGGAGGCCGTGTGCGGCGGCATGTTCTAACGCAAATGCGAGACCAGAGCGTGTTTTGCCCCCTCCGGTCGGCACGGTGAGATTGTAGACACCCGGCGGCTTCTGAGCCGCCTTGAGGCAAGCTTCATACACTTCCTGGCGTACCTGGTTGACAGTTGAGGGAGCGGCCTGGGCAAAGTCTTGGGGCTGGCGCTGCCGGAGAGTATCGCGCAGTTCAGGAAGAGTGATTGCATCCGCCTGACGCTTCCCGGCGTCAACCGGGTTCATGTGCTTCTCGGTATCTAAAGAGTCGGCGTCGGTAAGGCAGGAGAACAACATTCGCAGGAACATTTCCGGGTCCTGGGCGAGCGGGGAGGCGGCCAGCGGGGCGAGATCGGGTGCGGCGGCGGCCAGTTTCGGATCGGTGCCGGCGGCGCGTACTCGGAGCCTTGCGACTTCGATGGGGTCGGTCTTTTCCCAAGTTTTGTTGCGGGTTTCCGACGGCATGAGCATCCCGCCGTGATGGCCGTAGAGTGGGAGTGCGAACATCTCGGCCCTGTCTTTCAGGTCTTCAAACGCAGCGAGTGCGCCCATTTGTTTGTGCGGGGCGGAGCCGGGTTTCGGCGGCGCTTTTCGCAGGACATCAGCCTGATGGCATTCCCAGAGGTAGGTTTGGAACGTGTCGGTGAACTTGCCGAGGTCATGCAGCAGGCCCAGGTACCTAGCCCAAGCGGCGGCGGTGCGAGTGGTATCGAAGGCTTCGGCAAACTGCTCGGCGAGGGCTGTGACGCCCAAGATGTGATCGGTCAGCAGATGCCAATGTGGGTTCTTCTTGGAGGGTGTATGGGCGACATACGCTGCGGGTCGTGGGATATTCATGTCTGCTCCGTTGGGATAATCTTTTCTTATCATATCACAGTCAGGGTGTCAGCAGTGTGACACTCTGACGGGAAAGGTAAAGTATTTTTACAGGCTGTGTTATACTACTCGGCGGGAAACTCAGAAAGGGGAAGCGGGTGGCGATTGCCACCCACTTTTTTAGAAGCTCCATACATGGACATTTGGCGCGTCGCTACAGACCTGCTCCAACACAGACCGCGCGGTGCATTCATCCGCCTTGTTGACTGCGACCAAGAAGTGACCACCAACATGGGTGGCGTACTTGTGAAAGACTGTCCACTGGTGAAGCCAGGCTGTGCCGAGAGACAGATCAAGCTCTGAAGCGGTTGTGGCAATAATAAAAGTGCCTTCGGCGTAGCCGGTGACATCTGGAACGAAGCTGCCAATTTGGTCACAAGGGGCAAAGCAGGGAACTTGGGAGGTTTTGATGTGGGCGAAGCGTTGATCTACCATTAAGGTAGTAATCAACTCAGTTAGCCGCGTGCGAGTGTAGGGATAATCTCGGTGCATCGTCAGGTCTCCTCTGCCATTTTAGGCGAAAAAGAGCCGTGGTTCTGGTACAATGTGTGGGTGCAAGCACACGCGGACCAGGCGGCTCAAACGGTTGGTTTCGCACAAAGCAAGGGGATTGCCGTCCCCTTGCTTTGCTCTGTCAAGCTACATTTCCTTTCACTTGATTTCAATCCTCGTAGGTACTGGTATGTGCTTTGATCGAGATATGAGTTGGTTAATGCCGTCGTCTGCCTTATTTTTCAAAGATCTCCAGTTAAGACTTTTCCATTCCACTACGCTGTGTTCCAAGTAAAAGGCAAAGTTGCTTATCTCTTTGCTAATCACAGGAACAACGCCAGTTTACATCATATTTTCGATTGAGTCAAGTAGTCCCCGAAATAAACTGGACTCAATTTGCTGCCTACACTCGCAATATGGGCGTCCTACGATCATTACACCAAAGCTTGAGCTACTAAAGTCGCGTGGTATAATCGTAATTATACTAATTACGATTATACCGTTTTATCAAGGGGGAACTGCATTATGGCATTGCCTTTTCATTTTTATAACCGGGAGCGGGAGCGGCGGTCGCTGGCGGAGACGGTGCGGTCTTCGCGGGCCGAGCTATTCATTGTGTACGGGCGGCGCGGGGTCGGGAAAAGTGCGCTGTTGCGGGCGGTGCTGACGGCGCAGGGGTTCCCGTTTCTGTATTACCGGGGGGTCCGGCGGACGCTGCCGCTGCAACTGGCGGCGCTCACAGAGGCGTTTCGGACGGCGTTTCCACGGGTGTTTCTGCCGCAGCCGTTCGCGTCCACGTCGGTCTTTCTGGAAGCCCTAGTGTATGAGGCGGACGCGCGGGACGCACAGGGAAACGCCGAGCCGGTGTGCGTCGTGATTGACGAGCTGCCCTACCTGGCGGATGTGGATCCGGGCCTGCTAACGGTCTTGCAACACTTTTGGGACGATACCAAGCGACGTTCCAATCTCAAGCTGTTCTTGTGCGGCTCGTACCTGGCGTTTATGGAGCGTCAGGTGCTGGACGAGAGTGCGCCCCTGTACAACCGGCGCACGGGGGCGATGAAGCTGGAGCCGTTGGATTATGCTGAGGCGGCCCTGTTTTTCCCCAAGTACACGCCGGAAGAGAAGATGACGGCATATGCAGTGCTGGGAGGGATGCCGTCGTACCTAGAGCAGTTCGATCCGGCGCTGTCGGTGGAAGAGAATGCAAAGGCAACGATTTTGCGTCCGAACACTTACCTCGCGCAGGAGCCTGACTGGCTGCTGCTGGAAGACTTGCGGCGGGATGTGGTGTATGGCTCGATGCTACGGGCGGTCGCGCAGGGGGCGCGGAAGCCGTCGGAGATCGCCCGTGCGATCGGCAAGGACTCGGCGCAGGACATTGGGCCGCAGCTTGCGACCTTGCAGGATCTGGGGCTGCTGGTACGGGAGGTGCCGGTGACGGAGAAGCGTCAGGCGCGGTCTCGCAGTTCGCTGTACTTTTTAGCGGATCACTATTTGGATTTTTGGTATCGGTTTGTGGACCCGGCGCGGAGTCTGGTGGCGCAGGAGCTGGGGGGGCAGGTGTGGGAGCGCCGGATTGCGCCGGCGCTGCACGAGTATGTATCACGTCCGGCCTTTGAGCGGGCGTGCCGGGATTATCTGTGGCGCAGTCTGCGGGCGGGAGCGCTGCCGGCGGGCCTGCATTTTGCGGATGTCGGAACGTGGTGGGGTGCGGGAGATGTGGAGATTGATGTGGTGGCGGTAGAGGAGTTGGGGGCGGTGACGGCGGCCGGTTCCTGCAAATGGACAAATGCGGCGGTGGATGTGAGCGAGTATGCGGCTTTGCAGAGTGATCTGGCGCGGGCTGGCCTAGGCGGCATGGAGCCGTACTTGTTTTTGTTTTCGCGGTCCGGATTTACGGAGCGGGTTCGTGCGTTGGCGTCTGCCCAGGAACCGCCGCGTTTGTTTCTGGTGGAGTTAGCGGATTTGTATGCGGTGTAGCACCGGCTCTTATGAGCCGGTGCTACTGTTCGGCGTATTCGCCGCCTGCTCCAAGCCAGAGGTTTCAATCCTCACCGGCTCTTATGAGCCGGTGCTACGCAGCGCTCTCTTCTCCACGACCAGTCGAAGCTTGTTTCAATCCTCACCGGCTCTTATGAGCCGGTGCTACGACGTCAAAAGATTGCCTTGCTGCGGCGGTGGCGGTTTCAATCCTCACCGGCTCTTATGAGCCGGTGCTACTCGTCCACGGACTGGTCGGCGGCGACGTAAAACACGTTTCAATCCTCACCGGCTCTTATGAGCCGGTGCTACACACGCGGTGGAAGCGCTGGTCTACCAGCACGCGGCGGGGTTTCAATCCTCACCGGCTCTTATGAGCCGGTGCTACTCGGGGCAGAGAAACTGCCGGATCAGCGCTGCGCTGTTTCAATCCTCACCGGCTCTTATGAGCCGGTGCTACGAGAGACGAGCAGCAGAAGGCAGACCAGGCAAAGTTTCAATCCTCACCGGCTCTTATGAGCCGGTGCTACGTCAGGTACGAACGATCCCTAAAGGACATCCTCGCGTTTCAATCCTCACCGGCTCTTATGAGCCGGTGCTACTATGTTGACGGCGGCATTGGTGTCTCGGTCAACCCGTTTCAATCCTCACCGGCTCTTATGAGCCGGTGCTACCCGGGATCGATTTCGACGTTATAAACCGGCTGCTGTTTCAATCCTCACCGGCTCTTATGAGCCGGTGCTACCTTCGCGTAAGGGCTGATCTCGTCGTCAATCTCCGTTTCAATCCTCACCGGCTCTTATGAGCCGGTGCTACCAGTTATTCGCGTCCAGAGGCAAACCGGACAAGGGGTTTCAATCCTCACCGGCTCTTATGAGCCGGTGCTACGGTCAACTCCCATCGTGAAGGCGAGAGGCGACTGCTGGTATTATACCTGAGTGGACGTCATCGCGCCACGGGCGCAGAAGCACGGACGGCGCGAACCTCTTGGGAAAACCGGCAGAGCTTGAGGTTCGCGCGGGGCAGAAAACGAAGACGGTCATCGTTCTTTACTCCCGGCGTCATCCACAAAACCGGAAACCGGCAGGTGAGACACTTCCGCAGGGTAAAGAGCGGCCATCGCGTGGACTTCTTCGGCCATCGCGTCACTCAGAGCAGGACCGCCGAGAACTTGGCAATAGCGCCGCCAGCGCAGAAGCTCGGGCACGAGGCCGGAGACGCCGGCGGCGGTGCCGGTGAGGCGGACCGCGCCGTCCGCGTCTGGGGTCAGGAGGAGGCCAGCGGGCCATTGCCGGGTGCGGGCGTAGGCAGCGACCGGGGGGACGAACAAGACGTCCACGGGAACGGGGGCTTCGCCGCGGAGGCCGCCGATGATGCCGCGAGTTTCAAGAAACAGGGTCCATTCAGGCAGCCGCAGGGTGAACTCCCGGCCGGTGTCCAAAACGCCGCGCACCTGATCGAGGGCGAAGGTGCGGACAGCCTGGTGACGGTGGCACCAGCCGTGCAGCTCCCAGAACAGGCCGTCGCGGGCTTCCACGCGGTACGGATCGAGGGAGCGCCAGGACCGACCGGAGCCGCTACGGCTGTCGTAATCGAGTTCAACGGTGCGATGGGCACGGGCGGCGTCTTGCAGGAGGCCCAGGGGTGACAGGGAGTAGTCGCGGGTTGGGGTCCCCCACCCGACCACCGATGCGGCCTCCTGCATCAAGGCAGACAGGGCAGGCGGGACGGAACCCGCGAGTTTGTCGAGGGTGTGGCGGAGGGCGTCACCGTGGGGAATGCCGGGCGTGGTGGCAAGACTTTGCAGGAGGGCGAGGGCCAGCGCATCGGCGGGGGTCAGAGCGGCGACAGGGAAGGTCCAGCCGGCGTCCGGCAAGTGATAACGGCAGGTGCGGCGATTGTAGTCAATGGGGATGCCGGCCTGGGCCAGCAGGGCGAGGTCACGGTTCAAGGTGCTGAGACTGCACCCGCAAGCGCTGATAAGAGCGGGACGTCCCAGTTTTTGCTGCCCTGCGTTTGGGGCCGCGACGAGGGTGACGATCTTAAAAAGCCGGGCGAGTTGTGCCAAGGCTTCGGAGCTTCTTGATGTTGCTTGAGTAAATGGCATGGTCATTAAATATAATGTACAAATTTTGGCGTCAGGGTAGAAAGCGAACCAATCTGCCATCCGGCGAAAGTACGTTTCTTTATGCTCCTGGCCCGTCATCCATTCCAGAAACGCATTTGTTACATCGCATAAAAGCCATCCATGCCCTGCCTGCCGGGTCGCGGTCTCGAACGCCCCAACCTGTGCCCGGAGCCGGCGTTCGTCGGCCGGATATTAAACTGCAAACCACACGCGCTTCGCCTCCGCAATGTTTTCGGTCCGGGGCATCGAAACATAACGCTCATACGAAGTGGTCAATTTATCCAGACTTGCCATGTGTCACTCCTTACCAACCCGGCGCGAGAAACTGATCTCCGCGACATTGCCAAGCCGCCGATACTCCAGCCACCCCCGCTGAGACGCAGCAAAAGCCAAAGAATCCATGACATTCGGTGGTGCATCCAGTAATGCGGGAGAAAATTGTGTCGAACAGGAGAACACCTTGAACGCCGGACAGATAGCCGAGAAGAAGAGCATATGCCCCGGCCGCGACCCCAGGTTGGACTGCCACCCGGAACTTCACATCTTTTCCTGCCTCGCGGCGGCGCTCCAGGTAACCGGACTGTGTCCACGAAGAAAGCGTATTTCTCCCAGCGGAGGCTACCACCGTCCGGCTGTACCGGACGGGAGAGGCATCGCTGAGAGCCGCTTCCATCATCTGCGGCGTCACCGCGCTCCCGACAGGCTGATCCAGTACCGTGTCCGCTGTGGCCCGGAGCAAAGCATCACGCCCCAGAGCGCAGAGGAGAGCCAGGAACGGTCTCTCCGAATCATTTACAAGCCACAATTCGCGAAGGACACGCCAAACGACAAGTCCCGTTTCCAGTCCATAGAGCGACCGAAGACGGCGGAACGCTTCCACCCGGCTTGACGATGTTTTCTTCAGCAGAACATTGTCTTGGACGACGAGGGAGCGCAGATCAGCGTAGCCGGCATCCGGCGCACTTGCGCCAAGAAGCAGGGTCAGTTCAGACAGCATCATAATGCGACCGCTGTGTGCTCCGACGGCCGAGGCCGGCAGTCCGTACTCTGAGACAATTTTGGGGATGGCGTTCAAGTGTAAAAATTTCCTTGCCCGAATAACCTTATAATTCTACGTCGGTCGGCCTGTTTCCTGCCCAACCAAGCAACCAGGCAGAAACCGGCGTCCATACAATAGTCGCGACGAGAATAAATTCGTCGGGCTGTTTTTTGGGTCTATTCCAGGGCCGAATTTGACGTTTTCGTTTTTCCTGGCAAAAACACTGACTATATAAATAGAGGGTGCGTCACAAACACCCCAAATTTTGCCATCCGGCCACCATTGTTGGCCGCCTGGCAAATCTGTTGGCTCGAAAGAGGAAGAAAACAATGCCATCGAAAAAGATCAAAGCCAAGGGGCGAGGGTCGAACACACTGGCTGAAAAAGCACACGCTGAACCGTGTTCTTGCCACACGTACGAATTTGGCAAAGAGTGTCTCAGTGAGGCCACTGCCGCCAAGATCGCGTCTGCTTTCCCCGAAATCTCGTTTGACGTAAATGTCTCCCACGCAGGCCGTGTCGGAGTTCACTTAGACGGAACGAAGTTCCGTTATTCGTTTGCCACACCGGATTTCCGGCCGACGGTTTTCGCGGAAAATCCCATCAGGAGCATGTTTATGGGGGTTTGGCAAGACATGCAGCAAATCGCTGACAATCTCGTTGATCTCCTGTTTGCAGCGACCTACGCGGACGAAGCGTGGCTCGACTCCGCCGAGGGGAAACAGGTCGCTGCCTCGTTCATTGCCATGCAACTGGCGCTGTACCGATGCGGCGCTCGTTTTGAGGAACTCAAGAAGAGTGATCGTGACTAGGAGGCGTACTTCACAAAGAAGGGTAAACCAAACCGCACGACGAGAACATTCCCGTCGTGCGGGAGACTATTCACGCAAACGGGTTTTCATCCACCCCCAGCGACACCGCCCCAAGTTCCTGGCACTCCGGGCGCAGATGGCACCACTGACATTTCGCCCCCGGCTCGGGCACCGGCGGGCTGCTGAGAACACGGAGCAGGGAATGCACAAGCAGTTTGAGTTGCCCCTGCACCATATCCGTCGTGACGGTGGTTCGCTCGACACTTCCTTCGGAATCAATCCATTCATATTCCAAGACGTATTTGAATCCAGGCCAGCGCGTCTTGGCACACCAAAGCAGGATCAGCGCCTCTCTGAATTTAACCCGCTGGGCCGTCGTTTTGTATTCCTTAATGACAAGAATTTCCGGCTGTTCGGGGCGCACCAGGACACGGTCGAGCGTGGCCTTGATGCTTGCCAGCGGCTTTCCGCAATGACGGTAAACGAACTCGATGGTCGTCTCAGTGGAGATCGTGGCCGTTATGTCTTCCAAGTCTTCACTCTGCAGATAAGTGCGTGCCAACTTCTCGACTCGGGCCGTCTCCTCGGCGATCACCGTCCCCACCGGCCACATCTGCCGCTGGACGGCTTCACGGGCCAGCGCCGGAATATCGCGTGTGTCCACTTGGCCCTCGAACCGATTGGCGTACAGGCTGTTCATAAGGCCGTGAAAAGCAGACCCACGTGCCACGGCGCTGATCGCCGTTTTGGGGGGCCAGAGGTTCAACACGCGAAGTGTGTGATAACGTTTTCCGCAGTTCAAATCTGCGATACTCGAAGGCGACAGGATGGGCAGGCGTCTGGACATGGTGGTATTTCTCCGAATCATTCTTTGCTGATACTGCACCAAAAGTCTACCTATAATATTGGGTTATGTCAACCCATTACGAATAAATGTAGGACTTACGCAGTTGACTTAGTCAGGTTTTCGGGTCCATACTGCGTGTGATGAACGCGCTCAAAGTTTCCGATGTGGACTACATCCAGTTCTTGATCGCCGCCCAGCGGGTCTACACCTGCACCGAAGCCGCCCGCTGCGCCGAGATCGCTTCGCACGACGCCTACACGCGCCTTCTTTCAAGACTGCCGCCAGACACAGCGGCGTTGTGGCAGGAAGTCGAGCCGCTGATTGACAAACGGCGCGGCCTTTTGGTCGTAGATGACACCACTTTGGACAAGCCCTACGCGCAGAAGATGGGTCTGATGACGCGCCATTGGAGCGGTAAGCATCATTCAATCGTCGAGGGCATCATGCGGTTGTTGAGGGCATCAACCTCACGACCCTGCTCTGGACAGACGGCCTGAGCAACCTGCCTTGCGACTGCCGCCTCTACGAGCCTGCCGAAGACGGCAAGAGCCAGGTCACGAAAAACGATCATTTTCTGGCGATGCTTCAGACAGCGAAAGAACGCAAGCTCCGTCCGCGCTATATCTGCTTCGACGGCTGGTACAGCAGCTTGGCGAACCTCAAAGCGGTGCGCGAGCATAGCTGGTACTTCTTAACCAGGCTGAAAAGTAACCGCCAGGTGAACCCTGATGATATGGACAATGTTGCCGTCAAAGACCTTGACATTCCTGCAAAGACCTTGACATTCCTGCTTACGGATGCACGGTGCATCTGAAAGGCTTTGGCTTCATCCAGGTGTTTCGGACAGTTGCCCCAAATGGTGACGCGGAACACTGGGCCACAAACGACCTGAAAATGGAGGACGGCGAGCGGGGCGAGTTGGTGCGCCAGGTGTTTGCCATCGAGAACTACCACCGTCAGTTAAAGCAATGCTGCGGCGTTGAAAAAGCACAGGTGCGGAGCGCGACAGCCCAGAAGTGCCACATTCTGTTGTCTCTGCGGGCGTTCGTGCGTCTGGAAGCGCATCGTTTGCTGACGGGCATCAGCGGCTACGCCGCCAAAACCAACCTCATTCGTGAGGCTATTCGCCTGTATCTCAGGCAACCAAGCATTACGCTGGAAGCAACTGCGTAAGTCCTAAAATGTTCTCTAGCATTTTCACTCAGCCAGGCGGTACAATTCTTGTGTGTCAGAAACTGAAGAATATTCTCCGGAGTACGACCCGAAGACCGAGTATTTCACCGTCGCTCAGGCGGCTGAGATCCTGGGCATCAATACCCAATCGTGCCGGAACGCCGCCGTCCACGGCAACCTGAAAAGCATTAGCGTCTTCGGCCGGGTTCTGATCCCACGAACGGCGCTAGAAGAGTACAAAGAACGCACGCAGCCAGATGGAAAACCGCCGAAAGCGGGACGGCCGAAGAAGAGCGGGTGACCAATAAGAGTCTGGTAAACAATCGGTGAAAGTCCTGTGAGAAAATTCTCGCAGGGCTTTTCGTTTTCTATGGCAGGAACACTGATAATGTAAACAAGGGGTGCGAAAAATCTTGAACCCCCAAACTTTGCGGATCTGCCCAGCCGGGCTATCTGTAAAGTTGCTGACATGAGGAAGAAACCAATGCCAACGAAGAAATACAGAAACAAATCCCGAATGATTGAAAAGCCAGTCACGGATGCCAGCGGCTGTCACGCCTTTAATTTTGAGGCACACTGTCTGAGCGCCTCGAATGCGGAGATAATCGTGGCGGCCTTTCCAGAGATTTCCCTTCTTGTCGACACATCCAATGCCGACGGAGTTGATGTGAGCCTAAAGGCTCAGGAGTTCTGGTACCGTTTACGCCGTTCCAAAGTTTGACCTGTTTTTTGTAAGTGGGGAGCAAGACTGCGCGGAGGAATCACTGCGTGCTGTCATGCACGACATGGAGCAGATCACAAACAGCGCTCACCACATTACTGGCGCTTTCGCCGCGTCGCCGTTTTTACGCAGCCGCTCACACGCTCGTCTCGACGAGATCGCAAACGTGTCATCCGCTGCGCCTCCCAACGCAGATACGGAATAACAAGGCATCAGCACCAGGGCGATTCCTCGCCCTGGTGCTGACAATTTCCCGGCCTGCGGTGGATTCCGGCGAAATATTGTTTGGACCCTCCGGTGTGGATCCCGGTCTCCAGATAGCGCTTCATGTCGCACCACCGATTAACGCCCCGGCGCAACAGGCTGATATACTTACTGACGCTTGCCTCCAGACACGCTAGAAGGCCCGCCGCCTGGCTGCGCGTGAGGGCACTGTTCTCGCGGACTGGAGACACATTTTTGATGGCGGCAATGAACTTCCCCATCACCATCGCCAGTTGGTTTTCATGCTGGTTGAAGAATTGAAGGTCATTGGGCTTGCCGTCTTCAACAGCCTCCCCTGTTCCGTCTTCCAGGAACTGCCGGAGCATCCGGGACATGTGCAATCAGATTCCCTTGTGCCAGGGAACTGCCATATGTATGTGAACATCGCAGGCGAATACACGTTGTTTGCGCCGGCGCTGTTTCCCGTGGTGTCATGAACTGAGAAATCAGAGGTCCTCCACTACCACCACATTCGGCTCCCACTCGCTTATTTCTTCGTACGAGTATGGCTCCGGGGCCGGTTGTTTTTTCTTTGCTTCGGCTTCGGCCTCCTCGTCGTCGCGAATGGCATGAGCAATGACCACCATTTGGTTTGTCGGACTCAACTCGTGACCAAGGTCTGTTCCTGGTGGGTACGCCTTAAGCACTTCGAGAGCAAACTCCACAACACGCTTTTGCATTTTGGGACTCATGCCCCGAATGTACCCCATCGGCTGAAGATCACTAACCAGCCGAAACATCGCGGGCAACAAAACCAAAGAATGTTTCTTATTGAAAGACTACCCTGCAACTTTTTTTTGCAACATGTGTCTTAAAAAAGTCTTATCCGGCGTTCCCACCTCATTGTCTACCCCGCTCCGGGGCTTCCCCGAGGGGCTTCAGCCCCTCGATGTGCCGCATTACATCCGTCCACCGGTATGCCCCACGCCGAACGGGCTTCACATATCTCGAAACTGAACGCGGTCGGCAGGCGAGAAGGCTTGCCGCCTCAACGCTGGTGAGGAGTCGGTCGTCACGCACGGGAACGCGTTTTACGAGCGTTTGAACAGCCAGAACGAACTCTGCGCTGGCATCGGTTCCTGGACTTTCGGTTTCGCGGATTCCCGGAAAAACAGAAACGGCTTTCGTGTCCCTACCGGGAAAATGTTTTGCGAGCCAGATCGTCGCCATTTTTGGGGTCACGTCGCCCCGTTCGGCGGCGTCCAGGAGGGCTTGGATCACCGGGACGGATTCGTGTGGGAACGTCGGCCGGACAGGGCCGCTTGCACCGAGGAGCATCCAGGTCTCAGGCTCCTCCAAGTCGCGGGAAAGCGCTGATCGCGTGCGCTTCTCCTGGTCACCGGCTCGGCAAAGCAACCGGATGATGTCGGTGACGGTTAGGCCCGCCCTTTGCTGTTCGGAGCAGTTTGGATTTTGTGGCGTGTGTTCAATTTCTTTCATGGTGTCTCCTTATCTTTTAAATCGTGAGGCTCTGTGGGGAGTGTCACCACTCGTTCAATCGCCCGGCACTCCGGTTCGGGCAGGGCGTAGAACTTTGCAAGCAAGATTTTCTTCTTGCTGAGTGCCATTAGGCGAGGAGGGACTCTGCCTGTACCTTTGACATGATTGTCAAGGCACGCTGCGATTTCCAGAGACTTTGACTCTTCTTGCGTTTGCTTTTCAAGCAGGAACGCAGCGATGGCATTTTCGCGCCCTTCGTCTTTCGTAGTCACGTTCGGCGTCGCATTGTTTCTGTTCAACTTTGTTGCCCGTCCAAGCGGCGGGGACTCCTGGGCCTCACCGGGGGGCGTCAGGACCTCCTGGGCATCATGTTCGGCCTTGCGTGCCATGAAATGATCGACTTTCAGCGTCATCAGCACGAACAAAGCCCGCTGCCGAGTAGGGTGCTCCTTCGATTGCTTTGACAAGGCAGGGCAAGATTGATGAAGCGCGGCAGTCGCGACTCGCTCGATCTCACGCTTCTCTTCGTTTTTGAGGCACTTGTACTTGTCCCGCGCTTCCTCGATCTCCTGCTCAGTGAGGCGAGGCAGGCAGCGTTCTTCATCCGCCTCCTGCGCCGCTTGGTGGTCGAAGTGACCAATCGGTGCGGGCGAGGACAACCGCTTCTTGGAGACGAGCCACGGCTTTCCAGCAATGCGGTTTTTGATGGCTTGCATGATCAAACCAGGCCCCTCCGGTTCGCAGCGCAGAGGCAGAAGCGCAAGTTCTGCCCTGCACGCCTCCAGGTTCTCGTTTGCCCAGCGCATCGCCCAGCGGTGCGGGACTCCGGCGTCTTTCAGCGAGGCGATCATCTCCACAACAACAGGCGTTGGCTCCACGGCAGGGGACTGCGTGTTGTTGTTATGAACGTGATTCTCACGTAAAACGCGGGGATCAGGAGTCAGAGAATCCGCATTTTGCGGATTGGTGAGAGTATCAGTCATTCCACGTTTTGCGGATTGGTGAGGCTTATCCACAAAGGGGGGAGAACGAACCCCTGGGATCTTGTCGCCGCGCCGCGCCGAGTCGCCGATTTCCCCAGCAGGGAGGTGCGCTGCAATGTGCCTCACATTAAAGTAGTAGTGACCAAGCCGTCCTTCAACTCGTTTTCGGTAGCGCGGAAGATAATTTGTTGTGTCCCAACGCTTCAAAGACGCCGTAATGCGCTCGTCGCTGACACGCAATCTAGCAGCGACAGTTTTGAGACCAGGAAAGCACTCCCAGTTCTTGTCGCTGGTGCTCCAGTAAGAAAAAATTGTCTCCGCGACAAGGATGTCGAATGCCTTGAGGCCCAGTTCTTTCATATTGTTCAAGAAGAAGACAGGGAAGCGTAGAAAGTATCCTGGGGCGGCTTGAAGCACCGGATCAGTGGAATCGCGAGATGTCATTAAAGATCCGGGCTTTGGTCCGGGCCGAGCGCGAGGCTTTTTCGGCCTAGGAGCATCGTCATTCGAAAACAGCGACAGAGTGTTTGGGCAAATAAAAGTATTTTGGAAAGTATCTGAGGAGGGGTTGACATTCGCAGCCCCAGGTGGTAGGATAGGCATAGTCTCACTGACTCTGGACGAGCGACGACTTTGCGGGAGGGCGCTGTCCAGTCCTTTTCTGTTTTTTAGTAAAGGGGAGTACGACCGCGATACGAAAGCCCGCCAAGGCTTTCGCATGATGCGGTCGCGCTTCCTTTGAAGATGTTGATTAAAAGAGTTCTGACCCGGCCCGGCTTCCGAAGGAGGCCGGGCTTTTTGTTATGTGGGGGCTACTTAGTATAAACCCGCTTCCTAGACGGCTTCGCGTCCACAGCCGCGGCAGTTTTTGCTTTGCGTTCGTCCCGCAGACGCACCAAGATCGGCCCGATGGGGTCGGCTTGGTCGTGGACGCGACGTAACTCCTCCTCCTCTGGGTGCGAATAAATTTCGTGAGCCGCATCTGTGTGGTGACCGATCAGTTTTTTGGATAGGTTTTTGTTGATGCGATCATGTGCTGTACTCGAGAAATGCCGAAGGTCGTGACGCCGGATACGCCGCTCGATGCCCGCCCGTTGGCGGTACCGGTCCCACTGGCGTCCCCATCTATAAGGATTCAGGGCCAACCCCCAGTTCGCTCACAAACAAATTGTCACACAGGGTGTCGAGACTGTCCCGGATTGCCAGCCACTCTGCAAGGATGCCGTCTCGAAATTCCTGGGTGAAATACACCAAGCGGTCGTCGCCGTTTTTTGTCCCCCTGAATAGCGCTGAACGTGCCTCAAGGTCGATGTCAGCGCGAAGCACGCGAGCCGTCTCCCCCACCCGAGCGCCCGTCTCCGGCATCCAGAGCGTCATGCAGACGTCGCGAGTAGGGAAAAACTTGCGGGCATCTTCGCCCCGGAAGCGGCTCGCAGGGGCATTCTCTTCGAGCCAGTCGTCGTAGATTTGCAAGATGATGGCGTTGATCTCATCGATCGTCACCTTGGTGTGGATCGCTTTGTCCTCGATTGCGATTTTTTTCAGCGTTGCGAGTTTGTCGTTTTCAAAGACCTCCTCCTCGTAGGCCCACATGAATTCTGTCATGAGTTTTTGGGCCATGTGATTGACACTCTGGTCACTCACGCCCTGCGCTTTGTACTGCGACAAAAACGCTTTCGTGGCCTGCTTCGTGATTTGGCAGGGACGCTGGACACCTGCCCTTTCCAGCGCTTTATGCGCCCGTTTAAGGCTGTTATTTAGGTCGTACCGGTACTTTTCAGTCTTAGCCTTGCTCGCGAGGAAGCCAGCGAGCAGTTCGTCTCAGGTCACCTCTACGCCCTTCTCCTCATTTTTTTCAGCGGCATACACATACCGTGATTTCGCTTTGATCGCCATCTGCCTATCCCTCCTAGCCTTTTGCTGTTTTTCGCCCCGGCGCTATGCTGTTCGCGTTCAAAAACTATGCTTTTATATATTCTAGAATTAAAAGCGCAGGCTGTCAAGCAGACAAGCACAGTGAAAAATAAATGCCCCCCGATGGAAATAACCATCGGGGGGCAAAATAACGGGGCCAGTTCAGCGAGGGATTCTGGGAATGGCAGGTTATTCTGTTTCGTAAACGTCGGCCAAAGGCCGACGTTTACGAAACAGCTGCTCTACCACTGAGCCATGTCGGCGGATGTGCTTTCCAAGCGGGAAGCAACGGCGATAGTACACTCAAAACTGCCGAGTCTGTCAAGAGGTGTAGCAAATCAGGAGTGTCTATATTCGGTCGGTGACAAAATCACAAACAGGAGCGGGCACCTTCGGGAACGCCCGCTTGAAGCGCTGGCGCTTGTTCCAAGCATACACAAACAACGCCACCGCCCGCCCAAGCGC
>JAABUQ010002161.1_pt1 | contig 39730 bp, 36 predicted proteins | sample 5560001 | NCBI WGS metagenome assembly JAABUQ01 (sample SAMN10711888, study PRJNA513371) | rock metagenome | isolation source: Antarctica rocks | place: Antarctica: Victoria Land, Finger Mt nord | collected 2015-12-18
GCCCTCCGGTTCCGCTACGCTCCACCTCCGGCCGGCACTGGCGACGGAGGTGACAATGCACTAACAATCAACACGGACCACTCGGTGGGGGCCGATCAGCACCATGCAGGTCCAGGGCGAGAAGCGCGTGACGCTCAACCGCGGCGACGAGTTCATTCGCATCAAGGGGCTGGTCCGCTCCGCCGACATCGGCGCGGACAACCGCGTGCCCTCGACGCGGGTGGCGGACGCGCAGATCGCATATGTCGGCAAGGGCGACGTCGCGCGGGCTGGGCGGCAGGGGTGGCTGGGGCGGTTCTTCTCCGTGATCAGTCCGTTCTGATCAGTCCCTCTCTTTCATCCCTCTCCCCTTAGGGAGAGGGATGATCAACGCTTCGCTAATCATTCGTCCCGCAAGGTCCCGTGCATGATCCGCTCCTTTCTTGCCTCGCTCATGGCGCTGCTCCTCGCGACCCCGGCGCATGCCGACCGCATCAAGGACCTGGGCGCGTTTCAGGGTATCCGCGCCAACCAGCTGACCGGTTATGGCATCGTCGTCGGCCTGCCCGGCACCGGCGACGACAATCTCGAATATACCGTCCAGAGTCTGAAGGCGGTCGCCTCGCGCTTCGGGCTGCAGCTGCCGCCGGGCGCGAACCCGGGGATGAAGAACGCCGCCGTGGTGTTGATCACCGCCGAACTGCCGCCCTTCGCCAAGCCGGGCCAGCGGCTCGACATCACCGTCGCCTCGATGGGCAAGGCGAAGAGCTTGCGCGGCGGGTCGCTGATCCTGACGCCGCTGCTCGGCGCGGACGGGCAGATCTATGCGATGGCGCAGGGCAATCTCGCGGTCGGCGGCCTGGGCGCGGATGGCGCGGACGGGTCGCGGATCGTCGTCAACATCCCTTCCAGCGGGCGCATTCCCGACGGCGCGACGGTGGAGCGTACGGTCGCGACCGGGTTCGACAGCGCGCCGACGCTCACCTTCAACCTGTCGCGCGCGGACTTCACCACCGCGCAGAACGTCGCGGGCGCGATCAACCGGCGGCTCGGCCCCGGCTCCGCCGAGGCGATCGATGCGGTGTCGATCGCGGTCAAGGCACCCCAGGGCGCGGACGTGCGCGCGATCGCGATGTCGACGATCGAGAATCTCGACGTCGTCTCCGCCGAACCCGCCGCCAAGGTGATCGTCAACGCGCGCACGGGCACCGTCGTCATCAACTCCGCCGTGCGCGTCGGCCCGGCGGCGGTGACCCACGGCAAGCTGACGGTGCGGATCGACGAGAAGCCGCAGGTCAGCCAGCCCGCGCCGTTGTCGCAGGGGCAAACGGTGGTGACGCCCAACAGCGGCATCGCCGTGCAGGAGGAGCGCCGCCCGATGTTCCTGCTCGCGCCCGGCCCCAAGCTCGCCGCCATCGTCAAGGCGGTAAACGCGATCGGGGCTTCGCCGGCGGATCTGGTGGCGATCCTGGAAGCGCTGAAGGAAGCGGGCGCGCTCAAGGCGGAGTTGATCGTGTTATGAGTGAAATAGGTGGTATTTCTCCCCTCCCTTCTAGGGAGGGGCCGGGGGTGGGTATCGGCGCGCAAGCGCCGGGTTCCGCGCTCGGCAGCATCGCGAGCGCCGAGGCATCGAGCCCCGCCGCTCGCGTACCCACTCTCAGCCCCTCCCTAGAAGGGAGGGGAGCTTTAGCTGGCGACACCACCCGCCTGCGTTCCACCACCAACCTCAAGGCGGCGGGCGAGAAGTTCGAGGCCGTGTTCACCGGCATGATGCTCAAATCCATGCGGCAGGCCAAACTCGCCGACCCGCTGTTCGACTCCAAGGCAATCGACACCTTCAGCGAGATGCAAGACGCGCAGATCACCAAGTCGATGGCGGAACACACCCCGCTCGGGATCGGCAAGGCGATGACCGATTTTTTACAAAAATCGGCTGGGCGACGACCGAGTTCCTGAGCGCCAAGCAACGAGATCTTAACCCGGGCGCACCTAACCCGCCCAAATGAGCGATCTTCTGTCCATCGGTGCCAGCGGCGTGCGGGCCTATCAGTCCGCGCTCGGCACCGTGTCGGACAACATCGCCAACGCCAGTACACCCGGTTACGCGCGCCGGGCGACGACGCTGGCGGAGGTGATCTCCACCTCGGGCAGCCTCACCCAGTCACGCTCGATCGAGCAGAACGGCGTGGTCGCCGGCGGCGTATCGCGTTCGTCCGACGCCTATGCGGCGGCGACGGTGCGGGTCGCGGGGTCGGACCTGTCGCGCACGCAGACCGCCGCGACCTGGCTCGGTCAGGTGCAGAACGCGCTGACGGGCAACCAGCTCGGCGAGCGCGTCACCGGCTTTTTCAACGCCGCGACCACGCTGGCCGCCGACGCGACCTCCACCACCGCGCGATCGGTGCTGCTGGAAGCGGGGACGGGCGTCGCACATGCGTTCGCGGGCACCGCGCGCGCGCTGGACCAGGCCGGGTCGGACCTCGACGGCACCGCCGACGACGCGGCCGGCAAGCTCAACGCGCTGGGCGCGTCGCTCGCCAAGGTCAACGACGCGCTCGGCCGCACCGCGCCATCCAGCGCGGCGGGCGCAGGGCTGGCCGACCAACGTGACGGGCTGCTCGAGCAGATGAGCGCGCTGTCCGACATCGACGTCCGGACAGATGCGCTCGGCCGCGCGAACGTGCGGCTCGGCAACGCGAGCGGCCCGGCATTGGTGGCGGGCGGCGAGGCGGGCACGCTTACCTATGCGCGCAGCGACACCGGCACCGTCTCGTTCGCGGTCCATCTCGACGCGCAAACCAGCGCCGTGACGCCGATGGGCGGCGCGCTGGCGGGCATCGCCGACGCCGCGTCGCGGATCACCGACGCGCGTGCCGCGCTCAACCAGCTCGCGAGCGGGTTCGCGGACGGCGTCAACGCGGTGCAGGCACAAGGCCGCGACGCGAACGGACAGCCGGGCGCGGCGATGTTTGCCGCTGGCGCGACGCCCGCCGATCTGTCGCTGGTGCTCACCGATCCGGCGGGCGTCGCGGCGGCCTCGGCCGGCGGGGGGCCGCGTGACAACTCCAACCTCGCGAACTTCGCCTCGCTACGCCAGTCGGGCGGGTTCGAGGGCAAGCTGACCGGCATGGTCGCCAACACAGGCGCCGCGCTCAGCGCCAAGCAGACGGTCGCCGCCGCGCAGGCCAGCATCCGCGACGGCGCGTTGTCCGCGCGCGACGCGGTATCGGGCGTCAACTTGGACGACGAAGCGGTGAACCTGCTCCGCTTTCAACAAGCGTATCAAGCGTCGAGCCGCGTGATCCAGGTCGCGCGCGAGACGCTGCAATCGATCCTGGATATTCACTGATGACGCCGCTTTCGTCCTCGCTGTTCTTCGACCGGACGTCTGGCACGATGTCCGCCTTGTCCGCGCGCGCGCAAACGCTGCAGGGCCAGATCGCCAGCGGCAAGCGGCTGGAGCAGCCGTCGGACGATGTCGCCGCCTATCAGCAACTGCGCGGACTAGCGGTCGCGAGCGCGGACGACGCCGCCGTCGGTGCGAACGTCGGCGTTGCGCAGACCAAGCTGTCCACCGCCGACACGGCGCTGACCACGATGACCGCGCAGCTGCAGCACGCCACCGAACTGGTGATACAGGCGCGTAGCGGTACGATGAACGACGGTGCCCGGCTGGCGATCGCGGCGGAGCTCGGCGGCATCGCCGAGTCGCTCGCCGGACTCGCCAACACGCGCGACGCGACCGGTCAGGCGTTGTTCGGCGGCGCGGACACGGGCGCGGCGGTGGTCGCCAACGCCGACGGCACGCATACGCTGGCGACCAGCACCACGCCGTCGATTCCGATCGGTGGGGGCGACCGGGTGGTGCCGGGTGAGAACTCGACGGCGGTGTTGGGGCTTTCGCGCGGGCGCAACGCGATCGACATGCTCGCCGCGCTGTCGGACGCGTTGAAGGCGGGGGGCGACACCCGGTCGGCGCTGGGCGACGCGCTCGATGATCTGGGGGCGGTGTCGACGCAGGTCGGCGACGTTCAGGGTTCGCTCGGTGCGCGCGGGGCGCGGCTCGACCTCGTCTCCGCGCAGCTCGCCACGACGGTCACCGCGCGCGAGACGCGCCGCTCCGCACTGGAGGACACCGACGTCACGCAGGCGATCACCGACCTGCAGAAGACGATGACCGTGCTCCAGGCGACGCAGGCGAGCTTCTCCAAGCTCAGCAGCCTGTCGCTGTTCAACTATCTAAAATAGCACCCGGGCGGAGCTGTCCTACAGCTATCCAAATGGGTTAGCTATTGGTGATGAATATATCCGCGTTCTCGCCCTCGACCGTTCGCGCAATAAAGTTACCGGGACGAGCAACGAAACTTCAGAACGGGTGTGCAATGTGTGAAGCGTCGGCGTAGTTCCGGGCCGACTCGCGGCGACGCCGCCTTGCGGATACGGTTAACCCGATGGCCACGAAGTCGCGTTAAGCCGAGCATACGATCCACCCCAGCGCCCGGAAACGTCATGTTCCCCATCATCGGCTTCGTCGTCCTGCTGCTCATGGTGTTCGGCGGCTTCGCGTTCACCGGCGGCGCGCTTGGCCCCGTCATGGAGGCGATCCCGCACGAAATGCTGATCATCGGCGGTGCCGCCGCCGGCGCGCTGATCATCGGTAATTCGGGCAAAGAACTGAAAGCGATGGGCGGCGGCCTCGCCAAGGTGTTCAAGGGGCCGAAATACAAGAAACAGGATTATCTCGACGTCATCTTCCTCGTCTCCAAGCTGATGAAGATGCTGCGCACCGACGGCCCGATCGCGCTGGAACCGCATGTCGAGGCCCCCAAATCGTCCGCGCTGTTCGCCGAATATCCGCGGTTGCTCGCCGACGCGACGCTGGTCGGGCTGATCGCGGACACGCTGCGGCTGGTCGTGGTGTCGTCGGGGACGCTCGACGTCCACGCGGTCGAGGAGGTGATGGATAACTCGATCAAGACCCACCACCACGCGGTCGAGGGTCCGCACACCACGCTGGCGAGCCTCGCCGACGCGCTGCCTGCGCTGGGCATCGTCGCGGCGGTGCTCGGCGTGGTCAAGACGATGGGGTCGATCGACAAGCCGCCATCGGTGCTGGGCGCGATGATCGGCTCGGCGCTGGTCGGCACGTTCATGGGCGTGCTGCTGGCCTACGGGCTGGTCGCGCCGCTGGCGGGCCGGTTGCGCCAGGTGATCGACGCCGACGGCGCGATCTACCATGTGGTGAAACAGATCATCATCGCCTCGCTCCACGGCCACCCGCAGCCGCTGGTGATCGAGGCCGCGCGCTCCGGCATCGCGCACGCGAACCAGCCCGGCTTCGCCGAGGTGTTCGACGGGCTGCGGGGCAAGTGATGCTGGCGCGGCGAGCAATGAAGATTTGTCTCACGCAAAGACGCAAAGGCGCGAAGGACAAAACGCGTCGCTCGAAGGTTCGAGCACGCGGAGCAGGATCGCGCGCGGCAGCGCGCAGCTTCTCTCGACCGGCCGGGACTGAAAGGCCGCTGGCGCGACCGAAAACTGTCGCTTCTTCTCTTGTTCGCGTCTTTGCGTCTTCGCGTGAGGCAATTCTTCTACCTAAGAACCACCCGTCGGGAGCCGCCGCCTGATGCCCGCCCGCGCGCCGCACGGCTCCAACCAGCCGCCCAGGATCGTCTACAAGAAGATCTATATCGAGGCGCATGGCGGCCATCATGGCGGCGCGTGGAAGGTCGCCTATGCGGATTTCGTGACCGCGATGATGGCGTTCTTCCTGCTCCTCTGGCTGCTCGGCGCGACCACCGAAAAGCAGCGCAAGGGCATCGCGGATTATTTCGCGCCGACGCTGGTCGACACCAAGCATGCGGGCGTCAGCGGCAAGGGGCTGTTCGGCGGCGACTCGATCGTCGACGCGGACAATCTGCCGCACAAGGCCGCGCAGACCGGCACGCGGTCGCTCACCATCCCGGTCGGCGCGTCCGGCGGGCAGGACGTCGGCACCGGCCCCCAAGGTTCGCTCAAGAGCCGCGAGGCGCTGGCGGCGGAGGACCGGAAGAACTTCGACGCGATGAAGCGCCGCGTGGAAGCGCGCATCGCCGCCGCGCACGACCTCGCCAAGCTGGGCAAGCACGTCCACTTCACGATGACGCCCGACGGGATGCGTATCGACCTGATCGACGACGCGGATTATTCGATGTTCGCGCTCGGCACGACGGCGCTGGAGCCGCAGGCGAGCAAGCTGATCGGGCTGGTCGCGGATTCGGTGGCGGCGATGACAAACCCGGTGATGATCCGGGGACACACCGACTCGCTCGGCTTCGGCGACCCGGCGGCGATGAACAACTGGATGCTGTCGTCCGCGCGCGCGGAAGCGACGCGGCGCAGACTGGCGCTGGGCGGCATCCCCGAGGCGCGGTTCAACCGCATCGAGGGTGTCGCCGACCGCGAGCCAATGGTGGCCAAGGACCCGGGCGACCCGCGCAACCGGCGGGTGGCGATCACGCTGCTGTACCGGGCGGGCGTGTTCGGGCGGTAGCTAAGCGGCCCGCGCGCGCGCCGGCGGCACGAACTTGTTCGCGCGACGCTTGCCCATCAGCATGCCGCGCTCCAGCCTGATGCATAGGGCGGCGTAATAGTCGGCCAGGAAGCCCGCGTCGTCGCCGTCATCGGCCAGGTTCGCCTTGTGCCGGATGGTGGACGCGACCACCGCCATCGACTCGCGCCGGTGGCTGCGCAGTACCTCCTCCAGCATCTGCAGTTCGTATTCGCCGTACAGCGACAGCGTCGCCTCGCTGAACTGGCGACGTTGGACGGGGGCGGTCGCGACTAGGTCGGCACCGAGCCGGGCGCGGACAGCGCGCACCACCCAGGTGCCCGCGATCAGGTCGCCGACGCGCAGCCGGTCGCGGTTGAACAAGGGGAAGAACAGGAAGATGCCGGTCCACCCCAGCGCGAACAGGGTCAGGAACGTATCCGCCACCCCCTGCGACGCCTGATAGCCCAGCAACGACAGCGGCAGGAAGATCTCGACCTCGCGCATCGCGTTGCGCGCGATCACCGCGCCGCCCGACAGCCGTGCGCCGTCACGCGCGACCACGCGCAGCCCCGCGACCCGCTTGCCCGGCGTCGCGCCGCGCCCGCCCATCTCCCACAACACGAACCAGCCGTTGCGCAACGCGAACGCGCCGAGCAGCCACAGGATCTCCAGCACTCCCGCCGTGCCGCCGCGCAGCAGATAGCCGATCGCGATCGTGACGCTGATCAGCGCCACCAGCTGGATCACCGTGTCGAGCATGAACGCGCCCGCGCGCGCGCCCGCGCTGCCCAGTTCGAGCTGCAGGTCGACACCCTCCGGCGTCACGAACCGCCGCCGCCGCGTGCGGGGCGGTCTAGGCGGACGCCGCATCCCACCTCCGCGGCCAGTAGAAATACAACAACCATCCCGCCAGCATCGCCAGCCCGATCGCGTAGCGCGCCGAGTCGTTGGTGACCACCTGCCGACCGATGCCCTCCAGCATGCCCGCGACGCTCAGCATCACCACGGTGCCCGCCATCGCCACCGCCGCCGATCGCCCGGCCGCGACCGCCGAGTCCATGCGCGCGCGCCGTCCGGGAAACGCGATTGCCAGGCCGATGCGGAACCCCGCCGCCCCCGACAACGTGATCGCGAACAGCTCGGTGGTGCCGTGGATCATCAGCCAGCCGATGACGTTGACCGTCAGCCCCTTGGCGGAGAACACCGCCACGAACGCGCCTAGCGACAGGCCGTTATAGGTGACGAGCAGCGCGGTCGGCACCGCGAACGCGAAGCCTAAAGCGAACGAGAAGATCGCGATCTGCGCGTTATGCTGGAACAGATAGGTCGCGAAGGTGGCAAGCCCGTTGCCCTTGCCGCCGCCGTACAGCGTCGAGCGAAGGAACGCGGCCGACGCGCTGGGATCGCGGCCATCCGACGTGCCCTCGGGGGTGATAAGGTAGAACCAGCTCGGGTCGTGACGGACGAGGTAATAGGCGACGAACGTGCCGACCACGCCGAGCAGCAACGATGCCAGCGTCTCGCGCCACAGTTCCTGGATCGCGCGCGGCCAGCCGACCGCGAAGAAACGCGCGATCTGCGCGGCGGCGGAGGTCTGCACGCCATAGATCTGGAAATACGCGCGAGTGCACAGTTGCTCCAGATAGGCGATCAGCGCGCGGTCGAGCGAGGTCTCGCGCGCGACGGACAAAGACGACAGCGTGGTGCGGTAGAGCGAGGGCAACGCGAGCAGGTCATCGTCGTCCAGCACGCGCACCGACCGTTTCTCGATCCGCCCGACCAGCCGGTCGAGCCGCTCCCAATCGGGCGCGTGCGCGGCGCGGAAGCGGGTAGCGGCGGTGCCGTCGCGGGAGAGGGCCTGAGCGTCGATCATGGCGTACCCGCGATTGTGCGCGAAACGGGGGCGGGCGGGAAGGGGAAAGAGCCTCGATGCGGCACCGCCGTCACTGGTTAGGGTCCGCTCCTTCGCCTGGACAGCGCTCGGCCGCGCCGTGCGGCCCGGGCAGCGCCCAACGATCGTTCTGGTGGCGCGGCCAGTTCGGCTTAGGACACGACACATATCCGCGTTCATGCGCAAACTGATCAACCAGCCAATATTGTGGAAAAGGTGCTACAATCGCACCAACAATACAGGCAAGAAGCAAACCCACGAAACGCTTACCCCACTTCGAGAAGCGGCGTGTGTACTCGTCAGCTTGTGCACGGGTCAGATCGGCGCTTCTTGGAAGCCAAAGAACCGCTCCGATTGCAACAGCCATCGGTAGCAGGAATAGTCCTGAGAGCAACAACGGCTCGGCTGATATTACCGGGCGAAACTCTGTAAACCCTCGTAAAAGGCTCGTAATATCGCTAACCACAGCGATCAAGATTCCTACTGCGATCGCGAATACCACAATCGATAGCAGCCTAGCTTTGGTCTTATCTGAAACCTTCACGCTCATATAAGCGACTGCATCATGTACAAGGCTCCGTCACCATGCCCCAAACGAGAACCGATACTATTAAAGCCTTTCTCCAAGTCCTGAACAGTTCCGCTGTTGATGAACTCGTTCCATCGCTTGTGGGCTTCCGATCCAAGCTCTGCCCACCACTCCTTCAGTTTTTCGAAGCCGCGCTCGTACGCCGCCGTGACCTTTTCCGTAAGACCAAAGTGTTTGTCGAGCAGGAACAAGCCACCGCCCACCAAGGCAGCGACGCCAAACGCCACCAGCGCCGGCCCTAGCGCGATGGTACCTACCACGACCGTGCCAGCGACCAAGGCACCGACAGCTGTACCGATTGCGGAGGCCAGAAGCACGGAGGGAATATCTACCGTCAAGCTACCAAGCAGGTGAGCGAAATTACGATCCCTGCAAAACTGCAGCGCATCAACCGCCACGATTAGATAGACGCCGAACTTCGCCGACTGCTTAGCGGACGCCATAATTCCTGGCTTGCCGATCTGCAGTTCCATGATCTTCGGGTTACTCACGCGATAACGCGTGCCAGAAAGCGTCTTTCGACCAGCTGGCCATCCCTTGATGAAAATAAGATCGCTCTTGGCGCCTGTCTTGAATTCCACTTTGACATTCCACCATCGGCCAAAATCATCGACTAGCAGCTTCCCGATATTGCGTAGTTCCCGACCGTCCTTGATCGGGCCGAGCCAAAGCTTGATCTGCTCTTCGCTAATATCGACCGCCTTGTCGGCCACCGTGGCCGCATCAATTCTACGTATCGCGTTCTGCGCATCCTGCGCCTTGATCTCGCAAGTTCTCACGGCCTCACTCAGCCAGATACGCAAGCCGTTTTTAATGTCGAAAACGAAAACGTCCGTCCTCGACGCGGCGGGTAATGCCCGACCTGCCCCCGACCCTTGCACCATGTTCTGGCCCCCATCTGAACCTGCTCGCCCATCAACAAGGCCAGCAGGACTGTTACTGCCAGAGGGTAGCGTCAGATGGCAACAGCCGTCGTAATTACGACGGTGGTGTTATCTGTCTAAGCATACGCGGTACATCACTCTTTCCGGCACCGGATCGGGACAACCATCCAATTACAAGCGCGTCCGCCTAACGCGCGTCCCGCTCCGGGAGGTCATGCTTCAGCGAGTTGGTCATCGCGGTGATCAGCGCGTGCGAGCGCCACATGCCCGCGCCGGCACCATCCGCCGCCTCCGCGAAATCGGTCTGCACTTCCCTCGCGCCTTTCAGAATCTCGACCGCGTCGACAGTGGTCAGGACGGAGCGGGCCACCAGGCTGTGAAACAGACTTTCGACCAGCACCAGGGCCGCTTGTCCGTGCGGGTCGGCCGATGGGGCCAGCAGGCCATTACCGTCGAGAAAATTTTCATTGTTGGGCATGAAAGAGGGAACCTAATCATCAAGCGAGAACGCATACGCTCCGCCGTCGCCGCTTGGTCCGATGGCCGGGGATGGCGTTGCGACAGCACGCGCATGGTCGATTTCCATAACGTACGACAACTTTGGACAATATCGATCCGCAATGTGGTCAATTGCTTTTGGTGTGGTACACAACACTATGCCCAACCGGTTCGTGCAAAAATTGAGCAAAATGACCGAGCTGGTGCCGGGTGACGTCGCCGTGCTCGAGGCCGCAACGGCGCGCGGCCGCGCTTACGCCCCGCGGCAGGACCTGATCCGCGAAGGCGACGAGCCGGGTCCGGTGTTCGTCATGCTGGACGGATGGGGCTGCCGGTACAAGATCCTGCCGAGCGGCACGCGTCAGATCATGGCCTTCCTGATGCCGGGAGACGCCTGCGACCTTCACGTCAACATGCTGGAGGAGATGGATCACGGTATCCAGGCGATCTCGTCGGCATCGGTCGCGACCATCTCGCGCGGTGAGATGCAGACGATCATGCATGACCACCCCAGCATCGCGCGCGCGATGTATGTGGCGCAACTCATCGATGAAGGTATCATGCGCGCCTGGATCGTCAGCATGGGGCGGCGCAGCAGTATCGAGCGCGTGGCGCATCTGATGTGCGAGCTTTACCTGCGCGCACGCAATATCGGCCTGGTCAGCGACGGCGAATTCGCGCTGCCACTATCGCAGCTCGTGCTGGCGGACGCGCTCGGGATGACGGCGGTCCACATCAATCGCGTGCTCAAGGAATTGCGCCTGAGCGGGGCGATGGCGCTACGACGCGGCAGCCTGGAAATCCTCGATCCCGGCAAATTGGTTCAGATCGCCGGGTTCGACGAGAATTATCTCCACCGACGCCTGCGTCAGGCGGCCTGAGCGTCGTTCGGCTTCGCCAAACGCTGCCCGATCTGCGCCGCAGTGTGGTCGTAGCGGCTCGCCATCTCTTGATGGATCGCCGCGATAGCCGGATTGGCCGCACGTTGCGCCAAGTCGCGCGCCGCGCTGGCCCGGGCCAGATAGTAACCGTGATTGTTGAACTCATCCATGAAGACTTCCTCGTCGCGATAGCGCGGCTGGAACACCTTGCGCAGGTGCGGCGACTATTGTGAACTGACCGTTGCCACAGCCCCGGTCCGCTCTGAATAAATCTACCGGGGCCATAAACCTTGACCGAGGTCAATATAAACCGCGATTCACAAAAAATGTGGCGGGGACATCAGCTTCGCAGCGTCTGCCTATAACAGGTTGCGCCGTTTCAGGTCGAGATAGCCGCGCACCAACGCCTCGCCGACCCGATCGTGCGCCGCCTCGATCACATGCGCGCCCAGATGGCGCAGCCGCGTCAGCACCAGCAGCCGGTCGCGGAGCAGCGCGGCGGCGGTGACGGCGCGGGTGATGTCGTCGGCGGTGACGGGCGCGCGGTCGACGATCGCCTCCAGCTCCTCGTCGCGCAGCACCATCACGAGCAGCAGGTGGCGGTCGGTCAACCGCGCCGCCGCGCGGACCATGAACTCGGCGGCGGTCAGGTCGGTGACTTCGGTGAACAGCACCACCATCGACCGGCGCGTCAGCCGCTGCGCCAGGGTCGTCAGCGCCAGCGTGAAGTTGGTTTCGCTGGTGCCATAGTCGATCTGCGCCGCGAGCCGCTGAATCTGCGCGAACGCGCCCGCGCCCGACACGAAGCCGCTCGCGACCTGCGGTTCGGCGGCGAACGAGAACAAGCTGGCGCGGTCGCCGAGCTTGAGCGCGATCCACGCGGTGAGCAGCGCCGCCGACACCGCCCGGTCGACACGCGGCAGACCCGCGACCGGCTCCGCCATCTGCCGCCCGGCGTCGATCGCGAGCACCAGCTGGTTGTTGCGCTCGGTCACGAACTCCTTGGCGTCGAGCCGGCCGTGGCGGGCGGACTGCTTCCAGTCGATCGCGCGCTTGTCCATACCCGCGCGATATTCGACCAGCGCGTCGAAGTCGGTGCCCTCGCTCCGGTCGGTCTGGAGCACCATGCCCGCGAGCGCATGGCGGCGGAACAGCTCCGATCCGCGCCGGTGGACGGGGCGGATGTCGGGCAGGATCGGCATTCGCGCGTCGACGACCGACGCGTGCTCGTGCCAGGTCAGCCCCAACGACCCGCGCCAGCGCACGGCGGCGCGCGTGATGGCGGCGGTGCCGCGCCGCCGGGTGGCGAGCGGGACCAGCGCGGTTGCGCGCCCGCGTTCGAGCCGGATCCAGGCACGCCCGCCATCCTCCGCCTCGAGCAGCGGGTCCGGGTCGAGCGCGATTTCCGCCGAGACAGGCGGTCGCGCGCCGGCGACCGCCACACCGACGCGCGCGTCCACCGTCTCGCCGACGGAAGCGCTAGGCGGCAGCGTGACGGAGACGGTGGCGGCGGCGCGGCCCGACAGCGCGTCGAACAGCGTCAGCAACAACACCGCGCCCGGCCAGGCGAGCGCGGACCACCAACGCCCCGGGACCAGCACCGCCACCACCAGCGCCACGGGCGCCCCCAGCGCGGCGAGCAGGATCGCGGCCCGGGTGGGGCGGATCATGCGCCCGACCTTGCCGGCATCCTCATCGCGGCGCCTCGATCGCCTCGATGATCTCGCGGACCACGTCCTCGACCACGCGCCCGTCGATCTCGGCGGCGGGGGAGAGCAGCAACCGGTGGCGGAGCAGCGCGGGGGCGAGCGACTTCACGTCGTCGGGGATCACGAAGTCGCGCCCGTCGAGCGCCGCGCGCGCGCGCGCCGCGCCCGCCAGCATCGCGCCCGCGCGCGGGGACGCGCCCGATTGCAGGTCGGCGACTTCGCGGGTGCCGCGGATCAGCGCGACGATATACTCGACCACCTCGTCGACCAACCGCACCGTGCTCACCACCGCGATCGCCTCCGCCAGCGCGGCCGCGCCGGTCGACGCACCGACGCCCCATTGCGCGGGCTCCATCGCGGTCGGCCGCGCCCCGTGGGTGGCGACGATGCGGTGCTCCTCGCTCGCGCTGGGATAGTCGACGACTTGCTTGAACAGGAACCGGTCGAGCTGCGCCTCGGGCAGCGGATAGACGCCCTGCTGCTCGATCGGGTTCTGCGTCGCGACCACGGTGAAGCGCGCCGAAAGCTCCAGCGTGCGGCCGTCGACGGTGACGGTGCGCTCCTGCATCGCTTCCAGCAGCGCCGCCTGCGTCTTGGGCGGGGTGCGGTTGATCTCGTCCGCGAGCAACAGCTCGGTGAAGATCGGCCCGCGCGTCAGGGTGAACTGGCTGGTCTGGAAGTTGAACAGGTTCGCGCCGATGATATCGCCGGGCATCAGGTCGGGGGTGAACTGGATGCGCCCGAATTGAAGGCCCAGCGCGCGCGCGAAGCTGTGCGCCAGCAGCGTCTTGGCGGTGCCCGGCGGCCCTTCCAGCAGGACGTGCCCGCCCGCGAACAGCGCGACAAGCATCAGCTCCACCGTCGCGTCCTGCCCGACCACCGCCTTGGCGACCTGTTCCCGGATACCGCCCGCAAGCGCCTGTACGTCGTGGACGTTCACCCCGTTCTCCCTTGCCAATCATGTAGCGCCTTCGCCGCCGCGAGCAGGTCGCGCGGGTCCTTCGCATCGGTCGCCGCCGCCGCGAGCTCGGTGAAGCGGCGTCGACCGCCGAGCCGGTCGAGCGCTTCGTCGATGCCCGCGCCCTGCACGCGCGCGGGCACGCCGAACGCGCGCCGCGCGCGCTCGCGTACCACCGCGACGTACCGTCCGCCGAGCCGCCCCTGCCGCCCTGCCTTGCGCACCAGCGCGGCCGTGTTGTCGACCAGCGCGGCCTTGCCGAACGCCAGCGCGCGGGTCGGTGCCTCCGGCGTGCCGAAGCGGCCAAACGCGTGCCAGCCCGCCAGCAGCAGCGCGACGAGGATCGACAGCGTCATCGCCAGCCCCGGCGGCTCGAACGCGAGCCGGAGCGGATTCTTGCCGCGCCCCAGCCCGTTCAGCGTCACGTCGAAATCGATACCGGTCGGCTCGTTGTCGTTCAGCCAGTCGAGCAGCGCCAACGCGCTCGCCGCCTGGCCTTCGTTCTTCATACCCAGATTGGACAGCAGATCGGGGTCGGCGAGGACGTACAAGGGCTGATCCTCGAACTTGCCCAGCACGATGCCGCCCGCGCCGTCGGTGATCAGCGGCTCCAGCGCAGCCGATAGCCCCGCGTGCCCGTCCGGGTCGGTCACCGGGTAGCGCGCGAGCCCGGTGATCACCTGCAGCGGACGCGGTGCGGTGAAGCGGATCGCGGCGGGCAGGTCGGGTGAGGTCATCAGCGGCACGCCGCCGCTGCGATGATGCCCGACCTTGAGGCGGCGTACCGGGTTCAGCACCCCTTCGGCGTTCCACGACGGCCAGATGCCTGCCGCGCGGACCCAGCCGGAGTGGTCCGGGTCGCCTTCCGTGATCCATTTCGGGAGCACCACCAATGTCGGCTTGCCGATACGCGCCAGCGCCTTGCCGACGTCGACCGTCCCCAGTTCGGGGGTGATCACCAGCAGGTCCTCGCCGCCGAGCGCGCGGTCATCGCGGACGATGCGCGGGTTGCGCCCGGTCGCCTCCGCCAGTCGCACCAGCCCGCTATACCCCACCGCCGCCGGCGACAGCGCGTGTGCGCCGCCGTTGCGGCCCGAGCGCAGGCCGGGCGCATAGGCCCCCAGCACCAGGCTGCCCAGAAAGCCGACGATGCCGACCACGAGCAAGATCGCCACCGTGCGGAACCGGAATGTGCCCTCGGGCGCGGTGGTCATGCGCCGAAAGTCATTGGGGCGCGCTCCACGCGCGGGGCAACGCGAAATCGGCATAGGCGGCGCGCGCCTCGCCCCACTCGCCCGCGCCCAGCGCACGGCCGCCGAACAGACTGCGTTCCACCAGCCGCGCGATGCCCGCGAACAGCAGGCGCGGGCGGGCGGGAATGGTGTCGGCGGCGGCGAGGTCGCGGCTGGTCAACGCGGGGCGGTTGAGCACGGGACGACGGCGGGTTATGTCCTCCACACCGCGCAGCAGCAACAGGTGCACCGCCTCCGCGAACCGGCCCTCGCCCGCCAACGCGTCCGCTTCGCGCAGCAGCGCGCGCGCCGGGGCCGCATCGGGGCGCCAATCCTCCTCCGGCTCCGCGTCGACCGCGAGCTGCGTCGCGCGGCGGCGGCGCGGCCAGCGCCATGCGCCTTCCTTTAGCCGGACCGCGACCATCCACACCAATGCGCCCGCGAGCATGGCGAGGATGCCGTACAACAACACCGTCGCCCACGGGCCGCCGGGGATGAACGAGAACAGCCAGTTCAGCCCGCGCGCGATCGGCCCGAAGATGCGGCGGAGGAACCGTCCGACGCTGCCCAGCCAGGCGGGCGGCGGTGGAGGCGGCACCGCGCGCTTGAGGTCGAACTGCACCGACATGTCCGCCCGAAGCGCGCGGTGCGCCTCCGCGAGCTTGGCTGCGATTGGATTGGGCGTGCCCCCGGCCACGGGAGAGGCATAGGCTGAGCGGGTCGCGATGCGCAACGGGGTAGGGGTGTGAGTACTGCTAAGTTCACTCTCGCAGCCGCCGTCATGGGAGTAAATCCCATGACGTCAGACGGGCTGAGGCCCGCTGGCCGGGCGGCGCGGGTTTCGGTGCTGAGCTAACCGCCGCCGATCAATATTCCGGCGGCAAGGACAAGCGCGCCGCCGAGCATCACCTTCGCCGCTGCCGCCACGGGCGGTGTCTCCATGTACCGGAACTGGATGTACGCGATCACCGACAGCTCGATCAGCGTCACCAGCCCCGCGAGCATCGTCGCAGTCCAGAAATCGGCGACCAGGAACGGCAACGTGTGCCCGATCCCGCCGGCCGTGGTCATCAGCCCGCATACCACCCCGCGCAGCAACGGCGCGCCGCGGCCCGACAGCTTGCCGTCGTCCGCCAGCGCCTCCGCGAAGCCCATCGAGATGCCCGCGCCGATGCTCGCGGCCAAGCCGACCAGGAACGCATCGTGCGGCCGATGGGTGGCGAACGCGGCCGCGAATACGGGCGCGAGCGTCGAAACGGAACCGTCCATCAGCCCGACCAGCCCCGGCTGGACGATCTGCAGCACGAAGCGGCGGCGCGCGTCGTCGTCCTCGCTTACGCGCTTTTCGCCAGGTAGCCGCTTGGCCTCGATCTCGCCCGCGGTGCGCATGTGCTCCAACTCGGCGGTGGCGAGGTCGCCGAGCAGCTTGCGCACCGCCGCGTCGGTGGTCCGCCCCGCCGCCTGCTGGTAGAAGCGGCTGGCGGTCGCCTCCATCCGGCGCGCCTCGTCGCGCACCGCGTCGACGCCGCGCAGCATGGTGGTGCGTGGAGACGCGGGCGCGACCGCGCCGCGCACATCGCGGCGGGTGATATAGGGGATGTGCCGCCCGAACTTCTCGACATACAGGTCGATCAGCGCGCGGCGATGCTCGTCCTCCTCCGCCGTCATATCCTGAAACATCGCCGCGCTGTCCGGGTAATTCTCGCGCAAATGCTCGGCATAGTCGGCGTAGATGCGGCCGTCCTCCTCCTCGTTGGCGATCGCGAGGGCGAGGATTTCGCGTTCGGTGAGCTGGGCGAAGGTGCGGAGGGCCATGCCCGTACCCGTACACGTCGGGGCGAACCGCTCAAACCCTGCGCGGCGATCAGTCGTGCACCTCGTCCACCGACTTGAACCACAGCATGTCCGCGCGCCAGCCCTTGGCGGAGGCTTGCGTGACCAGCTTGTCGCGCCAGTCGGGGCCGCGCGCGCCGAGCGGGGGCGCGACCGTCGCCGGGTCGAACGGGCCCTTGCCCGTCAGCAGCAACAGCCCCGACCAGCCCTGATGATCGAGGTCCAGCGTCATCCGGTAATGGTCGCCCCCCAGCGCGGACAAGGGCACGCCCTTGGTGGAGGCGGCGACCTGTTTCGCAAAGGCGGCGCGATCCGCGAACACGGCGGTGATCTTGCCCGACGGCTCCAGCCCGATCAGCGTGAAGTCCTGAGCGGGATCGGGAGCGATGCCGACCACTGCCTCGGCGGCGACCTCGCCCGGAAAGGCGGAGCCCGCGGCTTGGGTTCGCATCTCCCATTTGCGTTGCGTCGTGGTCAGCCGCCCAGTGTCGGTGCCGCGGATTTGGCGGTATGCGTCGAGCACCGCGCAGCCGGGCTGCGTGATCGGCGACACGTCCGCGAAATCGAGATTGGCGCGCGCGACGCCTTGCGCCTTTAGCGCGCGGTCGATCTCGCTTTGCGCCGCCGACGGGTCGCCCGCCACCCCGGTCAGCCCGACCTCCACCCCATGCGTGCCACGCCGGATCGCAGCCACGCTCAGCCAGGTGCAGCTGACCGACGGCAGCGCCGCGTTGATCGCGTCGCGGGCCAGTTCCACCGGGTCGCCCGGGCGGGTAATGACGGGGGACTTGGCGACGGTCATAGGGTCGGGCGAGTGCCGCTCGGTCGCCAGCACCGCAAGCAACAGCGCCGCCGCGACACCACCGGCGGCGGGTAGCGCCCAGCGCGGCGTCGCGGCGCGCTTCACCATCGGCGGGGGTGGCGGCGGCGGCGTGGCGGCGCGGTCGAGCTCGGCCAGTACCGCGTCCATCGACCCGAGCCGCGTGTCGGGGTTGGCGCGCGTCATCGCCTCCAGCACGCCGCGCAACGACGGCGGCGCGGCGGTCAGGTCCGGCCCCGCGCGCCGCTTGTCAACCGCATCGACCAGCGAGCCGCCCATGCCCACGTCGCGACCCGCCGCGACTGCCAGCATCACCAGCCCGAGGCTGTAGACATCGGTCCACGGCCCTAGCCGCCGCCCGAAATCGCCCAGCTGTTCGGGCGCGACATAGCCCAGCTTGCCCGCGAACCCGTCGCCGACGATCGTCGCGGTGCCGGGGTCGAGGTCCTTGGCGATGCCGAAATCGATGATCTTCGCGCGCTCCAGCCGCCCGTCGCGCAGCAGCACGTTGTCCGGCGAGATGTCGCGGTGAATCGCGCCCAGCGCGTGCGCGGCGCGCAGGCCCGACGCGAGGCGACGGAGTAATCCCGTCAGCTGTTCGGGCGTCGCGTGGAGCGTGCCCAGCACCTCCGACAGCGGCGCGCCCTCGATATACTCCGTGACGAAGTATAGCACGCCCAGTGTCGGCTCCTGCGCCAGCACGCGGTACTGCACCACCGCCTCGTGGTGCAGGTTGGTCAGCGTCCGCGCCTCGCGGTGGAACAGTGAGATGACGTTGGGGTCGGCAGCGAGCGCGGGCAGCATCACCTTGATCGCGACCCGCTCGTCGGTGATGACGTTCGCGCCCTCGAACACCTCGCCCATCCCGCCGCGCGCGATGAACCGCTTCACCTCGAAGATGTGGTTGAGGATGTCGCCAGGCTTGATCCCCACGCGGGTCGGCGAGGGCGCGGGTGCCGCCGCCGGGCTGAACACCGTGCCCTCCGCGTCGGGGAGGGCGGGTTGGAACACGGTGCGATCCGCGTCGCCGGGGTCGCCGGTCATCCGAACCCTCCCGGCGCGGCAAAGGAAAGCAACGTCGCCTCCTGCGCGGACACCAGCACCGCCGTGACATTGTCGGGCGCGCCGCGCTCCAGCGTCAGCGCGACCAGTCGGTCGACGGTCGCCTGTCGCCCCAGGCCATCGCCCAGCAGCGCGGCGATCTCCGCGTCCGCGACCGGCCCGGTCAGCCCGTCGCTGCACAGGAGGAACACGTCCCCCGGCTCCACCTCGTCGGTGACCGCGTCCACCTGCAACCGCTCGCTCACCCCCACCGCGCGCGAGAGGACATGCCCGCGCGAGTGGGTGCGCGCCTCGTCGGGCGTCAACAATCCGCGATCGACCAGCTCCTGCACCTGCGTGTGGTCGCGGGTCAGCTGGTGCAATCGCCCCGCGCGGAGCAGGTAGGCGCGGCTGTCGCCCACCCACAGCACCGCGAACCGCCGATCGCGCACCAGCAGCGCGACGACGGTGGAGCCCATCTGCTGCCCGCGGCGCTGCGCCTCGCGCCAGATCAGCCGGTTGCCGTGGTGAATACCGTCCGCGACCGCGTTCGCGGCGTCCTCGAACGCCTCGGCGAGGGCTGCGTTGGCGAGCGCGCCCGCCAGCGCGCGCGAGGCCCAGTCGCCGTGTGCGTGCCCGCCCATGCCGTCCGCGACCGCCCACACGCCGTCGGCGGCGCGGTCGCAGAAGCTGTCCTCGTTGGCGCGGCGGACCAGTCCCGGATGCGAGACGGCGGCGCTGTCGAGGCGAAGTGGCGCGCTCATGCCGCGACCTCGACCGCGAGCATCCGGGTGAGCAGGTCGGGCGGGTACGCTCCGTCGAGCGTCATCGTTTCGCCCTCGACCGACCAGCCCGCATCGGACCCGGCCTCCGGCTCGTGCGCAAGGTCCAGTGCTCCTGCGCCCACGACCAACGCATCGGCGGTCCAGCGCTCGGCGATTGCTTGGTAGAGCAGCTCCTCCAGCGCCGCCGACGCGCTTCGCGGGGCGGGGGTGTCGAGCAGCAGCAGCACCGGAAACCGCCGCCCCGCCGCGTCCTGCGACGGGGCGAGCGCGCCGCCGGTCCAGTCGCGCACGAACCGCCACGGCGGCGCGTGATCGAAGCGCGCGTTGAACACCGCGCCATACATCGCGCGCGTGTCGGCGAGCGAGGCGGACAGCCATGCGTCGCACGCCTCCGCCTCGTCCCGCGTAAAGCCGCGCCAGACGAAATCGCCATGCGCGGGCAGCTTGCCGTAGAGTCGCGCGGTCACAGCGTCGCCGGGCATTGGAACGACCACGGTCCCGCGCGGCCGAACGGGTTGCTCTCACCGGGCAGCGCGATCGCCAGCACCGCGCCGGTCGGGCCGGTGCCGAATGCGGCCTTGATCGTGGTCGGCCCCGCATTCTGCAGCTTGGCCTTGTCGATCAACCGGAACAATGCCCACGGCCCCTCGGTCTCAACCCGGGCGAGTTCGGGACCGGGGGGCGCGTCGGCGGGCGCGACCACGCCCGGCTTGGCGGCGGGCGCGGGCGCGTACACCACCAGCGACGCCTGCGGCAGGCCTCCGTTGGCGGACCAGAGCAGCGGCTTGGGCGCGTTCGACGTCGCGGCGAAGCGATAGGTCGCGCCGCCGCTGGTCAGCTCCACCGCGCCCACCCCCGCACCGAACGTCGCTACCTGAACCTTGATCGGCAGCCCGCCCGCGAGCAGGTCGCGCAACGCCGTCGCCTTCGCGAACATGGCCGGCGTGGCGGGACTCAGCGCCGCCGTCACCGGGTCGTGCCGCCAGCCCGCGCCGTCGGGCGCGAGCAGCGGTTTCAGCCGTTGTTGCGCGAACCCGTCGACCACGCCGCCCATCCCGAACACGCGCAACGTGTCAGCCACCGGCGCATCCGCCTTCGCGGCGCGGGCGAAAGGGTAGTGCTCCTCGGCAACCCCCTTGCACGCCGGGAGCACGTCGCGCGCATAGGCGTCCGACACCGCACCGCTCGCGGCGGTGGTCTGCGCCGCCGTTCCGCCGCTCGCCGCGCTGGCTTCAAACGCCTGGAGCTGCGGGGGCGCGCCGGCGGCGGCCGCTTTCACGCCCGCCATCGCCGCCGCCATCGACGCCTGCGTGGTGTCGGAGCCGCCGCCGCCGCCGACCGACTTGGCGGCGAGCACCGCTTGTCCCGCTTGCTTCAATGCGGCGACGAAATCGTCAACCGGCGCGGAGGAATGCCCCTCGCCGACATAGTCGTGCAGGTCGCGGAACGCGGCGGTGATCTCGTCGCCCGCGTCGATCCCGTGCGCGCGGCCGTCGGTGACGTCCTGGACGAAGCGCCCGTAGCGGAAGCGGTTGAGCCCGTTGCGCCCCGCGCGGTTCAACCCCGCCTTCACGCCGCCGGTGAAGATGGTGTTCTTGCGCAGTTCGAGCAGCACGCGTTTCAGCGGCGAGGGCGATTTGGTGAACGCGCCGAACGCGGCCGGATCGTGGAAGTACGCGCCGGGTTTGAGCAGGTCGAGCACGCCTTGCCAGGCGGCAATGTATTCCTTCGCGTACAGCCCCGCGACGCCCGGACGCACGTTGCCCAGCTCCTCCGACACCCCGCCCTGTTCCCCGCCGAGCACCCACAGGTCGCGCTTCAGATCCGCCTGCACCGTCGCCAGCCCGGGCATATAGGTGCGCTCATAGCCGTCGCGGGTGAAGAAATACGGGATACGGCTGCCCAGCACCTGCGGCGGGTTGGCGAACGCGAGCGCGTCGCCCGCGGACAGGATATTGGCGGTCTCCCACGGCGCTCCCGCCGCGGCCGCGCGTTGCTTCATCACCGCATAGGCGCGGTCGGCAAGGCTCAACGTCTGCACGGCCGCGCGTGCGCGCGCGACCAGCGCGCCGTCGAGCGGCGCGCGCCGGTTAGGCCACACGCTCGCCATGTCGCGATCGGTCAACAGCGCGTCGAGGTGCCGCGCGAGCTGGTCGCGGTCGCCTGCGTTGTCCGCGCCGGGATAGACCTCGCTCGCCCAGTCGTTGGTCACCCAGGCATGGACCGCCTTGGTGTCGAGCGGCCCTTGCCCGCCGAGGATGAGGTAAATCTTGAGCGGCTCGTACACCGCCGCCGGATCGCTCGCGGTCGCCTTCAGTACCGCCTCCAGCCGCAGCAGCAGGCGCGGCAGCATGATGCGGCGCAGCCCCTCGCGATAGCTGTCCTCCGACTCCTCGCTGAGGCTCCCCTGATACAGGCCGAAGCGCATCGGCAGCGGTGGCCCGCCCACGCGCCGCGCCGCATAGCCGCGCGGCAGATCGCGCAATGCGTTGAGCGCGGGTAGCGCGGCGCGCAGGTCGGGGTCGTTCTCGCGGACCTGCGCCAGGTCGATGCCCGCGTCGCGCAATTGCGCGTCGGCGGCGGCGGCTTTGCCCGCGAGATCGTTTTGAAAACCCCGGTTGCGCGCGAAGCTGACCCCCCAGGCCGCCAGCACCACCAGCATCGCCGCCGCGATGCCCGCCAGCGCGGCGGTCAGCTGCGCGCGCCGCCGTGCCTTCGCGCGGGGATCGGTGGTGACCAGCCCCGCCTCGCGGAACATCACCTCGGTCAGCAGGCGGTTGAGGAAATATGCGCGCCCGCTGCCACCCGCGCCGCTCGTTGTCGCGGGCTGGTCGTACACCGCCGCCGTCCCCGCCAGGATGCGGTCGAGCGGCGCACCTTCCTGCACGCCGCTGGTGAGGTAGAAGCCGCGCAGGATGCCCGCGGGCTCGTCCCCCGACACGAAGGCACCCTCCGCGAAGCGCATCACCCGCGCCCGCAACGAACGCAGCTGCGCGGGGAAGCCGAGCAGCAACGCGCGGCGCGCGGGGTCGACCTCCTCGAACAGGCGCTTCGCCTGCCGGTCGGCGGACGCCTGCGCCGCCGCGTCGAACGCGCGCGCCAGCGTCTCGCCGCTCGCCTTGCCGTCCGCATAGGGAAGCGTCGAGCCGAGCACCGCGCGCCGCCCCTCGACGTCTAGGTCGTCGTGATATTCGACGAATCCCGCGATCAGGTCCGCCTTGGTCAGCAGCAGATAGACCGGGACCGCGACCTCCAGCGTGCGGCGCAACTCCACCAGCCGCCGCCGCACCGCGCGCGCGTGCGCGTCGATGCCCCCACAATCGGCGCGGAGCAGCTCGTCCACCCCCATCGCGACGATCACGCCGTTGACTGGTTGCGACGGGCGGTTCTTCTTCAGGAGCGACAGGAACGACGTCCACCCCGCCGCGTCGACCATCTGGTCGGAGTCCTGCGTCGTGTAGCGGCCCGCGGTGTCGACCATCACCGCCTCGTCCGCGAACCAGAAGTCGAGGTTGCGGGTGCCGCCGACCCCTTTCACCGCCTGCTCGACGAACGGAAAGCGCAGGCCGGAATGGAGCAACGCGGAGGTCTTGCCCGCGCCGGGCGGGCCGATGATGACGTACCACGGGCGGGTATAGAGATAATCGCGCCGCTGCCCCGACGCGGCGCGCAGCTTGGCCAGTGCATCGGCCATTCGCTTGGCGAGCGCGCGGCCTTCCTCGTCGGCGGCGTCAGGCCCGGCGAGCTCCGCCTCGATCGCGCGCGCCGCGCGCCGCGCGCGATACCAGCGCCACCAGACGATGCCGCCCCACACCGCCACGACCAGCAACACGCACGCGACCCGGACCGAAACCGGCTGCATCGCCGGCACGAAATACGGCAGCCCCCAGGCGAGCAGCAGCGCGACCAGGATCGCGCAAGTGATCGTCACCACCCACCAATTGCGGAACGCGCGCCGGATCATTGGTCGACGTAGCTCCGCGGCACGATCACCTCGACGCGGCGGTTTTGGGATTTGCCCTCGGCCGTGTCGTTGGTGGCGATCGGCACCGTGTCGCCCATGCCGGTTTGTGTCACGCGCGCAGGGTCGGACAGGTCCGCCTTGGTGAGCTTGCCCACCGTCTCCGCGCGCGCCTGCGACAGCGCCATGTTGTCGGGAAACGCGAGCGAGGATAGCTTGTCGCTATCGGCATGGCCCTCGATCGTGACCGGGCCCTTCTCCGCCTCGATCGCGCGCGCGATGCGGTGGAACAGCGCGTCGCGCGCGGGTTCGAGCTGGTCGGAGCCGGACTTGAACAACTGCCCCACCGTGGTCCGCACGCGCACGGTCTGCGCATCCTCGACGACGACGACGAGATGCTCGCGGATCTCGGGTTCGAGGAACTTCGCCAGTCGGCTCGCCTGGACGCTCGGCTGGTCCGGCGGCGGGGCGGCGGGGCGCGACAGCGCCAGCCGCGCGTCGGGCCGCAATCCCGCCAGACGATGCCGGGGATCCTCCGCGCTCGACGCGAGCATCAGCCGCAGGACTACAAAGACGAGCAGCAGCACACCCGCCGCGACCGCCGCCGCCGGCGCGACCAGGTTCCACCCGACCCGGGCCACGGCTGCGTTCTCGCCCCGCCAGCGCGGCGACAGCTCCATCATCGACAAGGAACGAACGTGCGGCAACGCGCCGTGGAGCCGCGCCATGATCTCGTGCAGCCGCCGCCGCCCGTCGGGCATGACGCGGAACCGCCCCTCGAACCCGGCGGCGAGGCAAGCGTGATACAGCTCGATCAGGTCGAGATTGTCGTTCGGCGTGCGCAGCATGTCGTCGACCAGCTGCCAGAAACGGTCGCCGCCGATATTCTCCTGGAAAAATTGCACCACCATCGATCGGCGCGCCCATTCCGCGCCGTCGGTGCCGATACCGGGCAGGTTCTGCGCAATGTCGTCGGCGGTCGCGCAGACCGCGTATTTGGCGCGCTGGCGCTGCTCTTCGGAATAATGCGGTGCGATCGCGCGCTCGAACCGGGCGATCGCTTCGGACGCGCGGCGGTGCAGCTCGGGCATCGGCAGCCGCACGCGCCCGCTGCGCACACCCGCCACCAGCGCCAGCACCGGTTCGGCTTCCGCCAGCATGATGTTGCGCACGACCGGCGGCGTCGCGGGCAGCGGTACGTCGTCCTCCGCCAGCCGTGACGGCGCGAGCCCCGCGCCCGCGACCGGGCCGACGCCGGTGCGCGACAGGGGCGGCGGCGCGCCATAGCCCGCGTCCGCCGCCCCGAATCCGGGCGTTCCAAATTCAGGAGTGCCAAAGCCGGGGGACACCGGCGCGTTCTTCAGCCCCTGCAATGGTGAGGGGCGGAAGACGGTCTTGTCGCCCTCGCTCACCGCCCGCTCCGCTTCACGCACCACAGTTCGAGCCGGAGCTGCGGCCAATCGCCCGCGACGTGGAGGCCGAGTGCGGGCGCGGTGGCGAACTCGCGCCAGTCGGGCGCGCCGCGGTCGAGCTCGAAATACACGAAGCCCGGCAGCACGCGCAGCTGCGGCGGCGGCGTCGGCGTGTGGCGGAGCGGCACGCCGGGCAGCGCGGAATCGACGATCTGCCTCATCTTCCCGATCGAGCCGATCTTGGCGACGGACGGGAACAGGCCCCTAATCTCCTCCACCGGCGAGGCGGCGGCGACCGCAAGATAGAAGAACCCGGTCTGGTACAGATGATGGTCGGTGATCTTGGACACATAGGCGCCCGGCCCAGCCTGCTCGAGCGGCAACTGCACCGCCGAGCGTTCGAACACCGCCGACAACATCGACTGGAGCAGGTCGAACACCGGCTCGAAACAGGTCTGCGGGTTCTCGTGATCGTAGCGCGGCAGCGGGGGCGGCTTGCGCTCGGCGCGGATCAGCGTCGCCAGCTCGCCCGCCATCGCGATCAGCGTCTCGTACAATCGCTCCGGGTGGACGGTGGGAAGATATTCGAGGTGGCCCAGCACGGGGATCCAGCGATTGAGCGCCTGGAGCAGCAGAAAGCTCGCAAACGTCTCCGACCCGCCGTCGGTCGCCTCCACCGCGCGCACCGCCAGTTCCTCCGCGCGCTGTTCGGCGCGGCCGACGATGTCGGTCAAGCCGCCGCGCAACCGCCGCCCCGCCGCGATGTCAAGCGTCGGCGGGATATAGCGATCGTCGAACATCAGCCGTTTGTTCTGCACCTCGCGCACCCGCGCCAAGCCTAGCGTGACGCGGCCATAGGTCTGATCGCGGGTGATGCCGAAGCGCAGATTGGGACGGCCGAAGGTGATCGGCTCGGTGGTGCGGTCGTCAGAAAAGGAATCGGGCACCTCCGCCTCATCGACCAGATAGCGCGCGTCGGCGGTCAGCGTGTCCGCGTCGCGGAACTGCACCGCGCCGACCTGTTGCGCGGGCAGCGTCAGCGACACCAGCGCGTCGCGCGCGTCGGGGGGCACGTCGAGCGGCTCGGGCGGGGGCAGGTCGTCGGGGATCGAGAAGGGCGTGCCGTCGGGCATCACCCCCGCCGCGCGCTTGACGCCGAACTTGCCCAGCATTGCCAGGTCCTCGTCGATCTCCACCGACAACAGCCCCCACCCCCAAGGGCGCACCGCGTCGACCCGCGCGCGCATCTGCGCGTCCTGATATCGGTCCTGCGCCTGGAAATGCTGCGGGCGCAGGAACATCCCTTCGTGCCAGGCGACGCGGTTCTTGCCAGCCACTTTTCGACGTCCCCCGTGGCCGCGCCGTCGGCGGCCCGCCTCGCCCGCCGTTATTGCCCCGGCGTCCGCGGGCGGGCAATAGCCTTGTGGGGCCGGAGCGAAGGGAAGGGGCGAGTGAAGGACAGCGACAGCTTCGACCCGCGCCGATGGGGCGCGAGTCCCGCCGCCCCGCCGGCACCGGGCGAGCTGTCGTTCGATCCGCGCAGCTGGGCCGCGCCAGCCAAGCCCGCCATGCCGGTCGCGCCCGCTCGGGGACGGAACGATGGACGCGCGCCGCTGGCTGCCGCTGCATCGCTGGCGATCCTCGCGGCGGGCGCGCTCGCGGCCTGGTCGGCACGCCCGCCAGCGCCCGTCGCGCGCCGCCCGTCGGTGGTCGCCGCGCCGATGGCGGTGGACATCGCCCCGACCCGGCGCGTCCTCACCGTGGCCTCGCCCGCGGAGATCGCGCCCAGCCTGATCGCGGCGGGGGTCGTCGCCATCGACGCGCACGCGGTCGGCGCGCGCGCGACCGTCGCGCTGGGCAAGGCAGCGGGCGACGTCCGGCTGGTGTTCGACATGACCGGCGTGGCCCCCCGCGCGCGGCTAAATTTCGCGGAGGCGACACACCCCGACGGCTCCGGTCTGGCGCTCACCCGCTCGGGCGAGGCGTTCACCGCCCAATCCTACGCCGCCGCGCTGACGGAGCGGCTGGTGGTGGTGCGCGGCAAGCTCGACGCGCAGAGCTTCTACAGCTCGGCGGTCGCGGCCGGGGTCAACGACACGCTGATCGCCGAGTTCGCCAATGCGTTCTCGTTCGACTTCGACCTCCAGCGCGAGGTCAAGCCCGGCGACGGACTCGAGGCCGGATACGAGCAACGCTTCAACGCCGGCGGCGAGACGGTCGGCGCGCCGGTGCTGGTATATGCCTCGCTCGCCACCCCCGCCAAAGCCCGCGCGCTGTACCGGTTCACGCGGCCGGGGGACAAGGCGCCGGGCTGGTTCGACGCGGCCGGGCGCAGCACGCGGCGCGCGCTGATGCGGACGCCCATCGACGGCGCGCGTATCACCTCGCCGTTCGGGATGCGCGAGCACCCGATCCTGGGCTTCATGAAGATGCACAAGGGCACCGACTTCGCCGCGCCGACGGGAACGCCGATCTTCGCGGCGGGCGACGCGACGGTGGAGTTCGCGGGGCCGAAGGGACCCAACGGCAATTTCGTCAAGCTGCGCCACGACAATGGCTGGGAGACCTTGTACCTGCACATGAACCGCATCTGGCCGACGGTGGCGACGGGCGCGCGGGTCAGCCAAGGGCAGCAGATCGGCGAGGTCGGCACCACTGGCCGCTCGACCGGGCCGCACCTCCACTACGAGGTCCACGTTTCCGGCGAGCCGGTCGACCCGCTCGGCATCGACACCGGATCGGGCGTGGCGCTGAACGGCAGCGCGCTCGCCGCGTTCAAGCAGGCGCGCGCGAAGGTCGACGCGGCGCGGGGCGAGACGGGCTAGGCGCGTTTATTCGGGTTCTCCATCGTGGATTTGCTTGGCGAGCCGCCGATAGTAGGCCGCTGACCCCCGATTGCCCGCCGCCGCGAACCGCTGCGCGGTGGCGAGCGCAGCGCGGGCGGCGAGAACATACAGGGCGTGAAATTCGGTAGGGTCGCCGGACGTGATGTCCCGCCGCGTCCCATGCGCGTCGAAGCTGTCAGCCGTGTAGAAGCCGTCCTTGATGACGATCAATCCTTTGACAGGTCGCCCTGCACGCGCTTGACCTGCGAAGAACCGATACGGCTCCATAGCTCCCGCCCTGAGCACGCCCAATCCTTCGGCGCGACCGCCGGAACAGGCTCCGAGCCAGCGCGAAGGCACCGCCGCAAAGTCGGTGGGAACGACTATCTGGCATGTCCCGGAGTCACGCGCGTCGACAGGTCTTACGACCAGAAGCGCAGACGCAAAGAGAGCAACGATGGAAATTTTCATGCGAACGTCCTCGCCAGAGACAAGCCACATTCAAAATGCATTGCGTCCTTGCGATGGTGGTATCCACCGCCCCAATACCATCCAGCTTCGTTGAAATAGCCGCACAGGGCGTCCAGTCCTTTGCACGATCGCGTTGCACCCAACGCCACCAGAAGGCCATCGACGATCACGTCGATCGCTGTTCCCCATGAATGGTTCGAATAGCAATTATGACCTCTGATACTACGCAATGCATACATACCTGCCGAACCTAACATTGCGTGTAGATCTGGTAAGTCCTGCTTTACACGCGTCTGTATGGCGTTGAGGCTGTCGATGGCAAGAGCCAGCCCATTGATCGGCTGGCTTCCAAACATCCCACGTTTCATTCGCGATTGGGTGTGCGCCGCGTGTGGATCGCCGAACAACTCCTCCATCTGCCGTGAGCTAGGACATGCCAGACCGCGGTTGACCGAGCCGGGTGAGGCAAGCGGCGTAAACTCCGACCAATAATGTCGTCCCCGCTCCGTTGCTGGTTGCGGCTGTGCCGACAACGGCGGTGCCGGTGGCGTACGCACCCGAGCGGCGGGGGTGCTTGGCCTCACAATGGGGTGGATCGCCTGACGATTGGGCATCGTCGCCGGACGGGCAACAGGCGCGGTGTGGTGCACGGGCCTGACATGCACGGCTGGCGTTGCGCGGATCGAACTCTCCGCCGCCACCCGGTCCAGATGTCGCCAGGTCGGGCCCGCGACATCGACCCGGCCGTCGGGGCGGCGCAGAAACGGTGCTTGGAACCGCTCGATCGCCTGCATCGTGTGCCGTCCGCATCGCCCGTCGACAGGGCCGGGCGACACTCCCGCCTGCGCGAGCAAGCGCTGCACCACCGTCACGTCCGGCCGCCAGTTACGCCCGCCCAAACCCACCGATCCGTGTAGACCTGCTACCCTCGACCCCCGTTTTCGCCCAACGCCATCGTGCCGGTCTTCGCTCGTGTTTCCAACCCCTTGCCCGCGAGAAACCGGCGGATGCAAGGTGCCCGACAACTACGCTGCCGATCACGCCAGCGGCAGCGACAGGACGAACACCGCCCCGCGTTCCGCCTCCGCCAGCTTGACCGTCGCGCCCGCCGCGTCGAGCAGCGAGCGGACGATCGCCAGCCCAAGCCCCGAGCCGCCCTCGCCGCGCCGGGAGGTGAAGAACGGCTCGAACACGCGCGCGCGGTCGGTGGGGGCTATGCCGGAGCCGTCGTCCGCGACCGTGAGCAACAGTCGATCCGCGACGCGGGCGGTGATCGTCGCCGACGCGGCCCCGGCCTGGCGGCTGTTCTCGACCAGCCCGGTCAGCACCGCCTCCAGCGTCGCGGCGGGCACCGCGACCGGGAGCAGCGCGGCGGGCGCGTCGACCCTCACCGCGAACGCCTCGCCCCCGAGCGCGTCCGCGATGGCGGCGAGGACGGGTGCGACCTCGCTGCGCGCGTCATGCGCCGCCACGGTCATGTCCGCGCGCGCGAGGTCGAGCAGGCGGGTCACGAGCAGCGCCAGCCGCCCCGCGTCCGCGTCCGCGTTGCCGAGGAAGCGCGCGCGCTCCTCGACCGACATCGTCGCGCCGTGGTCGGCCAGCAGCTCGATCGCGCCGCGAATGCCCGCCAGCGGCGTCTTGAACTCGTGGCTGACCGCGTGCGCGAAATCGCGGAGATAGCGCGAGCGGCGCTCGATCGCGTCGGCCATCGCCGCGAAATCGGCGTACAGCGCCTGGATCTCGACGGCGGCGGTGCGGGGCGCGTCGGGCACGCCGCCACACCCCGCCGCCACCGCGCGGGTCGCGCGGCCCAGCTCCTCGATCGGCCGCGTCACGCCGCGCGACAGCAGGCCGCTGATTACGATCAACGTCGCCAGGATCGCGGCCACTCCGAGGACGGTGCGAGGCATGGGGCAGTGGATCACGACGACTCCCCTTCGTCAACGGCACCGGCGGACACCATCGCGCCATCACAGCGACGATTGCCGGCTGTGGCGCGTGGCGGGTTGGGGCCGAGCAGTGCCCGCGCCGCCGCCAGCCGACGCGCGTTGCGCCACCGCCAGCTGTGCCAATCCGCTTGCCGCCGCGTGACCTCGGCCAGTGCCTCCCCACGCAGATAGCGCGCGCGGTCGCGCAGCACCGGCCCGCCCGCGCGCCGCTCCAGGTCGATCAGCGGCAACAGCGCGGACACGCCGAGTTGGTGGAGATAACACAGGTCCAGCTGCTCCGCCCGGCGCGCGTGGTCGACGTTCCACCGCGCCGCCACCGCGCCCAGGTCCACCGCGCTCGCCGCCGCCAGCACCAGCGCGGCCGCGGCGGCGTTGCGGTTGAGCAGCCACGCCGCCGACTTGCCCGCCAGCATTCGCCACGCCACCAGCACCAGTCCGACCGCGACCAGCCCCATCCAGGCAAGCGCGGACACGCGCAGCACGGTCAGCGAGAAGCTGGCGATGTAGTCGACCAGCCGCAGCGCGCTGGAGGCGACCAGCAGCAGGTTCTGCGCGATCCACACCACCAGCAACCGCCGAACCAGCGGCGAGCGCGCGCCCGCGCTGCCCGGCCTGAGCGCGACCAGCACGAACAGGCCCGCCAGCAGGGCGGTGACGATCAGCGAGTACGCGCCGCGATGCGCGTACTCCGCCAACGTTACCCCCGCCGGCAACGCCGCGCCGCTCCACAGAAAAGTGAGGTCGAGCGCGTTCTCGACCGCGAACAGCAGGTTGAAGGTGACCAGCGCCAGCGTCGACGTCGCCGGCGGCAGGTCGGCGAACAGCGGCGGCCTGCCCGCGACCTCGGGCGCGCCGCGCGTGGCGAGCGGGTGCGGGCGCAGCGACGGCCACACGAGCAACAATGCGAGCGCCCACCAGCCGAGGTGGCGGAACAGCCCGGTCGGGTCGGGCAGCGCGATGCTCCCCAGCGCCCGCGCGATCAGCGGGTTCGCGCCCGCGAACAGCGTCACGAACACGCCGCCTCCGATCAGCGGCAGTGCCAGCGTGGCCAGCACGCGGGTGACGCCGACCCGAGCATGGACGCGGGCGCGCGCTCGCCCGACCCGGGCGATGTCGACGAATGGCGTGCTCAGCCCCAGCGCCGCGTGGCGCAGCAACCGCGCCGCCCACCGCGCCGCATCATCGAACCGGTGGCGCGGGAGCAGCACCGCCAACGACAGACTGGCCCAGAACAGGAGGGCGGCGAGCAGGCTGGGGTCCTCCACCAGCATCGCGCCGAACAGGATCGCCGCGCCGAGCGCCGGGAGCGCGCGGCGATCGCCGGCAGGGCGCGCCACCACGACCGCGCCGATCCAGGCCAGCGCGCAAACGCCGACCACCGTTCCAGCGCCAGAGCCGAGCAACAGATCGGACAGCCACGCCAGCATCAACGCCAGCGTGCACTTCAACAAGAAGGAGTGATTGGACCCAAGGCAGCGCGTAGCCATTCGACAACTCCCGACGACGATGGCGGGGATTGTGGAGGCAAGGCGTGCAGTAACGGCGTCGCGAGCCACGCGCATCGCGTGGGTTTACCGTGCAGAACCCGTGCAGGCGTCGGGTCGAAAGTGCCCGCCGGTCGCCACTGGGGCGACCGGCGGGATCCAAAAAGTGCTTACGGCATCAGCACGGTGTCGACGACGTGGATCACGCCGTTCGACTGCATCACGTCCTTGATCGTCACGGTGGACATGCCGCCCTTCGCGTCGGTGAGCATCAGCTTGCCCATCTTCATCGTCGCGGTCAGCGGCTCGCCCTGCACCGTGGTCAGCGTGGCGGTGCCGTGCCCGGCCTTGATCGCGGCGGCGATCTGCTTGGACGTCATCGTGCCCGACACGACGTGATAGGTCAGGATGCTGGTCAGCGTCGCCTTGTTCTCGGGCTTGACCAGCGTGTCGACGGCGCCCGCGGGCAGCTTGGCGAAGGCGGCGTTGGTCGGCGCGAAGACGGTGAACGGACCGGGGCCGGACAGCGTATCGACCAGACCGGCGGCCTTGACGGCGGCGACCAGCGTGGTATGATGCTTGGACGCGACCGCGTTCTCGACGATGGTCTTGGTCGGGTACATCGCGGCACCGCCGACGCGCGGGTTGGCGGAGGCGGCGGTCAGCGCCGGGGCGAGGCTGAGCAGCGCCGTCGCGGCGATCGCGGCGCGAAAATCGATTTTCATGAGTTGGTCCTTCGAAAGTGGCCGCGCGATTAGGCGACGTTTATCATACGTCAGTGTCACGCGGGCGGATGCACGCGGTTGATCTTTGCGCTGGCGGCGGAGTCTGGATAATAACGTGACACTAGGGAGAGTTCGCCTGTCCACCACCGCGCCCGTGCCGATCCAACCCCGCATGGACGACCGCGATCGCGCGGAACTCGCCGAGCTGTTGCAGCGGGTCGGTGCGGGCGACCGGCAAGCCTTCGAGTTGCTGTACCAACGCACCGCCGCGAAGCTGTTGGGCGTCGCCACGCGTATCTGCTGGGAACGGGGGCAGGCGGAAGAGGCGGTGCAGGAATCCTATCTCACGATCTGGCGACGCGCCGCCTCGTTCGATCCCGCGCGGGGCAGCGCGATGGCGTGGCTGCAGACGCTGACGCGCAACCAGGCGGTCGATCACCTGCGCCGGCTGCGCGCGCCCGCGCCGTTCGCGCTCGATGAGGCGGCCGAGGTCGCCGACCCGGCCCCGCTCGTGTCGGCCACGCTGGAAGCGCGCGGGGAGGAGATGCGGCTGCTGCGCTGTCTGGAGGAGTTGGCCGTCGGCGACGCGCGGCTGATCCGCGCGGGCTTCCTGGAAGGGTCCAGCTATCTCGAGCTGGCGACTCGCACCGGGGCGCCGCTCGGCACGATCAAGAGCCGCATCCGCCGCGCGCTGCTGAAGTTGCGGGTGTGCCTCGAATGACGGATGCGCGCGACCGGTTCGAGGACGATCTGCTCGCCGCCGAGCTGGCGTTCGACCTGCTCGACGGGGCGGACCGTGTGGCGGCGTCGCGGCGCGAGACTGAGGACGGCGCGTTTGCGACGTTGGTCGACCGCTGGCGCGCGCGCGCGACGGGGCTGCTGGCGGGCGAGGATGTGACGCCGCCCGTCTGGCTATGGCGATCGATCGCGGCGTCCTTGCCCGCCAACGACACGGGCGAGGTGCGGCGCTGGCGCGTGGCGACCGGCGTCGCCGCGGCGGCCGCGCTGGTGCTGGGCGTGGTCGCGCTGCGCCCGGCCGCGCCGCCGCGCGTGGTCGCGACGCCGCGCGCCGCGCCCGTCACGCCCCTGGTCGCGATGCTGGCGGGGCCTAAAAGCCGCGCGATGGTGTCGGTGGTGGTCGACCGCGCGACGAAGCGCTTGTTGGTGGCCGCGCATGGGTTGCGCATTCCGGGCCGTTCCGCCGAGCTATGGGTGATCGCGGACGGCACCCCGCGCGCGCTCGGGCTTTTAGACCCCGCCGAACAGCGGCGCTTGTCACTGCCGCCGGGCGTCGCCGCCACGCTCACCCCCGGCGCGACGCTGGCGGTGTCGGTGGAGCCGGTCGGCGGCTCTCCCACCGACAAGCCGACCGGGCCGGTGATCCTGACCGGGCAAATCGGCCCGGCCTGAGCGGACTTATCCCAGCGCGGCGGCGAACGCCCGCGCGCGCGCGCCAACCTCGTCCGCGCTCATCCCGGGCTTATAGAGCGCGGAGCCGAGGCCGAACCCGGCCGCGCCCGCGTCGCGCCACGGTTGCATCAGCTCGGGCGTGACGCCGCCGACGGGGAGCACGCGCGTGCCCGCCGGCAACACCGCGCGCATCGCCTTCAGGATCGCGGGGCTGGAACCCTCGGCGGGGAACAGCTTGATCGCCGCCGCGCCCGCGTCGAGCGCGGCAAAGGCTTCGGTCGGCGTGGCGATGCCGGGCAGCGCGACCAGCCCGGCGGCGACGCTAGCCGTCACCACGGCGGCGTTGAAGTTGGGCGAGATCACCATCGCGCCGCCCGCCTCCGCGACTTGACCGACCTGCTCGGGGCGCAGTACCGTGCCCGCGCCGATCACCACGTCCTCGCTCACCCGCTCCGCCAGCCGCGCGATGCTGTCCAGCGGGTCGGGCGAGTTCATCGGCACCTCGATCAGCGTGAACCCCGCCGCCGCCAGCGCGTCGCCGATTCCCTTCACCTCGTTCGGGCGCACCCCGCGCAGGATCGCGATCAGCGGACAACGCGCCAGCGCGGCGTCGAAGCGGGTGGTGTGGGTCATGCGATCAATCCTGCCAGCTGCGTGATCCCGGCCAGGAACGCGGCTTCGCCATCGACGATCCGCGCTTGGCGACCATGCGCGCTCAGCGCGGCGGCGTAGAGCGGGGCAAGCTTGGGGTCGCCGACCACCGTGATCGCCCCGTCGTGCTCGTCCAGCCGCGCAGCGACATCGGCCCCGATCAGCAACCCGCTTGCGAACGAGGCCGCGTCCGCGTCGTCGCGCAAGCCGAGCAGCTTGGCGGCGCGAATGCCGAACAGCGACGCGGTGAGGTCGCGGCGACGCCCCTCCTCCACGCCCGAAAGGAACGCGTCTCCTACCGTTGTCTCGCCACCGAGCTGCGCGGCGAGCACGCCGTGCGCGCGGAGCAGCGCGAACAGCTCGCCCGTCATCGCGGTGGTGAAGCGGGCGATCCGCCCCTGTTCCATCGTCACCCATTTGCAATGCGTGCCGGGGTGGCAGATCAGCCCGTCGGCGGGGGCCAGCCCGGCCGCGACCGCGCCGAACAGCTGCACCTCCTCGCCGCGCATCACGTCCGCGCGGCCTTCGCCCTGATACGCCACACCGGGCACGATCGCGGCGCGCTCGTCCACCCAGAGGAGCTTGGCGACGAGCGCCTCGACCCCCGCCGGCGCGGGGACGTACGGCGCGGGCCGCCAGCCGATGTTCGCGCCGACCATCCCCGCCATCAGCACCGGCAGGTCGCCCATCCGCTCGCGGATCGCGTGCACCTCCGCCTCGAACCCGCCCGCGGCGACCGCGGTCACCCCGCGCGCGTCCCCCTCGCGCGCGCGAACCTCGCCATCCTCGACGCGGTACACGCGCCGGTTGGTGGTGCCCCAATCGATCGCGAGAAAAGGGCCGGCGAAGCGCGTCACCCCATCGCCATGCCGCAACCGGCGGGTACTGGTCCAGCAATTACGCGCCCGCGCTTGCGGGTGCGCGCGCGCCAGTCCACATCGCGGCGACAAGGAGCTACCCATGACCGCCCCCGACACACGCATCGTCCGGATCGAGACCTTTCCCGTGCCGCCGCGCTGGCTGTTCGTGCGCGTGGAGACCGACGACGGGCGGGTCGGCTGGGGCGAGGCGAGCCTGGAAGGGCATGGCGAGGCGGTCGACGGCGCGTTCGCGGCGATGCGCGACCGCTTCGTCGGGCACGACCCGGAGCGGATCGAGGACATCTGGCAGATCGCCTATCGATTGGGCTTTTACCGCGGCGGGCCGGTGTTGATGAGCGCGCTGTCGGGGCTCGACCAGGCGTTGTGGGACCTCAAGGCGCGCGCGCTCGGCGTGCCGGTGTGGCAACTGCTCGGCGGGCGGGTGCGCGACGCGGTGCCGGTCTATGCGTGGATCGGCGGGGATCGCCCGCACGAGGTCGCCGCCGCCGCGCGCGCGCGCCGCGAACAGGGGTTCAAGGCGGTCAAGATGAACGCCACCGCCGATCTCGGCTGGCTCGACAGCCCCAAGGCGCTGGCGAAAACAGTGGAGCGCGTCGCGGCGGTGCAGGCGGAGGGCGTCGATGTCGGGCTCGACTTCCACGGCCGCGTCCACCGCCCGATGGCGAAGCAACTCGCCGCCGCCGTCGAGCCGCTCAAGCCATTGTTCCTCGAGGAGCCGCTGCTATCCGAGCATCTCGACGGCATCGCCCAGATCGCTGCGCAGACGCACACCCCGATCGCGCTAGGCGAGCGGCTCTACTCGCGCTGGGACTTCCGCCGGGTGTTCGAGGCGAACTGCGTTGACATCATCCAGCCCGACCTGAGCCACGCGGGCGGCATCTCCGAATGCCGCCGCATCGCCGCGATGGCGGAGACGTACGACGTCGCGGTCGCGCCGCATTGCCCATTGGGGCCGATCGCGCTCGCCGCCTGCCTGCAGATCGGGCTGACCACGCCCAATCACGTCATCCAGGAGATGTCGCTGGGCATCCACTACAATGTCGGTGGCAACGACCTGTTGACGTACCTCGTCGACCCGGACGTGTTCGCGGTCGCCGACGGCATGGTCGCCGCGCTGGAAGGGCCGGGGCTGGGCATCGAGATCGACGAGGACAGGGTCCGCGCGGCAGCGGGCGCGGTCGGCGCGGGCGCAACCCGGTTTGGCGCGGCCCGGATGGCGCGGTGCGCGAGTGGTGAGGGTGCCCGGCTAAGTGCCGTGTGCAAACCATTAGGTCGGTCGCCGCCACGCGCCTATATCGTCGAGATGCAATCCATCGCCGCTGTCATGCCGATCCCCGGGCACATCGACCCCGTGCCGGTTCCGCGCGCGCCGGTAGCGCGCGCGGACGGGCGCGTCGACCTGATCGGGCTGACCAAGGATCAGCTGCGCGCTACGCTGACCGAGGCGGGGATGGACGCACGGCAGGCGAAGCTGCGCGGCAAGCAGATCTGGCACTGGCTGTACAACCGCGGCGCGACCGCGTTCTCGGTGATGACCGACATTGCCAAGGCACAACACCCGTGGCTGGAGCAGCGTTTCGCGATCGGGCGCCCGGAGGTGATCGAGGCGCAAGTGTCGACCGATGGCACGCGCAAGTGGCTGCTCCGCTCGCCCGATGCACAGGATTACGAGATGGTGTTCATCCCCGACGCGGACCGGGGGACGCTGTGCGTATCGAGCCAGGTCGGCTGCACGTTGAACTGCCGCTTCTGCCACACCGGCACCATGCGGCTGGTCCGCAACCTGACTGCCGGCGAGATCGTCGGCCAGGTGATGCTCGCGCGCGACGCGCTGGGCGAATGGCCGTCTCAGCCCGAGGGACGGATGCTCACCAACATCGTGATGATGGGCATGGGCGAGCCTCTGTATAACTTCGACAATGTGCGCGACGCGTTGAAGCTGGTGATGGACGGCGACGGGCTGGGTCTGTCCCGACGGCGGATCACGCTGTCGACCAGCGGCGTGGTGCCGATGATGGCGCGCGCGGGGGCGGAGATCGGCGTCAACCTCGCCGTCTCGCTCCACGCGGTGACCAAGGAAGTTCGCGACGAGATCGTGCCGTTGAACCGTAAATACGGCATTGACGAGCTGCTTCAGGCGTGCGCGGACTATCCGGGCGCGAACAACGCGCGGCGGATCACGTTCGAGTACGTCATGCTGGCCGGCAAGAACGATTCGGACGCGGATGCGCGCGAGCTGGTGCGGCTGATCCGGCACTATCGCCTGCCCGCCAAGGTCAACCTGATCCCGTTCAATCCCTGGCCGGGCGCGCCGTACGAATGCTCGACGCCCGAGCGGGTGCGCGCTTTCTCGACGATCATCTTCGAGGCGGGCATCAGCGCCCCCGTCCGCACCCCGCGCGGCCGCGACATCGACGCCGCGTGCGGGCAGCTCAAGACGGCGGCGGAGAAGCGCACGCGGGCGGAGCTGGATCGGGCGGTGGAAGCTGTCGCCTGAAATCGTTCGCGAGGCGGTGGTCGATCGTCGACCGGGACGGAACGGCGGCGATGACGGGCCGTTGCGACTGAACCGATCAGCATAAGGTGCCGCCGCCATGAAGTTTCTGTTCCTCCCGCTCGTCGCGCTCGCACTGCCCGTGTCCGCGATCGCCGCCGCCAGCCCCGCCGACCGCTCCTTTTTGCAGAAGACCATGCAGGGCGCCGATTATGAAATTGCGCTCGCCCGCGCCGCCGCCACGAGCGCAAGCCGTGCCGAGGTTCGCACTTACGCGCAGCGGATCGTCAAGGATCACGGCCAGGCAAACCCAGTGCTCAAGCGATTACTGATCGCGGAGGGCGTGCCGGTGCCGTCGGGAATGACCACGTCCGATACCGCCAAGCTGGCCCAGATCAAGACGTCGCGCGGCGTGACATTCGACAAACGCTATGTCGACGAAGTAACCCGGATCAACGTCGAGGACGAGCGCGACTCGGCCACCGAGACCCGCGCGACCAAGGACGCGCGGATCAAGGCATACCTCAACCAGTTCTCGAAGATGGACGCCGAGCACAAGCGCATGGGCGAGCAGCTCAAAACCAAGGTCGGCTGAACGCTGGCGTTGTAGGCTCCTAAGTAGGGAATAGCCATTGCAAGCTCGATCAAGCGTGTGTTGCGGCGTTACACTAATCTTATAAGAAGCGCGCGAAGCTGAAGCTAACAGTCAAATAATTTTGAAGAAGTTTTCATCGACGCTGATTTCACAAGTCGTGACAGGACGCACTACTACGCCCAACGTCTTCTCTCGCAACAGCTCGCAAAGGGCATCTCCGTCGATCAGATCGATCGCGGGCGCACCGCCGCGCGTGGCTTCCCTCCTTGCATCTAAAGTAAAGGTGCCCGTCTTGATCACCAAGCCTTTGTCCGCGCGCCCTTGCATTGCGCCTATAAAGTCACGGATCGCGCTCGACGACATCGAGCCTTTATAGCGTTTGCACTGAAAAAGCACATGAAAGGAGACGAGATTAACTTGTAATACGCCCTGTCCATCAGTGCCGCCGTCACCGGATTTGCCTGTAACCTCAACTCGAATGAAGCCGTGTTCACGCAAGAGACGCTGGCAGAGCCGCTCAAAGGCCGATGGTTCGATCGACTGCGGCTTCGCAAGGAGCTGATCGGACCAGTTTTCGTCATTCTCGGGCGGCTGGTCGACTATTTGGTCGACTATTAAGGCAGCTGAACTTTCCTGCTTGCTCCTACGCGGATGTCCGTTCGAGTAGCCCTGAGATACGGCTTGCCTGACGTCAGGGTCACTCAAGCCGGCCGCTGTTCTGCCAGCCTCGGTCAGCATCTAAAAGCTACGCTTTGGATTTTCTACAAAGCTCGGGTACTTGAAATAATTCCGCGTCTAAGACATACGGTCGGTCGCCATTAGCGCACCTGAAGTTGGGTAAGTTACTTCCATTTCAGAGGTTGGCAGCTTAAAAAATTTCACGAGTGCCGTGTTGATCTGTTCGACTGTCCCAGAACTGTCGAGTTCTACTAAGTCTTTCAGTGTAGGCAACATGAAATCGTCGTGTTAGGCTCAGGACCTGTTAAACTGCTTGCGCTGGCGGTGATCGGTTGATTCAATGGCGGTGCTGAGGAGGCGCTGCAATGAGCGATTTGATCTGGTTGTCGGAGGCGCAGATGCGCCGGATCGAGGCGTATTTTCCGTTGTCGCACGGGGTGCCCAGGGTGGACGACCGTCGGGTCTTGAGCGGGATCGTGTTCGTGATCCGCAACGGGCTGCGCTGGCGAGATGCGCCGGTCGACTACGGCCCGCATAAGACCATCTACAACCGCTTCATCCG
>JAABUQ010002162.1_pt1 | contig 39720 bp, 36 predicted proteins | sample 5560001 | NCBI WGS metagenome assembly JAABUQ01 (sample SAMN10711888, study PRJNA513371) | rock metagenome | isolation source: Antarctica rocks | place: Antarctica: Victoria Land, Finger Mt nord | collected 2015-12-18
GGCGGCGTGTGGCGGTCCAGACGGGCATCCAGCAAGCGCGAGCCGCTGGCGATCCTGAGGGCGCGATCCTGTACGCGGGCCAGGTGGCGGGCCTGATCGACGCGGTGGAGCCGGCGGCGGCGGTCGTGCGCACGATCGTCGCGGAGGCCGAAGCCATCATCACGGCTCGCCTGCCTGGGCTGATCGGCGCTTGAGAGGCCGGTGAGCTAGTCCCGAGCCCCAATGACGGGCGTCGACTCTTGGCCACTACGGCTAGACGCGCGGTGCCGTGGAGCGCGGGCTCGCTCGGCCCGAGCCCGTACCTCTCCGGGAACAGAGCGGAGCCCCAAAACATCGCGTGACCCGGGTCTGTCCGCGCGCGCGAGCGGCCTATTATGACGCAAATGAAGCGCGTCCTGCGGGTGACGCTCGCGCTCTTCATGGCCGGCGCAGGGGACATGCACTTGCTGGCACCGCGGGGGTTCATCCGCATTGTGCCGACGCTTCTCCCGGCACTGGCCGCGCTGGTGCTCGTCAGCGGAGCCTTCGAAATCCTCGGCGGAGTAGGGTTTGCTCGTCCCGCTCACCCGGCGTGCGGCGGCGGGGGGGTTCGTCGCGTTGTACGTCGCGGTGTTCCCGGCGAACGTCAATATGGCGGTGAACCACATCGGCTTCGGGAGACACCCCGGCCCCGCATGGCGCGCGTGGGCGCGGTTGCCGCTCCAGGCGCTGCTCATCGCCGTGGGCGTATTGGTTCACGCGCTAGATCAGCCGAGCAGCACCTCGCCGGTAAAGTAGCTGATGCCGCGACCACCCATGACCGGCTACTCGGCCGCCTTCCGGGGGCGCCCACGCCGCCGGCGCGGCGATCCATCGCTGGCCGCGGTCACGACCGGGCCCCGCGCCGCACGGTCGCCGGTCTCTCTGGCGTGCCGTCGCGGTCCGCGACGGCCATTGGCCGGCTTGTCGCCCGATGCGCTCGTCGACCGTGCTTGCGGCGCCAGAAGCACCTGGAAATAGATCGCCTCGTCCGAGGACGCTCTCGCCCATTTGAGGCGATACCCCGCCTGGGACGCCGCTTGACCAAGACGACGCTTCAACGCACGGCTCGATACGCCCTGGAGGTCAATCGCAGCAGCATCACCAGGTTGCAAGGTGCGCAATGCATCGACGTACTCGGCGAGGTCCATCTGCCCACGCTTGGGGAATACCTGGTCCGCCTGCTGCGACGGAAGTTTGCGGATGGTAAGGGCCATTGCTGAACCTCCAATGGATGACAGCTTATCGTACTGTAGATCGTCGTGAATGATACGTACACGTATCAAGCCTGCCGCACGAGTCACGTCAACGGGACATTGGCCGGCATGCTGGTCATCGGGTCAATCTCCAATGGCATGGATCTCCTGAGCCTGCAATCGTCAGTGAAGTTCATGATTACCGGTGCCGTGTTGCTGATCGCTGTCACCGTGGATGCTCTTGCACGCCGCGCGAGCAGTGCGCGGTAGGAGCACCGCACAGAGTTAGGACCAGCGTCACCCAGCGTGCGGTCTCAGGGGGCAGCGCCAGCGCCGCGACTGGAGCGGCATCGCCCAGGACGTGCGCCAGAATGGCTGGGTACAGGCCGCCAGTCCTCTGGTTCGCCACCACATTGAAGCAGCGGGCGGCGGAGGTGGTGGTCACGGTCACCACGGTGCCAATGCAAACCGAGCCATTGATGACCGGGCGGGAGCCGTTCAGGCACGCCGGCTCGAGCTCTGCCGCGGCTGTCATCTTACCGACAGTCAAGAGAGGAGATCGGCACGGGGGTGCCCTGCACCACCGAGGCGCGGCCGAATCAGTTAGAGGGCAGCACGTGCCATGGGTCTGTACCTCTGCCCACCAACCCGCGCCGAACGTCGAACGGGCAATTTCAGCAGATGAAGATGGCGACTCGCCGGCCGTGGCCTCTTTGTGTCGCTCAAGGGGAATCGTTTTACCCCATCTGCACATAGGATTGAGCGAATGACGACATCCACCGCCACGTCTTCGTTGAGCGCTTTCTTGAGCGAGCACGAGCTAACAAGTCGCTGGGGAGTAACCCTCCGCACCGTCGAGCGGCGGATTGCGGAAGCGCGGCTGCAGCGGGTGGGCTTAGTTGACCGCACACCTCACTTCTACCTCGAAGCAATTGAAGCCGCCGAACGCATCCACGGCTGGCGGGTGGCTGATCGTTCGAGACCATCAAGAGTTCGTCGGCAGCCGTACCGCCTGTGTATCGCCCATCGGAAGGGCGGAGTCGCGAAGACGACTACCACCTACTATCTCGGACGTGAGCTGGTGCTGTGTAGCAAGCGAGTCGTGCTGCGCGACCTGGACCCACAGCATACATTGTCCGAGGCTCTCCGGGTGCTCGGCGGGCCGGTTGACGAGTTCGGCCGCGTGCCCTTTCTCCGGCGGCTCGTGCTGGTGCCGGACGGCTCTCCGCTGCCCTTCCTCCCTGATGTCGAACTGATCGACACGCCACCGGATATCACGACAGCGGTCGAAGGTCTGGACCGTGCCGATGGTTTGATTGTGCCGGTGCAGCCAGAGTTGCTCGCGGTTATCGCCCTGCGCGACATGCTTACCTTCCTTCGCGAGACCGCACACCGCCGCCCCCACTTGCGCATCCTCGGGGTCCTGCCCACCGGCGTGAACCCGCGTTGGGAGATAAGTCGCCGCTTCCTCCGTGAAATTGACGACCTTACAGCGGACTTCGGCGTTCCCGTCCTACCCGCGGTGCCCGAGAGCCGGCACGTGCAGACCTTCTCGATGCGCGGGCACCTATGGCGGCCCGTGGCCGAGCGTGTACTTGTGGCGATGGTCGAGGCTAGGGAGGGTGGCGATGGCCAGTAGACGTTCTCTGACGCTCATTCGCACCGGAGTTGTGCGGGAGCAACCAATGTCGGAGGGTCACAAGCGCGACATGCTTGCGGACGCCGAGCGCGGTGAGAGCAGGGCGATCGACCTGCTGTGGATTCCCCTCGAGCAGATCGTCCAGACCCCGGCAGAGCTTAACTCTCGCCAGGACTACGGGGCTGCGGAAATGGAGGAGCTAGTCGCGTCCATCCGCCAGCACGGCATCACGTCGCCGATCTTGGTGCGCCCGATCACGCGGGCGGAAGCGGAGCGGGAGGCGATTGTCATCCAAGAGCGGCCTTACGTGCCAGCCTACGTGCTAATTGCCGGGAATCGCCGTTACTTGGCGGCCAGTAAGGCGGGCCTTCACGCGCTGCCCGCACTGGTGCGAGCCGTGGAGGCTGAACAGGCGTTTCTGCTCAACCTCACGGAGAATATCCAGCGGCGGAACCTAAGCAACGTGGAGAGGGCCCGTGCCCTTCAGATCCTGGCCAACCTGGCCGATGAACGCGGTGAGCGCCTGAGTCTCACCCAGATTCAAGAACGGATCGGGAAATCTGCGGCTACCGTCTCGTCTTGGATCCGCATTGGACGCAGCGGCCCCTTGCGCGACGCGCTCGAGCAGGACCGCATTGATATCGGCCGTGCCATGGCGCTAGCTCCGTTGGCGCGCGAAGAAACAGCATCCAAACTCCACGCGCTGCTTACAGAGGCTGGGAGCCTACGACGCGAAGAATTGGTGGCGCGTGTAAGCGAGATAGCCGGCGACGCGCGAGTCCGTCGCCCAAGACGCCGCGGTCGGGTTGTAAAGCGCGTCGCCACGCTGACAGAGCGACGCCTTATGGAATCCTACCGGCTACTGATGAACGTGGATGTGGTACAGGACGGTCCCGAACGGGACCTCCTGGAGCAGATCCAAGCGCGCGTCGCCGAGCTACTGACGTGACGCGCGCCGGCCAATTTCAGCAGCTGAAATTGGCTAGCCGGTTGCGCCCAACCGGTGGATTGTGGTCGCCCGGCACCGAGACGCTCAAACCGTAGGCGCTCGTGGCGCCGTAGGTCCACGTTGCCGGCGCCAAGGCGACATGTTCTGCTGGGCACAGCGCTCAGCTCAGGCCGTATAGGCGAAGTCCTTGTAGCTCTCCCCCACCCACACTAATCGGCGGATCGTGCCGACGTCATCGCCCAGCTGCCGCTTCTTGAGCACGATCAGCTCGGCCAGCTTCTTGTCCGTCGTCTCGGGATGGTCCATCTCCTCACGGTACAGCCCGATCACCGAGTCGGCCGTGTTCTCCAGGTCCCCGGACTCGCGCAGATCGGTGAGCGTCGGGTGCTTGTCGCTCCGACCCGCCCGGTTGCGGTTGAGCTGCACCAGCGCCAGCACCGGCACCTCCAGCTCCCCCGACAGCTTCTTCAGCCCCTTGGCCGCCGCGCTGACGTTCCGCTCCCGCGACCGGCCGTCACCTTCCTCGTCGCCCAGCAGCTGCACGTAGTCCACTACCAGCAGCGCTGGCCGTGCCCCTTCGGCTGCCTGGGCCCGCAGCAGGTGCGCCCGCACATCGCCCGTGGTGTACCCGGAGCCGTACACGATGTACAGCTTCGAGCTCTCCAGCCGCTCGACCGCACCCAGGACCGCGTGCTGCTGCCCGTCGTCCAGGTCACCCAGGACCAGCTTTTCCTTCTTGATGTTCGTCAACACCGACACCAGCCGCACGCCGAGATCGACGTCGGTCAGCTCCATGCTGACGAACACCACCGGCCCGTGCCGCTGGGCCACGTGCAGCGCGATCTGGCCGGCCAACGCCGTCTTACCCGTACCCGTCGATGCCGCCAGCAGGTACAGACCAGGAGAGAGCCCGAGCGTCATGGTGTCCAGGTCGCGCAACCCCGTCGAGACACCCGCCAGCCCGCCGGTCCGACTCCGCTCCAGGTACTCCATCAGGTGGCCGGTCCACTCTGGGGGCGAGAGGACCACCTGGCCACTGAGCGTGTCGGTGGCGGCGCCCAGGATCAAGGCTTCAGACCGTTGCCGGACGGTGTCCACCTCACGCCGGACGTCCCAGGCGAGCTCGGCGACGTGCTGGGCCGCCCCGATGTAGCGCCGGCGCAACGCATGGTCGGCGACGATCCGGGCGTAGAACGCGATGTGGGCCGCCGTCGGCGTGGCCACGTTCAGCTCGGCCAGCTGGAGCAGCCCCCCAGCCGCCTCGTAGCTGCCCTGCCGCTGGAGCTCGTCGGCCACCGTGTGGTAGTCGATGGCCGCGCCCCGCTCGAACAGCGCCACCATAGCGGCGTACACGTGGCGGTACGGCGGGCTGTAGAAGTGCTCGGGCTTGAGGTACGTGACGATATCGGCCAGAGCCAGGCCCTGCTTGAAGACGGCGCCGAGGACAGCCTCCTCGGCCTGAAGGCTGTGCGGGGGCGCCTCGGGCGCCCCTGTCTCGGAGGCATCGACCAGATGAACCTGGCCATTAGCAGAAGTCGTCGTCATGGTTTCGCTCCGAACAGCGCCCGGGCGATGCTGCCGGCATGCACTCCGCGCGGCGGTTCCCCAGTGCGGTCGACCCGATGGACCGTCGCCTGTCGCTCTGTCTGGCGCCTGGCATTCCAGGACAATCGCTCTCGTTCGTACGAGCGGACGTCCACCGCGGCGATCCGCCCCGCATGCGACCGCGCATCCCGGGCATAGGCCTCGGCCTCGGTGGGCGTAGCCCCGACATCGACCAGCTGGCCGGCAATCGCCAGCTCCCGTCGCCGCAACGCTGGTGTTAGCTGCTCGAGCTGTGTACCCAGACCGCGGTACAGCGCCTCGGCCAGTACTCGGGCGGCGGAGTCACCGGCGTTTACCGAGCCCGGTGCAGGCGGCGACGGACAGATGGTCTCCGTCGGCTCCACGTGTCCCCCCTGCTGCTGGCCGCGTGGTTCCGTCGTTGGGGGGGCCGGGGGGGTCTTCCAGTGATGTTCCCGGAGTGACCATTCCCCGGGGTCGTGGACGAGCCCCTCCTGGGGATCGCCGGCGACACCCACTGAGGGTCGTATGGGACGCTTGCTGTCGGCAGCGGCGGTTCCCTCGGTCTCCTGGGCGTCGCCGGCGACCGCCTGCTTCCTGAGCAGTTCCGTGCAGGCGTCGGGTGGTACATGCTTGAGCGCCGTGAGTTCTCGCCCCACAGCCTCGGGCCGCGCCCACGGGACGCGCAGGACATACACGTTGCTGGTGTTGCGGTCCCGCGAGACGGGCCGCTCGATGATATCGAGCAGTGGTGCGCGCGGCTGGCCCTGCTTGTCTTTGGTGCTGGCCAGCGCACGCACGTGCCGGCGCACCATCGTCTCGCCGAGTCCGGTCTTACCGCGGATCTCGGCCTGTCCCGGGAAGCACACACCGTTGTCTGTGGCGCGGACGGCTAGCCGGAGGAGCACCAGCTTTTGCTGCGGTAACAGCCCCGGCTGATCCCAGGCCCAGCTTTCGACCCTGGTGCTCATGCCGGACCTCCCATTCGGGTGCCGGCACCCGAGCCCAGGTGCTGATCGGCTGAGCGAAGGCCGCCGCGGTCGGCCGGGTTCAGCGCCAGCAGCGCCGCTCGCTGCTGTGCGCTTGCTGAGGACGCTGCAGAGCCCTGCGCTGGAAGTGGCCACGCAGGTCGCCGAGAATGGCGTCCCGCATGATGGCCGATGTCAAGTTTCGTCGGATTCATGGCACACCTCTTGACAGCCCGCCGGTATCGGTGCGACCATGACAGTGTCCCACCAGGACCCTGTAGGCCTAACCAGCCTGCGGGAAACAATAAAATCCCCTCCCCTTTTAGAGGGGCTATAGCTGAAATCCTGAACGCTCCTGGCTCACCAAGCCTGGGGCGTTTTCAATGCCCCTCGGTTGGCCCCCGACAGTCACCAGCTAACGGAGATCCGTGTCCTTGCCCACAGTCACCAGCTAAGAGCTCGGACCCGTGCGTGATGCGCCTGTTACGTTCACCGGCCATCCTAGCGCACACGCTGCTTTCCGGGAAGCACGCCAGGCCGGTAGGGCCTTCGGCGCCGCCCTTTCCGGCTTGAGGAGTCCCTGGGATCGCGGCTCGTCCGCGGGTGGCGCGGCTTCCGCGGGCCACGTGTTGGGGCGAGCGTCATGGAACGCCGAGGCGACCCGCGCCTAGACCAAAGCGTGCAGGAAGCCATAGGCGACGTCCTGGCGGGAGGCCTGCTCGCGGGCCCGGCGCCGATAGGCGTCTTCTAGCGCGCGGCGTGCCCACGGTCGCACATCCTCTGTGGTCGGTTCACGCGGGATCACGCCGCCCTCCTGCCACGTTCACGGGCGACCCGGGCTCTGGTCAGATCGATGTACCCGGGCGAGCGATCAGACGCCCGCAGGCGACGCCCCAGCCGTGCTGCCACCGCCGCGGTGGTGCCTCGACCCACGAAGGGGTCGGCGACGATATCGCCCTGCCAGGAGTAGAGCTGGATGAGGCGCCTGGGCAGCTCTTCGGGGAAGGGCGCGGGATGCTTCGGGTCCATCGTACCTGGGAAGTCCCACAGCCCCCGCGGACCGCACAGCTGGAGCCAATCGTCGTGCCCGAGGTCGTGTGGTCGGTCGCACGTCCGGCGCCAGCTCCCGCGGTACACGACGATGATCGCCTCGACCGGCGCAACCACGTGGGGCGCCTGCGGGCTCTCGGTGCCCCGATCGGTGCCCGTGCCGGCCTGGCCTTTGTGCCAGAGGATGGTCGTGCGGTAGGCGAAACCGGCCGCTTCGAGCGCGGTCAGCCAGTGTGCGTACATGGCCCGTGGCTGAATCGGTCGGCGGTTGTCGCTGGCGTTGCCGGCGGCGTCGATCGGGACGTCGACGCACCAGCGGCCATGGTCCGGGTGGCTGACGCGGTACAGCTGGGCGCACCAGGCCGGGAGCAGGACCTGACGATAGTGCTCGTAGTCGGCGTAGTCGCCGCCCTTCTCGTACGGCACGGCCTCACCCAGGCAGTACGGAGGCGACGTGATGCCGAGGTCGACCGAACTGTCCGGCCACGGGAGGTGCTCGGCAAGCGCCACGTCGATCCGATCGTCGGGATCCACTGCGATCACGTCCTGCGCGGCGGGAGTAGGCGCGGGTGTGGGGGCATGTGGCCGCCGTTTGGTGATCTCGGCCTCGAGCTCGCGGCGAATGGCATGCAGCTCGTGCGTCGGTAGCTCGCGGGCGTGAGCGAACAGCTCAGCCCGGATTGCGGCGGGTGCGCTGGCCACCACGCGCAGCCGGCTCTCCGGGAGTGGGAGGGGCGGGACGTTTTCTCCAATTGGAGAAAAGTCGCGCTCGACGCGGGCAGCATCCAGCAGGCGGTAGAGGTGTGACTGGCTCTGCCCGAACTCGGCAACCACGCAGGCGCGCCAGGAGTCGTAGCCCAGGGCCCGCCATCCCTCGCGTTCGTACAGGTCGAGCAGCAGCTGGCGCGCGCTCTCCAAGTGACGGCGTACAGCGGCGACCGCCGCTCGGGCTTCGTCCTCCGTCATGAGGATCACCTGGCGCTCAGTCGTCATGAGCGCTGCTCCCACGGCTGTGGCCACACCGCGTCTGGTATCCGTTCGCTGGTCACGGTGCGCTCCGTGTGCGGCAAGCCTGGCTGGTGGTCTGCGTGATGACCTGGGCGAGCCCGCGGCGCAGCTGCGCGTCGGCAACGTGCTGCTCGACGAGGCCACGGGGCGTCGCCAGCTGCTCGGCGTCCAAATGTGTGCACGATGGCGGCACGAACGTCGTCCACCTGGGCGTCGCCTACCGGTGCCAGGAGGTTGACTCGCCGGCGCGTACCGACGCCGGCGTCGGTCACGAGTGCGACCAGGTGCGTGCGGCCGCAGCCGTCGGCGACAATCCCCAGCTGCCAGGACTGTGCGGACTGCCCGCTGGCGCAGGCAGTCATCTGCTCCAGCGGGGCTCCTATGGTGTTGATGGCCATGGGTTTCGCTCCAAACGCGTCGCGCAGTCGGACGGAGTGGGTCCCACACGACGAGCCCCACTCCGCCCCTCCTGGCGTCGCCTGAAAGGGCAGTTCTTCAGATCTTCGTCTCCAGCTGGCTCCTTGCTATGGCGAGCCGGCGACTGGCCGGCCCTGTTGACCGCCTCGTCGCCTCAGACAGCGAAGCCGACGCGGGGTCCGCGACGTGCGACTGGTCGTGGCCGACGACAGCCAGCCGCCCGAACACCAGCCTGCGTCCACCCGGAGGAGTGATCGGGCGCGCTTCCGGCGTGAGCGGCTACCGCGCTCAGCGTCCAGAGTGTCCCGTCAGGTCATGCGCCCCATTCGCTCCCAATGGCTTGCGCGGCATCAGGGCCTCACGAGCACGGATGCCTACTGAACGCATGCACCAGGTGGCGCGGCGAGCGGACTCTCCATCGCGGGTCTGCTTCCCGGGAAGCCCGTCAGCCCATACGCATTCCCGTCTCGCGACTGTCGGCACGTGCGGCGGCGACCAGGCTGAAAAACAGTCGGCGCCCATTGGCACACCGGCCGAGATCGTTGAGATCCGAGCCAGGCGGCAGGCCGATCCCGCGCCATCGGGCCCCCAGGGCATGCGCCAACCGGTCTGCCGCTGCCTGTCCGGCGGGGTCGCCGTCCATCACCCCGAACACCACACGGGCACGCGCTAACCAGCCGAGGCGATCGACGGGCAGGTCCGTGCCGCACACGCAGAAGGCGGGCAGCCGCCAGCTCACAGCGGTGAGCCAGTCAAAGACTCCCTCGACCGCATAGACCTCGCGCCGGCCCGCTGCCCGCTCGAACCCGAGCACGGGGCGCTCGCCCGGTAGTGCCAGGTACTTGACACGCCCGGGCTCCTGGCCGATCGGGCGGCCGATCATCCAGATCGGCTGACCGCCGCGCAGCTCCGGTACGACGATACGGTGAGCGAAGAACTCGCGGAGCGGGCGCCCACCCTCGCCTGCCTCGGGCCGGCGCAGCAGGCCGAGCGTCTCGGCGATCCGCAGGCCACCATGGCGGTGGAGGTACGGCTCCAGCGAGCGCCCATCCGCGTAGCCGATGCCACAGGCACGCGCGACCCAGTCGGGGATGCCGCGCTCGCGCAGGTATGCTCGCGCGAGCGGATGGCGCCAGAAGGCCTCGCGGTAGAGAGTAGCGGCGCTGTTCAGGACGGGCTGCTCCTCGAGGGTGAGCCGATCCCAGCGTCGGTCGCGCGTGTGCGGCCGCGCCAGCGTTGTACCCTGAGCGCGCGCCGGCGGTGGGCCGCCGGTCAGGCGGGCGCAGGCCTCGGCGAAGGTGAGTCCCTCACGGCGCATGACGAACTGGATGACGTCGCCGTGTCGATCATCCTTCGCGCAGCCGCCGAAGCAGTGGAAGTGGCCGTCGCGGGTGTCGACGAAGAAGCTGGGCGTCTTCTCCGTGTGGAACGGGCACAGCGCCCAGAAGCCGCCGCGCGGCCCTCGCCTGAGCTCGACGCCGCTGGCCGCCACCACGTCGGCCAGCGGGTAGGTGCGCTTGATCGCGTCGACGTCATAGCGGCGCTGAGGAAGGACGCTAACCGGCACGGTGAACCTCTCCTTTCCAGTGCCCGCCGTCCGCGCGGGGCCAGCGACAGCGGGTCGTGCTGCGTGGTTGGCGCCAGACCGGCCCCAGGGCTCCTGCGGGGTGTGCCTCGATCCAGGCAGTCGTGGTCAGGAGCGCGGGCAGAGGCGTGGCTGCCCCGCTATCCGCCGCGGTGATGGCGTCGGCCAGGCGGTCCTCGGCGCCGGGTCCCACGGTGACGACCAGGACGGTCGGGAACCGGTCAAAGTCTCGGGCAGCCCGAGTACTTGCCCGGTAGCGGTGATAGGCGAAGAACTTGGCGCGCAGCTCCCTGGGACGCATGGTGCCGCGGTCGAACTCGAGAAAGAAGCCGTAGTCGCGCCCACGGAGCCGTAGGAGACCGTAGCCATCAGGGCGGAGCCGCCCACGGGTACAGGCCAGGGCGTTGCGCCATTCGACGAGCTGGCCACCCCGTGGATCGACGCGAGCGGCCGCGGTCAGGCCAGCGAAGACAGCGTCTGTTCCCAGGGTGTGTCCGAGGTGCGCCATGAGAGCGGCTCGCGGACCGATAGGAGACGTGGCGCCGCCACCCGCTAGACCGTGCTGGCGAACCGCCGTCGCCAGTGGTAAGCCAAGCTGCGCAGCGAGCACGCGGAGGCCGAGAGCTGTGAGCTCCAGTACTCTCCTGCCCGCGTGGCTAGAACCCTCCTCAGCGTCAGCAACCGCCAGCAGGCCCTCTTGTCGCAACCGGGTTGTCCGGACGCGCACCCAGGCAACGGGTCGACCGAGCAGTGTCGCCAGGGTGGTCGTGCGCACGAAGGCGTGACGGCCAATCAGGTCGAGGACTAGACGATCTCCCGGGCGCAGACGGCACGCATTGCTCCCGATGGTGTGCAACCGCCGTTCGATCAGACGTGGGATCGCCCTGTGTGGAGGACACGGCGCCGACGTGCATCGTCGGGCCGCATCGTGCGGCGGCCAGGTGGCAGGGACTGGACTCGCGACCACCGCCTGTCGCTCCGCCAGGTCCGCGACCGTGGTCACCTGGGCGATGAGTGACCGCCCACCGCCGACCTCGTGCAGCAGGCGCTCCCAGGCGCTCACGCGTGCGGGTGAGGTTGTCGCGATGACCAGGGCGGGCAGCGGCTCGGCGACCACCTGCCCCACCTGCGCCAGACGCTGCAGCCGTCCGCGCCAGGCGGTGATGGACTGGTCCGCCCCATCGGGCAGGAGAAGGTACGCGCCACGCACACCATGCTCCTCTGCTCCCCAGCGCACCGCGGCAAAGGCCGGCAGTCGAACCTCCTGCACCGGTCGTCCTGCACCGAGCTGGTAGCGGCGGCGCCACGGTCGCTGCCAGGCCAGCAAGCGGATGCCCCCGTCGCGTGATGCCGCGATACAGGCCAGCAGCTCGTAGCACCCCAGCAGCGGCTCCAGCCCACGCCTCTCCACCCGCTCAGGGATGAGCTGACGAGCCAGGTAGTCAGGCTTGACCGCGCCGAGTCGCAGGAGGAGCGCCGCGCCCAGGTCGGTGAGATGCAAAAGGCGCACGGGCCGCCCTGGTTTGCTGCACGGGCCTGGCACACTGGCTACGGCGCCCATGCGCGTTAGTCGTGCGAGTCGGCCGTACACCGTGCTCCTGCTGCCGCCGGCGATGGGGGCCAGCTGGGGCGCCGAGACGAATGGCAAGCGTGCGACCAGCTCCAGGAGAGTGAGCTCGCGGGAGGTCAGCGCGGCCAGCACCGTCTCGACGTGGTGCCAGGTCGGCGTCGCTGCACGGTTCACGGCTCCGGCTCCTCGCTCTCGCGAGACTCTTTCGAGGAGACGGCGTCACTGGCTTCCGTCTTCACCAGGTGTAACCCTGTCGGTGCGGCTAGTGGTCGCTTCGCCCGTGAGGCGGCGCGTGATTGGTTGCGCCGGCGGCGCACCGGGGGTGGCCCGGTCAGATTGCCGGTCGAGGCGGGCGGAAGCCGGCCATTGCCCGGGTCGCTCCTCGAGCGTCCGCCCTCGTCGGTATCCACGATGTGCGGGCGGCTCATGCTCGCGATGCGCTCCAGCAGCGCCTCGCGGTCGGCAGTGACCTGGGTCGGCTCTCGGCCGTACTGGCGCCGCGACTGGTCGGTCAGGAGGCTGCCCACCACGGGATCACTGGCCGGCGGTGGGTCCAGCCGCAGGTGGAAGGCGGGCAGCCGTTCGTGGTCGTGGCCCAGCCGGGCATAGCACTGGTAGTCGCCGAGCTCGACCAGGTCGGCGATCTCCAGGGGCGCGCCCAGCTCGGGCACCAGGACCCTGGCGTCGTCCGCCGAGCAATTGAAGGCGTACAGGTGGTCGACGTTGCCGAACACCCGGGCACGCAGCTCCCCGTCACGATCGAAGCTCGCCAGCGCGCCCAGGGTCTGCGTGGCCAGCGTCAGGCTGGCGCCGTATTTGGCCAGCTCGGCCAGGATCGAGGCGTAGTCGGCGGCCGGCAGCGCGTGGAACTCGTCGACGAGCAGGGCGACGTGGCGCCGCTGGTGGCGGGGCAGTGTTGCCTGCCGGCCGATGGCCAGCGCGGTGAGGTTGACCAGGGCTCCGCCGAGCAGGGCCGCGATGTCGGCGCTGACCACCTCCTTGGCCAGGTCCACGACGACGATCGCCCCGTCGCGAACCCAGGCACCGGGGTCGATAGTGGATCGGGACTGGCCGAGAATCGCCCGCGCCGTGCGGTTGGCGGCGATCTTGTAGGTCTTACTCTGGACGGGGTTGATGACCTCGAGACGGAAGCGTCTGTCAAGGGGATCGAAGAATGATGCCCACCAGGCCTGCTGCTGCTTGTCGCTGGCCTGGTGCACCAAGGCCTGGCGGAACGCGTCGTCCTCGAGCACGCGGGGCACCTCGAGGATCGTGTACTGGCGATCGCGGCCACCGGTCGGGTCGTCGCGGCACAGCTGCTCGTTCATGTCGATCAGCAGGAGCAGGGCAAAGCGGAAGACGAGCTCCATGCGCGGCCCCCAGAACTGGTCGAACTGATGCTGGAAGACCAGCAGGGCGTTCTCCACCAGGCGGTCGCGGTCCCAGCCGAGGCCGACGTCCAGCAGGTTGAGCCCGAAGGGACGCTCGCGGGCGCGTCCCACATCGAGGCACACAACATCGGCGTGGCGTTGCGGTGGCACCAGGCCCAGGGCCGCGGTGGCGAGGTCGCTGTGGGGGTCGACCAGGATGACGGCCGGGCGCGGCGCGCCTGGCGCGTCCGGCAGGCTCACCAGCTGCTGCCAGCGAGCACCGAGGAGCACGGACTTGCCCTTGCGGCTCTTACCGACCAGCAGGTCGTGCCGGCGCAAGAGAGTCGGGGCGAGGTGGACGGGCACGGTACGGCCCTGATGCTCGGCGACGCCGATGCGCGCTCCGTCGGCCACGGTTTGCGGCAGGGGCAGGAAGCGGCGCGCGGTGGTGCGTTCGACCAGGGCAACGTCGTCGCAGGCCTGGACCAGGTGCCACAGGCCAGCCAGCTCGCGAGTGGTCAGGGTTGCCAGGCGTGACCGGGGACCAAGGGGCGCCGGCGACGCGAAAGGGTCGGGCTGGTTAGCGACGCGCGGCAGGAGCGGTCGAGCGACCAGCCCATTGCCGCGCTCGAGGTCGTAGGCGCGGTACGCCGCGGCTAGCTGATCGAGGTGGGTCTGGAGCTCGGCTGGCGCGGCCGTGGCAGGCGCAAAGACAATGAGGCGGAGCTCGGTTCGTGCCGCTGGCCAGGTGACCTTCTCGCGGACGAGGTCCTGGTCGTACAGCGGGCGGTTGGATAGACGGCGCCAGATCCAGACGCCGGCTCCGACGGTGACGACAAGCCCGAGAGCGGCGCAGACGATCGGCAGCCAGTCGCCGGCCTGGTACAGGGCCAGGAGGCGCGGGCCGACCGCTACGGCGACGAGCAGGAGCAGCACGGGCATGAGTCCCAGTAGACCGGTGCCGGGCGATCCGCCCCCCGCCGTGGCTCGCTCCGGTGCCAGGGCGTGCTCGATAGAGCGTCGCAAGTAGGGTCGGTCCCAGCCGTCGGAGGCCGGCTCGAGGACGAGCTGGAGCAGTGCGCGCCAGCCCTGCGGCAGGCCCCCAAGAGCGGCAAGCACGGCCAGCAGCGGATCCGCCTGCGCAGCCCGGTCGGCGACCACCTCGCCGTCGCGCGGGATACGTAACGGGAGGTACTCCGGTGCGCGCAACCCGAGTGAGACTGCGGCAACCTGCTCGTCAGAGCGTTGGTGCGCGGGATCGGGCTCGGCCGCTGGCCGTATGTATGCCTGCGGGTAGGCCGCGCTGATCTGGTTCGTGATCTGCTGGCGTGAGGCCGGGCCCGCGAGCCGCGCATAGAAGCGCCTAGCGGTCTGGTCGCCGGCGATCTCCAGCGACACGGCGCGCTCACGGACCAGCGCGGCGAACAGGTGCTCGGCTGGCGTGATGGTGGCGGCGTTGGTGCGCGGCGTGACGATCTCCAGCAGCTCCGGCGCGGCACCCGCCGCGGGCGTCGTGGCCGCGCGTTCAAGAGCAATCTGCATCCGCCCCGGTCCCTTCAGGCCCGACCCGGCATGGCGCGCCGGCCGGTCACTTCGCGGAAAGCCGTTGTTGCCAGCTCATGCTCGTCGGGCGTGGCCACCACTTTGAGCTTGATGCGGCGGCCGGCTGCCAGCAGCAGCCCCTCGCCGCGGCGGTTGTCCGGCTCAGCGGCCTGGTCCACGCCATGCTGCCCATCGGACTCAGCGCCAATCGCCAGCAGGTCGTCCCGCTCGCCCGGCGACAGACGGAACGCCTCGGCCACGGCCGTGATGGTGGCATCGCTCTGGCCCAGGAGCAGGGTGGCGGCGGCGTTGTCGGCGATCGCCTGGCCGCGCGCGCTGCGCAGGAACTCCTTGACGTCCTGCGTGATGGTGACCAGCCCCAGCCCGGCGTAGCGCGCCAGTCGTGCCATGTGCTCCAGGAACTCGCCGCCCTCGGCGTGTTGCAGCAGCAGCCACGCCTCGTCGACGACTAGCAGGCGCTGGCGGTCAGGCCGGCGACGGACCTCGGTCCAGACGTAGGAGGCCAGCAGGTGCATGGCCAGCGGCCAGAGCGCCCTGGGCAGGTCGGCCAGGCCGAAGACCACCATGCGGCTGTCCAGGGTGATGGTCGTGGCGCCGTTGAGCAGCCCCCCGGCCAGGCTGCCGCTGGTGTACGGGCGGAGCCGCTCGGCCAGGTTGCGGGCCGTCTGGTTCTCGTCCAGCGCGCTGCTGTCGTCGAGGACCTGCTGCAACGCGGGCAGGGTCGGTGCCGGGCGCTGGTGGGTCTCCGGGTCGGTCGTGATGCCATGTGTGGCGTAGACCTGCCGCAGGGCGCGGTCAAGCGTGGCCCGCTCCAGGCTGGAGAGGTGGCCGTCGGGCTCGGCCAGCAGGATCTCGAGCAGGCCGATCAGCTGCTGGATGTGCTCGGGCAAGACTTCCGCCGGCGTCTGCTGGGGACCGAGCGGAGGCAGGTCGAACGGGTTGATGCGGTGCGCGGACGTGGCCGCCAGCCGGATGAACTGGCCGCCGACGGCCTCGCACAGGTGCGCGTACTCATGCTTGCGGTCGATGATCAGCAGGTCGGTGGCGTCGTCGAGCAGCAGCGAGCGGAGGCCGAGCAGCTTGATGGTGAACGACTTGCCGCCGCCGGACGGCGCGCACAGCAGTAGGTTGGCGTTGCGGAACGTGCGGTCGTCGAACAGGTCGATCTCGACCGGCGTGTGGGTGGCGCGGTCGTAGCCGAGCGGGACACCGCCCGGCATGCGCAGTGTGGCCGGCGGGAACGGGTACAAAGTGACGAGCGAGGTCGTTTCCAGCTGGTGGCGCTTGGCGATCTGGTCGCGGCCCTCGGGCAGGCAGCTGTGCAGGCCCTGCTCCTGCTGGAAGTGGGCGATGACCAGGCGGCCGTTCACCCGGGCAAAGGCGTCCTGGGCCCGCCGGGTCAGCGCGTCCAGTTCGGCGCGGGACCGCGCGCGCAGCAGGACGTACAGGCCGACCGAGAACAGGTTCTCCTTGCGGCGTGCCAGGGCGTGGCGCAGATGCTCGACCTGCTCGTCGGCGGCGGTGATATCCGGGTCGGCCGGGACAGCGTCGTCCTCGTCGGCGCCCATGACAGCCTGCAGGCGCAGGTGCTGGACGCGCAAGCTGTGGGCCGTGGCCCCGGCGTCCTGGGGCTGCACGATCAAAGAGACGTCGGCGCCCAGGTGTTCGCTGATGATTGGAGCCAGCCAGCCGTCGGCGACCTCGGGGGGCAGCCCGACCAATGCCAGGACACGGGCGAACTGGCCATCCAGCAGCAAGTGGTCCGCGCTGCAGCGGACCGACGCCGGCGCCACCAGGTCGGCGACGCCGCCGCGGTGCGCGGTGCGGCCCTCCGCGGCGAGCCGTTGCACGCGTACCCGCGGGGTGAGTGTCACAGGTACCGGTGCGAGGGCGGCCGGCGCGGCACGCTCGAGACGGAACAGGGAGAGGCGGGGCAAACGCATCAGGCGCTCCCTGCCGCGACGAAAAACGCCTGGACGTCGCGATCGAAGCGCTGCTCGCCGGCGCTGGCGTGCCCCCAGCAGGCGCGGTACAGCCGCGCCAGGGCGACGTCGCCCAGCCGCGACGCCCGGACGCCGGCGTCCTTCAGCATCTTCTGCAACCGGTCGCAGCGTTCCGCCAGGACGGCAATGGCCTGGATAGCATCGCCCGGCCGCGGCGCGCCCCGACCCCAGCGCCGGCGGAGGCCTGTGCCGACCCAGTGTGTTGCTTCCGCGAGAGAGCGGATCGGCGACGTGGCCACGTCCGCGCCCACGACCAGGTACAGGCGCCGCTCCAGCAGACCGAGCTTGCCGAGCTCCTGCCGGGCCCAGACGGCATGCTCCCGAGCCAGGCGGGCCAGGGCCGGCGGCAGCTGGCGCACGCGGGCTTCCCACCGCTGGGCGTACGCGCCGACGTCGACGTCCTCGGCATGCACTAGAAACTGCACGGTGCACTGCAGGCTGTTGAGGAAGGCCGCGTACCCGGCCAGGGCCCGGTCCGCATGGTCGGAGCCGGCGAAGGCCTCGGGTGGTCCGGCCACCGCCAGCACCGCGCGGTACAGCAGGCTCTTGCCCAGTCCAGCGAAGCAGGCCACGTCGTTGGCGATCCACAGCAGGTCGAGGGTGGTTTCCTGGATCGAGGACACCCCGCTGCCCGCGGACCGGCCCGCCTGGCCGGGCGGTGCCGCTAGCGCGCTCATCGGCTCCCCCCGGCCCAGCGCACCTGGATGGCAGCCAGGCGGTACCAGCCGCCCGTGTTATCGGCAGGTGCGCTGGTGGGCGCCGCGGCGACCCACGGGTGGCTGGTGGTGCGCGCGCGCCAGACGCGCAAGCGCGGCCGCAGGGAGAACACCAGCAGGGGCACGACCCAGGCCTCGAGCGGCAGACCGCCGGGATGGGCGGTCACGAGCAGCAGGGTGACCAGGCCGGCGAGGACAACACCCAGCAGCCGCAGCTCGGTCGGTGGGCCGTGGAGCTGCCACAGCCAGGAGGCCACCAGGCACCCCACGGCGAGCTTGCACAGCGCCAGGACGTCGAGGCGCAGCGGCCCGAGCATGAGCAGCGGCTGGGAGACGGTGAGATGGGTCGGCAGCGCGTGTGTGGGGCGCTCACGATTGCTGTCCATGGGCAGCTCCGTCTACGCGGCGGGCGCGGAGTTGGCCGCGCCCTGCAGCAGCGACGGGATGATGTAGCAGCCGAGGATGAGCACCAGCCCGAGGACGGCCCACTTGACCGACTCCATGGCGCCCTGGATCGAGCGGGTGTTGCCCCAGGCCATCAGGGCCTGGAAGCCGGCGATCATGATGGCCAGGGCGCCGGCCGCGATGCCGACCTTCTGTCCCCAGGCGATCGCCTGATTGAACAGCGTGATGACGTTATCGGGATTGAGGCTGATGACGGTGGGCGTGGCTGGCGCCTGGCTCTGCTGGGCGAGCGAGATGCCGCCCATGAGCAGCGCGAGGACAACTGTTGAGACCATGGCTCCAGGGTTCTCCAGGGTGGTGAACGGGGCGACGAACGACACGGTGAGCGGAAGGCAGCGTCAACTCACGGCATAGGCAGCTCCGCCGTCATGACGCTCCGCTGAAGCAGCGGAGGCGTGATCAGTCGGCGCGGCACCGTCGACGCCGACGACCCAGCCGCTGAAGCCGACCTCGCCGTACAGGCGCGCCCAGCTGAGGTACTGCGTGTTGTGGCCGCTGGAGTCGCGGGTGAAGATGCCGGCGTCGTCGTAGCCAACCGCGACGAACCAGTGGCCGTTGATGAACCAGCCCTGGCCGTCGAGCAGGAGCGGTCCCTGGCCAAGCCAGGTCTTCAGCTGGGCGATGGAGTGCATCTGCCCGCGGCGCGACGCCAGTCCCGCTTTCCCGAGCGCCGCCGCCAGGGCGGAGCCGGTGTGGTCGCTCAACCCGTCGCTGGTGGTGATGCCCGTGTTACGCCCGATGAGGTCGATGGCGTCGTCGATTGACGGTGTGCCGTCGCCGTAGGCCCGGAGCAGCCAGGCGAGGCCGGCCGCCGAACAGGCAGCGTCGCGCCACATCAGCCAGGCCGTGTCGGAGCGGTAGTAGCGGCGGTCGTACTGGTTCAGCGCAGGCAGGGTGGCCCAGGAGGCCACGAGGCTGCCGCCGCTCGTGGAGACCGGCAGCGTCCCGTACTGGGCCGCGAAGGTGAGGACCTCGTCGACGTACCAGTCGGCGTGGTTGTAGGCGAACAGCGCCCGGCGGAGATCCTGGCCGGCGCCACTGGCGCACAGGTAGCGCGCCATGGCCGGTAGGGCATCGCGGTAGTCGTACGGGTTGCCGCCGTTGCCGATACCGGGCAGGGCCCAGGTGCCTGGTAGGAACTGGGCGTAGCCGATCGCGCCGGCCGTGCTGGTTGCCATGTTGGTGCCGAACGTCGACTCCACGCGGGCAACGCCGGCCAGCACCGACCAGTCCAGCGGACACGGCGCGGAGGCGGCCGCCTGGTGCATCACTGCTAGCTGGTCCGGGGGGATCTCAGAGAGGGCCGCTTCGGAGGGCTGGCTGGTCACAGCGTTCGGGAGCGCGTCGACCGCACCCAGTGGCTGGCCCGTGTCCCCCCGGCTGCCGACCAGCGCGATGACCAGTACGACCACGAACAGGGCACTGGCGACAACGAGCGCTCCAATGCCGCCCAGTGCACCCACGATAAGACGGACTGGATGGGCTGTCACCAGGGTCATCACGCCTCGCCGCCTCCGCCACCTGTGCCGCTGCCTTTGCCCTGGCCACCACTCTTGCTTCTGTCGCCGCGCCCCTGGCGGCCGCTCCGGCTTGAGCTCCCGCCGCTTCCACCTGCACGGCGGCGGCCGCTACCACCAGCGCGGCCGCCCGGCAGCACGCTGCCGATCAGGGGCAGGCTGGCGATGGCGCCGGCACCTCGCGAGAGCCCGAGGAACGAGGCCGTGCCCCCGCTCGCCGGCAGCGCGGGCATCAGCTGCGGGATACGGAACACCAGCAGCAGGAACATGAAGGCCAGCACCCGGCTGCTGAGCGCCGGCGTCTGGCCGGCCCCGTCACCCGCACCGGTCAGGAGCTGCGAGCCGAGCCACAGGGCGATGTCCTGAAAGAACTGGACGAACGCCGTACTGGTGAACAGGCCGCCCCACCACGCGCCCCACTCACTGGTCAGCGGGTTGGTCCAGAGCAGCAGCATCAGCGGCGCCAGCACCAGCAGCACGTCGAGCAGCGCGATGCGCAGCCACATGGACAGCGCGAGCAGCAGCATCATCGCCACCTCGATCAGCCAGGCCACGGCGCTGCCCAGGTCGGTGGCGGTGGGGTGGATGCCCCAGTTGGTAGGCACCGCGCCCAGCAGCATGTGCGACAGGGTGTTGTTGAGCTGCAGGACCCAGCCCGACCACTCGAGGCTGTAGTGGATGAGGATGAAGCCGAGGATGACCCGCGGCACCACCTGCCGCGGCGCGGCGTGCGGCAGCCCCGCGAGGTGGCCGGACACCAGGCCGTAGCCGGCCACCAGGACGATCAGCGCCAGGCCGGCCTCGGCGATCAGGCGCATGGCGTTCCAGGCCACCAGCACCGGTCCCAGGTGGACGGTGAACTCCGGGGGCGTCTGGAAGATGACGCCCTGCGGCCCGCCGAGGATGGCTTCGAGAAGCGCCTGCAGCGCGCCGGCGATGGCGAGCACGATGGCGGCGAGCAGCGCGCCCAGGAACTTCAGCAAGTCGGGGACAGACAAGATGCCCAGCAGCTTGGGCCACGGACTGGTGCGCGCCTGCGCCTGTGGCGCGGCCCGGTCGGGACCGGTCTCGCTGGTCGCCACCGGTTGGACGGCGATCGGGCGGGCCTGCCCGTTCGTGATGGCCGAGGTGGCGGCGGGCGCGGTGGTAGGAGAGGGTGCTGGCTGCCCGGGCGCGCGCGCGCTGCTGCCTGGCTGCGGCAGTGCGGCCGCGGCCGCGCCGAAGGGGCCGGGCGCCAGCGGTGTAGCTGCGACGGGGTTCGGCTGAGCGAAAAGGGAACCGAGATCAGTGGTGGGACTCAGGGATGGCACGTCCGCGCTGGACGTGTCGGTCCCACCAGCTCCTCCACTGATGTCCAAGGGGGCCCAGCCCGGATCGCTCGTCCCCGAGGAGTCCGACGGCGACGAGTCCGCGGCTGATCCCTGGCTCGACGACAGCGGCGTCGACGCGTCCTGGCCCGCCGAGGGGCTGTCCGCTGACGATGAGCTATCCGCTGATCCCGCGGATGGTGCCTGGGGTGACGAGGCATCCGATGATGACGGCGACGGCGATGAATCGGCGGCCGAGCTGCCCGACGAGTCGGGCGACGGCGTCGAAGCATCACCGCCAGAGTTATCCACGGAGCCCGAATCGCCCGGCGACGCGTCAGCCGGTGGGGCAAACGGACCGGGGTCGGCGGAGCTGGGAGAGGAATCCTCCTGGGCCAGAACGGGCGCTGACCGAATCCCAGAGGCGACGCACGTCAGGGCCAGCAGGAGCGCTCCGAGGAGTCGGCATCCAAGGGCCCGTGTCACTGGCCAGTCTCCTGGCCGAAATCGAGCACGCGCACGTCGATGCCACCGGCCTCGGCGGACAGCAGCACGATCGCCCGGCCGTGCGCCAGGTCCCAGCGCACGCTGAGACGTGCCGGCACGCGCATGCCCAGGCGCTGTTCGGTCAGCGGCTTTCCCTGTGGATCCAGGGTGCGTAGTAGCGTGGTTCCGTCGGTGGAGTCGCGGGCCAGTTCAACCAGCGTCCCGTCGGCCAGTACCGCGGGGGCTGCCGCGAGCATGGTCGTCGTGCCCAATCGGCGGGACGTGGCGCGGTCGCTGCCCAGCGCGTACACCGCGAAGAGCGGCGGGGGCTTCTGCTGGGTGACGGCCGCGGGCAGGGACCGCGTCGGTTGCGGCGAGGGCGTCGCGCTGAACGCGTCGTCAGCGATCGGACTGGCGAACAACAGGCTGCCGTCGGTCGTCCACGACGCGGGGGCCAGGGCGCCGATGCCGGGGACGATGTCGTTCGGCAGGTCAGCCACGGACCGCACGCCCCCTGTTGCCACGTCCAGCGTGGCCATGGCTGGCGCAGCGGTGCGGACCAGAAAGGCGACGTTCTGGCCATTCGGCGACCAGATCCAGCTGGATTCGACGGGCTCGATTGGCAGGTCGACCAGATCGTGAAGGGATTGGTCCGGGTCGATGCGCCGCAAGCGAAAGCGGCTGCCGCCGGTGACGGGCCGCTGGCTGAGGAGCAGGGCAGCCCCACCCGTCGGTGCCCAGCTCAGGTCGAGGACCTGCTCCCCGCGGACGAGCGCGCCATCCGGGAGAAACGCGTGGCGACCGTCCGGGCCATCCATGATGAGGCTGTCCGGTGGTGGGAACTGCGCAAATGGCACCGGGCCTGTTGTGGTCGTGGCTCCGCGGAGCAGCGACACCGTGTGGACCCCGTCCGGTGCGACGGCGACGCCGGCGGGCGCCGCGCCCGCGAGGATGGGCGGGCCAAGCCGAGCAGCCCGTGCGGCGACCGGGTCGAACGCCCAGGCCTGGCGCTCCTGAGGCGCAGTCGGAACGGTGATGTCCAGAACGATGCGACCGTCGGTCAGGACGTCGACGCCGACGATCTTGCCGCCCGGGAGAGGCGAGCGGACGGTCTGCATTTCGGGCTGTCGCCACAGCGCCACGCTGGCCTGTCCGTGCGGATCGACGAGGTTACTGTCGAGGTAGCCGTCGCGCCGTAGGACGAGGTGGCTACCGGCTGGTGCCGCGACGGTGGCCGGCGTTCGGCCGAGCTCCTGCCCGTCGGCGAGGACGGCTGCTCCTGAGGGCTGGCTCGCGATCTGAAGTGGTCTTGTCCGTGGAACCGGGGTAGCCGTGGGCCGGCCCACCATGAAAGTGGTCAGGACCCCTGCGACGGCAGTCGGATCCGCAACTGTGGTCGCCAGGACCGCGAGGCTGGCCAGCAGCAGACTGCCACCGCCAACGAGCAGCAGAACCGCCAGGCGCACCCGGAGGGGCTGTTTGAACGGCGGGACGGGCCCAATGACGAGGGTGTCGGACAGAGCCATGAGGGTGATCCAGTCGATGTGGGCGACTGCGATTCACTCTAGGTAGGCACCCTGGCCAGTCCTTGCCCGGCGATGGCCTAACCGCTCAGAACAACGGCCTGACAATCACAGGCGCTGGCCTGGTGGTCAGGTCCGATGACCTAACCGACATCCGCCGTGACTGGACCAGCGCAGGTGCTGGCCTAACGCGACCGGGTAGTGGCTCAGCGACGCCGCGTTCGGTGTGGCCACACGATCAACGTCGTCTCCCGTGGCACAGAGCGCGGAGCAATTGGCTCAGCGCACGGCTCGGCTGGATCACTCTGACGCGCGAGCAGAGTACCCGAGACGCTGCTCTGTGCTTTCCTTCGCACGCTGCGCGGAATGCGATGTTGAGAGCACCCAAGGGCGCGTGAGCTCGATGCGTCCCCGACGCGTATGATGCGGGCAACGAAATGCAGACGCCGAAGCGGCTAAAGGAGACGACGCTGGCGCGGTTTGATTGGCTCCACGGGCGGCTGGCTGGCGACCGTGGAGCACTGGCCGCATCGGGCGACACGGGCATCTGAGCATGAGAAGGGACGTCACCGGTCGATGAGTGGACTGCGGGAGGGTCAGACGCTTGTGCTGGGCGTCGACGACACTGGAGTGCCGTGCCATGTCCTGGACGGGCTCCCGGTTCGGAGTGGCACGTTGCTGGAGCTGCGGACTGCCCCGCGGTCGGCAGTGTTCCCGCGGAACGAGAGTTGGTTGCCGGTCCGCTACGATCGCGAGATCAGCGAGCGACCGGACGGGCAGCTGCATCTCGCAGCGCTGGGTTACCTTGCAGTCAGCACGGCGAATGGTTGGCGGGACGTGTCGTTGCGCTTGCCACACGATGCCGTGCTCCGCTGGTCAGAAGGCACGTAGGCTCCGTCCCGGTGCCTGACTGCGGCTGAGGCTGACCGCCTGGAGCAAGCCGCGGCGCAGATCGAATGCAGCTCGACTGCGCTACGAGCTGCCTACGGGGATCCACGGAGTGGCCTGGACGGACTGAGACGGCAGCTGCTGCGCATGGACGCCGGCGTTGCAGGCGAGACCGACCTGGTGCGGCGCCTGGTGCGGCAGGGCGGTCCCGTGTGGCCGGAGGATCTTGCGTTCCTGGAGACGCTGGCCCGTCGCCTTGAGGCGACCGTGAGCCAGGCGCGTCGCCAAGCCGCGTTTTATAAGATGTCCGAGGCGGCCAGGAGCGCGCTTCAGCAAGAGGGTGGGTGGCTGCTGATCGAGTCCGGTTGGCTACGCGAGCTGTGCGCTCGACTGGCATCCTGAGACCCGCTTAAGCGATCAGCGCTGATGCGTCGGTCAGCGTCCTTAAGACGCTCCTCTTGCCGGTGCCGGTACCGTCATCCTCTGCACAATCTCCGTCGCGGCGGGCAGCAATGAAACAATGCGCATCGGCCTCCAGTGTAGTGACGCGCTCAGCTCAGGGACGGTGCAGCAGGTGTGCCGGTGCGAGAGCCGGAACGTCTCGGCGTCCCCTCGCAGGTAGGAACGGCGACCCGTGAGCGGACGGATCCTTCTGGCTGGTACGCACAGCTCGGTCGGCAAGACGACCGTCGCCCTCGGCCTGCTGGCGGCCTTACGCCGTCAGGGCACACGGCCGGCACCGTTCAAGGCCGGCCCGGACTACATCGATCCGGGCCTCCATGGGCAGGCGGCTGGCCGGCCGTCGCGCAACCTCGACGTCTGGCTGCTGGACGAGCCCGCCCTCTCGGCCGTCTTCCGCCGCGGCGTACGCGATGCCGACGTCGCGGTGATCGAGGGAGTCATGGGCCTGTTCGACGGTATCGGCGCCGGGCAGGAGGGAAGCACGGCCGCGGTGGCACGGGCGCTGGCATGTCCCGTCCTGCTGGTTTTGGACGTCGCAGCCATGAGCGGCACGGCCGCCGCCTTGGTGCTCGGCTGTCAGCAGATGCGGCCGGGCGTGAATCTGGCTGGCGTGGTCTTGAATCGTATCGGCAGCGAGGGGCATCTACGGGCGACGGCCGAAGCCATCCTGGCAGCGACCGGACTGCCCGTCCTGGGCAGCCTGCCAGCGGACCCGTCCCTGGTCATACCCGAGCGTCATCTGGGTCTGATACCAGCGGCCGAGGGGGGAGTATCGGCGAGCACTTTGGAGCGCTTGGCCGACCTGGTGGCGCGACGCTTCGACCTCGAGGCGATCCACCACATCGCGGCGTCAGCGCCGCCGATGCTTGCTGCGCCCGCCGTTCAGGTCGAGCCGGTGGCCGGCGGCGCGCGGATTGGCGTTGCCCAGGACCGGGCTTTCGGCTTCTATTACCAGGACACGATCGATCTCCTTGCTGAGTGCGGCGGCGAGATCGTGCCGTTCTCGCCGCTGGACGATGGCCAACTGCCCGTGGATGTCCAGGGACTCTATCTCGGCGGCGGGTTCCCGGAGCTCTACGCCGCCACGATCGCCGGGAACCACGCCATGCGCGCTGCCCTGCAGGACCACGCGCGCCAAGGCCGACCGGTCTACGCCGAGTGTGGCGGATTGATGGCGCTCGGCGAGAAGCTGACCACGTTCGAGGGGCGAACCTTGCCCATGTTCGGGCTGCTGCCAGTTGCATCCCGCATGCAGCGCGATGCGCTGACAATCGGCTACCGCGAGGTCGAGGCCCTGCAGCGGTCACCGCTCATGCTGCCTGGCACACGCGTGCGGGGCCATGAGTTCCACTGGTCCGAGGCTGAAGCACCGTCGGAGCAGCTGGCCGCCTACCGGGTGATCGGCCAGGACCGGCGGGAAGGCTTTTGCGTCGGCTCCACACTGGGGTCGTATCTGCACCTGAACCTCGCCGGCGCGCCCGAGCTCGCTCAGCGTTTTGTCGCTTCGTGCGCAGCACTTCCGTGGTCCTGATTGAGGCGCGCGTAAGAGCTGACAAGCCCGTAGTGGAGTGCACTCTGGGGTCCGACGATCTGGCGCCCCTGGCCAATAGGGCGGACCAACCCCGCTCCGCCTGCTCTGGATGGTCACGTGTGCCCTCTGCGCCGACGGCGAGCACCACGTGGTTCCCAGCCAGATCGGTCAGGCCTCTCCCAGCAACGTCTCATGCAGCAGCGCACTTCCCCAGGAGTGGCCCGAGCAGCCGCTGGAAGTGGTCCTGCAGATCGTCGCTCACGTCGAGCTCCACGCCGTGGAGCGCTTCCTGGAGCGCCGCGAACTCCGCCTCAAGCGCCGACCCGTCCCCGAGCGCAGCAACGGCTGTGAGGGCGCCGGCCACGGCCTTCTCGGCGCGGTCCGGGGTCGGGCGCAACCGCAGCCGTCCCGTGGTGCTGAGCACGTCCCGGTAGACCGCGGCTGCCTCCTCGAAGCGCCCAGCGCCGCGCAGGCGGTCGCCCAGCACGAGCAACAGGCCGCGGAAGCGGTCCTCCAGACATCCCTGCGCCCGTCTCGCCGGCTCGTCTTGGAGCCAGGCCAGCGGCGGCGTCCCATCCGCAGCGGTGCTGGTCGCCCGGGCGGCGCGACTGGCACGCCGGCGACGCCCCAGGACGTCGTTGTCAGCCAGCAGTGAACCACCGTAACACGCCACCGCCGCCTCGGCCGCGGCCAGAGCTGCAGGTCCGGTCGTGACGCGTCGTGCCCTCTCTTCCGCACCGCAGAAGGCGTCCACGTCCGACACGCAGAGCTTCGCGTTGAGCACGAGACGGGAACCATCCAGCCCGTCGATGTCCAGATGGAGGCCTTCGTCCAGCTCGATGCCCAGCTGCCGGATCTGGCGTTTGAGCTTGCTCAGCGCACTGACCCGATTGCCGCGGGCAACCGCGTCGTCCACTCCTGGCCACAGCGCCTCGAGCAGCTGCTGGTCGTCGGCCCCACTGCCTCCGCTCTGCCACAGGCGCGCGATGCCCGCGAAAAGAAGGACCTCCAATCCGCGCAACAAGCTCAGCATCTCCGGCCCAGCGCCTGGCCCGAGCAAGCGGGGCGAGCCATCGTCCTGCCGATACCAGAGCGCGAGCCGGTCCATGGCTTGCAGGACAAACGGTGCGTGCTCCAACTGCGCGACCACCCAACTGGGCGCCTGCGGTCCGGACGTGCTGCGGCACGCCCTGGCCGCTGTCCCGTCGGGCGCGCGGACCGGCGCGGGAGAAGCGCTCGGCCCGGCTGTCGCGACAGGTGTGTCACCGCTGGCGGTGTCGCCATCCTCCGCCTCGGTCGCCGCCGCTCCATCAGCTGTCGGCGCAGCCTCCTGTGCCGGCTTTGGCGCCGCGGGCGGGGATGATCCGTTGGCCATGCCGTCGTCGTGGCCGTCCTTCCCTATTCCGGCCGCTCCGGGCTGCCAGACGCCCGTCTGTCCACCAGGAGGGACACGGGGTTCGGCCTGGCGTACCGGCGCGCCCGCGGCCACGCCGAGCGCCGCGAAGAGATCGGCGAGGTCTTCCTCCAGGAGCTCGGTGCCCGTCGCCTCGATGACCTCGGCGCGGCCGCCGATGCGGACTACCATCCCGCCGTTCGGGTGGACGGTGACGGCGTCCTCGCAGCCCAGGACGCGGACGCTGTCGTCAACGTCTGGCAGGAAAAAGACGACGCGGGACACGAAGCTCTGGGCAAGCGCGCCCGAAGCCAGGTCGAGGTCGGTCGTGCCAGCCAGGATGCGAAGGTTGTGCGTTGCGCCCTGGGCGGCCAAACGGCCCACGATGGCCTGCTCGTCGGCCGCCAGCAACGCGAGCTCACCCAGGATGAGCACGCGGATCGGTGGATCGCCTGGCTTACCCGCATCCTCGTCGAGGCTGCGCTCGAGGGCCGCAAGGACGGCGCGCGTGCCATCGGCTGCATTGCCGATGAGCCGTTGCTGGGGCAGGTGGCTGAGGGCGGTGAGAGGTGAGTCCGCTGCCGCGCAGGTGTACAGGTGCAGGCGGTCGGGCGATCGCTGGGCGGCGAGCATAGCGACGGTAGCCTGAAGCTGGAGCTGGGCGTCGGTGGTTCCTGGCCGAGACACCACCAGCGCATGGCCGAGGGCCTGCCAGCCGACCAGCAGCTCCTGCTGCCAGACCGCACCGAGCGACACGAGCAACGGCTGGGTGTCCGGCAGTCCGGTCGCTTCAACGGCAGATGGCCGCGGGTCCTCCAGGAGGACCCGGATGTCGCGGTCCGCGGTTTGCCAGGCGCTGACGCGGCGAGCCAGGTGGTTCGCGGCGACCTGGAACAGCAGGGGCAGCCGCGCTCTGGTCTCTGCGGGGGCACGCAACACGACGCTCACCGCATGCGCCTCCGCGTAGGCGGCCACGACCTCGACGTCGGGCACAGCGGAGCTGGCGGCGATCCGTACCAGCTCGCCAGCGAGCAGCTCGATGGGGTCGCCGTGCACCTGCCTTGTCAGCGCGCGCAGCGGGACGGCCGCGAGACGACCGCGGTCACCCAGCTCAAGTGTTGGCGCCCCCGCCCAGCGACGCAGCCCCAGCACACCAGCGGTCGCCGCGACGCCGCCGACGGCAAGCGGGATGAGTGGCCACAGCGGCGGAAGCCCGTCGAGGGACGGACGACGCGGCTGTTCCGTCGCCGTCGGCAGCGTCTCAACGTGGTCAACGGGGGCAGCCGACGGAGTCGGCGCCGCGGCCGGCGTGTCCGTCGCCGCTGGTGCAACCGCCACCGTTGCTGGCGGTGCGGGGGCCGACGTCTGCTGTCGGCTGGCCGCCCTGGCGCGATCCTCGTGCTCAGCCCGATCGGGGACGGTCGTCGGGGAGACTTCTGCATCAGACTCTTCGCCGCCTGTTGCGGGCTCGGCCTCGGGAGTCGCCGCGGGCAGGCCCAAGCGGAGCTTGGGCCAGATCAGGTTCGGATTTGTCAGCACGTGGCCATCGGCTGTCCGCGCGCCCTTGTTCAGGTCGAAGAGCTCCTGGTACCGCTCTTGGTCACCCAGGATGCGCGCGGCTATGCCCCGGAGCGTGTCGCCACGTTCGACGATGTAGCTCCGCACGCCGTCCTGCTCTTCGATGGCTATGCTGGGCAACGGCACATCCAACACCAGCCCAGGCTCGATCACGCCGGTCTGGTCGAGGGTGCGGCCACTGGCCATCACTTTGCCTGCATTGGCGTCGATGATGCGCTGGAACTCGTGCGCTGTCCCGTAGTACCGCAGCGCCACCAGGCCCACGGTCTCTCCAGGCTGCACCGTGTGCTGGATCACATCCGCGCGCGGCGCCGCCTGGGGAGCAGCCACCTCCGGGTCGGCCACACACCCTTCGCCCGCGATGACGACGGCAGGCGCGCTGCTGCGCGCTGCGGCCCACTGCGCCGTCTGCTGTGCCTGGTCCTGGACGACGAATGGGGTGTGTGCCAGCGCCAGCGATGCCTGGACATCTCCGAGGGGCGCGTGTGTCGTCAGCTGGGCAACCAGACTGAGCGCCGCCGTCGGACGAGCCAGCGGACAGGCGAGCCGATCGGCTGCCAGACGAAGCGCGCGGAGCGAGGCGCTGCCGCGCGCGGGGCCACCCTCCGCGAGCGCCAGGAGCACCTCGACAAGCAGGGTGCCTGCCGCCCAGACCCAGACCAGCCACGCCACGACCTTGCCGATCTGGTACACGCCGTAGGGGGACACGTTCGGGCTGCGCAGCAGCACGTCGAGCGTGTCGAGGCTGGGGACGCCGGGCAGCTCGGCCGAATTCGGTAGGCCCAGGAAGACGTACAGTCCGGCGCCGATCACGGCCAGCAGAAGGGCGAGGCCAAGCGTGCTGGCGACCAGGCGGCCATCGTCCGCGACGGCTGGTGTGGGTTGGCCCTGGCTCGGGCGGTCCTGCCGGTACGTCATCCTGTCCCTCCCGGGTGGTGTGTCGTGGTTAGTTCAGTCACGGACGCGCAGCGCGGAGACGCTCCAGCACACGCCCGAGCCGTCCGGCTCCGCGCTGTTCCCGCACTCTGGCCTGCCAGGCGTCGAGCAACGCCGGCACCCCGCGGCAGACGTCCTGGGGAAACGGCAGCCCCTCCGCATAGATCCGCTCGCCAGCGAGAGCCAGCAGCGGATCGCGGTTCGAAATCAGGATCACATAGGCGACCGTGGGCAGGAGTCGCAGCACCGCCTCTGAAGACGGCAGGCCGAAGGCGACGGCGAAGTCATCACGGACCGGGCGCTGGACGGTGAGGTGCAGGTTCGCGATCGCGACGTCCGACGCGCCGTAGGAGATCGACCAGGAAGCGACGAGATCCGCACCCTGCTCCGAGCGAATGACGCGCGCCAGGTCGTCGAACTGCGGCTGGTGCGTGGCGTCGACGATGCCAACCACGACGTTCTGGTCGCCCTGTGGCGTGCGGCCCGTGGTGAGCACCAGGGCCTCCACCACGACGGTGCGTGCCCACGCGGCCTGCTGCTCCGCCGGCGTTCGGCGTTGGTCGCTGTGTCCGGGTGATCCGTGCTGCTCGAGGAAGATGTCCACGCGGGCCCTCGCTACCGGTAGGCCACTGCTGCGACCAGCACCAGGTCCGGTGCATAGCCCGGTTCCGCGCGCCGGGCAACCCCCACCGCCACACCGACACTCTGCGCGTGGGGTGGCGGTGGCGAGAGGCGGACCCCGGGGATGGCCGGCAGCACCGCCAGGGGCTCGATGCGCACGGCTCCCCCAGCTCCCTGCCTCACGCCGACAGTGGGGTAGCCCTGAGCGAGCTGTTCGCCGAGGAATTGCTCGGCCAGGGCATCCAGGTCGGCCGCACCTTCCAGGCGGTGTCCCCAGCCAGCCAGCAGCCGGGTCGTCAACCTCCGGGCGAACGCACGCGCACCGTCGCTGACGACGCCGTCCGGTCCCGGCGGAACCGCTGCTCCGTCCACGAGCACGCTGTCTGGCCACTGCACGGCGTCGGTTGCGTCGGCCGGCCGCTGCGTGGCGCCGTGCGACGTGTCGCCGGGGCCTGGCTGCTTGGGAACGGGCTGCGTCACAGTGGCTTGCCTGATGGCGGTCACACCTGCACCCGTAGCGGCTGATCCCGGGCCGGCGGCGTTGGGTGGCGCGGTCGCCAGGACGGGCGCGGGAGGCAGCTGCGTGAGCTGCCGTGTCACCAGGAGGGCTCCGCCCAACAGGACCGCGATGCCGACCAGGAGCAGCCCGGCCACCACGAGAGTGGCCTTCCGTGAGCTGTCAGGCTGCGCACGGTCGGTCATGGTGTCCGGGCTCCGTTGCAGAAGACGCGCCCGCACTAGTTGCGACGCGGATGGGCAACACCGCGGGCCTCCATCCAGAACGAGTAGCGGTGCGCAATCCGCAGGAATACCGTGGGCACATCTCGCCCGACATCCACCTCAACGTGCTGCTGGTCGACCGTGACGTTCAGGACGGTCGCCCCCTGTGACGCGGCGTACGCCCGCGCCAGGCGGTCCGCGGCGGCCGTGTCCAGGCGCGCTGGGCTTGTCGGGTCCGCACGCAGCGGGCTACTGGTACTCGTATCGAGCTGAGAAGCCGCGGCGCGCGCGGCGCCGTCGGCCACCGCCTGTATCTCCGTGCGGACGACAAACAGGTGCCCACCGTCCAGCGCCAGGCCGATCAGCAGCAAGAACGCCGGCATGATCGCCACATACCAGACCGTCATCCCTCCCTCCGGCAACGGACGCCGACCTGGACGCTCACGAACACTGTCACGCGAGGCCCTTGCTCTGCCGGCACGCCGGTGACTTCACTCGTCAGGTGGTAGCCGCCACCGCTCACTGCAGGCTGCGCCACAATCCCACCAGCTCCGCATGGCTCCGCCGGACGGTGATATTCCCGAAGTGGTACAGAGGCATGTCGGCCAGGTGCACCGTATAGGTTGCTGTGGCGCCGACTTCGCCCTGCGGGCCAAATGTGCTGGTGTCTGGCTCCAGCTGGAACGTGCCATTGGTGAGCCCATAATCCGTGGCCACCTGCTGGCCGCGCACCAGGGCGCGGTCATAGGCGTCCGCGGCGCTGGAGGCCAGGGTCCCCGCCCGCGCCGCCTCGCGCGCCGCGGCGCTCACGCCCAGGAGTGGACCCGTGAGTCGGGCAACGCCCAGCAGGCCCAGGATCAGCACCATTGCCAGAGGCGCCAGGATTGCCACCTCAACAGGAGCCGAGGCGCGCGCGCGGTCCCGACGACAGCGGCTCCTCCCGGTTGTCACAGCCGTCTGCCCGGTGTCTACTGTCATGGGGGCGTCTCCCGCACCGCTCGCGCGCGTGCATACAGCGGCAGCCCGAGTGCTGTCTGCTGGCCGTTGAGGTGCAGCACGCCCATGGAGCCATGTGCCTCGACGACAACCTCGTCACGCGTTTCGACGCCGTCAATGGTGACGTCCCGCGCGTACTGGCCGAGACCTGCCTGGAGGAGCGACTGGGCCCGCGCTGTGCCGTCGGCCAGCGTCGCTCCATCACCGCTGGCCGCCTCGGCGCCCTCGTGCACTGCCCCGAACACGACGTTCCGCGCATGCACGTAGAGCGCTCCCTGGAGCATGACGATCAGGACGACAACGAGAAAGGGCAGCAACACGGCGTACGCCACCAGCGACTGGGCCCGACCATATCCATACTGGACACCGGTGCCTACGTCGCGTCTGGGCATCGTCGTGCTGCTCCCCGCTTGGATCGAGTCACCTGCTGTCTCTGCTCAGGGGCAGTTGCCGGTGCCTGTCGATCCCTGGCCGGCGCATTGCAGCTCCTTGGCCGTGGTCTCGACCGAGGTCAAGATCGCTGGGCCGAGGGTCTTCCAGACGCCGAGCGCGATAACGGCGGCCACGGCCGTGCCGATGGCGAAGGTGACCAGCTCGACGCCTGGAGCACGGTGTCGCAGCATGCGCCGCGCCGTCAGGCTGCTTTCCAGCGACGCTCCCACCCACGCGGCCACGTCGCTGGCCGCCGCCTGGAGCCAGAGCCACGCGTAGATCACGGCCGCGACAACCTTCCGGCCCTGCTGGTGCAGGGCCATGTCCCCGATGCTCATCGCTTCGCTCCTTGTGTGTTGCCCCACTGCGAGGCAGCAAGTGTCTCTTTCATCGCACGAATGTCCATCTCCCGAGCTCGACGTAGCGCGAGTCTCCCTCCGAGGCATCCGGCCTCCTTTTTCGCGTTCCTGGCGGCTTACCGTCCTCCTGTCAGCTGCGTGACCTGGATGACGGCCGGCACGAGCAGCACCATGGTTAGCGTTGGCATCATGAACAGACCGATCGGGATACCCATCTGTGCGGCGGCCTTTCCGCTCGCTGCGATGAGCGCCGTCCGGCGTGCTGTGCGTAGCTCGCCCGCCAGATCGGCCAGCAGCGCCGCCGCGCGGCCGCCCTGGGCGTAGCTGGCCGCCAGGACAGTGGCGAGTCGGCTCATCTCCGGCATGTTGTTGCGCTGGTCCATCTCCGCGAGTGCCTGGTCGAGTGGCTGCTTGGCGCGCACGACCCGTTTCAGCTCGTCGGCTACCTTGCCCTCGGTTGCCCCGGCAATCTCGCGCAGCGCTTGCTCGAGCGATAAGCCGGAGAGTGCCAGGCCGAGATGGTCCAGGATGAGCGGCAGCTCTTCGCGTATGGCCCTGCGGCGGCGCCCGAGCTTCTGATCGAGGGACACATCGGGCAGCCAGAAGCCCGCCGCCGCGACCAGCACCCACAGCCAGAAGGGGGTATCCAGGAGGTCCACGGCCGCCGCGAAGACAAGCAGGCCGCCCAGGGTCAGGGCAACCAGGGCTTTGCCCAGGTAGTGCTGCGCCACCGTCCGACCGGGGTGGACGAGCCGCAGGTCACGCTGGAGCGCTGCCCTGCCCGTCCGACCAGGTCCCAGGCGCTGGACGACCTGGACCACGAGCTGACCGAGGTCGTCCAGCAGCGGGCCGAACAGCCGGCCGAGCGCGGATGGCTGCCGGGGAACGCCCGCGCGGCCGAGCGCCGCGTACCGCGCCTCAGCCACCTCTTCGAGACGCGCCTCAACGTCGAGGGCTTGCAGCCGCTCCGCGAGTGTTGGCTGGGTCCGGCTGCTCAGCAGCACGCCGACGCCGAGGGCGAACACGGTGGGAAACAGGAGCAAGCTCGGCTCGTCGCGCAGCCGTCCGACGCCGGTCAGGAAAGGGCCGGTGAGCGTGCCTGGCTCGGCCATGACCAGCTGGAGCCGCTGCGCCACTGCCCCGCTCGTGGCCACAAGGAACGCCAGTAGCCCGCGCACCGCATCGAGCGGACTGGTCGCCAGCCCGTTCATTTGACCATCACTCGCGGCGGCTTCGGCAGCCGACCGAGCTGGAGCGTCAGAATGTACCCGAGCAGAAGCCAGCCAAAGAACCCGAGCAGTAAAAGCTGCCCGGGCACGGTGTCGTACATGCTCAAGAAGTCGGGGGACATCCAGCGCACCACGATCAGCGTGACAATCGGCACGGCAAAGATGATCTGGGCGGTGAGCCGGTGCTCGCTCTGCCGGCTAGCGGCCTCGCGGCGGACGGCCTGCTCCTGACGCGTTGCGTCGACCAGGCGGTCCAGCAGGGGTCCGAGGTTCCGGTTCCCGAGCTCGTGAGCGCGCAGGCAGGCGAGCGCGATCTGATCGGCGAGCGGGTCGGCGAGCCGGTCGCGGAAGTGGCGTAGAGCGCCGGGCAGACCGTCCTGGCCATGGCGCATCCCCCAGACGACCAGGTTCATCTCCATCTGAAGCGCCCTGGGTCCCCAGTGAGCCAGGCCGATGAACGCCACGTCGAGAGAGCGGCCGTTTCCTGAGCCCAGGATGCTCCGCAGCTGCGCTGCCATCTCGACCAGGGCGGCCTGCTCGGCGGCGCGGTGCGCCGCGGCGCGCGGCACGTACGCCAGGTACAGCGCCAGACTCCCGAGCACGCCGGCAACCGCGCTCACCACCATCCAGCCCAACCACAGCTGGGCGATCAGCGCCGTGACCAGTCCACACAGCAGGGACAGCAGGATGAACTGACGTGGCGTCCACTGTTCGCCGGCGAGGCGGAGAAACAGCGCTAGCCACGCCTCACCTCTGGCCAGGGGTGACGGTGACGTGCTGGACTCGCGCTCGCGCGGCAGCAGGCCGTCGTACAGGAGCGCAATGCCTGTCGCGAACAGGGCCGCGACGGCGATGGCGATCACGCGCCTCCCTCCGCCTGCGCCAGGCCCGGGGAGACGGGCGGCAGGTCATAGGCGATGCTGTGGCGCGCGAACTTCTTCAAGCAGCGTGGCACAATGCCCGTGTACCCGAGCTGGTCGGTGATGGGGTCGATGGCCCAGAGGTCGTGTCCGTCGATGTAGCCGTCCTCGCCGATGCCGGTCGTTTCAAAAATGTGGCTGATCCGTCGTGCCTGGGTGTCGGGGTCGACCTGACAGATGATGATGAGCTCGATCGTGCGCGCGATCAGCCGCGACACGGCGTCGAACGTCGGCCGCGAGTCGGCAAACAGCGCGAAATCACTCAGCTGCCCCAACGCCCCCCGCGGGTCCAGGGCATGCAGCGTGGTGAGTGAGCCTTCGTGGCCCGTGGCCAGGCAGAGCAAGAGGTCAAATGCCTCGGCCCCGCGGATCTCGCCCGGACAAATTCGGGTCGGGCGCAACCTTAAAGCGACGCGCAGCAGCTGCTGGTTGGTGATCTCACCGTGCCCTTCGGCATTGCCGGGGCGGGTGTAGAGCGCCACACCGGACGGCACCAGGCGATGCGCGGTGAGCTCCTTGTTGCCGTCGCCCTCGATCGTGACGACGCGCTCCTGATCCGAGCGGACGGCGGCGATCAGGGCATTGGCGAGCGTGGTCTTGCCAGAGCCGGTCGGTCCGCCAATCGCCATGTTGACGCGGCCCCAGACAGCGCGCTCCAGAAACGCGGCAGCTGGCGCGGGCAGCATGGGTGGATCCAGCTGCACCAGGGCGGAGAGGCGCTGGTGCTTGACGACGAAGCGCCTGATGTTGACGGTGACCTGGTTCGAGGCTGGAGGAATAACGGCCGTCAGGCGTGAGCCATCGCGCAGGCCCGCCTCCAGCAGTGGTGAGCTCGGGTCGAGCGTATACCCGAGCGGTCCGATCATGTGGTGGACGATCCGCAGCGTCTCAGCGTCGTCGGGCACCAGGTCCTCGATCAGCCGACTGCGGCCATCCTCGATCACCCGCACGCGCGGCCCGATGACGATGATCTCCTCGTACCGGGGGTCGTCCATGAGCGGCCCCAGGTAGCCGCGTGCGCGCATGCGCTGGCGCAGACGCTCTTCGAGGCCCGCGGGATCCAGCAGGCCGCGTGTGCCTGCCAGCGCCGCCTGGGTCCGGTACTCCTGGATGACGTCCTGGAGAATCGCCAGCTGCTCGGCCTCTTCTTCCTGTTCCGAGCGCAGGACCTCGGCGTTCTGCAACCGGGCGCCGAGCAGCTCGTTGACACGCAGCCAGATGATCTGCTCCCCCAGTCGGTCGGCCGCTGCCGGCAACACACTCCGGTGCTCACCTGGTCCCCACGGGGCAGACGCGTGTGACGAATCTATGGGCATCTCGTGCTCCTTGCTCCCTGCCGTCGCCCGATCACGACCAGCGACGGTGCTCGTCGGGCATCACGCCTTTGGCTGCTGCTGTCGGCGGCCGAGCCGCCTCGCTCCTGTCACCACGCGGGCGCGCACACGTGTCAGCCAGGAGTCCTTGCGCCCCGTCTGGTGGGCATGGAGATGCGTGGCGAGCTCCATCAGGGCCGTCGCTGCCCGTCCCGGCCGACCCTGCCCGACCGCCACGAGCGGTCGTTGGGCTGCCAGGGCGCGCTGCGCGGCCCTGTCGTCCTGGGGGATCAGCGCGGCCACCTGGACAGTGAGGGCATCCGCGATCTCGGCGCGGCCGGGCACTGTGACGCCGCGGGGGTAGCGGTTCAGCACCAGCGAGACGCGATCAGGGCGGCCGTCGGCCGGCACGCCGCGGACGCCGAGCTCCGCCAGTGTGTCAAGGGCGACTTTCGCGCGGCGCAGGCCGACGATGTCCGGCGTGGTCACCAGCAAGACCTGGTCGGCCCCCAGGACAAGGGCGCGATGGGCGGCCCCCGCGGATGTGTCGGGATCCAGAGAGGCGCCGACATGCGCGATGACGTAGCCGAAATGGGCGCCCAGGTGTTTCAGGAGCTCGGCGAGCCCGTCCGGCGTGAGCGCTGCCCGCATCCCTGGCCGAGGGACACCCGCGAGCACAAACGCCCGCTGTGTCGTCTCATGCAGCATTTGCACGTGGCGACTGAGCGCGCGCGGCCAGGCGTCCGGGCCGCCGCTGGTCGCCTCCTGCACCAGTCCGGACACGCTCCGTAGCGGATCCAGCCCCAGGGCCGTCGCCACGCTGGGGGCGTCCAGATCGCCGTCGACCAGGACGACGGGCTCGTCCGTCACCTGCGCCAGTGCGTCGGTCAGGTTGACGCTCACCAGCAGCGCATCCGCCTCGCGTGACGCCTCCAGGACAGCGATGCACACACCTGCTGCTCCGCACTCTTCTGGTTCCTGAAGCGGAAGGATGCCCGCCGCCCGCAGCACCGCGACATCGCCCGGTTGGTCCGGCGTCCCATTTTTGCCAGGGGTGCGCTGGTGCCCGGTGCCCCTGACGCGCACCGGTTCCGGCTGCAGGACCTGCAGCAGCGCGAGATGGATCCGTTCGGTGGAGGCGTTGGCGGGCAGGACCCGCACGTGAGGCGGCAGCGCGTCGTCAGCGAGGGCGGTGTCCTGCCAGGCGGTCGTCAGCAGCACGGTCGGCACGCGCGTGCCGACAACGGCCTGCAGCTCGCCCGGCTCGAGGCCATTGAGCTCGGTGCTGATGATGGCCGCGTCGGCCTCGCCGGCCGCCAGACACGCCCGTAGCGAGCCAGCCGTATGACAGCGCCGCGTGACCGCGAAGACCGTGCGTGCGTGCGGATCGTCGAACGCGGGGACCGCCCTCAGCACGTCGCCTTCCTGCGCTGGGTCGCCAATGCCGAGCGCGACCCGAACGGCTCCGCTGGTGAGCCAGCTCGGGGGAACCAACGGCGGCTGCGCTTCGCTGAGCGCTGGTGGGGCCAGTTCAGATGTGGTGTCGAGGCCGCCGTTGATCCGATCGCGGTCGGACAGAGGATTGGTGGCCGCCGCCATCAGCGGTTGCCTGGCAGGGGCGTGGCGCTCGGCGCAGGCCCATTCCTGCTGGCGGATGTCGGCGTGGTGCTGGCGGTCGCATCCGTGGGTTCCAGGGCTAGATCGAGCTCGTCGTTGTACTTGGCGCGCAGGATGGTATCGACCTGGTCCCGCGGGATCGCCAGCACCACGGCCGTCGCCGGCTGGCTGGCGCGATTGGCGCCAGCCGAGCCGCTGACGAGACCACCGCCGCTTGCCTGGCCGTCGTCGGGCTCGACTTTGACGACGAGCACATGCGGCAAAAGCTCATGACTTTCTGAGCTCGGCTTGCCCTTGTTCGAGGTCGCGTGCAGCGAGACGTGCGAGCCGCGCTGCACCATCCCCGCCACTTCCGTGTCGGGTCGCACGGCGATGCTCAGCGCGACGTCGTCGGGACCGAGCGTCGGGGCGGCCGGCGCGCCCAGGTGCTGCGGCGCCAGGAGTTGATTGCGGAACACGGGCACGGCGAGCTGTTGCCCTTCCAGGCCTGACAGACTGGTGGCCGAAATAGAGAGTGCGGCCTGCGCGTCTGCGAGCTGGACGTCGGCTGTGCTGAGATCGGCACGGCTGAGCCGCGTGCCGGCCGGCAGATCGCGGGCCGCGACGGCCACGGTGCGTGTGCGGGGCGTGCCCCACAGGATCGCGCCAAGCACACCGACGAACGCCACGACGACCAGAATGACGCCGACCACGGTCTGGAGACGACTGCGCCGCTTGAGGGTCCGGGCCGCCGTGGCCGGCGTGTAGCCGAACGCGGTGGGGGCCGCCTTGTCGGCCGACGTCTTCCGATCTGTCTCGACGTGGCCGTTGCGCCCGCCACCTAACCCGATAGTCGCCATGCGCACTCCCATCGCATGAACGGGTGGCCGCACGCCAGGTCTGTGCCGCCACCCTCCTTCTGACCGTGCCGAGCAGAATGCCAGACTACTCGCCAGTTGTCAAGAGGAGCCGCATAGTCTACCATTTTATTCCACAACCAGCAGCAACGCGGCCGCGTGATACCCGGGATGACGCTGCGGCGTACCCTTGGGATGGGTGCGTGGTGCACGGCGGGGTGAGCACCTGCCCTGCGCCACGTCGCCACGCACAGAGGCACACCGGACATATGAATCGACGCCATGGCTGACAGCACGCCTCGTCCACGGACCCTGGCCGCCAGAATCGATCAGCTCTTTCAGACGGTTCGGCGGGAGGACGGCCGCCGCTATACCTACGAGCAGGTCGCCCGGGCACTCGAGCGCCAGACCGGACTGGTTGTCTCGGCGAGCTATCTGTGGAGGTTGCGTTCCGGCAAGAGCGACAACCCCACCCTCAAGCACCTCGAGGCGCTGGCAACGTTTTTCGGCGTGAGTCCGCTGTACTTTTTCCAGGACACGGAGGCGCCTGCGCGCCAGCAGGACGAGCAGCTGGAGAACAGTCTCCGGGACCGGCATGTCCGCGAGATCGTCCGGGAGCTGCATGGCCTATCGTCCTCCAGCGTGGCGGCCATCGCCGCCATGGTGCGGTCTGCTCGCCGCATCGAAGGGCTCCCCCTGGTTCCGCCCGCACCTGTTCCGGCAGCGGACGCGTCATCGCCGGCTCCGTCCGCGCAAGCATGAGCGCCAGTCCGGCATGGCTGTCCGTCCGCACGGGTCCTGCTGGGCGGGACATCCTTGTCGCATACGCCCTGGTTGACTGAGCTCGCGTGTGTGCGATCCCTTCCTCGCGCGTGGCGGCGACGATGCCCGCCGACCGGCTTCGCCCACGCAGCATCGGGGCCGCCGTAGGGAGCTCCTATCGCCGGTAGCGCCGCGATTGCGACGGGAACATCCG
>JAABUQ010002164.1_pt1 | contig 39690 bp, 17 predicted proteins | sample 5560001 | NCBI WGS metagenome assembly JAABUQ01 (sample SAMN10711888, study PRJNA513371) | rock metagenome | isolation source: Antarctica rocks | place: Antarctica: Victoria Land, Finger Mt nord | collected 2015-12-18
CGCGCCCAGAAAATCACTCCATCCCCAAAACCAATTCCTCAATTTGTTCCCCTCACCTCACACCCTCCCTCATATCAGACCTCCTCCACTCTCCCATCCCATCCTGCGCTATATCCCACCACCAGACGTTCACCCTCACACCGTCGCTTGTTGCCCCTCGCGCATCACTTGGTTATAAGCTCGCTGAAGCTGAATTGCTGATGTGGGGAATGCTAATACGGGGATTGCTGATACGGGGATTGCTGATCTAGGAAGTGTTAGGTTGTGGGGTTGAGCGCATTCTTGGGTTGTGATCGTACGGGTTTTGGGTGTGGATGAGGATTGTGGCGACGAGGGGGAGATAGTGGTGCTACAAGCGCCAGGGTTGAGACAGGGGTGTGTGAAAGAGGAATAGGATGTGAGAAGGTAAGGGGCTAAAGAGAGAGAAGTGCGTTGTTTGGGAAGGGTGCGCTATTGATAGAGATGACTGGTTTAGGGGGGGGAACCAGGGAAGGGCCGAGGTGATGGGGAAAAGGCTTAAGGTACCGGTGCGTTTAAGGGGATGATGTTTGTGAGGTGGGCTGTTAATGATAGGAACGGGGTTTAAAGATAGGGATATGAAGGGGATGATGGATATACACGATGCTGAGACAGTTCAAGGGGACGGTGCGGTGCAGAGGGTAAGGGGGTGGAGGGCGCTATAGTGATTACATGGTAGAGGTAGAGGTAGAGATGTACTTTGAATTGGGTTGGGGATTGGGAGAGGTGGAAGGCGGGATAGAGGGGTAGGAGTGATGCTAAATGAAATTGGTAAAGGGGTGGGAGTGGTGCCAGCTGAGGTTGGTCGGTGGTCATAGTCAGTATGATCAACTTTGTTGCCCTTGGAGAAAGAAGTCAATGTACCGTGATGGCGATGATGTATAGTTGAATTGAAGCGTGGGCCGAGACAAAATGCGATTGTGGTATGAGTGGTGCCTCAAACAGAAAAGGATTACGTAGAATAAAAGGGGGAAGGGAATATAACTAATCGGTAGTACACAGAAACCGTTGGGATAGTAGATGGAATTCCTTTGCGAGAAGCAAAATCTGGCAACAGTGGGAAGATATTAAGGAACAACATGGTTCACACCACATTCTTAAACTATACTTGTTTCTAATCATGAAAGGATGATCACAATATTGAAGGACAACAACTTCAAATATAGAACTCGAGAGACAAAGACGGAGATGGAGCAACAAAGGATAGTACAAAACGTTTGAGCGTCCAATGTTCCGTATTGACAACGTGTAGTCTATTGGCCAAGCTAGTGGTGACACGCCATCCTTAATCTTTACCGAAATACCTTACATCTGCGCTACCAGCCGTAAATCCCCTGCCGCATCTTCTCGAAACCGCTATTGGATTTCCTCAGTTCTTCATCTGCAAAATGTTAGCCGTTATATGCCAAATGCTTTTGCCACAGGCACATGGGTAAAGCGTGACTTACGCTGTGGACACCTCCTTTGGACGTATCATGGATTGAGTCGGGCAAGGCCTTCTCCAGACCCTCTGGCACAGCCTTCTGTATTCCCTGGGGTACTATACTGTCACCAGTGGCGTGGCTCTTGGACGAACCGGTGTCGTGGATGGCGTCAGGAACGCCGTCCTCAACGCCCTTGGGGAGCTTCTCCTGAGCCTTGCCTGGCACAACGGAGTCGCCGGTTGCGTGAGATTGATCCATGCTGGAATAGAAAGATGTTCTTGAAGTGGATTTGAGAAGCTGGGATTGGATTGTTTGGAGTGGGATGCGGGATCTGGTGAGTAGTGACATGATAAGGAGTGGGTGGAGGTTTACAGGATGATATATATTGAATCTAGTACTTCAGTGAGGTCTTCTACCTCGGAGCAATGCAGGAGTCATGACGTCGTACAGGATGATGAAGTCATCGGCTTCGGACACTCTGGGGCTGTTGCTCCGAGATCTGATGCGAATCTTTCCCCATAGCAGGAGATCCGTCCGATCTTTACTTGGCTGCCTGGACGGACATGTGGGCAGTCTTGCGGCTAAGCCTATATCGTATCTATGGGCCAAAACAAAAGCGATGCCTTGCAGTGGCCAAGACGTAAAGCGGCGGAAGAAGGCGGTGCATGAGGATGATGACGAGATGTTGACGTGCCGAGAAAGCACAGGTCCGGTTGCAGATAGCGAATAGCGGGGTCCAGATGGCAAATCTGCGGATTTTGATTCCAGGCTCATTAGGCCGTGTTGCTGGCTGGAGTTCTGCGTGATGATTTCACAGAATCCACAGATAGACAAAACGCCACTCGAAAAGGGACGAGAAGTTTGCATCATGTGGCCTTTTGCACATGTCATTGGAAATTGCTGATCAAGCACAGCAAATTGAATTTCGAGGTTAAAAGCGACAGCAGGATAAGACAAATTGTCTTGGCGGTCATGCCGACCCGCATCGGAAATCCAGTGCGAAAGATGCACTTTCGTACCTTCCTTTACCAAACCATCTAGCAATGGTCGTTGCAGAAAAGCTCATAGCTGAACACCGCGGTAGTGGCCTATCAACAAGCGAAGTGGGCCAACGAGACCATCCTGAATGCCTCCGACGTGTGAAGAAGGCGCTGTCGATGTCCCCATTGATCTATGAGACTGTCATGCTCAAGGCATAGTGCCTGCCATCGGCGAGTCGTCGATTTCAAATGCTGGCGCTGGGTTTCAAGTCTTTTAGTAATTCGAAAAGTTTCTTCCCAGGCAGCTTGACTACACATTCCTCTGATGGTGAACACCGCCAGCGATCTCTACAGCCTTGCATGGAAGACGGGGCGTCTTTCGGATGACTGGTAGAAATACGACTCGCACATGTATCTGACAGGTATGAGCAAGACCAATAAAACGATCATCGTGATGAACAAAACACGCTCTGCTACAAAGTTGAAGCTCCATGTCATTTCACACTGTGGTCGTACAGCTGGCTAGTACACCAAGCCCGAAATTTCATAAGGCTATACTCACAGTCGCTAACTCTTGGGCATTTCGTTGCTATCGATCGACACGCCCCAACTTTAGGAGACAGCTTGCATCACATGCAAGGACTAACCCGACTTCAAGGACAAATACCGCCAGCCAGCGAGTTCTTAAACCAGCAGGTAGAATTGGTTATGTCTGCATCCTCTTGCGCTTGCCGACTTGTGCTGAGAAACCTGTCTTGATGGCTGTTACGCTTCGTCGACTACCACAGGAGTTGCAGGTCACGAAGTACAGCCGGTTCTCGCCCTTGTTAAGCTCGGTATCGTGCGATCGGCAAGTTTTGCATGCGACATACTCGACTATACTTCATCAGTCAACGACGACAGGAGGCGGTAGCGATGTATTTACCAATGTATCTACGCAGCACGTTTTCGATCTGTTTCTGCTGGAATCGACCTTTGATGACCAGACGCCTTGAACCATCCACGCTTCCGCTAGTACCCAACTCAGCGAACAAGAATTGAGTAACATGCTCGTCTGTACGCTTCATCCGCTTGCAGATGTCAGCAATATTGGCGAAGATGGTTTTCTTGTTTCCTTCTCGTAGGCACTGGGGCGGTGGGATTTTGTAGCTCTTTGTGCCACCTGACATTAGGTCTGGGTGCGAGTTGTGCAGAAGGGTGAAGAATCGAGACAGGAGTAGCGAGTAGCTGATCGGTTGCGTGGCGCCGTGTGACCAGATGCCGGTCCCCGAATCAAGATCGCCCTCCTCAGCAGGAGCTCCCTCAGTCGTAGTCGCTTCTGCCTCGCCATCCTCGTTGACCCCTGCCTCAGCCAGCTTCTTTTCAAAGTCTTCAGTATCTGCGGCCTTTGCAACTTTCTTCTTCTTTTTCTTCTTGAGCGCCGTGGGGTCGAACTCTCCGTCTGCGGCCGGAGGCACCTCATCACCACCGCCCTGGCCCTCCTCATCCTTTGGCTTCTTCGACTTCTTCTTTTTAGCCAAGCCCTTGAACATGTCCGTCACCTCGTCTACCCCCTGATCATTGGATGGGGTAGCTGCTGGCGGTGCTTGAGGAAGTTAGTATGATATTGACAAAAGCTTCTCGATTATGTTCCTCACACGCAGTGTGGCTCTCTGCAGACGTCTTGTCAGACGTGCCATTGACTTCTGTCACTTTGCCATCTTGATGGATTTCCGTCGTGCCGTTGCTGAAAGCGACAGATTTGCGATGCTGTTTCTCTGACGCCTGCACAATACAACAGCAAATCAGCATATGGTAAAAGGCTTTGCGCGAAATGTAGCCGATGGTTCTCAGGTTTGCTGCCACCAGTGATTCTAACTTACCGCGTCCGCCATGATTGCAATTTCTAGCCCGTTGCGTGAGGATGCAGGTGAGAGATGAGAAATGCCCTTCCGCGAGTGGAAATCACTACCAGAATTGCGGTGCTGTAGTTCTGTAGAGAATTAACAATTCTTGGAATTGAGTGAAGGAATATCTCTTGTCCTAAGAGTCATCCGAATTGCGACTAATCACAAGCAAGTCGGCCCGGCTTCTTCTTCCGAAAAGCCGAGGGACCGGTATGACCCATCATCACGTCTCGACTATCACAACTCCACACGGCGAAGACGGTTGAGTATGCTATGTGATGGCTCTGCGATCTAGAAATACTCCTTTCAGGCTTCGTATTTGGTCCCTCGATGACGCCCATGACTGTCGATAATGTGCGCTCCCAGAAGCGCAACTCCACTACCGCCGATTTCGACCTTCCACCGACCAAGAAGCAATACATCCGTCATGGCCGTCATCATAAGCTCACCTGGCGCCCAGATGAAACGATCAGGCGTCAGCTCCCTGCACAGGACGAAGAGTCGGCCCAAACCTTGCTCACACGCTCAATTGCTTTAGCCTTAGAGGCTGTGGGGTTTCAAGGCGCGGACCCAGTGGCTATTGAGTCTTTCCGCGCAGAAACCGAAGAGTGTACGGCAATTACCCTCATCGCGGTTCAAGCTTGATGCTGACGGGGAAAGACATGCTTCACTTGCTAGCCAATGTCCGACAGGCTATGCTGGCTTGTCGGCGAACGCAAGCAATACCTCAGGACTTCCTTCAATCCTTGCATCTCCATCAACTCTCGCTCAGATCACTGCTACCACATCTCGACCCACCGATTCCGCCTTCGAAATCGCAACCTTTGCTCCCGCTCGACGACGCGGCGCCAGCGCTGCAACACCAGCGACTGCCCGTGCTCGATTTCGCCTTGAATGACGGACCGAAGACTGGGAAGAGCACGTACATTCCGAAAAGCTTCCCATCTTTCCCAAGTGAACACACCTACAAAGCCACGCCCAATGTTCCGGTGCGAGAGAATAATCCGAAGAAGATGCGCGAGCGGGCGATCGAGGAAGGACGACTGGGAGAGGCTGCGCTGCGAAAATTGGTCAGTGCCAGAACAGATCATGCGGCGAATGCGGACACCCATACAACGTTGAATTCGAAGAGTATGCGCGCGATCAGGGCTGAAGTCTGGAAAGAAGCGATGGAAGACTCAACCCCTGCTGCAGCAACCAGCACAAGCTGCGACGATACGCATATGGATATCGACGGTAACCTCGATCAGCAGGGAATAGTACGGCCAGCAGGACGCTACGGACCTCCTGTAAATGCAGAGAGGAGATACTGGAGAAAGCCTGGTGTATCTCCGGCATCAAGGCTCACTCAAACGAATTAATGTGTAATTTTAGGGGCATGATTCGTGTTATCATTGGCAATATGCATTGCAGGGAGTTTGGAATAGCGAATATGATACCCGGGGGAAGTCGAGTCACTTTGGATTTATGTCTTTTCACGTAACGGATCAATAGCATTATCCGACCTGTACGCACTTTTATCATTGAATGCACAGTTTGACAAAGGCTTTCTGAGATCTTCGCGTTGTGTAGTCTTGATATTCGGAAACCGCCTTCTACTCCGCCTCTGTCTTCCCTTCCGCTTCCCAAGCAGTAGTCTCAACCATGACACTGTCCCTGCACCTACACCTCCTGTTAGTCCTGCCGACAGCACTTCCGGGAGCCAGCTAAAGGCCGCCTTACTTCCTGAAAAGCCTTACAATGGGGTAGCATCGCACAGGCTGCCTTGACCGCCTAGTCTGCTCGCCTGCTACGAGACACGAATACTGCACCATCTCCAACAGCTCACACTTCTTGAGATCGATGTCACCGCCTTTTCGTCTCTTGCCTTGGGTGGTAATCTGAACACGATACGGAAGCTCGGCCGCTGGGAAGGCTTCCGTCGGCGGCGCCATCTAAGACTTTCCTCAACTCAGGGACGCGATATGGAGGGTTTGATGGTGGAAGGGCGTGGCAGAGGAAGTTTCGTTGTGTCCGACGTCTTATGCCGAGAAGCCTAAGGACGGTATGAGTGCAGAGATCCTAGGCCGTGATCTTCTGGCGGAGGTGAAAGAGGAGAGCTTGAATGAGGTTGGCCCTCTCTTTCTCGACACCCTACACATACAATAGCGGCATATGACTAAGGCTTCTAGCTGCTACATCCTTTTCGTGCTCTTAGTGCGCTCCCGGATCGATACCACATTGGTGTTGCATCTCTTGACAGAATCATCGATATCTTCTCCCATGGGCCAAACCCACAACGTCAGCAGGCTCAACTAGGGAACCATAGGTCGCCAGCAGCTCAGCCAACGTTTCGTCAGCAGAGCGCATTCGCCGACAACAGGGCCCCTGTAGTGGAGCTCACTGGCGCAACACCAAGCTCAGGCAAGACTCAATTACTCCATCACATCATCGCAGCCACAATTCTCCCGAGAGCTTACAACGGCACTTCTCTTGGGGGTAAGGAGGCAGCCGTAGCTCTCTTCGACCTATCTACCAATTATTCCGTCCTAAGATTGGGGACAATATTGGAAGCCCGGATCAGCGAGGCTTTCTCGGCCGCTGACAGCAACCTCCACGTCTGCGGAACTCTCGTACATGAGAGTCTACAAAATCTACACATCTTCCGCCCACAATCTCACGAATCTTTCCTCATTACTATCGCAGCCCTCTCAGCCTACTTTCTCTCCGATACAACCTCTCACTATTCGGCCAATCGCCCACTAGGCGCCATTGTCATCCATAACCTAAGCGCATTCTTCTGGCAAGACCGTCAAGATGTTGAGGTGCAGAAAGATGGGGCGCTTGAGGAACCTGACATTCCGGTCTTGGACCGAGAAAACAGCCTCTTCCTCTCGCGTTACCGCTCACTCGTCAGTGCTCTTCGAGATGTTCAGATATTGTTCGATTGTCCCATCATTGCCACGGACTGGGCTTTAGCCACTCCCGTCTACAACAACGATGGATCGAGTCTTCGTCCGCACTTGCCCGGCATATGGACCACTTTTCGCACAGTGAATGTTGTTCTACAGCGTCACTCTGTCAAGAGATTTGGCCCGGGTATGAGCGTCGAGGAAGTGCTGGCCGAGAAAGAGCAAAGGCAGGAGGCAGTGGACAGGAGTGGATTCTTCGGGTGGGTGAGTTGGTGGGACAGTGAGGGATGGAAAGAGGAGGTTAGGATCGCAGTCAGAGCATGGGGGAAACAAGGAGGTTTGAGGTATACTATCTCTGAGCAGGGTGTGGCCTTCGAATCCGAGGGTTGAGATGCATCGAGGGCTTCGATCAGGGCGACTATGGTTGCGAAGCAGTACCCATGCATGCATTTTACCGTGACAGGATGCTGATTCTTACAAATGAACATAGGCAAGTTAGTATCAGCTGCTTTGCAACAAGCCGTCCATGTTTTTCACTAATCATCGGTTTATATCAATACTAGCTGCGTGGTCGTTGTTGTAATCACTTTAGGGGAAGCCTCCCTTTGAACGCTCGGCAGCTTCGGGCCGGCTGCCCAAGAGGATTACGATGCGAAGGCTGTGCAACGCACCTATCACTTCGCCTTCACCAGAGGTAACATAGAAGCTCAAATACTTCTATACAACATTATAGGGCGAGCGCAAACTTTCTGTTCACATGTCTGGCATCTCAATATCTTCATAGACCACCTTCGTAACAAATGCGCGACATGGAAGATCAAACGACGGCTATGACCAACAGGTCGCTCCGAACCATACGAACGGTTACACAGCATCATCTGTCTTTTCCAGATCTCTGCTAACGGCCTCTAGGAACTGGAGTTTCTCGCCGACTCTTCGGTCATCACACCTCTACAGCTCTCCTCCTTTCTTACGCAACTTCCCTCCCAGACTAGCCTACACGCTCCGCTCCACGATCCCACACCAACCCCGGCCCAGAATGGCATTGCGTCTCCCCCACCAACCAACATGTTCGCAAATACATCCCTCAACGAGAAGCAGAATAACTTCTATCAACCATCTCCATCACCCGCCCCACCCCCAGCATACGGCGCTCCATCCGCTGCGGCGTCGATAGCAAGTGCCTCTGCTCTCTACGAATACCAACCTTCCGATGCTGGCGACCTTGCCATTCAGCCCAACGACCGCATCGCTATCACCGAATTCATGAACGCAGATTGGGCCAAGGGCCGCAACGAGCGGACAGGTCTCGTGGGTATCTTCCCGCGGAGCTACGTGAACGTTCTAGATGAGAAGAGGGCATCTGGGCTGCAGCAACCTCCGCCGCCTCCAACGCAATCAAATTATGGTAACATGCCTTTGGATGTCAGTCAAAGTGGTGGCAGTGGACCTCCTGTGGGAGGGCAGAACAGCAAGTTGAATGAGAACGGGAAGAAATTTGGAAAGAAGCTTGGGAATGCCGGTGAGTAGACCCCTTTCTCTGTTATATGGGACAAAACTGGTATTGACAAACGACAGCTGTATTCGGTGCAGGCGCCACTATCGGGGGCAACTTAGTCAACAGCATATTCTAGGCAGAAAAGTCGTTACAACATGTTGCATTGCCGTGGTTTTGCCGGACTGGAGTTGCGGACCATAGAGATAAAGCGTGGGCTTGCTTGAGGTTGTCATTTTCTACCTTTACTCTTATCCTTGCTGTGACTCCGAACATGAGCTTTATATGAAGAGGCGAGTCGCATAGAGCGGCAGATATGCGAAAAGAAGACTTTTGGGTTGGCAAAACATAGAGCAATACTACACGTTTGGCCACGGATACAGTAGCACAACTACTCAAGGTCACGGCGAGATTCTTCAGGGAAGCTATAGACATTGGATTAATGATCCTTGATACCCCATGATTGTTTCCTGCTACGTGTGCACAATGCACGTCGGCTACATTATTCCTTGGACCAGTAGCCAGTCTTAGTTCTAGAATATTGTTCCAACCTCTACGAGAAATCTGAAGTAGCTTTCTTCAAGTGCCAACATCTAAAGTACTCGGTACTTGAAGTCAGTGGAGTACGAGCAATGCTCACTGGAAACCGGGCCAAGTCTTCGGACTTAGCTCGGGGTTGGTCGAGTTCTCCTTCACTCCGATCATGACCACCTTAAGCTCCCAGATTTCCATTTGTTCGCCTCTAGATCACCTTACACAGTCGTAAAATTACAACAACCATCTATTCAGCCCTCCGATCCACCTTAGCCTGCGTGCCATTACGCGGCATCAATTGCTAGACCAGTACCATCATGCCGTTCATCTACAAGAAAGTCCTTGTCATTGGGGCTACCAGCGGCATTGGAGAAGCATTGGCATCGCGCTTAGTCCAAGAAGGCACGTCGGTGATCGTCTGCGGACGTAGAAAGGAGAGACTTGAAGCCTTCGTTCACAAGCATGGCAAGGATAAGGCCAGCGCCGTACCTTTCGATATCACCGAATTGGACAAGATCCCAGCCTTCGTCACCAAGTCTGTTCCAGCCCTACAGCTTCCAGTATGTGCCTACTAACAACGCGTAGTATCACCAAAACTCATACCGACCTCGACTGCGTCTTCATGAACTCTGGCATTCAGCGAGGGCTAGACTTCTCCAAGCCTGAGTCCGTGGACCTCGACTCCATCCAGACGGAGTTCAACACCAATTACCTCGCTTATCTCGCGCTTACCAAGGCCTTTCTACCATTCCTCCAGTCGAAGGACTCAGAGTCCGGGCTTATATTGTATGTGAAAAGATTGGCCTGAGCGGTCACGAGCGATGGCTGATACGGGATCTACAGCACAACCTCTGGGCTTGCATTGGTACCCATGGCAAGATGTGGCAACTACTGCGCTTCGAAGGCGGCGTTGCATCATTGGATCCTAGTACTGCGTGAGCAGTTGAGGGGATCGAAGGTGAAAGTCATCGAGCTATTCCCGCCAGCAGTACAAAGTATGAAAGCAAAACTCTACGTGGGAGTCAGGCCTTGCTGACTTCTTGCAACCGAACTTCACGATTCGAAGCATCAGCCAGATATCCAAAACGGGCAATCAATAGGCATGCCATTAGACGCATTCACGGACGAGGCGTACGAAGGTTTGAATGCTGGTAAGGAGGAGGTGCCCGTGGGAATGGCCAAAGGCTGGTATGACGCTATCGAGCCTCAGCGGCAGGCGAAGTACCATCAGCTATTAGGATCGTAGGTGAGTGATAGGGGTTCTATGGTTTTCAGACCGAGATAGTCAGGCTGGTCTCATGAATGGCAATACGTCATCAAAACACGATTTGCAAGAGAGCGAAATAACACACCTGCATCTTCCAAGATGGTGTCGCGAATTCAGCGTGTACCAAGTTGATTCCGATCGTTATCAAGCTCGATACGCGGAGTGCTGCATAAAAGTAGCATGCCGAAGCCGAGGTGGCTGGGCAAATGATTCGCGCGTGAAGGTGAAGGCTAAAATTCGGTCGTGAATTCAATTTCCTCTGTGATGGCGCTCGGATCCACCTTTCAAACCACTGCATCTCTCTATCTAGATCTCTCCCTCCTTCATTCTGTAGAGTTTGACCAGATACCCTACTTCCTTTTTTCAGAAGCCTGTCTCCTCACCAACACCTCAGAGAATCCTCCCCTCACAGATTTTACGGCGACTTGGCAACCTACCGACAAATCGCTTGGACCACGGGCCAGTTTAGCAGTAAATTCCTAATTCTTCTTTCAACGTTCTTTCATCTTGACCCCGCCATTCCACTGAAGTCGTCTATACGGTGCCTGTTCAATCTTTTCATTCCACAACTGTCGTTTCATTTCTCTCATGATGGTTAGCACCCGTGCTGTCCGTCGACCAAGTCATCGTTTTTCTCATCACTCTCAGAAGGCCACAATACCCAAGACCGCCTCCCCCACCAAAGTCCACAAGACTCCCAGGAAGAAGCGTGCGCCTCGCGGAAGCCTTCTAGGCAGCGGCGGCATTGGCACTGGCAAGTCCAATACATGGACATTGCAAGAGCGGGAGGATCTTTACAAGCGACGCCAGAATGGCGAAGATTGGGAGACAATATGCCCTGTACGCTTTATATCTAATGTATCCACCGATGAAAACGCTCACCTGATCTTAGGACTATCCGACGCGGTCACGACATGCAATGCAGCAACAATATTCAGTGTGTACTCTATGCTACTTGAATTGTTGGGCCTCTCTCTGACTCAGCACTGAACTACAAATACCAGATGGAGAAGAAGAAGAATGAAGGTGTAAGTGGCGTTCTCGCTAACGCTCATCTTGCATGTAAACTTATAATAATCGCATGATCAGCCGGTCGCATTCAAACTCACGGCAAAGCGCGGCACGCGCAAGCCAAGAGCTGCTCAGAACAGAGGTCATAAATGGACATCGATCAACAAGATGCCTTTGACGGATGAGGAAGACATCTTTGGAGACTATGAAGCTGTCCCCACGGACTTAGCCATCGGCGACGACGACAATGACACGGACTATGAAGACATCAGCCAAGCCGCCGCAGAAGATGACAGCCATTACCCAGATGAAGAGGCCAGGGTCAGGTCTGTCAAGGTACGGGATGTCTCACCAAATTCTCGCCCCGTGACCATAAGAATAGCTGACTTTGTGTTCAGCGCCGCCCACCCAAGCTAGCCCGTAATCCGACGGAACCAGCGAAATCAAGGCGTAAAACGTCCAAAACCGCCTTGTTTCCTAACTTACCAGCTTCCGCAACCCTTCCGTCTACCGACTTCGAGACGGTCGCAGAGAGTCAGCTAGAGATTTCGAAAGAAGTCGAGGTCAATTCATCGAAGCGAAAATCCAACACCGTCGAGCTCTCAGGAAGTGAATCGAGGTCCTCCTCCCGTCAAAGCAAGCGACCGAAGTACTCGACGGAGCCCTCGGAGATCACTGCTCTCAATCCGTCAGCTTCAGAACCCACGCCTTCACTGCTGCCCAAGACGCCGTATCCTGCAATCACGTTTCCGGAAATTGTCTTTAGCATGGACGATTTAGCTAGAGCTCAGGATCGGGCGAGGGAATTAGCTGCAATGTACGAAGTCGAGCGGACATCTCGGCGTGAAGCCTTTGAAGCGGCTCAAAAGCGAGCGACCCGTCGTGCGAACGATGCAGAGCTGAAGCTTATCGAAGCAGGCCATGAGTACGCGATGAAGATCAAGGTGGAAAAAGCTGTAATTGCTAAAGACTTCGCTACCATGAAGGAGGAGCGTGATATTGCAACTCATGAGAATGCGAATCTAATCCAAAGACTCGCCACCTGCGAGCAGGAACTTCAAGCACTCAAAGAAGCATCTTCGTCATCCGCTGACGCTAAACTCCGCGGACAGCTAGCGACACAAGAGTCACAACTTGCGCTCTATGATCAATTGCGAACCTCTCTAGCAAGCGAAGCGCAGAAACCTCGTGAGATGTCGAACCGCCTGAAGCATGAGTCCAACGAGCACAATATTCAGCAATCGTTGCTTACCAGCTCAATCAACAAACTCAACGATGATTTCGAGGATCTGAGTAATAAAGCCATTGGAAAGTACGCCAGGGAGATCAAGCAGCGCAATGAAGACCTCGTCAAGCAGCGGAGTTCGGAGCTAGAGGCGTTGGAGAATACCATGAATGCGCTCGAGGCCATGCTTGCGCCTTTCTCTGAAAAGGGATCTGCTGCGAGCCAGGATGCGAAGATTGACGCACCTGCTAGCTCGGATTCAGACGCTGCAAAAGTGGCTGAGTTGGAGAAGGCGAGTGATAGATGAGAGAGGACGGCGTACGGTTTCCCGTTCTAGAGACTTCTCTGGATGTGCTTGCTCCGGTTCTCAGCTGCCTAATATGTCTACTGAACTTGAATTCTAGATGTATTTATCATTTGTCTCGTTATGAAGAATCAACTTTGTTTGCTTTACGCTCCCCTATCAATCATAGTAGTCCATGTCAGTTCCATTCTCGAAATAAGGCGTTGAGACACTAGATTCTGGCATGCGAGATAGCATATCTTCTCTGAGTTTTCTTTCGTTCGCGTCAAGCCGAAGGATGGAATTGACGAGCACATCGAGGAACATAAGCAATATCGACCTCCAAACACAGTTGCCCCCTTCAGTCGCATGCGGTAAGTAAGCTTCGCTCAACCATGGACAACCACGCGATGCAGACCTTTTTCCGCATGGCACTTTCCGACATGCTTGAGAGAGCTCTTCGCTGCTGGCGTCCTCTCTGGCATGACTATAGTATCGATATCCATTCCCGAGTTTCTCTTCCCTTATCAGAGGTCAATGCGTGCTTCTTGCTGCTCTTCCGTGCCGTTCAATTCATCAATTGCATATCTCGGAGCCCGATCAGAACTGATCAAGATCAGCTTCGATGCCATACAGAGCACACCCGCATGCATTGTCTAATAGGACGGACGGATCGAATTCCAAACATCACTATGAATGGAGTTCGATCTGGCGTTCAATTCCAACGCATTTCCCCCGCGCACGGCGTTCAAAGTTGCCCGCCAGAGCCATCCCCAGCTTCTCCGCGTACTGTCGACCGGGGCAGGGCTTGCAAGGATCACATGGAGAAGTCTTTATTGTTCGGAGAAGTGCGTGTTACGTGTAATGGCTATGCTTCTGCGCTAATGGAGTGCATTGTCCAAATCCTAATCAAGAGAATTCGGTTCACTGTTACCGATCCTGCATCAACTGGTACGACGTGAATTTCTTGTGGCCAACTAACGTTTTGGCCCTCTTGCTATAGCCTATCACTAATCGACTGGTCCATCATCGTCTTGAACGACTATTCTGAGAGCGCCCAAGGCAAAGCGCACCATCTCCATGTTCGACAGGTTTGTAAACCTCCTATTTCACGTAGCGAGTTCTTGCTGTTCCACTATCTCTCATTGCTTGTATTGTCTCTGTCATGATGATTGTTCTTAGAGCACTCTCGGAGATTATGCATCTCCACTCAACCCGCTACTCTAAACCTTCCTCAACGTGTTGCGTGCGCAAAACCTATGTCTGGGCGAGATGCTGGATATCGGTATGATGCGGCTATGGTGGTAACGGTAGGAGCGACTCATTCGTCCGCCTTCCACGGCTTCTACACATGGGAGATAGGACGGAACAGCAAGCATCTGGAGGCGGTGGATGTGAGGATTTGAAATGCGCGGTGGACGGAATGCGCTTGAGCATACATGGAATATCTTGATTACTTTTCCTTTCCTCCCTTTTGCTTCGCTTAATTTGGGTTCTCTTATCCTAGGATCTTATGTACTTTTTTTTCGCTGAAGCAGATGAGCAATCGACTCCTTTGTCGCATTAGATACTTTTTGAAGTCGATTGGCCCTTGTCAGTCCTTGGGTCTCGACAGGTCTCGTGGCTCTCGTTCTCAGTCAAAGATATGCAAGATCAATACAGTTACGGGTTTGCTCGACGTTCGATTCATACAACTAATTGACTACATACTGTAAACCTTCCTCTTACCTTTCGGGCTAACAATAAGATTTCACCAAGTATAAATGTTGATGCTTCTCAGTCTGGGTCAATGATCTTCTACCCACTTATTCCCCAGACAGATCGTGTACTCACCTTGTTTCCTATCAACGAGCTGAACGGAGTTCAAGTCCTTCACTATGCAGTCTGCCCCTGCAATCCTCAATTGCTCCACACGATGCGTAGTCGCAAGACCAAGAACCACACAGCCCGCGGCTTTGCCCGCCGCCACGCCCGAAGGGGAATCCTCGACCACCAGCACCCGTGCTTGCTCTCCCACCCCAACACGCTGCCGCCCAAGCTTGTAGCAAGCCGGATGTGGCTTACCCGCAGACACGTCCTCCGCAGCTACCGCAACCGGAGGAGCAGGCAGTGCCATCCGCTCCAGCCAGGCCTGCAGCAGTGCACGGGTACAGGAAGTGACCAGAGCCCAGGGTGCGCCCGCATCGGATAGGGATTGCAACAGGCGCCGAGCACCGGGAGTTTCGCTCGCCGAGGAACCGTACTCCTTCGGGATCAGGCTTTCGATCTGACTCACGTCTGTCCACCGTCAAATGTAAACCCCCGGAAGATTTTCTGGAGTCTATACTCACATTCCCAATTAGCTTTCGAAGGGTCATAGAGCTTGATTGTATCGATAGAGCGGCGACCCCGCGAGCTGTCCATGATGGCCTTGGGATCCACACCGAGCTCAGCACCAATTCTATGCCACTGAATCAGCGTTCACGGTCGAGTGAGAAGACGTTGATGTTCCCACAAGAGAGAGAGCAAGCACTGACTTGTTCCAATGCCTGGTCACGGCATCGGTGGTGTTGATGATGGTACCGTCCAGATCGAACAGGAAACCGGCAAAAGTGTGGCTTTCCGATCGGCCACTGAAGGCTCCATGCTCGCCTTTCTGTGCCTCAAACTTATCACCACCCTGCTCACGGTCGTCAATTTCAGAAGCCTCCTCTTTTCCCGTAGACTGCGCGTCATGTCCACCCCTCGTCATTGTGGGAATGAGTATCCAAGCTCCAGCCCTGGACCTGGCTTCACTCCTGCCCTGAAAATGGAGGCAACAACCAGGAAAACTTGCAATGGTGACATGGATTAGCTTGGCCAAATCGCTGGCTTAAGAGCGATGTCGACTACTTCCCATGATTGTGTGGCCAGTTCAGGGACAATCGATTACAGCGGCGAGGTTGTAGGAGTCAAAGGCGACGTTAGATTTTGGTAACCACTAGCCGCACACCACCCTACTTTTCTCGCACATCATCTCCACTTTGCTCGCACATCATTCTCTCGCACTAAGTTTAATCGAGTAATTTCTAGAGTTCATCAATGCGTTTGTTGTTTACATCGTTGTTGTCGTCGTTATTTATCTTCGCTATTTACATTATTTGCATTATTACTTATTTATTAATAATAATTATAAAGTTTCAATTATCGTCTAATGTTTATTACGAAAGAACATTTATCAATTTGTTTATTTTAAAGCTTAATAAGCATGCGACAACGCAAAGTTATACAATAATTAAAAATTGTAACAAAATTAATAAACAAAATGTTCGTATAAAATACTAAATATATTGCGATTGTAATAACAAGCTTAAAAATAAAGAATACAATTATTAAAATACTAGTAATTATTTTATTAAATATTTTTTCAAAGCGATTACAAAGCTAGAAAACAATCTCGAAAATAAATACAATTTAAATAATTAAACTTTTATTGTTAAGTGTTTTAATTACAATTATTCTTTTACAAAGTTGTATATCTTAATACTATATCGCAAGAAAGTTTTAAAAAATTCTAAAATACAATGCGAAATTAAAAAGAAATAACATAAGAATAGCAAAATTAAATTAATTCTTAAAAGTCTTTGTCTAAATCTTGAAGAATCTATATTTAAATAACAAAATATCTAGAACTTAAACTTTATTTTTAAAATAATAACAATAAATTCTTTAATATTTACGCAAACGTTAATAAAATATTTTACGAAATTCTTCTTGTAATAAGTTAATTCTAAGAAGAAAAAGTACAACAATAAGCTTTAATTTCTTTTCTTTATTTCGAAATGTATACAAAAGCTATTATATCTAAATATAAAAATCTTAATTATAAATTATATTTACAAAACAAATAAATACAAGATATTTCTTTTTATTATTATTAGAATTATTGTCTTAAATATTATCTTTTATATCGATTTTTACTTTATAAAGAAAGAGAATTACAATAATTACGTATAAGTAATAAAAACTTTAGTACGTCTTTACAATTATCTAGATTTGTTATATTCTACAATTGTTATATTTAATAATAATAGAATTTTGTTATTAACGCTTTCGCATATATTTTTCGAGAAAGAATATAATTACATTAATTATTTTTTATGTATCTAATATATAAATCAAAACGTAACAATTAATTGCAAGAAGTATTTCTTTATAAATAAAAAATAAAATACGTTTTATAAACAATAAAAGAATAGTATTATGCAATTATCTTAAAAATATTAAAGAAATATTACAATATCTTATATTATAATTATTTAAACGCAAATTAAAATATATTTAATTATTTTAAGAAGTATTTGTAATCTAAATATAGAAAGTAAGCTAAATACTTTATTGACAAAATATTGCACTTTAATAATATTTTTTTATTATATAACAAAAATAATTATTATTAAATTAAGCAAAAGCTTTAATTTTCTATTAATAGATAATAATTGCAAGTTATCTTTGTATTATTAATATTATTTGCGTAAGCAATTTATATATAATTGTAAACATTAAGTTAAACAAGTTTTTTATTAATTAATATTATAATTATAAATAGAAATTTAAGAAAATAAAGACACGTTTATTAATAAAGCTTTGTAACATATCTATATTTTGCAATTTTATTGTTTAAATAACGTTGTTTGCATTAAAGATAATAAATGCGCAATTTAAATATCTTAAGAGCAAATTTATTATTATTGTTTCTTATATTAATACATTTACGAAAACAATAAAGTTATTGTGCTTTTACAAAATATAAAAGCAATATTATAATTAAATAAACAACAATTTATTAAAATTAAAGAATATATATTTTTATTGAAGATTTACAAAGTTATTGCAAACAAAATAAGCAACAATAAGACAAAAAAATTAGGCGAAAAACAATAAAGATGTAACAAAAATGCAAGAAATATTGTTAAAAATCTTGTTGTTGTTGTCTAAGAATAAAACTCTTTCAAATAATATATTATGCGTATAGAAGTCTATTATTGTTAAGTCAAAAAATTGTTCGCGAAACTTATTAAATAAGATATAAATTGCGTCTTCGTAATTATAATATTAACGTTAAATAGTCTTTGCAAACTATACTTAGTAAATATTATTTATCTTTAAGTTAATTTCGAATTTATTTTTTAACAAAGTATTTAACAATTAATTGTCTACACAAAGTTAACAAAATAAACAAGAAAATTATCAACAAAATAAGCGAAAAGATACAAGAAAAATAACAACAAAGAGACAAATTTTAGATATTTCGATTTTTTACATAAATAATTTTTAGATATAATTTTTAGATATAAATAAAGATTAATTTTAAGTATGCAAAAGATATATTTTAGATTTAAATTTGCATCGAGAGATTAATAAGAAGATAAAAAATAAGAAAATACATTAAATTTAATAGTAAAAAGACGCAAAATCAAGTATCTTTTATAAATTTTCTTAACTTGTTAATTTGATTTGTTTACAAGATTGCTAGATTACTCGATTAAACTTAATGCGAGAAAATAATATGCGAGCAAAGTAAAAATAATATGCGAGAAAAGTAGAATAATATGCAATTAGTAATTATCTAGATTTTTGAATAATTGCTTGCATAATTATTTACTTGTTTGACAACTTATTAAGACTATGCATTTTATTAGCTCTCGCACTATTAACATTTTTATAACAATTGTTTCTACTTAATCTTATTTTTAGATTTCTATCTTAACGTTAACTTGATCGACTTTTGTTATTTTTATACTAGAGTTGTCAAAATTTCAATACTAGTAGAACAAACTTTACTCTTGCATATATTATAATTCTAGAATCTCTAATAGTAATATAAGCAACTTGTTGCAATATTAAGATTTTACGTTTTTGATTATATATTGTAGTTTAACATTGTATTACATTAGTACTTTTATAAGAAATATTAAAGAAAATTATGTTATTAAAGAAATTTATAGATGTCTTTAAACAATGTAAGCAATTACTTGATAACAAGAATTGCAACTATAAATAATCTTATATTTAGATAATTACTACAGAAACATTATCTAATATCGCTGGCACATTACTCATTACATTGTTGGCACATTACTTTATTTCGCTAAGTCTAATTAGATAATTTTTAGGATTCAACGATCTCGTAAGCAAATAACATCAACAAGATCAAAGAGAGATCTCGAGAGATACATAATTTTGCGTCTATTTATTACTAAATTCAATATATCTTCTTGTCGATTTCTTAGTGCAAATTCAAATCTAAAACATATTTTTTTGCATGCTTAGAATCGATCTCTAATTGCATCTCTAATTTATATCTAAAAACTATTTATGTAGAAAATCGAAACATTTGCATTCTAATTTTTTGCAACTTTTCTTAAAACACTTTCTTGTTTATCTTGCTAACAATTTCGCTCGTTTCGTTAACGATCTTCTTATTAACTTTGCGATTAATTGTTAAACATCTAACTAAAGAGAAACTTCGAGATTAGCTTAAAATTGAAGAATTCTCGTTAAGTAAAGTTTTCAAACGTTTGTTAATGTCGTCGTTGTAAAACTATTAATTGCAACAATGTCTCGTTTACTTATAGATAATTTTGTGCTTCTTGCGAACAATTCTTAATCTTAACAACTATAAACTTCTAAATTTGTAGAATCTATCGCAATAAAGATAAAAATAAAGACATATTTAACAACAACGTGTCTTGTATCTCGATATTATCGTTAGCGACATTATTGCTCTTGTTATCGCTTATTGTATAATTCTCTTGCTTCTTCGCTTGTTTAATCGTCGTTCAAGACGACTTCGTATACAATTAATAACAATATATATTCTTTAACTTTAATATTCTATTGTCGACTCTATTATATAGTCGCTTCTATATCTTATGCGTATATAATAATCTTATAGTTCTTGTAAAAATGCTCGTGCAAGTCTTAACAACATTAGATTGTTCGCATATACGTTTGTAATAATCGCGAATCTTTCGAAGAACAAAGAGAATAACAAAGTTGTAAAGATTACAAAAGATAGATATGCAACAAAAATCTTAAGATATGTGCGTCTTGCTTTTCTTAAAGTTGTTGTCGTAGTTAACATATTAATTGTTTAAGAAGAGCTTTAGCTTGTTCTTTATTGTCTCTAAGTGATTTGCTATGCGTTAGCTAGTAAATTGTAAAACAATTAAAGTATTTATCGATAAAAATGTAAAGTTCTTGTTTGATTTAATAATAAGTATCTTTCGATTGCGAGATAAAGATGTTATCGAAATGCAAGAACTTGTTAATATAACATTTCGTTTACTTAGTGCGCAATGATCAAACATGTTCTTCGATATATATGCAAATGCGTATGTTGACATCAAGATAAATATAATAGAATGCGTTGTAGTTTGTCTTTAACAAAACAGATATTATTATTAAACAAAAAGTCTTTTATCGCTTTATAAATTTATTGTAAAACTCGTTTGTAAAAAAGAATTTCTTGCAACTAGTAATAATGTTATTGTTTATATATTATACGCATAAAGCATAATTAACACGATATTTAGAATTAGAAAAGATATAATAAAGAGCAAACGTTAACGTTTTGTTATTATCGAATAATACAATCTTAAGATAGAGTAAATCGAGATAATTGTAAAGTCGCTTTAAAATTTGTATTACTTAAATATAATTGTTGTAATTTTCGTCTTTTATAAAGTAGAAAGCGACATAGAACATAATATTTGAGGCGATTATTTCGATAATAATTAGTAGTAACATCTTGTATCGATTAATCTTGTAGATAACGTTTATTAGAATAATATTACGAGTTGTGTGCTAATAGATACTATTTGTCTCACATCGTTCTTCACAAGATAATTAAAAAGAAAAGATCTATTAATAGAATTAAAATAATTAAGATAACTTGATTCTTAAGCATCTTAAATTTCGAATTAAGATAATTAAGATAATTAAGGTCTTAAACATCTTAAACATCTTAAATTTTAAATTATAAAAAAATATATAGCTTTCGAACGCAATTTTTTTATAAATCGTATTTAACTTATTTTAAGTCTTTACTTATTGTTACTCTAATTTATTGAATCACTTATAAAGATTTATTAAACATAAAATTGCTTATAGTTGCAATTTCTTATTATTAAATAATTGCTTGCATTGTCTAAAGACGTTTATTTATCTTTCTAATAACATAATTCGTTTTAATATTTTTTACAAAAGTATTAACGTAACACTTTAAATACTTTAAGAATGTTTATATTAGATTAACGCATCTTTATCTTAAACAATAGCTCAACAACATTATATCGACTCTTTGTTAATAAAGACGATAAGATAAGAATTAATAAACTTAACGTCTATTATAAAAATTGTATTGACTTAAAGAACTAACTTATGCAAGTAAATATTTATTTTGTTTTTTATTTTGTTTTAGCGAACAAGAAAACAATTTTTGCATTAACATTTCTTAAAGAAAAAGTTTAGCATTAGCTCAAACTAAACTTACGCAAGTATTTGAAAAATTATGACAAAAATTCTTGTACAATGTTTACGAACTTCAATAATTTCAAAAAAGAACTTCGAAGAATCTTCGAAACATTTAATGAAAAACAAATTGCGAAAAAAATAATTTAACACTTAATTTAACGAATTTTTGCAATAAACTACGCAACAAAATTTAAAAAATATGCTAATTTTGTTAAATAAGACGATGTCGCATTTATGACAATGTTTCGACGAAATCTTAAAAACAATTTTAAGAACAAAATTATGCGCAATAACAAATTTATTAACGACATATTTAATTTTATCGAAGTAATTATTGATTTTAACAACAAATTATATAAAAAAGTTATGAAAAAATAATACGATCAATTTTACGAAAGAACAAAAATCTTCTTTAAATTAACGATCGAATATTATTAAAAAGAATTTCGTTCTAATTAGAAATATAGTAACTTAAATTATTGTAAACTTGCATTTACAAAATTAAATTTTACTTAACGACGCAAAAGAAAAAACTTTAGAGAAAAGCGAGATAATAAACTCTAGAAAACGTACTATTTATATAACAAATTAAGTCACTTTGCAAAAGATTATTAATTACGAAACTTAATAAATCATTAACAAATCAATGCTATGTTAAGAGAAATACTTGATAATTAGAACGATTTTAGAAAGCAAATCGACATAGAGACGAACACTCTTAAGATTAAATCGAACGACAATTACTATTTAATGAAGAACTCAAATCAATTATAAAAAGTTCTAGATAAAACATTATCAAGTAAAACATACGCATCTACGTAAGAAGTTAATTAAGCACTTTAGAAAATTATTAAATCTTATAGCTTAATTATTAACTTAAACGAAAAATATAATTAGAAGAATTTTCACAAATGCATAAAAAGCATTACGAATTATTTCGAAACTTTAATTAATTTATTCAAGATCGTAAACAAATACAAGAAGAAACTAAAAAACATTATTATTACAAAAAGATATATTTAACATTATTATAAAACAATTGAATTTTACAATATACGCAAGTCTTAATTAAATAATTTGTTACAACAACTTATATTAAATTTATTTAAAAGAAAAGAACGAAATTAATTGATTTTTTAGAAAGTTAAAGTTAACAATTTAGCAAAAAAAGAAAGCTTAACGCAAATAAACGTTTAAAGCAAAAGTCATAACACAAGAGCAAAGAAAAATTCGAATTTTTTAATAAAAAATATATTAAAGAAACGCAATATGTTAGCTTAACAACAACAATTAAACTTAATAGCATACGTACAATGTTTTATCACATTAATTAAGATCAACGATTATTAATTCACAACAATAATTAATTTTAATGCGATAAATAATTTTATAATTAAAGCTTTTGTAAAAAGAGAAGAATATTTTATTTAAAAAAAGTTTAACGCTTACAATTTAATAATTGTAGATAAAAACTCGTTATTCGCAAAGAATGAAAAAGTAAATAAAGAAACAAAATTATTATTAATAGCTATTTAGCAACATTACGAGAAACTAATTTTTAATATAGTGAAAATAATTATTTACAATATTGTTTTAAAAATGTCTTAATTGAAACAACACAATTTAGAAGTTAATTAAAATATATAAATACTTAGATTCGCATAATATAATTACACAATTTATATTCAATTTACGCATTAATAGCGTTCGATAATAAATGAAAAATTAAATCGAAATTTAATCGCAAATAACGAATTTGCATTTTTGCAAAAAAATAATTTAATAAAATTTAATTTAATAAACATTAATAAAGATTAACTAAATTACAAAGTTAAAGTAAATAAAAAAAATGCGAATCTTTTAAGAATTCTAAACTATTTAGTACAACGAGAAAATCGTTAAAGCAAATATTACAAATATACAATAATTAAAAACATTTGTTTTAAGAAAAGAAAACAATCGAAGCTTTATTTAAATATTAATCGTATTATTTCAAGATAAAACTTAAACTAAGCAAGCAATTTACGTTTAAATTTATATATACTTTATTTAAAAAAAAGTTAAAAACGCTTCGCAAATACTTAACAAAAAACGAAAAAAAAAAATATAAAAAAATCTTAATTATAGATAGAATATTCGATTCTCTTTGTATTTAAGAAAAACGAAACTCTTCGCTTATGTGTTAATTATTGAAAGTTAAACAATATTACGATAAAAAATTAATATTTAATATTTAATATTAATGAGCTTTAAAATCGATTATTCAAAGTAAAGCATTTTATCAAATTGAATTTACGAAAAGCGTACAATCAAATTAGAATAAAAACAAAAAAAAAATAAAAAATAACTTTTTGTATACGATATAAATTATACGAATACACGATAATGTTATTCGAATTTACGAATGTTTTAACAATGTATTAAGAAATAATTATTAATACATTACGACAATATTTAAATCGATTTGTCATAATATACTTGAACAAAATCATAATTTACTAAAATATTTTGAAAAAATATATAAATTATATTTTCAAAATATTAAAATGTTTAAATAAGAGAAATCTACATTTTAAATTAAAGAAATGCGAATTTTATTAAAAAGAAATTAACTTTCTTAAATTTGTCGTTGAGCGACATAAAATACGCATGAATCTTAAGAAATTGCGAACAATTAAAGAATAAAAATTATTTATTAACGTTAAGAAAATTTAATTCTTTCTAAATTTTATAAATTATAACAAAAAATTTATCAAAAATTACTTTATTAATGCAATATTATTAACGAATTTTACGAAAAAAAAAACGTCATAAGTATAAAGATTAACGAAAAAAAAATCATTTTAAAATTTTAAGCCAAAATGTTTAAAGAAATCAATATTAAAGATGTATAATTTACAATTATTAAATAAGATTAAAATTAACGCATTAGATTTAATTAAAAATGCATGCTTTAATTAAAAGCATAAAAACATATAACACTTAATAATATATTTTTCGAAAAAATTTTTATTAATTGAATAAAATTATAATATTTACAATAAGAAATTACTCGCTATTGTAATCTTTCTAAAATTATAAAAAGTATACATCGAAAAATTATTAAAACTTACAATTCTTACAAATTACAAAAATCTCTTACATTTCATTATTACGAAACAATTTAATAAAAGACAAATACGATAATTAAAATAACTTAAATAATACAAGTTTAAAATACAATATACATTAAACAAAGATAATAATAAAATAGACGCACTTAGCAAAAAATATAATTATATAAAAACGAAGAAATTGTTTAATTACAATGTACTTAAGATTAATTAAAATAAATTATTATTAGTAAACAAACATAAGCTAAATGCTATATTACGAATACTTAAAAATACTTAAAAATAATATTTAATAAAGAAAGAAAAACTTCAAATATCTATTAATAAAATCGACAAATATATAAAGAAATATTATGATAAATTATTGCAAAAGCATTTGAAAATGATTAAAACTCTTTAATTTTTACGTTAGCATTGTTAGTTTTTTTAAATAAAACAAGTTATCGAAATATACATTAAACGATGTCTTAATTGTTAATAGAACAAACATAATACATATGCGAACTATAACGAAATTCAATATTAGAAATTATTTGAATCATTATAAAATAAAGTTACGATAAACTTTATTATTAAGTTGTTTAAATTGATAAATTTAGCAATTGAAGACAAATATAATTCGATACTAATAATGATTAATAAACTTATTAAGTACTTATATATTATCGCATGCAAAGAGAAGTTTATAGCAAAACAACTAAAATACATTGTATTAAATCAACTTATATAATATTATAATATATTTAAGAAATTAATTAGTAATAGAGACAAACTCTTTATATTTAACTATTAAAGAACGCTTTTATTAATGTTTAAAACAAAATTTAAGATGTTTACTATCTATTATTCGATTACAAATTATTAGATAAAACGAACAAATTAAAGTCTAAAGCAATATCTAAGATATTACGTTAACAATATTTATAACAATTAAGTATCACTTTTATTTATAATATAACTAGCATTAAATGCAAAGATTTTAAATATTATTAAAATAAGTTTATTCTTCGTCAATTATAACAAAGAATTTAATTTCTTTAAGAAAGAATAAAAGCATTTGTTAACTTAATTAGTTATCGAAAGAGTAACAACGCTAAAAACGATATACAACAACATCTTAAAAATGCAAAAAAAGTTAATTAAATATTAAAACACAAAACGAAAAACGACATTTTAACTAAAGAAAAAAAATAAAATATATCTTTTTATAAAAAAATTTAAAATAAGAAAGTTAAGCAAGAAATTAAATTATATCAAAGTCGAATCCTTTCTCGTTAAGAAGACGAAAAAATTAATTAATTACGAACTCAATTTATTTAAGAACGTCAAAGTATTTCTAATATTTTATATTATATTATTAAAATTAACGAATTTAATTACGTCTTTATAGAATACATATTATTTTCACTTACAAAAAGAAAAACAATATAAGATTAAAAAATTTTTACAACAAAAAGATTAAAAATATCTTATTAAATAAAAAGAATATTTTATTTTCAAAAATACATAAGAATTACTTAATCTAAAGAAGTGCTCTAACAAGCTACGACGATTTCACTAGCGATAAAGTTACTTATAAGAATTAACAAAGCATTAAAAGACAAAAAAGCGAATAATAAAGAATTAATAATAATATCGAATAAGACTTTAAGCGTTTCTTCAATACATTCGATCTCTTTTTTGTTATTCTTAATTTTTAAAATATTTTTTGACTTCGCATTACATATATTTTTTAAACGACAAAGTTAATGTTTTCTTTGTTTCGTCTTTTGCGCAATTCTTAGACGCAACTCTGTTATTTTATCATTTAGCTTTTTAGCTTTCTAAATAGTTTTATTTATTTCTTAATAATTAAAAGTCAAATCACATTTTCGATTCTTTTAATAATATTTTTCACACTTAAGATATTCTTTATTTATTTAACAAAATACGTCAAATGAAACGCAAACTTAACAAAAACGCATTGCGAAAAAAATGTGCGTATAGCGACAATTAACAACGAAATTGCGACGTTGTTTAATAATTAACTTGATTAACATAATAAAAAAGAATAAATAATTTCGAAACAAAAATTCTTGAAGAAAGAAGATAATGTTACGAATTACGTATTAATAAATACTATTCGTTGCGCATCTTTCTTCACAAGATAATTAAAAAAAAATTATTAACAAAATTAAGATAATTAAGATAACTTGACTTTTAAGCATCTTAAATTTCGAATTAAGATATTTAAAATGATTAAAATTTTAAATATCTTAAACATCTTAAATTTTAAATTATGAAAAAATATATAGCTTTCGAGCGCGACTTTTTTATAAATCGTATTCAACTTATCTTAAGTTTTTACTTATTGTTACTCTAATTCATTAAATCACTTGTGAAGATTTATTAAACATAAGATTGCTTATAATTGCAATTTCTTGTTATCAAATGATTGCTTGCATTGCCTAAAGACGTCTACAAATTTCTTTAATAATATAACTCGCTCTAATAATTCTTACGAAAGTACTAGTGTAACAAATAATCTCGTAGTAGTTCGCAAGCATCTTTTACGAAATTGTTAATATAAAGAACAAATATTTTAATTAATCGTCGCTCTTTCGTATCTTATAGTTGACATATTAGATCTTTTGATTTGTTAGATTCTACATTAAAGCTTAACTAGACGTTAAAATATCTAGTGTTTTTGCTCTAAGTTTTGCGAACTTGTTTTTAATATCGCAAGACTTAAAAATAGTGTTCTTGTTATTTTTATTTATGCGCAATTCTTTTAATATTGAGTTAATCTTGTTGTTTTTTCGAAATTTCTTTTGAATTTCGCATTATATTGTAGAATTTTGTAGAGCAATATTTTGTTATACAATTAAGGCGAAAGACTTTGCAAAAGAATAATTTTAATTATTGTGTTCGATTGTTAAGATTTAGTTATTTAGATTGTGTTTGTTTTATATATTAAATTGTAACTTTGCAATGCATTCGAAAGAACAATCAACGCGTTTGCTAGAGATAATTCGATAATTATAACTCTTTAAATTATTGTTATTGTTGCGATCGCAACGTACCTAAATCTTTATAAGAACATTTTTCTTCGATTGCTTGCTTTGCTTGCGCGTTATCGAATAATCTTGTTTCTTTGCATAATTATTGATTTTCTTAATTAGTTGTTTAATAAAAATATATTTGTATAGATCTACTCTAGAAGATAGCAATTGCATAGACATGTTGAGATAAATGCAAATATAAAAGATAAATCAGGAAAAAGAAGAATAACGACAACGACGACGACTACGACGATAATAATGACGATAACACGCGTTAGATTCTAAAAATTACTTGATTAGACTTAGCGAAATAGAATGATGTGCTAGCAATGTAGTAAGTAATGTGTCAACGATATTAGATAATGTTTCTATAGTGATTATCTATATTTAATAAATCTTTACAAATAATTTAATAAATTAAAATAACAATAAGTAAAGACTTAAAATAATAATAAGTAAAGACTTAAAATAACAATAAGTAAAGACTTAAAATAAATTAAACACAATTTATAAAAGAGTTGTGTTCGAAGATCTATATATTAAAGAAGATTGTCTTTGTTTGCTATATTTGCTATCAAATATATCGAATATTGCTCGCTTAACTTGCTATTAAATATATCGAATATTATTCGCTTAACTTGCTATTAAATATATCGAATATTGTTCGCTTAACTTGCTATTAAATATATTAAATATTGCTCGTCTATTAAATTGTTAAACGTGCAAATAGTTGTACTTCGTAATATATATTGCGTTGTAAATTATATATTATATTGTTTCGAGTTAAATTTGTAATATTATTTCTCTTTTTAAAGATTTTTGTTTCAAAAGTTAATATCTTTTCTATTATATCTTGTTAGCAACAAAGTTGTCTTTAAATTATATTCGAAATCGAATATTATAATATATTAATAAATATTGTTTGCAAACGCTACTTTCTCTCTAATTATTTCTATATTGTTATAAAAGATTTGTTGTCTTATTTAAAGTATTCGAAATATATTTGTGCAAACAAATTGTATATAAATATATTATAATGTTTTCTCTATTATAATAGAGAAGATCTTTTTGTTAAGATTGCTAAAGATAAAGCTCTATTAACAATTATTATGACTCGATTGCTACAAAATAAAAAGATTCTAAAAAAATTAATGTAAAAGCGAAACAAAAGATACAATATCTATTGTGAAAAATAAAAGAATTAAATGCTTTCAAATTCTTTAATTATTTTATTGCAAATATTCTTGTCAAGTTGTCTTTTATCTTCTAATTATTTCTTGTTATACTAAATAACTTTCGAATCTTAATAGAATATCTAAATAAAATTATAGCAATTGTCGAGATTTTTCTTTGATTCTTACGTATTCTCTAAGATAGAGTATTCTTTTTACTTTATAAAATAATTCTAAATTTGTTGCTTTAAAATCTTTTTTACTTTGTATCTACTTTCTTTCTAAGCTTTGTAACAAAACATTTCCTATATAAATATACTAGAATCGACTAACTTTAACAATAAGATATAAAATACTAAAACTACTTTAATATTTTTAGATAAGTCGAGTTCGTAATTAATTAATCTCTTTATCTTCTTAATAAGAAATAATTCGACTTTAATATAGTTTAATTTTTTGCTTAACTTTCTTGTCTTAAGATTTTTTGTAAAAAGATATATCTTATTCTTCTTCTTTAGCTAAGATATTATTTTTCGTTTTTTCGTTCTAGTACTTAACTAATTTTTCTTGCATCTTTAAGATATTGTTATATTTTTTTTTAATATTGCTATTCTTTTAATAGCTAACTAAGCTAATAGATATTTTTGCTCTTTCTTAAAAAGATTAAATTCTTTGCTATAGTTAACAAAGAATAGAGTTATTTTAGTAATATTCGAAATCTTTGCATTTAATGCTAATTATATTATAGATAGAAGTCATACTTAATTGCTCTAAGTATTGTTAATATAATATCTTAAATATTGCTCTAGACTTTAATTTGTTTGCTCTATTTAACTATTTGTAATTAAGTAATAGACAATCGACATTCTAAATCTTGTTTCTAGTACTAATAGAAGTATCTTTTAATAGTTAGACGTAAAAAGCTTGTCTCTATTATTAATTAATTCTTTAAATATATTGTAATATTATATAAGTCGATTTAATATAATATATCTTAATTATTTTACTATAAACTTCTCTTTGTATACAATAATATATAAATACTTAATAAGTTTATTAACTATTATTAACATTAAATTATATCTATTTTTAATTGTTAAATTCGTCGATTTAAACAATTTAATAATCAAGTTCATTGTAACTTTATCTTATAGCAATTTAGATAATTTCTAATATTAAATTTTGTTATAGCTTGTATATATACTATATTTGTTCTACTAATAACTAAGATATTGTTTAATATATATCTCGATAACTTGTCTTATCTAAAGAAACTAATAATGCTAACGTAAAAGCTAAAGAATTTTAGTTACTTTCGAGTACTTTTGCAATAATTTATTATAGTATTTCTTTATATATTCGTCGATTTTGTTAATAAATATCTAGAGTTTTTCTTTCTTTACTAGAAATTCTTTTTTATTGTCTCTAAGTATTTGTAAAATAGCATTTAACTTGTGCTTATTTGTTAATAATAATTCGTTTTTGTTAATTTTAAGTATATTGTAATTAAACATTTTTTTTGTTTCTATATAATTACTTCTTTTGCTAAGTATATTTGCTCTATTATTATCTTTATCTAATACATATTGTATCTTAAATTTGTATTGTTCAAGTTACTTTAATTATTATATTTGTTTTTTGTTAAGCTATTTAAGAGTAATAAAATACAAAAAATTCTTATAATCTATAAGAATTGTAAGTTTTAATAATTTTTCAATATATACTCTTTATAATTTTAGAAAGACTACAATAGCAAATAGCTTCATGTTATAAATATTATAATTTTATTCGATTAATAAAAGTTTTTTCGAAAAATATATTATTAAGTATTTTATATTTTTATATTTTTAATTAAAGTATATATTGATAATTAAGTCTAATATATTGATTTTATTTTTGCTTAACAATTGTAAATTGTATATTTTTAATATTCATTTTTTTAAGTATTTTAACTTAAGATTCTAAAATAATTTTTTTTTTATTAATTTCTATATTTATAATGTCTTCTTCTTTATAAAATTTGTTAATAATATCGCGTTAACAAAGTAATTCTTAATAAATTTCTTATTATAGTTTATAAAATCTAGAAAGAATTGAACTTTTTTAATATTAATAAATAATTTTTATTCTTTAATTGCTTGTAGCTTTTCGAAATTTATACATACTTTATATTGTTTAACAAAAAATCTAAGAAAGTTAACTTCTTCTTAATAAAACTTGTATTTTTCTAATTTAAAATATAGATTTCTTTTATTTAAATATTTTAATACTTTAAAAATATAGTTTATATGTTTTTTTAAGATACTTAAGTAGATTATAATATTATTCAAGTATGTTATAACAAGTTAAATCAAATATTGTTGTAATATATTATTGATTATTTTCTAATATATTGTTAAAATATTTGTAAATTCGAATAATATTATTGTATATTTGTATAATTTATATTATATACAAAAAGTTGTCTTTTACTTTTTCTCTATCTTTATTTTAATCTAATTATACGCTTCTTATAAGTCTAATTTAATAAAGTATTTTGCTTCGAACAATTAATTTTAAAGCTTACTAATATTAAGTAGTTAATATCGATTTTTTATTATAATATTATTTAGCTTTTAATAATCGATATATAGATAAAAAAAATTGTTCTTTTTAAATACAAAGAGAATCGAGTATTCTGTTTATAATTAGAATTTTTTAATTTTTTTTTTGTTTTTTGTTAAATATTTGCTAAGTATTTTTAACTTTTTTTTGAATAAAGTATATATAGATTTAAATATAAATTACTTGTTTAATTTAAGTTTAATCTTATAATTTTATAATTAATATTTAGATAAAATCTTAATTATTTTTTCTTTCTAAAATGGATGCTCTTAATTGTTATATATTTGTAATATATATTTTAGCAATTTTCTTGCTATATTAGATAGTTTAAAACTCTTAAAAGATTTGCAATTTTTTTTATTCACTTTAACTTTGTAGTTTAATTAATCTTTGTTAATATTTATCGAGTTAAACTTTATTAGATTATTTTTTACAAAAATACAAGCTTGTTACTTGCAATCGAATTTCGACTTAATCTTTTATTTACTATTAAATGCTATTAATATATAGATTAAACATAAATTGTGTAATTATGTTGCGCAAATCTAAATACTTATATATTTTAATTAACTTCTAAATTATATTGCTTTAATTAAGATATTTCTAAAAAAATATTATAAATAGCTATTTTTACTATGTTAAAGATTAGTTTCTTGTAATATTGCTAAATAGCTATCAATAGTAATTTTGTTTCTCTATTTACTCTTTTATTTTTTGCGAATAACAAATTTTTATTTATAACTATTAAATTGTAAGTGTTAGACTTCTTTCAAATAAAATACTCTTCTCTCTTTACAAGAGCTCTAATTATAAAATTACTTATTATATTAGAATTAACTATTACTATATATCGACAATTGTTAATTTTAATTAATATAATAAAATATTGTATATGCGCTATTAAGTTTAGTTGCTACTATTAAGCTAACATATTTCATTTCTTTAATATACTCTTTATTAAGAAATTTGAATTTTTTTTTACTTTTATGTTATAATTTCTACTTTAAACGTCTATCTATATTAAGTTTTCTTCTATTGCTAAATTGCTAACTTTAACTTCTTCGAAAATTAATTACTTTATATTTGTCTTCTAGATAAGTTTAATATATATTGTTATAATAGGTTATTTAATTAAAGTTTGTATATAATATAAGATTTAATTGTTCTATAATAATATTAAATATGTTTTTTTTCATAGTAATATTGCTTTCTAGTTTCTTCTTGCATTTGTTTACAATTCTTAATAAGCTAACTAAAGTCTTAGTATAATTTGTAATATCTTTTATACATTTATAAAAATCTCTTTAGCTCTACTCTTTGTTTAACTTAGTAGTTAAACTATAACATTTAATTAATTACTTTGATAAAATTAAATATATTGCTATGTTACGCTAATACTTTCGTAAAAGATATTAGAGAAAATTATGCTATCAAAGAGATTTGTAGACGTCTTTAGACAATGCAAGCAATCATTTAATAACAAGAAATTGCAACTATAAGCAATCTTATGTTTAATAAATTTTCATAAATGATTTAATGAGTCAAAGTAACAATGAATAAAGACTTAAGATAAGTTGAACACGATTTATAAGAAAATCGCGTTCGAAAGCTATATACTTTTTTATTATTTAAGATTTAAGATGTTTAAGATGTTTAAAATTTTAATTATCTTAATTATCTTAATTTGAAATTCAAGATGTTTAAAAGTCAAGTTATCTTAATTATCTTAATCTTGTTAACAAATCTTCTCTTTCTAATTTCTCTATAAAGAACGATGCGCGACGAATAGTATCTATTAGCACGCGACTCGTAACACTATTTTCTCTTTTCAAGAGTTTTCGTTCTAAAATTATTTATTCTTTTTTATTATGTTAATTAGATTAATTATTGAACAACGTCGCAATTTCGTTGTTAATTGTCGCTATAAGTATGTTTTTCTCACAATGCGTTCTTGTTAAGTCTACGTTTCATTTAACGTATCTTATTAAATAAATAAAAAATATCTTAAATGTGAGAAGTGTTATCGAAAGAATCGAAAATGTGATTTGACTTCTAATTATTAAAAAATAAATAAAACTATCTAGAAGACTAAAAAGTTAAATGATGAAATAACAAAATTGCGTCTAAGAATTGCGCGAAAAACGAAACAAAGAAAACATTAATTTTGTCGTTTAAAAGATATAAGTAATGCGAAGTCGAAAAATATTTTAAAGATCGAAGACAACAAGAAAGAGATCGAATGTATTAAAGAGACGATCAAAGCTCTATTTAATATTGTTATCGATTTTTCGTTATTTGCTTTTTTGTTCTCTAATGCTTTATCAACTCTTATGAGTGACTTTATTATTAACGAAATTATCGCAATTTATTAGAGCATTTCTTTAGATTTTTGAGTAACTTTTATGTGTTTTCGAAAATAAAATATTCTTTTTACTTAATAAGATATTTTTGATTTTCTTGTTTTAAAATTTTTTTAATTTTATATTGTTCTTCTTTTTGTAAGTGAAAATAAAATGTGTTCTATAAAAACATAATTAAAAATTCGCAAATTTTAACAATAAAATATAAAATACTAGAAATACTTTGACGTTCTTGAATAAATTGAGTTCGTAATTGATTAATCTTTTTGTCTTCTTAATAAAAAAACGATTTGACTTTAACATAATTTAATTTTTTGCTTAATTTTCTTGTTTTAAATTTTTTGTAAAAAGATATATTTTATTTTTTTTCTTTAATTAAGATGTTGTTTTTCGTTTTTTGTTCTAATACTTAATTAACTTTTCTTGCATTTCCGAAATGTTATTGTATATCTTTTTTAGCGTTATTATTCTTTCGATAGCTAATTAAGTTAACAAATGCTTTCGTTCTTTCTTAAAGAAAATAAATTCTCTATTATAATTGACGAAGAATAAAGTTATTTTAATAATATTCGAAATATTTGCATTTAATGTTAATTAAGTTATAAATAAAAATAATATTTAATTGTTATAAATATTGTTGACGTAATGTCTTAAATATTACTTTAAACTCTAGTTTGTTCGTTCTATTTAATCATTTGTAATTAAGTAATAGACAATGAACATTCTAAGTCTCGTTTCTAACATTAATAGAAGCATCTTTTAATAATTAGACGTAAAGAGCTTGTCTTAGTTACTAATTAATTCTTTAAATATATTGTAATATTATATAAGTTAATTTAATACAATGTATCTTAATTGTTTTGTTGTAAACTTCTCTTTGCATGCGATAATATATAAGTACTTAATAAGTTTGTTAATTATTATTAATATCGAATTATATTTGTTTTCAATTGTTAAATTCGTTAACTTAAGCAACTTAATAATAAAGTTTATCGTAACTTTATCTTATAACGATTTAAATAATTTTTAATATTAAATTTCGTTATAGTTCGCATATGTATTATGTTTGTTCTATTAATAATTAAGACATCGTTTAATGTATATCTCGACAACTTGTTTCATTTAAGAAAACTAATAATGTTAATGTAAAAGTTAAAGAATTTTGATCACTCTTAAGTGCTTTTATACTAATTTATCATAATGTTCTTTTATATATTCGTCAATTTTATTAATAAATATTTGAAGTTTTTCTTTTTTTATTAAAAATTCTTTTTTATTGTCTTTAAGTATTCTTAATGTAGCATTTAGCTCGTATTTATTTGTTAATAATAATTCGTTTTTGTTAATCTTAAGTATGTTGTAATTAAACGATTTCTTCGTTTTTATATAATTATTTCTTTTGTTAAGTGCGTTTGCTTTGTCGTTATTTTTATCTAATATATATTATATTTTAAACTTGTATTATTCGAGTTAATTTAATTATTATATTTATCTTTTATTAAGCTATTTGATAATAGTAAAGTGCAAAAGCATTTTGTAATTTGTTAAAAATATAAGTTTTAATAATTCTTCAATATATACTTTTTATAATTTTAGAAAGACTACAATAGTAAATAACTTTTTATTGTAAATATCGTAATTTTATTCGATTAACAAAAGTTTTCTTAAAAGATATATTATTAAGTGTTATATATTTTTATGCTTTTAACTAAAGTATGCATTTATAATTAAATCTAATGCGTTAATTTTAATCTTATTTAATAATTGTAAATCGTACATCTTTAATATTGATTTCTTTAAACATTTTAATTTAAGATTTTAAAAAAAAAAATTTCGTTAATTTTTATATTTATAACGTGTTTTTTTTCGTAAAATTTATCAATAATATTGCATTAACAAAGTAATTTTTAATAAATTTCTTATTGTAATTTATAAAACTTAAGAAAAATTAAACTTTTTTAACATTAATAAATGATTTTTATTCTTTAATTGTTCGCAATTTTTCGAAATTTATGCGTACTTCATGTCGTTTAACAACAAATTTAAGAAAATTAAATTTTTTTTAATGAAATTCGCATTTCTTTAGTTTAAGATATAAATTTTTTTTATTTAGACATTTTAATACTTTGAAAACATAATTTATATATTTTTTCAAAATATTTAAATAAATTATGATATTATTCAAGTATGTTATGACAAATTGATTCAAATATTGTCGTAATACATTATTAATTATCTTTTAATACGTTGTTAAGACATTCGTAAGCTCAAATAACATTATCGTATATTTATATAATTTATATAGTATATAAAAAGTTGTTTTTTATTTTTATTTTATCTTTATTCTAATCTAATTGTACGCTTTTTGTAAATTCAATTTAATAAAATATTTTATTTCGAATAATCGATTCTAAAGCTCACTAATATTAAATAATAAATATTAATTTTTTATCGTAATATTGTTTAACTTTTAATAATTAATACATAAACGAAGAATTTCGTTCTTTTTAAATACAAAGAGAATCGAATATTTTGCTTATAATTAAGATTTTCTAATAAATCTTTTTTTTTTGTTTTTTGCTAGATATTCGCGAAGCGTTTTTAACTTTTTTTTAAATAAAACATATATAAATTTAAACGTAAATTGCTTGTTTAATTCAAGTCTAATCTCGTAATTTTATAATTAATGTTTAAATAAAATTTCGATCGTTTTCTCTTTCTAAAATAGATGCTTTCAATTGTTGTATATTTGTGATATGTGCTTTAGCGATTTTTTTATTATATTAAATAATTTAAAGCTTTTAAAAGATTCGCAATTTTTTTTATTTACTTTAACTTTATAATTTAGTTAATTTTTGTTAATATTTATTAAGTCGAATTTTATTAGATCGTTTTTTTGCAAAAATGTAAACTTGCTACTTGCGATTAAGTTTCAATTTAATCTTTTATCTATTATCGAACGTTATTAATGCGTAGATTAAATGTGAATTGTGTGATCACATTGCGCGAATTTAAGTACTTGTATATTTTAGTTAACTTCTAGATTGTGCTATTTTAATTAAGACATTTCTAGAACGATATTATAAGTAATTATTCTCATTATATTAAAGATTAGTTTCTCGTAATGTTGCTAAATAGCTATCGATAATAATTTTGTTACTTTGTTTACTTTTTCATTTCTTGCAAGTAACGAGTTTTTATCTATAATTATTAAGTTGTAGACGTTAAACTTCTTTTAAGTAGAATACTTTTCTCTCTTTACAAAAGCTCTAATTATAAAATTATTTATTGCACTAAAATCGATCATTGTTGTGAGTCGACGATCGTTAATCTTAATTAATGTAATAAAACATTATACGTGCACTATTAAATTTAATTGCTATTGTTGAACTAACACATTACATTTCTTTAATATATTTTTTGTTAAAAAATTTGAACTTTTTTTTGCTTTTACGTTGTGACTTCTACTTTAAACGTTTATTTGCGTTAAGCTTTCTTTTATTGCTAAATTATTAACTTTAACTTTCTAGAAAATTAATTAACTTCGTTCTTCTCTTTTAGATAAGTTTAACATAAGCGTTGTAACAAATTGTTTAATTAAGACTTGCGTATATTGTAAGATTTAATTGTTTCATAATAATGTCAAGTATATTCTTTTTTGTAGTAACATTGCTTTCTAGTTTTTTCTCGCATTTGTTTACGATCTTTAATAAATTAATTAAAGTTTCGAAATAATTTGTAATGTTTTCTATGCATTCGTAAAAGTTCTTCTAATTATACTTTTCGTCTAAGTCGATAATTAAGCTATAAAATTTAATAATCTTCTAAAGTACTTAATTAACTTCTTGCGTAAATGTAAGTGTCTTATCTAATAATGTTTTATCTAGAACTTTCTATAATTGATTTAAGTTCTTCATCAAATAATAATTATCGTTTAAATTAATCTTGAAAATGTTTGTCTTTATGTCAATTTGCTCTTTAATGTCGTTTTAGCTATCAAATATCTTTCTTAATATAACATTAATTTGTCGACAATTTATTAAGTTTCGTAATTAATAATTTCTTGCGAAGTGACTCGATTTGTTACATAAATAATACGTTTTTTAAAATTTGTTATTTTGCTTTCTTCTAGAATTTTTTTTCTTGCGTCGTTAAATAAAATTCAATTTTATAAATATAGATTTACGATAGTCTAGATTATTGTACTTTTAATTAGAACAAAATTCTCTTTAATAATATTTAATCGTTAATTCAAAAAAGATTCTTGCTTTTTCGTAAAATTAATTATATCGCTTTTTTATAATTCTTTCATATAGTTTGTCGTTAAGATCGATAACTACTTCAATAAGATTAAACATGTCGTTAATAAATTTGTTATCGCGCATAATTTCGTTCTTAAGATTATTCTTAAAGTTTTATCGAAACATTGTTATAAATGCGACATCGTCTTATTTAATAAAATTAATATATTTTTAAAATTTTGTTACATAGTCTATTGCAAAAATTCGTTAAATTAAGTGTTAAATCATTTTTTTCGCAATTTGTTTTTCGTTAAATGTTTCGAAGATTCTTCGAAGTTTTCTTTTGAAATTATCGAAATTCGTAAACATTACACGAGAATTTTCGTTATAATTTTTTAAATATTTGCGTAAATTTAATTTGAGCTAGTGCTAAGCTCTTTCTCTAAGAAATTTTAATGCGAAAATCGTTTTCTTGTTCGTTAAAACAAAATAAAAAATAAAATAAATATTTATTTGCATAAGTTAATTCTTTAGATCGATAAAATCTTTATAATAAACGTTAAACTTGTTAATTCTTATTTTGTCGTCTTCATTAATAGAGAGTCGACGTAATGCTATTAAGCTATTGCTTAAGATAAAAATGCGTTAATTTAATATAAATATTCTTAGAGTGTTCAAAGTGTTACGCTAGTACTTTCGTAAAAAATATTAAAGAAAATTATGTTATTAAAGAAATTTGTAAACGTCTTTAGGCAATGCAAGTAATCATTTAATAACAAGAAATTGCAATTATAAGCAATTTTTTGTTTAATAAATTTTCATAGATAACTTAATAAATTAAAGTAACAATAAGTAAAGATTTAAGATAAGTTAAATACAATTCATAAAGAAGTTGCGTTCGAAAGCTATATATTTTTTTATAGTTTAAGATTTAAGATGTTTAAGATGTTTAAAATCTTAATTATTTTAATTATCTTAATTCGAAATTTAAGATGCTTAAGAATCAAGTTATCTTAATTATCTTAATCTTGTTAATAAATCTTTTTTTTAATTATTGATTCAATTTCAAATTTGGAATCGAATATCGAATTAACAACTAATTTAATAAAAAAGTTGTATTCGAAGATCTATATATTAAAGAAAATTCTTTTTACTTGCTATACTTGCTATCGAATATATCGAATATTATTTACTTAATTTGTTATCGAATATATTGAAATATTACTTATTTAACTTGTTATCAAATATGTTAAACATTGTTTGCTTAGCTTGTTGTCAAATACGTCGAACATTATTTATCTATTAAATTGTTAAACGTGCAAATAGTTGTGCTTCGTAATATATGTTGCGTCGTAGATTATATATTATATTTAGACTAATCGCTAGGCTAGGAATCGATATCAACTTTCTAATCTAGCCCAAATACTCGATATCAACTTTCTAACTCGATTCAAATACTCGATACCAACATCGTGACCCAACTCGAAATCGACTTAGATCAACGATTTCTTGACCTAGCTCGATCGACTCGCCAAGCAATCGAAAATGACATCAAAATGCCAAGATTTTCTATTTTTAAAAAAATTCGCATTATTTGAATTACTAAAAATAGTTTAAAAATAATAACGCACAAATAACGTACAAATGCA
>JAABUQ010002165.1_pt1 | contig 39674 bp, 47 predicted proteins | sample 5560001 | NCBI WGS metagenome assembly JAABUQ01 (sample SAMN10711888, study PRJNA513371) | rock metagenome | isolation source: Antarctica rocks | place: Antarctica: Victoria Land, Finger Mt nord | collected 2015-12-18
CACACGCTTGGAGGCGCGCTTGTCTGTGCCGACCGGATCCCGCATCTCTCATGCAGGCGATCCTATTGAAGCTACGGTGATTGCACCCGTATTCGGAGATGGGCAACTGCTGATGGAGCAATCATTTGGGGAGTCGTGGAGACCGTACAGCGGTTGGGGTTGGGACTGAAACACCCTACTGCTAGCATTCAATACCGCTTCAGTAGCGTTCAGTTGCCGGACGGAGATGCCATCCCTATTTCGGCGCGCGTAATCCAGGTAGAAACGGCCAAGGAACGGGTGAACGCTCAGGGAACCATCAGCGGCATCTATCCGACCGCGAACGTTTCTTCCAGCGTCGCCTTCTATGCTCTTCCATTGCTATGGATTGATCCGGAAGTTGGCGTGCCGGTGTTCGCAGTCAAGTGTGTCATTGCCCGATCTCCAGATCCGGAAATCTACTTTCCGGCAGGCACCGAGGTCTTTCTCCGACTCTCAGCCGACGCAGATATTCCCCATTCAGGCGCTCCGCCCAATCCTATTGCACCCCTTTCCGCAGCAGATATGGCCGACGCACAACGGATCCTTGTGCGGCTCCCGCAGCAGCGGACCAACAGGGGAGGCAATCATCCCTCAGACCTGGTGAACATTCTCTTCCTGGGAGGACGCGAGTCGAGGGGCCGGGCCTTTCAGGCGGCGGGGTGGGATGTCGCCCAACGGAGGTCGCTCAGATCTATTTTCCGCATGTATCATTGCATGGTGCAGCGCATAGGCTACAGCGCCGCCCCGATGGGGATATTGACGTTGAACGGTGTCAAGGCCGATCTTGATTATCAGAAAGGCCTGAACACTTTCTCCAAGCGGCACCACGTGCGTTTGTGGAAACAGGAGCCGGAAAACGCCTGGCTGAGCGCGGCTACCGAGGATGTTGGTTACAAGATCCGGAGGATGCACCTGACGCATGCGACAGACCCGCTGATCGATAACGAACGAGCCAAGGTACTGAATGACTTAGCTTTAACAGGGTGTCTGGATGCAGCCACCCTGATTACACGCAACTCCTCTGATACGGCTAATCAGTAAGACCGTTCTCTCGAAACAGATCGAAAACTGGCGGTCCTTCGAATGAATGACTGCCAACAGCCAAGAATCATCGTGACCGAGTCGACGAGATTCGGCCCTCGCGGACGAACACGAGCCGTTCAAGCCCTGCTGGCGTTAAGGAACGACTTGATTCGAACCTACCCCATTTCTCTCGCCTACAACACGGCGAGAGCACTCCGGCAGTATCAACGATCCCAGATAGAAGGGACAACTTCTGCGATCAGCTCGAAGGGGCGGAAGACAAGCTCGTCGGAAAGCACGCAACCCAGGTGGATTCGTCCCAGCGTTCTCGACGCAACAACAACCAGGAATATTTCACATCCATGAACTATCCAGGAAAGGTTAACCATTGATGAACATCCATCACCTTTGCGCAGTTCTTCGCGCTGACACCGTCTCCTCGATGACATGCGACGAGATTCACGAGCGCATCCAGCATGTCCTCAAATAGCTCTCCGGGGCGAGCGAGCCCGGGAAGAAAACTGTTGTCACACCATCCAGAACTTTTCGCCCTAAGTCGACTTTCCGCAAGACTTGGCCGTAACCGGCTCCTCGTGCAAGCGGCCTCTGGCAATACATCCGTTAAAATTGGTTCCAACTCTGGGTAAAGGCTTCGGGTACGTGGCTAGCTGACGCGGATAGAAACGACATATTCACTCCGGTAGATTTGGCTGAAATCCGAGACGCCTTGATAAAGAAATTCCATACGCAGCTGGAGCTAGAGATTCGGCAGGGGTGTGCCTCGAGCCATCCATGGAAGCCCCCATGCATGCCGTCATGCCGCTTCGGGTCGTCATTCACGTGCATTCGGTGAACACGATTTCCTGGGCCGTGCGCGCTGACGGACCGTCTCATTGCAGCGTCTCCTTACCGGTTTGTCCTGGCGGTGGATTCCCTATGTGTCCTCGGGCTTGCCGCTTGCTTTGAAGCTACGAAGAGTCATGTCCTCCTCGCCCAACGTACTTATACTTGCTAACCACGGCCTCGTGGTGGCGGGAGAGAGCTGCGAGGATGCGGAAGCTCTTCTCACAGAGGTTGAGGATCGTTTGAGGGTTCTTCCACGGACGGGATCTAAGCCCTTTTGCTCTCGACTAGACCGATGGCGGCCGCCGAACCAGGCTGGCGTGTACCGGATGATACGGGAGTCTACACACATTGGCCACCGATAGTACCTCTTGTGCGATCCTCCGGGAGGCGCACTGGCCGAGCCGAGAACCGCCGTGTTGATCTAATTAAGCAGTAGGTAATCTCTCTGCGGCACGGTTGATTTTCATCCTGGGTGACGCCTAGCAGAAACCTGCGCTAAATCAATGAGCCGCCGTCGAGTCGGCCAGTCCCGGCGGAACTTGTCGCAGTTCGAGTGCCGGCACTGACAGGACGATGGCGTCGCGAACAGACTGAACCAGCCGTACAGGCAATTCGAGTGTGGCGGCGTGGAATATGCTCCGGGTAGCGCCGAGCTGGTCAGCGACCTCTTTGCGGAGGTTGATCTGGAGCGATTCCACTCGCCATGTAGCGCTGTCAAGGAAGAGGGCAGCGATCTCACCAATCGCTTGCCCGTCTGCTGCAATCACAGTTCGACCAAGGAAGTTTTCGTCAGAAAGCCGCATTCTTGAGAGAATCCTTTGTTAATTATACGGGCCTCTAAATAGGGCCACCTCAAGAAAGGGAATTTATGTACGCTTGTATGTTGATTTCGTGGCAGATCGGTCGTACGTGGACCTCAAAGATCGAGCTTGCCTTAGGTCGCCACAAACGCTGCCTTAGGAACTCGAATGAATGCCTGGGCCTTTAGAGCCCGTATCCGGCAAGCGAGAGTGCGAGCGGACATCATACTTGCGGAGACTGAGGAGGTGCAATCTGGGTTGGTGTTCGGGATCACCGAACGTAATGCAGAGCTCCGCATAACGTTCCATTCCATTGATCCCCAGACCCCTTATTCAGGTGAAGTTGGCAGCTCGGGATCGACTTGTGGCTCTAGGGCGGGGCCAGGCTCATCTGGGTTCGATCCAGGATCAGGATCCCGGGGACGCCGCTTAGGTTCTGGATCTTGCATTACGACTCCGTCGGCCTGGTGGATGTGGGACATGGCCCCCATTTGACCACGAACGTCGTTGAAGAGTTGCGGTCTGAAGACAGCTATTGGATCAGCTGCATGAGATTGGTGCTTATTAGTATGGGTACTGAGGTTCTTGGTCCAAGAAACAATCAGGAAGGCCGTGCGCACAAAGCGTTCGCCCATCCAACAACCCTTTCTCCGTCTTAAAAAAAGGTGGCTCCGGCACCCCAAGCTGGGCCAAAATCAGAGCCGGGACCACCTGACTGGAAACAAAACGAACAAGCACACAGCCTCGACCAATGCCAGAGCCTCAAATTTCGGTGTTGATGCCCACCTATAACCAGGCAGCTTTCATCCGCCGTGCGGTATACAGCTTGCTGGCGCAAACCTACACAAACTGGGAGCTTCTCATCATGGATGATGGCTCGACAGATGACACGCCGGCGCTGATCGCGGAGCTTTGTAGGGACTCGCGAGTCCGGGACTGGCGATTCGATGAAAATCGCGGGCTGGGTTCCGCTTTGAATTGGGGTCTAGCAGTTGCTCAAGCACCACTGGTGACTTACCTTCCCTCCGATGATCTTTATTTTCCCGATCATCTGGAGTCTTTAGAAGATTGTCTGCGGGCTCATCCAGATGCCTCGCTCTCTTATTCGGGACTGCGTTTTCACCAAAGGCAGACGGAATTGGGTAAGATACCGAGCTACCCTCTCCAGCTCGTGCAAGTCATGCACCGCTGCAACGCGGCACGCTGGATCGAACGCGAGGAGTTGGTCAGCGACGATCTGGAACGGCTGTTTTGGAAGTTCCTGAGCCCTCACGGACCGTTCATAGGGACTGGAACAGTTTCATGTGAGTGGGTGGATCATCCCCGGCAGCATCATAAATGCATCCGTGAAAACATGGGCGGCGGCTTGAACCCGTACCGATCGCGCTATGCCGTCAAACATCCCTTACGATTTCACTCTTCCGTTGGCAGTTATACAGACGAAGTCACGCAGTATAGGCGCTTCCGGGAGCGGCGGGATACGCCCGCCTCGCCTGACGGCCTCAAGATTTTGTTGGTGGGCGAACTTGCCTTTAACCCGGACCGAATACTTGCTTTAGAAGAGCGAGGACATCGGCTCTATGGGTTATGGACGGACCAACCCTGGTGGCTCAACACAGTGGGACCTTTGCCCTTTGGTCATGTGCAAGATATCCCTCGTGCTGACTGGCGCGGCGTGATCCGCAAACTACAGCCTGATATCATCTACGCGCTTTTGAATTGGCAGGCAGTACCGTTTGTGCATGAAGTGCTTCAGGCAAACCTCGGCATTCCCTTTGTCTGGCATTTCAAGGAGGGACCTTGGCTGTGCTTGGAACACGGCACATGGCCGCAAATGATAGACCTGCAAACCAAACAGACGGCCAGATCTACACCAGCCCCGAAATGCGCGCTTGGTTTGAGACAGTTCTGCCAGGATGCTCGGATCATGGGCGCACAATGATACTGGATGGTGATCTGCCTAAACGCGAGTGGTTTGAGGGAACCCCGAGCGCACGTCTCTCCGACTTAGACGGAGAGTTCCACACCGTAGTGCCGGGCCGCCCGATCGGTCTGCGCCCTGATCTCCTGCGAGATTTGCCCGAACAACATATTCACTTGCATTTCTACGGCGATCTGCAACACCGGGATTGGAAGCCCTGGGTAGAGGAAGGCCAGCGTGTTGCGCCAGGCTACCTGCATCTGCACTCCCATGTAGGACCAACACAGTGGGTAACAGAGTTTTCTCGCTACGATGCCGGGTGGCTGCACTTTTGAAGAGCAGTAATGGCGGCGACCTTCGGTCTTCTTTCTGGGACGACTTGAATTATCCGGCTCGCCTGACAACACTTATAGCCGCAGGGCTAGCCCTGCTCCAATACGATAATCAGAACTCAATCGTCGCCACGCAGACGCTGGCTCGCCAACTCGATATTGGCATTTTCTGCCGCGACATGGAGCACCTGGGTACGCAGCTCCGCGAGGTGGACCGCTTCAAGCAAATCCGGAATAACGTGAAACAGCACCGCTCCCTTTTCACCTTCGATCATCATGCGGATGAGCTTCTTGCCTTCTTCTTTCGTGTGATCGCGGATCATAGTAACCGTTCGACATCGCCGGAGCGCAAGGCCACCGCGTTGGCTGCATTCTGAAGTTGTCAGGACCGTGGAAGGCCTTACTGCAGGCATCTTTGCTCCTCAAACGTCTATTTGCGTGCCGATTTCAACAACACGATTGGGTGGAAGGCAAAAGGTGCTCTCTACATCGACAGCGTTGCGCTGCAAGTAAGCGAAAATGGCTTCGGCTACTTTGCCCATTTTGCCCGACTTGCCTGCGGTCAGCGTTTCGTGACCTACATAGTAAGTAAGGTCTTCGAGGTCCATCGGAAGATGCTCACGCTCGATGAGGGAGCTGAGCGCCTCGCCCACACGCGGAGTTCCATATATCCGAAGTGCAGCACCAGGCGCCAGAAGCCATCTCCTAAATCGGTAATTTGGTATCTCTCGCCGGCCGGCACATGGGCGATGGTTTCGGTTCGCACGGTGAGTAGAATCACATTTCGGTGCAATGAGCGGCAACGTCCGACAAAATGCACGAGAATCGGGGGAACGTGGTCAGCGCTGGGTGCGATGAACACCGCGGTGCCTGGAACGCGGGTGGCAAGACAATGTTTGATTTGTTCCCGAACGCCTTAAAAGGTCGGGAATCGGGTCGCATATTGCTCTTCCAGGGACGTCCGTCCACGATTCCAGATCAGCATGGCTGCAATCAGGGCGGCGCCGATAAGCACGGGCACATAGCCGCCTTGGAAGAATTTGAACAGGTTTGCGCAGAGAAATGGGATATCGAACGAAAGGAAGAAAACGAGGACCCCAATCGCTTGCCACGCCGGCCAATTCCAGCGGTAGCGAATGGCGATATAGAACAGCACAGAGGTGATCGCCATGGTTCCGGTGACGGCGATCCCGTAGGCAGCGGCTAGTTTGACCGATTCGCGGAAGGTAAGTACCAGAGCTAGACATCCGATGGCGAGCAGAACGTTGACTTCGGGGATGTAAATTTGTCCTTCCGTCTGTTCGGAAGTGTGATGGACGCTGACGTTCGGGAAGTAGCCCAGAACCATGGCTTGACGAGTAAGGGAAAAGGCGCCCGATATGAGGGCCTGCGAGGCGATGACGGTGGCTGCACTCGATAGAATCACCAGGGCGATGGTGGGAAAGCCCGCAGGAACCTGCGCGAAGAAAGGATTATCGATGGCCTCGGGCCGAGAGAGCACCAGTGCATCCTGGCCTAGATAGCCCAGCAACAGCGCCGGGAAAACAAAGTAGAGCCACGCCCGCCGGATCGGCGAAGGGCCAAAGTGGCCGAGGTCGGCGTACAGCGTACAGCGCTTCTCCGCCGGTAACCACAAGGACAACCGAACCCAGGATCAAGAATCCGTGAAGACCATGGCGAGTGAAAAAGTTGACGGCATGGTGCGGCGAGAGAGCGCCCAGGATTTCGGGGCGATCCGTGATGTGCCAATCCCGAGAGCGGCCAAAGTGCCGAACCAGAGCAGCATGATGGGGCCGAAAAGACGTCCCACGCTGCCGGTGCCACGGCGCTGGATGGCGAAAAGGCCAATCAGGATAATGCACGTGAGGGGCACGACCCAGGGTTTAAAAGCGCTGCTGGCAATCGTGAGTCCTTCGACGGCGCTGAGCACGGAGATGGCAGGTGTGATTACACCGTCGCCTACAGTAGAGCAGCGCCGAGGACGCCGAGCAGGGCGATTCCAGTGACGTGCCCACGACGGATCGCATCGGCCCGGAAACGATCCGGCACAAGGGCGAGCAGGGCGAAAATACCACCTTCTTTGTTGTGATCTGCGCGGAGGATGAAGAACAGATATTTGACGGTGACCACCAGGATGAGAGCCCAGACCATCAAGGAAAGGATGCCGAATACATCCTCGGTGCTCACCCGCTTGCCGCCTGCATTCAGCAGGCATTCATGAAACATATAGAGAGGACTAGTGCCGATATCACCAAAAACCACCCCCAGCGCTCCCAGCGCTAGAGCGACCACGCCGGCATGCGGCGAGGCGTTCTCGATGGGCCGGTCTGAGTGTGAGGCGGTGGGCGGAATGGGAGACAACGTCGCGTTTGTCATGGTTCGTCGGTTCGCCCTCCCAAAGACTCGGTCCGGACGACGGCGTAGCTTGCGATTAACAATTTACTTGTACGTGGCTGGTTCATATCGGGTGTTCGGATCATCGATCGAACGAAAAGTAGCCTCAATAACCTTCGCTAAATGACGGACATAGCCAATTTAGCAGCCAGAGTGGACTAGTCACGATCAAGAGCAGTCGAGCTGCGTTGGCATCGGGGAGCAACCGCGACACCCCTCGTTGTGCTCTAGTATTCCGCACAACCGGATGCTAGCGTGAGGGATGGCGGAGAAACGAAAACCTCCCAGCTGGCTGCTGGCGGAACTGGGCTTCGAAGACGGCGTCTTGAATGAGGATTGCACCACGGTGACCGGTAAACCCGGCGCGCACCTAATCGCTGTCTTGAATACAGGAAGCGGCGCGCCCGATACGCACACTGCTGACCTGACAACTTTAGCCGAATGGAAAGCAATCCAACGAAGACTGGCCGATGAGGGCTACCCGGAAAGCTGATGCGATTATCGTAGAGGTCCTGAATAACAAGTTGGATGAAGTATTCCGAGGAGGGTATCCGCACTTCCGAGCCGAGGCCGCTTGACCGCCGACTTCTTGACAGACTCCTACTACTCCGGTACCGCCAGCTTGTCCACAAAGCGCGTGAGCGAAGTCATCAAATCGACTGGCACCGGGAAGACTACAGTGGCGTTTTTGTTTGCTCCAATCTCAACGAGCGTTTGCAAATATCGAAGCTGAATGGCGACAGGCTCTTTCTGGATTTGGTGCGCGGCCATGCGCAACTTCTCCGAGGCCATTGAATTCTCCTTCGGCGTGAATAACCTTGGCGCGACGCTCCCGCTCGATCTCGGCCTGACGGGCGATAGCTCTGATCATTTGCTCAGGTAAATCCACTTGTTTTACTTCCACGAGCAAAACCTTGACGCCCCACGGGCCGGTGTGGTGGTCTAACACCTCCTGCAGACGCAGATTGATATTGTCCCGCTGGCTGAGCAATTCGTCCAGCTCTACTTGCCCTAGGACACTTCGCAAGGTGGTTTGCGCGAGTTGCGTTGTTGCATACAGGAAATTTGAAACCTCCACTACGGCTTTCACGGGCTCAACTACTCGGAAGTAGATGACGGCGTTTACCTTCAGCGTTACGTTATCGCGGGTGACGAGATCTTGCGGTGGCACCTCGAGCGCTTCCACTCGAAGTGATATTCGAACCAAGCGATGAAAGGGGCGGGGCACCAACAAGATCCCTGGGCCTTTCGGAACCTTTTCTATTCGCCCAAAGCGAAACACAACGCCGCGTTCGTATTCGGCCAGGATTTTGATCGATGAGAGCAGATAGACAAAGAGCAGGACAGCAGCAATTGCGGCAAGACCGGAGATCAGGGTATTCACTTCGTGTTGCCAACGGAAGCGGGTCTGATGTGATCAGCTTGCCCATAGAGTGAGGTTTTACGGAACGTTGAAGAAGAGCGCGCGTATGCCAAATAACGTCAGAAGTTTTTGCCATCTGGTCAACACGAGTGCAAGCCGGTTTGGAATTCAAAGGAGGATGATTAAACTTGCTGTCTTGCTTACCCGCAAGGACCATCGGATTTCATGGGACACTGCTCTTTCCTTTCGTAGAGCATCATAGCGCTCAGAAGACAGCTTCTCCCAAAATCACATATAAGTACCCGGTTCAGGAACGGCCCTATGGAATACCACATCAGATATCGTAAGTGACTGCTGAAAGCTGCTGGGCGGCTGATGTTGCGTTGCCATTGTGACATTAGCCAGACGGACTAGAAGGTGGAGATGGGTCCAAAGAGCCAAAGCCCAGAACGGTGACCCGTGCTGGCCGTCGCCGTAATGCGGTAGACCGACTTGTTCAAATGAATTGGGTCACAACCAATTCAGCGTCTCCCTTTTCGAAACTTCTTTGTTGCTTCAGAGGTCGTGTACGCTTGCCGTTTGGAGGAATCCCGGGCTATCGAACTCCCAGGCAATCGTATGACCCGCCGGCGCCAACTTAGCCCAGCGGGGTGATATCGACTCCCCCCGGCGAAGCTAACGTGTCACCCGGCCCTATTTACCTGATAAATAACAACAGAGGGAAACGGCTTTGCATTATCTGATGTGGCTACCGATTGCCATTTAGTTTCTCTGTGCTTTTTTGTTGCCGGGTTCACTTGCGATCCGGTAACCAGCCTTCTTGGCTTCGTCCTCTGTCAAGAACTTTCCGTGTTTGGTCGTTCCATAAGAGGGGCCTTCTCTGTGATAGACATGCGTAGCTGTATTGACCCAAACTAGTCCCTTCGCTTTCGCATCTGCAACTTCCTTGGGGGGAGGGCGCTCCTTAGCTGTTGGCCTCTTTGGCTTGGCTTGCTCAGACTGCAGGTGCGCAGTGGCGGTTTGTGGGCCCAGCGCAGAGAAAGAAATTAGTAGCCGGATCGCGAGGCAAAGTGTAGAAATCCACGCGGCGCCTTTCACGCGGCCAGTATAGCGGAGGAGCTCTAGAATGTGGGGTGGGAAGAGCCACATCCGCAGCTTATCTTTGCCACTCAGATAAGAAGAAAGAAACGCAGACCTCAGATGGTACGGTCGCTTTGCGCTCTCGTTGTGAGTGGCAGGTTCGATACGGCATTCTGTCTCACTTCCGTCTGCGGAATGGAACTTTGTCACGGGCACGCGGTGTCGCGAGATAAAGGTAGATCGTAGTGCTCTGCAGCATTGTGTGACCTAGCCACTCGTGAACCTCGAGTAAGCCTACTCCCGCTTTCAGAAGATGCGTGGCAATGCTGTGTTTCAGGACATGAAAGTGGCGTTTTTTAGAAGGCACCTTGGCTTTTAGACCGTAATCCTTCATGAGCCAGTCCAGGCCGCTACGCGTAATGGCTCGCCCACGCACGCCCACAAAGAGAACGACAGAAGTATCGATTCGAGACTTGAGGTATTGCTGTAACGCGAGCGTTTCGTCCTCCTGCAACGTATGCAGGCTCGGGGACTTGCGTGCTAACCGTCGAATCTTGATTGTTGTTCTGTCAAGATCGACGTCCGTCTTTCTCAGCAGCGGGACTTCACTCACCCTCAGTCCATGCCGGTAGGCTACGAGAAACATAGCCCGATCCCGGAGATCCGTAACGACAGTGAAAAGCCGTTCGAGCTCCGTATGCGTGAGTACGTGAATCTTTGACAATCGATGCTGAAGAGCATCAGGGACACCATGCTTCATTTGTGACTTACGCGGCAAAACAGTAGGCCTTTCCAGAAACTAAACTCGCATAGAGTTAAATAGGCAGCCCTATCGACTGTTGCGTCCCGCATCTTTCGAGCGCGAGCCTGGTGATCAGCGAGTCATCGACGTCTCGAATTGACGATCTTCCGGGCTGTACGAATGAGAGGCCGAGATGTCGATGAACAATACAGATGAATTAATGCTATGCGCCCGGTTGAGCAAGAAGATATTTTTTTGGGCAGTCGTTGATTTGCTGTCACTTTTGGTGAAAGGTGCCCTCTATAGTACGTATCGTTTGGATCGAGACTCATCTCAAGGAAAGTGGAGCGAGCTTGTCGTACCTTTCTGATCTAGATGCGCCTGAACTGAAACTCAGGGTCGAAATGAACATCGCCCCCCGGTCGGCATAGGCAATGGTGGTCATGGAGAGAGTTACTTGAACGAGCCGCCGGAAATCGAACCCTTGAATGAGGATCTAACTCTTCAGATCCTCCAAGAAGAGCTTAACGTGGAGAAGCGGTTGAGTGTGACTGGGGTAGTCCGGCTCGAAAAGACGGTCCGGACTTTCGATGCGCTTGTTGATGAGAATCTGACGAGCGATTCCGTTTCCATAGAACGTATTCCAATGAATCGCTATTTGGACGAAGCCGTAGCGACTCGCCAGGAAGGCGACACCACTGTTATTCCAGTGATGGAAGAGCGCGTGATCGTGACGAAACAACTTTTCTTAAAAGAAGAAGTTCGCATCACCAGGCAGTGTCAGCAGGAACGTCATCAGGAGCGGGTTCCGCTTCGAACGGAAGAGGTGGAAGTAACACGCCCTGATCCAAGAGAACCGCCGGCTAAGTAAAAGTAAGTTACTCAGGACAGAACTTTAGGAGATATCCATGGCTAAAACGGTTGTTGGCCTTTTTCGAAACGCACCGAAGCACAGAAAGTAAAGCACGAGTTGGTGAATGAAGGTTACTCGGCGAGCGACATTCGTGTGATTGCGAAGGACGCGCAGCAGTCTCCGACAGCGGCGAGCGGAGGCACGACCGGTGCAAGCATGGCGGCAGAGACGGGCTTAGGAGCGACGCTAAGCAACTTCTTCCGCTCTTTGACTGGGGGCAGCGAGGATGAGCAGCGCTATGCAGAAGGTGTTCAGGCCGGTGGCGCGATGTTGAGCGTACTCGTTCCAGATGGGCAAGAGGCAGACGTCATTGCTTTGCTAGAGAATTATGGCGGCGAAGATGTAGAAATGGACCGAGAGCAGAAGACAACGTCGACGGCCGGCGTTGGATCTTCACCTTCTGCGAGCCGGGAGCTTTCTGGAACAGCACCGGTTCCGGTTGTTCAGGAAGAATTGGCCGTCGGGAAGCGGCAAGTGCAAAGAGGTGGTGTGCGCGTCTACTCCCATGTAGTAGAACAGCCCGTGGAAGAGACCGTTCGATTACGCGAAGAGCAGGTGCGGGTGGACCGTCAGCCGGTAAACCGTCCGGCAACCGAGGCTGATTTTACGGCGTTCCAAGAGGGAACCATCGAGCTGACGGAAACCGCCGAGGAAGCAGTCGTTTCCAAAAGAGCCCGAGTGATTGAGGAAATCGTAGTCGGCAAGGAGACTTCCGAACGCACACAAACAATCCGTGACATGGTTCGGCATACTGAGGTTGAAGTCGAGCAGCTCGGCGCGGGAGCAAACCAGACCGCTGCTAGCTCCGCGGATTACGATTCCGAGTTCCGGAATGACTTCCAGACACATTACGCTAGTGGCGGAAAAACCTATGACAGTTACGCGCCTGCTTACCAATATGGCCACACTCTAGCGGGTGATCCCCGGTATGCGTCTGGCAATTGGTCTTCGGTCGAGTCTGCTGCAAAGAAAGACTGGGCTGCTAGAGGCTCCGGAAAATGGGAAGACTTTAAGGGGGCCATCCAGGAGGGCTGGAACAAGGTGCGCCGGTCGACCGAGACCAAAGGAAGCTAATCCTTCGCTAGAAACTAGCGCCGAAACAGCACTTGTCTCTCCTACTTATTCCCCGAAGCCGTTGAGCCTTTGCTCTTCGGTCCACACGAAACCATACCACTAGAAAAGGAAGAAACGATGTCGAACGCGACCGACAGAACCACTCTTGTGAGCTTGTTCCATACCGAGGAGCAAGCCAGTAAAGCATTAAGCGATCTACAAACTGCCGGTATTCCCCAGCAATCCATTCAGACCTTGGGAGGCGCGAGCCACAGCTCTGCTCCAGAAGAGTCTTTGACGACGCTAAAGACGCTCAACCTGCCCGCAAAGGATCTTCAAATCCTCTCGGATGGGCTGAAGACCGGCGGCACTCTCATTGTGGTTCGAGCGGAGGAGTCCTATGCCGACCGGGCAGAGGACGTGTTCGAGCGACATCACGCAAGCCAGATAGACGAACGCTCGACCGCAACGCAACCCAAAGTGCCCGCAACACCGGCGAAACTCGAGGCGGCCACGACAGGCGATGCTGTTATCCCTGTTGTAGAAGAAGAGTTGGTCGTTGGCAAGCGCAAGGTCGAGCGTGGCGGCGTACGAGTGTTCAGTCGTGTTGTAGATACGCCTGTCGAAGAGCAAATTGTGCTTCGCGAGGAGCACACGACGGTGGAGCGACATCCAGTCAACCGTCCTATCTCGGCAGCAGAAGTGGATCGGCTTCAGGATCAATCGTTCGAAGTGCACGAAATGGCCGAAGAAGCAGTGGTAGGGAAAACGGCCCGCGTGGTCGAAGAGGTCTATGTTGGGAAAGAGTCGACCGAACGAACTCAGCAGGTGAAAGACACTGTTCGTAAGACGCAGGTCGAGGTCGAGCAGGTTGCTCCAGATGCACCTAAAGACCCGAAAGGTAAGAGATAGGTCGGGTTTGGCACGGACGACACCACTATGGCAGAAAAAGTAAAGGTATACGAAGAGCAGACAAAGAAAGGCTTGCCGATCTGGGCTTGGCTTATCCCGTTATTAGTTTTGCTGGCTCTAGCGATCTGGTTCTTCACTCGAAACCGTCATGAGACGACAACAGCGGCTACTCCGGTCACCGATCAGACGAAGCCAGATACCGGAGCAGGAACACAGGCTGCCGCTGCTTGGACGGCAGCTAGCATTGCCGATACGATCCGGTCCAAGGGTCGTGTGGGCTTCGGCGACAAGGACGTTCACTTTTCAACGGGAAGTGCCACGTTAGCGGGCGATTCGCAGGCGGTGCTTGACCAGACGGCACAAGCACTGCAGAGCAACACGGATTGGAAAATGCGCATTGTCGGTCATACCGATTCGGTAGGCTCGAGCGCAGCTAATAATCAGCTAGCTGGGCAGCGAGCGACTAGTGTCATGCAATACCTTGTGTCTCACGGTGTGGATCAAAGCCGGCTATCGGTCGATGCCAAGGGTGCCAGTGATCCTGTTTCGAGCAACACAACCGATACAGGTCGTGCTGAAAACCGCCGAGTGGAACTCATCAAGCGGTAGGATCTCATTTTGAGATAGCAAGTAGGTTCCAGTGACGTCACGTAGCGTCCATCTTCCCTGTAAGCGGCACACCAACCCAAGTCAGCGGTGTGTCGCTTACTGTCCGTCAGTTTCGAATCTCGTCGTTGGTGTCGAATCGCGAACTCTCAACAATCTCCAAGAACTCTCATTACCGCGAAATGCACAGGAACTCTTAACAAATTAGAAAGGGCAGTAAATGGCCAAAAAGATGAAAGCAAATACTTCTGAGTCACCGATGTCCATTACAGACACGCCGAACAATATCTCGGATGCTAAGCCGGCAGATTCCGATGCCTCAGTCGCTGGGCAGGTATCAGGGATGGTCGACTCTGCCAAACAAGCCGGAGCTCATGTGCTGGACCAGGCGAAAGACCAGGTAGCCTCGCACGCTGACCAACAGCGTCAGACCTTAGCCTCCGGAATACAAGCAGTGGCGCAGGCTTTCCAGAGCATGGGCGATGACCTTCGTAACAAAGAACAAGGACCGGTTGCGAAGTATGCGGCCGAGATGGGGCGAGCCATCGGAGGACAGGTCGAGCAAGTTGCCAATTACCTGAAGGGCCGTGATGTGCGCCAGCTTATCGGTGATACGGAGGACTTTGCGCGGCGCTCTCCCACCGTGTTCCTGGGCAGCGCGTTTGTACTCGGCCTGGTCGCCAGCCGCTTTCTCAAGAGTTCCCGTCCCGCATTAGGTGAAGCCGCGACAGGCACCACAAACCCTGGACCGAACACACCGGGCGCACAACTTGCCTTACCACCTGCTTCTACGCCGCCGACTAGCACGGACTCGGGCTTACCTTCCGGTTTCCCCTTCGGCCCTCCAGAGCCATTAAGGGGACAGCCGGCGGATAGCCGCAACACGACGCCGTCCATGCCAACGGACACCGATCCGGCGCGTAGTTAGTGTTAAACCGGGAGGAGATGAGAGATGCCTGATAAGCAGGAACGCTCGGTTGGCGAGCTGTTTTCGGAGCTCGCCAACGAAACTAGTCTCCTGATTCGACAGGAGATTGCACTCGCGAAAGTTGAGCTCACAGAGAAGGCCGCCCGCGTCGGGCGAAATGTTGGCTTTCTCGTGCTAGGCGGTGCTGTCGGGTACGCAGCGCTTTTGGCCTTGCTAGCTGCCGTAATCATTCTGCTGGCCAACGTGATGCCGTGGTGGATTGCCGCCTTGCTTGTTGCAGTATTGGTCGGCATTGTCGCCGCCGTACTCATCTCAAAAGCCTTTACGGAACTGAAAAATACGAACATGGCGCCACGGCAAACAGTAGAGACGTTAAAGGAGGATGCACAATGGGCGAAACAACAAATGAAATGACGTCGGTCGATGATTCGAACACTTCTAACAGTAAAACAGTGTCTGGCGGCTCGGCCTCCCATAGTCCCGAGACCGTCAGCGACAGCCTCCCAGAGGTTAGCGAAATTCGTTCCGGCATTGAACAAACGCGCTCGAATCTGAGTGCGACCATCGATGCTCTTCAGGACAAACTTGACCCCACCCGGATTGCGGAGCAAGTAAAAGATCAAATTCGCGAGAAGGCGTCCGAGGCTTTTGATAACGCGAAGACCGCGGTGAAAGAAGCAACGATAGGAAAGGCAGAAAAGATTATGTCTAGTGTGGGTGAAGCAGTGACCGACCTGACGGGGCGCGCTGGAACGGCGGTGAGCGATACAAGCTCCTCTGCTGTTCAGTACATTCGTGACAACCCGGTCCCTTTTGCACTTGTTGGTATCGGTCTAGGTCTATTGGCGATGAACAAACGCCGGACTGAGCCATCTTCTTACAACAGTCATCCCGATTCGTCTGCGGCAAATCGTGCACGCGACCTCGCCAGTGGAGTCGCTGACTCGGCCCGCGGCGCGGCCACAAGGGTGGCAAATAGCGCGCAGACCGCCGCGGAGCGAACGGCCAATGCTGTCAGTTCGGCTGCAAGTGCCGCTCGGGATGCGGCAGGTAGTGCAGCCGACACCACCCGTCAGCAATTTCACGATGTCACTAATCAGGCGCGGCATGGTGCTCGGCTTGCTAACGAGCGTCTGAAAGGGACGCTACAGGACAATCCCCTTGCCCTCGGCATGGCTGCATTGGCGGCAGGCGCTCTGGTGGGGCTCACTCTGCCCAGTACCCGTGTAGAAGCAGAGTATATGGGTGAAGCACGGGATCGATTCGTAGGTCAAGCTAAGTCTGTCGCGCAGGACGTGGTTGGTAAAGTCCAGCGCGTTACGGAAAAGGCCGGAGAGACTGTAAAGACTGTGGCTCAGAAGGAAGGTCTTGTCGCAGAAGAAGGCTGACTGCACCCATGCATGGATCGTAGGCAGAACGGCTAACCTCTCGGTATAGCGACGCTTTTAGTTTTGGATCCGAGTTACCGCCATGCGCAACTCAGGCAATGTGGGACCCTTCCGATTCAATAGGCACCCCTTCTTACGCAAATGGCAGAGGCCGCTGCTGTTGGGGTTGGCTGTTCTACTCGTTATTTGGATCGGGCTATTGGCGTGGAAGTGGCCTTTCACTCGTAAAGCGGTTGTGGCTGCGCTCGAGCATGAAACTGCTCGAGGTGTGCGGATTGGCTCCTTCCACAGCACTCTGTTTCCTCCTGGCTATTCAGCCGAGAATCTAATACTCCTAAATCCCACGAAGCCCAAAGGTGACCAAGACTCGGTTACGGTTAAACGGTTGATTGTCATCGCAAGATGGTCTGACATCCTTCTGCTGCGGAAGCGAATCGAGCAGGCCTCCATCAGCGGCCTCCGAATGCAAATCCTGGCAGTGCCGCCTGGACTTCAAAGTCAGTCAGGACGCGCCAGGGAGAACAGTCAGCCCCGATTTGCCGAAATCGGTCAAGTCAAGCTGGAGGATGCCGTTTTTACCTTTCCGCTAATGCAAGAAGACTCTGATCCGTTCACCATCACGCTTCAAAGTATTGTCCTCGATCATGTGAATGGCCGATCCGCATCACCCTTCCACACCCGGATGCTGGTCAATAAACCCAATAGCGTCGTACGCTCGGAAGGCCAGCTTGGTCCTTGGGATTGGAAAGATCCCGGCCGGACGCCGTTAACTGGCTCGTTTGCGGTAGAACAAGGTGATTTGAGTGTTCTTGGCGGAATTGCCGGAACTTTCACAGGTAGCGGGAAATTTGGAGGGCCTCTACGGCAGGTCGCTTGCAGCGGCATTATAGATGTCCCGCAGTTCCGAGTTGAAGACAACCCCCATTCGACACACCTTTCGACTCCGTTCCGTGCGACTGTAAACGGACTTAACGGCGATACAACGCTCGACCGACTGGAGTCGCGGCTCAACCACACTCTGATCGAAGCCGCGGGTGAGATCAAAGCAGACGCCACGAGGACAGGGAAAGCGGCATTACTACACATATCGGTCAACGGGGGTCGCATAGAAGATTTACTATCTTTATTTACTCACAACGCGAAGCCTGCAATGACTGGCCAGATCAGCATGCGCGCGAATGTTGGAATCCCTCCTGGGCCTCCCGGTTTTCTCGAGAAAGTGAATTTATCTGGAGACTTCGATATAAGCGATGGACGATTTACCAACGTGCAGACTCAAACCGAAATCAATCATCTCAGCAAAAGCTCAGAAGGGATGAGCAAGAGCGACGAGAAAGCCGATCCCATCATTGTTCTTTCGGAGATGAGGGGCGAGGTCGTTGCACAACATGGAACGGCAACCTTGTACCACGCCGCGGTGACCGCGCCGGGAGCAACAGCCGCTATTTCGGGGACTTGCAGCTTGATCGATAAACGGCTCAATCTGCATGGACTACTAAGAACAACCGGCAAGCTGGCCGACACAACCTCCGGACTCAAAATAGCCCTCTTGAAAGTAGTTACTCCATTCTGGAAGAAAAAGTCCATGACAGTAGTTCCGTTCACTATTTCGGGTACGACGCAGGACCCAGCATTCGCGCTCGATCTTCTGAGAAAGTGACGCCCCTGAATCCAGGGTGCGCTAGCGTTGTGGCCAGCACCTGATTACCGAAAGCGAAACTGGCCGCGCTCTTGGGCAGAGACCGAAGGCCGAAACGCGGCGAGCAAGAGCCCTACGGTGGGCGGCGCGGGTCACTTGCGCAGCATCGTATACGTAACAGCAGCGGCGTACGTCGCCACCATTGACTCGCCAGAACGTTTCTCGAAAGCTAAAGACGTCGCCGCGTACCTGGGGCTAACTCCCCGTCGATACCAATCTGGTGAAGTTGATCGAACGGGGAGGATCTCAAAATGTGGTGACGCAATGTTGCGGTGCTTGTTATTCGAAGCTGCACATGCCTTACTCACGCGAACACGGCGCAAATCAACGCTACAAACCTGGGGACTGTCACTAGCGAAGAAAACAGGGCCGGCCAAAGCCAAAGTGGCGGTCGCGCGGAAACTAGCAGTCATCATGCATCGAATGTGGATCAACGGAACGGCCTTTCGTACTTCTGGCGAACTTGCGTCGGCTGCATAGAACTTTGATTTCAAGCTCCCGGACGTCGTCCGGATCATCCCGAACTCCGCTTATGCAAGATGTGGAATGCGCGAATCACAAAGGGAGATCCCTCGACAGCTAAGGCCAACGTGAGGCGGCGCTATTTGCCGACCTCGGAGACAACAACGAACCGGACTTGATGAGCAACAAGCAGCCACGCACAAGGCACTGGTGAGAAAAAAAAGCCAGAAATGCGACCTTGACAGGCGATTAAACAACAAGCGAGTGCAGCGGGTGTATCGCGCCGCCGTTGTGCGTGCGCCGCATCCGCCGCAAGCGGCTGACGCGCACTTACGCCTCGCCGCCCACTTTGACAGCACCGAATCAAGAATGGGCGATCGATTTCGCCAGCGATGTCACCGCAAGCGGCCGGCCGAGTCGATTCACCTCACTGATTGATCCGAGGATTCTTGATCCGAGCGGGACAAGCGCGCGACTCCCGACAGTAACCGGCGCAATAACGGTGGCTTTTATTTGATCTCCCGAATGGGAGATTCGGGAGCCCGTGGGGTTCGATAACCGAGCTTCCAGAATCGTACCTGGGGGAAGGGTTTGCGCAATCAAAGAGAAAGAAGAGAGAATAAGAAGGCAGGCTATCAGGCGCGAACCCGTTATGAGCGAAGGTATAATGACTCCGCTCATATATAGTAATTCACTACCCAAGCGCTGAAGCGAGCTCCGGCTCGGCTGAGTTCCCGATCCTAAGTGCTTACCTCGAGGGTAGCTTTTTTCGTCGCGATTGTCATTTGAAAGATGGCGATGCTGCGCTTATTTCGAGGCGGGAAAATTTCGTAGACAAAACAAAACAAAGATTAACCGTAAAACGCGTCACGTTCCGCGTGGGACGCGTTCTATAACATGGTAGCTGTTTGGAAGCTGACGTTGATGGCGCCTCCCTAAGAATCCCAGCGCCGGTGCTCGAAGACCCTCCCAAAGCTGGATGATTCGGAATGAACCATAAACACGGCTGGAAATCAAACGAAATGAGAGAATTGCAGCGATTTTAACTGACGAGTAGAATGCATGGTTCTCGTCGCGGGTTATCCGCTTTACCGAAGGATCCGGCCCTGCTCATCTAAAGAACTGCCTGCGCTTAAGCTACTGTGGTGCTTGCTAAACAGCTGAATGATTATTTCCCAAAATGTAAGGTGTCCCTTGAGCCCCGATAAGGCGGCACGAAGACCGGCCTTTCGTTGCATAACAATCCTGGCTTTGTGCGTACTTGCTCTGAGTGGTTCAACACTCGCACGCGCCGACACCGGGATTGTCGTATACGGAAGCAAGGGAATGGATCAGCGTAGAACCAACTCTGGTCACATTTCTTTGATCGTGACCGATCTCTGTGCAAGCGGAATAGACCAAGTTCGAGAGTGCCGAGTGGGGGAGACGCCGGGAGTCATCATTACTGCGTACTCAAACCTAGCTTCCGATTATGGGAAAGCGGTCTTTGTGGTACCGATGCTTGATCATTTCACAGCGACCAAGGACCCAGCGCTTATTCCGGTCCTAAGTAGCGGCGCATCGCTTCGAGCAGCGCAGATTGAATACTGGCGACGATACTTGAGGCCCTATTTTCCGCCAATGACTCAAGAACGTTACACCGAAATCCGTAACGAGATGGAGCACTTTGATGCCGGCCGGACCATGCGCCGCTTGCTAAGCATGGAATTTATTGGAAGCATATTTGGCGCTCATAAAACCCAAGACGCCACTGAGCCTATAGCGTTAATCGATCCGGCAACTAGAGAACTGATTCCGAATGGCCGATGGCGGGAGGCCGTCGGCACTGAGCAGATGCGGAGCGCGGTGGTTCTCACTGCGCCGTCCTCGGTTCAACAGGAGTTGCGCTTGGTTCATTATCTCGAGGGCCCGCAATCCAGAACATTTAATATACTGTCTGAGAACTGCTCGGACTTTATCGAAGGGGGGCTCCTGGCTGTCTATGGTGACACAGGGTTGCGCTTCCGTCCGCGTCCCCTAGATCTTGCCGATGTCTGGATCACCAGCCCGCTCTTTGTGGCTACGGGATTCGTTTCTTATGCAAAGAAGAATGTGATTCCCTTACAAGTAGTGTTTCTGCCGATCACGGCGGGCACGCGGAGGTCCCATTTTTCTGTCACCAGTATTAGCCGAGGAGCACTCGTGCCAGCTCCCAGCCAGGGAATGATAGCGTTCGGTGTCAAATCCTCGGTTAATGTTCTAAATCCCTTCCTCGGTCTCACAACTTTCGCAGTCGATCAGTTATCCAGATTGGTCAACTTGCCGCGTCTTATCCACGACTGCAGCGGCGGCGATCTGCTCAGCCTGGGGACAAGCTCGAAGGCATGTTCGGGAAGTGGCTTCGATCAGCGCGATCGCATACGCGTCTTTGGAACCCGTTCCTGTTGGAAGCACAAGCAAGAGACATTTCAGAAACTCGCTTCGCAGGCCTGGGAAGTCGGGTTGCTCAATCAAAATGAAAAGAACTTGATTTTGAAACGTGGCCAGCCGTTCCTTCTTCCGCGACTTTATGAACACGCGGTAGCCGACAACAACCAGGACCAATCACTTGTGTCGGGAATGCAGACTTGTGTTCAGCCGGGGTGCTCCAGTGGTAACTTACTTGTGAAAGTTGCTCTGCCTTCTAAGCCGGCACTCGACGACGCAGTGCCCGGACGCCCGCAGATTCGCGGTATGGCTGAATCGAGCGAACCGATCCTACGCGAGACCGCATTTAAGCTGATGCTTTCCGTGATTAACTTTGATCTCTCGTCTGAGCCAACTGAGCGCCGAACGGTGCAGGCCTTTGATAAAGACTGGCAACTGTTCGTTCACGTTGCCGATAAGAATCAACTTTCCGTGGCAGGCGCGGCTGCGGATGAAACGCTCGAGGCATGCTCCTGTCGGAGCTTTGACACAGGCGCCGAGGCTAAGGACGCCCTGCAGGAGGCGCGCGGCTTCCCCCAACGAGTGATGCGCGCCGAGCGAGAACTGGTGGCAGGCCCGGTACGCTGATCTCTGCATACGCTCAGCAATCTTTGCTCTTGAAAAAACGAGCAGAGCGTCCTAAGGCAAACGGCACGCTATCAGGTCGGCCGTGAACGATTCTCCGAATAAGACGGTTGAACAATTGTAGGCGCTGGGTGCGTGCACTCGAATGCAGAGTGCATGGGTGCTCTTTCACGACGCGAGCGACGCGGCCTCTAGGATGGCTGGGTTGAAATTGAGACTCCGAGAACATCGATTTCGCTATCGCAAGAGGAACTCAGTCCGCCCGGAGCGCGGATGCTGGATCGATGCGGAGATCAATGCGGACGCCCGCTATATCGGCCCCTCGGCCCTGCAGCGTAGACCGCAGATCTGAAATCACTCCTCCCGTGACTAGCAGCAGCGTGTCAGCGCAAGCAATTGAACGACGAGTGGGGCGGCACCCACGGGAACACTTGTACCAATCTTTCGCGGCCTGACATTCACTGCAAAATCGAGCGCATCGTAGAGTTGGATGCCGGCCAGAAATGCCGCATATCAGCATCGCTTCGCGAGTGCCTTTCTCGTTCTGTAATAAAGAAGCGGCGCAGCAATTATGAATTTTTGCAGAACCCTGATTGGGATCTGTCATGATTCCTGCGTGGAATGCTTGCGATTTTGCTCGGCCTGGTTAGCCTTGAGCCGCACCACGACTGTCCTGATGTTGGCATTGCAAAGTTACGCTCTCGGCGAGATCCGTCCGTCAGCCGACGACATCCTTTCCGCGGTAGCTGAGAACGAACAGCGCAAAGCTAGTTTGTTGAAGCGGTACACCGGGCTGCGACGCTACACTCTTCGGAACTCGCGATTTCACGTTGACGCTTCGATGACTGTTCGTCTCGAATACCGACAAAATACGGGCAAGACGTTCACCATACTGGAGAAAAAGGGATCCGAGCGCGTTCTTCAGAGAGTGTTCGAACCCATCTTAACGGCCGAAACGGAAGCAAGTCGTGGCAGTACGCGCAACCAGGCTTTGTTGAGTCCTGCGAATTATCGCGCCCAAATGATCGGTCAGGAATGGCAGAGGGGCCGGGAATGTTGGGTCTTAGCTATAGAACCTAAGCATCGATCAAAGTATGTGATTCGAGGAAAGATTTGGGTTGACCGACGCGAATCTGAACCCGTACAGCTTCAAGGCCGCCCGGCGGCAAGCGTCTCGTTCTGGGTCGGAGAGCCTTCCGTATTCGAGCAGTTCGCGAAACAGAATGGTTTCTGGATGCCGGCACGGATGACGTCCAAGTCTTGGGGCCTTCTACTCGACTACAGTGAGCTAACAATCGATTACTACGGATATGAATTCTCAATGGCTACCAACTCCAGTATCCATTAGTACACCCGGTTCCACAAAACGTACATGAGCGGCTCCCGGATTGAGTGCGCGGTTGTGTTTACGTTAGGAGGGAGCCCCGACCGCACTGGCGGCCCGCCTCCTCCGCTTCCGTCCGGATGGTCTTCCCGCGCAAAGTCATTTACCTTGTAACGAAGGGCGCTTTCTTGCCCAAGCCGAATCCTTCCTGCACAATCGATGCGCCAGCGTCACTACGGTCCGAGAACTGTTCGCCTTTGCTATAATCCTCAGCCAATACACCAATCCTGGCGAAAGAAGTGCGCAATTCCCAACGATCAAGCCCCGATTACAGGGAAGGAATCGGCCTTTCTAGCCAGCTGACCGCCAAGTTAGTGCCCTGTCAGCGGGCCAACTCGGGTAAGTTGCTCTGATCGCAACCAATCTTTGCGCGGAGGGAATTGAACCAGAATACGTGCTTGCGGCACCGGTGAGGAATTCGGTGTGGTTGCGAGGCGCTGCCACTCTCCAGTACGGATACTACTCCCATCTCCACCCATTTCACCGCAACGAGCCCCGAGCGAAGATAGCGGCGCTGAGTAGCGAAAGAGCGGAGGGCCAGAGCCGCGACACGACGTTCGGGCCCAGCCAGTGGGTAGGCCGCGTCGTGCTCCGTAACCTCGTCATATGTGCGAGCCGCACAAGTTCCGTCTGGACTCTACCGTAGACGACGGTGGCCGAAAGGCCCAATGCAATGTCCGCGGATGCCGCTCAATCGAATCTGCTTCAGGTAAGACCGAAACTGTCGAGATACAGGTTATTCGCGGTGCCAAAAGGAGCGCCTGAAGTTTGGTACCCCCTCCAAGTAGTTGCCGAGCTCCGTTCGTAATTGCGGTCGTCCGGCAGGTTCCTTATTCGCGGAACAAGGAAGTGTAGGAAAATAACAAGCGTTTGCGGCCCGCACGCCCGAAACATATCTGAAAGGAAGTGGTTGTTGCTATCTATACAGTTACTGAGGCTCGCCGTCTACTATGTGCTCGCTACCGGGGCCTGCCATTCCGCAAGCGAATCTGTCTTCAGTCCACAGATATTTAAGTATTCCCCTTCCGTTAAGGTGGCCTATGACGTCCACGGCACGGGGCCCGTGCCCATGGTCTTATTGCATAGTCTCGGGAGCGCAAAGGAGTCTTGGGACCCGCTCACTCCGGGTTTGCTGGCCGTTTGCAATTGCCGCATCTTTCGAGTGGATCTCAAAGGACACGGTGACACGTCCGCTCCCGACGACCATCGGTACTCGCTTCGTGAGAATGCGGCCATTATAAGGGCATTCATGGCCGATCAAGAACTGCAAGGTGCCATTCTCATGGGCCACTCCTACGGCGGGGCAGTTGCGTTGACTGTTGCTTTGGATGCGAGGAATGAGAAGCCTGGCTTGCTCTACGGTCTGATTCTAATCGGTACCCCCGGGGTTTTTCAAAGGTTCCCGTTCATTGTGGCTCACCATCGGTACCAGGCTTACGGGAGAATCGTCGATCACTTTACAACGCCCGAGGTCCGTGCCTGGATCGCGGTTCACGCGGTGACTTACGGCAACTCTCCCGGCCTCGTCAAGCGGGTTCAGCTGTATAAACGGCTTTGGAGCGATCCTGCGCGAAGCCGTGCCTCGCGCGAGACCGCCCGGCAGTTCCTGGACGGCGGCGGTTTGAGGGAACTCGCGTCGCGTGATCACGACACGGGCGTTCCAACTCTGCTGATAGTTGGCAGACATGATCACCTGGTCGGAGTGCAGCACAGCCGTGAACTTGCTGCCACCATCCGGGGCGCGAAACTCTCGGTGATTCGTAACGCTGGCCATGCGCCCCAGGAGGACATGCCCGAGTCAGTCCTTCCGGTGATCTCGGATTTCCTGCGTACCGTTTTCGTGAACCGCCCGCTGCAACGTAAGCCGTAAAATAGGTGGATACTGCCCAGTTAACGAGGGAGCTGAAGAAAAACTTCCTGTGCCAGTTTTGTGAGCCTTTCATTATCTGAATTACGAACAAAGCAACTCACGACATTTAAATATGAGCAGGATCCATTACACGGGGAGAGTGGAATACGCGCACGAACAAGGGCTGCGGGCCCGGAACAAATTCTGGTACAGGGTAGCGCAGTGGCCGATCTGGGTCTGGGTGTTCTTTTTGGCGCCCGGGCTGCCTACGTTCAAGCTGTTCGCGCATGGCCGAAGCCGGTGGAACGTAATCTGGCTGATCGCGGTGCTGGCTGGAACGGGTTTAGCGGGGTTGCGAGGGCAACTACCGGGAGTCGAGCCGAGCCCCTATATCCTGCGTTTCTGCGAAGACAAACCAAACCCACTGTACCGGCGAGTCTGTTACACGTTCGCCTGGAATGCCCTGCTGAGCTTCGCCATCCTGAATTTGCTCGGATTGATTGTGGCGGTTGAATCCGGCATCTGGCGATTGCGGCAGATCTATCGATATGGGTACTTTCCGTTATTTCTGATTGTTGTGGGAGCTGGACTGGCTGGTGTGCTGCCGCGTGTGCGGCGCTCGACGGCGGGCGAGGGAACGGAGCGACGCTACTTCTATGGAGCGGTGTGGGCCATCACTGCCTCGGAGGGGGTGCTGCTGGTGCTTTGGAAGACCCTGCCCCGCTCACATGCGGCTGACACAGGTAAGCTCATGATATATCTGGCCGTGCTCGGCACATTTTCGTTTGCCGCAGTGCGAGGACTGCTCCCCCGAACCCGCCCGATTTTGCCAGAGTGAGCTGATGGTTGCGGGATTGGAGACCAGGGCAAAACGGATTCTGTTGCAGACTCGGGGAAGGGTAAACTTCGGTGATGCCGACTCCACGTTCAACTCGTGATCCAATATTTCGTGGTCGATGGTTGAAGACGAGGTGATCATTGTCGCTGTGCGTTGGTATCTCACGTATCCGCTCAGCAATCGGCAGATCTGTGAGCTGCTGCACGACCGCGGCATCGTGGTTGCACCCAGCACGGTGATGCGTTGGGTACTGCGCTACGCTCCTGAATTTGAAAAGCGCTGGCGACGATACGAGAAAACGGTCGGGCTGAGCTGGCGTGTTGATGAAACCTATATCAAGGTCTCCGGCGAATGGACCTATCTGTATCGAGCCGTCGATAGTGACGGACGCACTGTTGCTTTCTTCCTCAGCAAACGGCGAGACGTTCATGCCGCAAAGGTCCTGTTTCGTCATGCTCTGCACAAACACGGCGATCCGTTATCAATCACATTGGATGCATACGCGCTTCTCATCGGAGGGAAAAACCGGGTTTAAGCGTAAGGTACCCCTGTTCAGGTTGACCCTTGAGGAGGGACGCGAGGTCGACCTTGGCCTCGCGGGCAAAGTGGGTAATAGCCACATCCACAGGGTATTCCGTTAAACGGCATATCGGTTAATGGACTGAACCGCTACGCGGTAACCGGTAAGGGAAGTTTTCAAGCCAGCACCGCCTGGTGTCACCGTCTGGCTGATTTCCCCGTTGGTTAACGAATGTCTTGCTTTTGCGAAAGCATGGAATATGCTGCTAGCAGCATATTCCATTTCGCAAAGGAGCTTCTCATGGTACCGCTTCGGCAACGCATGACCGAAGACATGCAGGTGCGGAATCTCGCACCAAATACGCAGATGTCGTACGTGCAACAGGTTTCGCTGTTTGCACGCCATTTCAACAAATCACCTGAGGCACTGGGTCCGGAGGAAATCCGCGCTTATCAGGTGTATCTCACCAACGAAAAGAAGCTGTCGCCCAGTTCCATTCTCACCGCCGTAGCGGCACTTCGATTTCTTTACAAGGTCTCACTCAAGAAGGACTGGACCTTTGCGGATGTCATCCCGGCGCCCCAAACGCTTCGGGTCGTTCTAAGCCCGGAAGAGGTTCTCCAATTTCTGAGCTGCGTCTGCGGCACCAAGCACCGCGCCTCCTGACCACCCGTTACGCGGCTGGACTGCGTATCTCGGAAGCCGTTCGCCTCACCGCGCCGGATATTGACAGCGCGAGAACGGTCATCCGCGTCGATCAAGGAAAAGGCCAGAAAGATCGCTACGTGATGCTGTCGCCGAAGCTGCTGGAGGTCCTGAGTGATTGGTGGCGAGTGGAAAAGCCCAAGCAGTGGCTTTTTCCAGGTGACATCCCGGGACGCCACATCAGCACGGACGCCGTGGAGCTAGCCTGTCAAAAAGCTCGCCTTCGTTGCCCCATTCCGAAGGCCACTACCCCTCACAGTCTGCGTCACGCGTTCGCTGTTCACTTACTCGAATCCGGGACCGATGTTCGTACGATTCAACTGCTGCTGGGGCATCGCAGTTTAGCGACCACGGCTCGATACCTGCGGATCGCTACCAGTAAAGTGTGTTCCACCTCGAGTCCGCTCGACCTGCTGCCTCGTCCCGTTCCCATTGAAACTCATCAAGAGATCATCTTTCAAGTAGCCGACATCGACGCGCAATTAAAGCGCCCCGAGATGAACGATCTCCCGCGAGCCGCGAGTGCGGACTGGCGGCCACCGAACAATCCTTACCTCAATCACTGGAAGCTGGCGGATCTCCCCGTGCTTAACGCCACGAGGGCAAAGCTTTCCGAGAAGAGCCATCGAGCAATAGCTCGCGTGGCTCGCGGCCGCTTTATGCTCCTTTTCGAGCTCCGCGGACAACTTATGGTCCCGAGCTCCTTAGGTAGTCGCGATTCTGCGATAAAGCGATGAGAATTCGCGAGGGTTGTGGCCAGCTTATGCTCCCAACGACGGCCAACTTATCGGGAAAGTGACACTGCGGCTTCAGCCACAATGTCGAATGCCGGACTATGCCGCATCGGGTGTTGCCGGTGTTGTCATTACTGCGTTCAGCGTAATTTTGTTCGGCATAATCAGACTGAGTATGCGCCAACGGAATAGTGCCCCGTTTTCTCACGTCAGCTACCCGACTTTCCAGGACCGATCTCGTCCCGCTAGCCTAAACGGGCCTGGTACGGAACTCGACAACAGCAACTGGTGGCTATTGCTGAGTCGCGCATGTCAAACCTGCTCACATGACGTTCGACGTCATCGCGCTGTTTCTGCCGGCGATGAGCGTTGCGGTCGGCGCGCCACCAAGTCACAGGAGTACGCCGTGAGAGTCCGCCCGGCCCTCAGCGCGGCTGCTCAGGGTTCGACGTGATGAGGGAGCCGGTGGCAAGCGACGTCGGATAGGAGAAGTAGAGCTCGTTGCCGTCCGGGTCCACGATGACCATGAGCCGGTAGCCCCACTGCCCGTCCTTCACATCCACGCCGCGCCCTTCCAGTTCCGCCCGCAAGGCATCCAGCACGCCAACATCGAGCGAGATGAACATCAGGCCCTTGCCCACTTTATCGGGCCATTGAGAAGAAAGAATGAGCTCGCAGCCCTGCCGGTCGACCTGCGCGACCCACGCCTTCCCCTCCTCCTCATATCGCCACGGTTGTGTGAACCCGAGCTGCTTCACGTAGAAATCGACGGACCTGTCGATGTCCGCTACGAACAGCACCGGCCGCGCAAACCATTTATCGCTCATGACGTTCTGCTCCCCGCACGCCGTGATCGACTTCGAAGTTCCGGCCAACGGCGAGTCATAAGAATAACTCCGCGAAATTGGTCCGCGCAAACGGCGTGGTGTTTAGGCATCCGTAATGTTGCCCCCCAACTGGAATGCCCACCAGAGTCTCCTCAGCGACCCTGAATCTGGAGGAAATGACCTGGTACAGACATTCTTTGAGCGTTCATTCGCGATAAATCGCCTACGGCAGGGCCCATTAGCGGGGCACATCGATCTGCTCGCAGCCAGGTTGGCAACCCACGGCTATTCTCGGGTCCACAGCCGGATCCAGCTCCGGCTGGTCGGGCATTTCAACCGCTGGCTTGAGCAGAAGGATCTCACAGCCGCGCAAATCGACGAGGAAATAATCGAGCGTTATTGGCGTTACTTTATGCGAGAAAAGCGAGTGCGATCCACAGACGTGTCCGCGCTGATGAAGCTACTCGATCTTTTGCGCGAACAAGGCGTCACGCCCCGGAGCACCATCGAAGCAGTTCCGACCGCGCGCGAGACACTGCTCGAGAAGTACCGCTGCTACCTGCACAAAGAGCGTGACCTGGCCTACGGGTCAGTCCGCAATATGATGCCGTTCCTGGATCGCTTTCTGGCGCAGAAGTATCCACGGGACCATTTTGATTTCGCAACGCTGAAGGTCGGCGACATCACATCCTTCGTTCGAAAGCAGGCGACGGAACTCGGTTCGGTACAGGCGAAACATATGGTTTCATCGCTCCGCGCCTTTTTCCGATACTTACGGCATCGCGGCGAGATCGATACAGATCTCGCGGGCTGTATCCCTTGTGTCCCGGCTTATTCGTTCTCAACAATTCCGAAATTTCTGCCCACGGGTACCGTTGAGAAAATCCTGCGGCGGACGGTTCGAAGCACTCCCCACGGACGGCGCGATTACGCGGTTCTAATGCTGCTTGCCGGCTTGGACTCCGCACCTGCGAAATCGTCCGCTTGGAACTTGAGGATGTCGATTGGGAGCTAGGCCAGATCACGGTTCGGGGCAAGGGCGGAAGGTGGTCCAAAATGCCGTTAGCTCCGGATGTGGGCCAAGCCCTTGCCGCCTATTTGCAACATGATCGCCCGCGCTGCTCAACTCGTCGCTTGTTCGTCACTCAACGCGCGCCGATTACTGGCCTGTGCAGCGGGTGCGCAATCGTGAAGACCGTCACCCGTGCCCTGAACAGGGCCGGCATCGTTTCTGAACGGAAAGGCGGTTATCTGTTCCGCCACACTCTGGCGACCGAGATGCTTGGCCGGGGAGCATCTTTGCGTGAGATCGGTGAAGTGTTGCGTCATCGGAAGGCAGATACAACCCGGATCTACGCGAAGGTGGATTTTGCTGCGTTGCGCAACCTCGCTCAGCCGTGGCCAGGAGGCGCGCGATGAAAGATCTGCGAAAAGATCTGCGGCAGTACATCGATCTTCGCCAGGCTCTTGGATATAAGTTGCGCAAACACGAGCCACGGCTGACCGAATTCATCGCATTTCTCGCAGCGAAGGGCACCGACCGGATCACCACTCGACTGGCCGTCGCCTGGGCAACCGAGTCTTCGAAAGGCCATAAACACAGCTGCTTTGAAAGGCTGGGTTTCATTCGATCGTTTGCCAAACATGTGAGCTCGATGGATGCCCGAACGGAAATTCCGCCAGCAGGCACTATGCGCCGACCGGAGATCGCCCTTCGGCCATATATCTATACACAGGAAGAAATCGGCCGGCTCATGGCAGCGGCGCGCAATTTGTTTTCACCGCGTAAGCTTCGCTGCCACACGTATTACCATCTGGTCGGATTGCTGGCCACAACCGGTATGCGCAGCGGCGAAGCGGTTCGGCTCGCAGACAGCGACGTGAACCTGGCCGAAGGACTGATAACAATCCGGGAGAGCAAGTTCGGCAAGTCGCGCGTCGTCCCGCTGCATCCCACGACGGTAAAAGCCCTGGCCGCGTGTAAAGCCCGCAGGGATACGTTTCTAAAAAAAGCCAAGGCGTCTACCTTCTTTGTTAACGAGCGGCGTGGACCAATCGGCAGTCCCCACAAAAGCTTCCGCGATATCTGTTGCGCGGCGGGGCTGGAGAAGATGCGCGACGAAGTTCGTCCCAGGATGCACGATCTGAGGCACACGTTCGCTGTCCAGACATTGCTCGCCTGGTACCGCAAAGGCGCCGATGTCGAGCGCCATCTGCCGATCCTGTCAACGTTTCTTGGGCACAGCCACGTTGAAAACACCTAGTGGTACCTATCGTCCACCCCCGAGTTGTTGGGGGCCGCATGTGAACGGCTCGAAAAACGATGGAGGCGTTCACAATGAGTTCGGCGAATTTCGCGGCGTTACTCGAAACATTCTTCACGGACAGGCTGATTGCTCAGCGGCGAGTCAGTCCTCACACGGTGGCCTCGTACCGGGACACCTTTCGCCTGCTGCTGAAATTTGCTCAGACGGAGTTGGGGAAGTCGCCATCCAAACTCGCAATGACGGATCTGAGTGCGACGCTCATTGGCGCGTTTCTTGACAGTCTGGAGAAGGTCGCGCCAATGCATCTCGCAGCCGAAACCTTCGGCTCACGGCCATCCGGTCTTTCTTTCGCTACACGGCGCTGGAGTGCCCGGAGCACTCGGCAGGAATCCAGCGTGTACTCGCGATCCCACCAAAGCGGCAATCCAGCCGATTAGTAGATTTTCTGACGAGACTTGAGATTGAGGCGCTCGTGGCCGTACCGGATCAAACGACTTGGCTGGGCAGACGAGATCGCGTCTTGTTGCTGTTCGCGATTCAGACTGGTCTCCGCCTTTCGGAGCTAATCGGACTCCGACAGGACGACATTCACCTGGAGCGCGGTGCCCACGTGCGCTGCGAAGGTAAAGGGCGAAAGCAGCGCTGCACTCCGCTCACTCGAACGACGGTACGGGCCCTGACGGCCTGGGTCCGCGAACAGGGGAAGGACGAGGCCAAAATCCTCTTTCCCAGCGCTCGCGGTGGGCGAATGAGCCATGACAGCGTTCAGTACTTAGTCGCAAAGTACGCCGAATCGGCGGCGAGATCCTGCGTAACGCTGCGCAAGAAGCGGGTAACTCCTCACGTGCTGCGGCACACCACGGCGATGGAGCTCTTGCAAGCCGGTGTCGATCGGGCCGTCATCGCTCTGTGGCTGGGACACGAGTCGGTCGAAACTACTCAGATCTACCTTGACGCGAACCTTGCGCTCAAGGAAGATGCACTTAAGAAAGCGTCGCCTGTGTACGCCTCGGTCGGGCGATTCAAGCCAGACGATCAGTTGTTGTCATTTCTGCGCAACCTTTAGGACAGCGGACTATGCCGATGAAAATCAGGCCCACACTCGCTCAGATTGCGAGTAGGCTGATTGTAAAATGCGGTCCCAAAACGCATACGGCATAGTCCGGCACATTCGACATTATGGCTGCTATGCCGAATGCGCCATAGGAGCCAGCGGCAGTCGCGCATTTTTGCCGCTGTGAGTCCCTGTCCCCATCTCCCGCCTCGCGGCTCGGGAAGATTCGCGAAGGGGCATACGGTTGCTTCGAGGTCGGCGAAACGGCGCGAAAGCTGTTCTCGCAGCTCCGGCGTGAAACCGTTTCTGGTGCGAGCGACATAGATCAGTTTGCCGGCATCGTAGTAGCCGAAGATCAGCGCGTCGAAGGTCCTGCCGTCAACGGTGTAGCCGCCGATCACAAATTCTTGCCCCCGCAGAGTGCGCATTTTCTGCCAGGGACCGGAGCGCTGCCCCGCTTCGTAGAGGCTGTTGCGGCGCTTCGCTACCACTCCCTCCAGGCCGGATCCCCGCACGGACGCAATCAGATCGGCCAGAGGAGCGCGGAGTTCACTCGTGTACCGGATAGGCTCATGAAGTTTCGGCAAGATCTTGTCTTCGAGCAAAGCGACTCGTTCCATCAGCGGGAGGGCGCGGAGGTCGGAGGTCACGGCCAGCAAGGATCATGAGATCGAAAATGAAGTAGAAAAGGGGAGCACCCGAAGAACCATGATTCTGGAGCAATTGAAAGGAGGGCCGGCCGTTCGGGTCCAACGCTACAATCTCGCCATCGATCACGGTGTTGGGAGGCAATACTCTCAGCGCTTCGGCAAGGGACTGGTAACGCGCTGAAAAGTCTTTGTCGTTCCGAGAACGCAGGTAAAGCTTAGGACCGTCTTTATAGGCGATCCCGCGATAGCCGTCCAACTTCAGTTGAGACAGCCACTCGTCTCCCTCCGGTAGCCGCTCCGTACTCAAGAGCAGCATGGGTTCGATGAAGCGGCCCTTCACCTTGGCTGGCGTGATTTGCATTTCATCAGTGGAAATCGTGGGAACGAATCGTCTGTTGCCCCAGCGCGAGAGGTTCAATGGTCGCTGCTTTGAGTGAGATCACATTCCAAGTCACCTGAATCGAGCCGCGAATTTTGAGGTAAGGAGCGCTGACGCAAGCCGTCTTGGATCGCTCAAAGAGATCGGGATGGACAATGACATTCACGATTCCTGTTTCGTCCTCCAGGCTTAAGAATACGAACCCTTTGGCCGTACCGGGGCGTTGCCGCGTGATGACACATCCAGCAACTTGAATCGCTGCGCCGTTCCGTTGCCGTTTGGCTTGCTCGCTCGTGACGATTCCGGCTTCGCATAACTGCGAACGGCAGAAACTCATCGGATGCTGGCCGATCGTCAAACCACTTTTTTCAAAGTCGGCGTACACGCGTTCTCTTGGGGTCATGACCTCGAGTTGCGACAGTTCCGAGTCCTCGACCGCTGCTTCGAGGAGCGCTCCCACCGGCCGCGCTGCCGCGGCGGTCTGCCAAAGCGCGCCGCGACGGTTCCGATCCGCTTGATGCTCCGGCAGCGCATTGAGTGCACCGAGCTCAGCAAGAGTCGCCAGCTCTTTTTTATTCAGCTGCGGCACACGGCGCACCAGGTCTCGTAACGAAGTGAATGGCTGCTTCCCTCGGGCGTCCACGATCGCCCGTGCGGCCTGGGCGCGAAGACCTTTCACGTAGTTGAAGCCGAGCCGGACATACCTGGTCTCGCCGACTGTTTCGATTACGCATTCGTAAGCAGAGCACTGGATGTCCACAGGATGAAAATGCTGACCGTGGCGCTGCGCGTCTTTAACAAGCGTTGCTGGAGCATAAAAGCCCATCGGCTGATTAGTCAGCATGCAAGCCGTAAAGGCTGCCAGGTAATGACACTTTATATATGCACTCGCGTAGGCGATAAGGGCAAAGCTCGCGGCGTGCGACTCCGGAAATATACAGCGCAAACGACGTGATCGACTGAACGATGCGTTCCTGGGTCGGCGTGTCGATGCGGTTTTCCGTCATGCCTCGCCGCAATTTGATTTCGACTTCTTGCATGCGTGCTTCCGATCGCTTGAAACCCATCGCACGGCGCAACTCTTCCGCCTCGCCACCCGTGAAATTGGCGACAATCATGGCCATGCGCAGCAGCTGTTCTTGAAAAAGAGGAACGCCGAGTGTGCGTTCGAGAACCGCATCGAGCAACGGATGCAGCGATTCCGGCTTTTCTAATTTCTGCCGCCGCCGGAGAAAGGGGTGCAGCATTTGTCCGACAATCGGTCCGGGCCGAATGATCGCGACCTGCACCACCAAGTCGTAGAAGTGCTCCGGCATCATACGTGGCAGGATCGCTTGTTGCGCCCTGCTCTCGACCTGGAACAAGCCGATGGTGTCGGCTCGTTGCAACGCTCGATAAACAATCGGATCTTTTTGCGGCAGATGGGCCAGGTCTACGATCTCTCCGTACTCGCGGCCGACCACTTCGATGGAGTCTTGCAAAACGGCGAGCATCCCTAGTCCGAGTAGGTCGATCTTCACAATGCCCAGGTCAGAGCAATCGTCCTTGTCCCACTGCACCACCACACGATTTGGCATACTCGCTGGCTCAAGCGGTACGACTTGATCGAGCTTGCCCTGGCAGACGATCATGCCCCGGAGTGTTGTCCCAGATGGCGAGGCAAATTGAGGATCTCCTGCGTCAACCGATAGAAGTGGAGCGTGCGCGGGTCCTGCAGGTCGAGCCCGGTATCGTGAAAGCGTTTTTCGAGCGTATCCTGGTCATCCTTCCATTCGAATTGCGGCATGGCCGCCGCCAATCGGCTCAGCTCCTGCTCGTCGAAACCCAGCACTTTGCCGACATCGCGCACGGCGGAGCGCCCGCGATAGGTGATGACGTTGGCGGTCATCGCCGCGACCCGCTCGCCATACCGTGCAAAAACATACTGAATGACCTGTTCGCGGTTCGTGTCGCTCGGCAGATCGAGATCGATGTCCGGCCACTCCCCGCGTTCTTCCGAGAGAAAGCGCTCGAAGAGCAGCCCCATGCCGACCGGATCGACCGCTGTAATGCCGAGCGCGTAGCAAACGGCACTGTTCGCGGCCGACCCACGACCTTGCACGAGGAAACCGCGCGATCGGGCAAAGCGCACGATATCCCAAACGATGAGGAAGTAGCCGGCCAGCTGTAATTTGCCGATCAGCGCGAGCTCCTGCTCGATCTGTGCGTAAGCTTTTGGATGGTCGGTCCCATAACGTCCGATCGCTCCTTCCCGGGCCAGCTTTTGCAGATAGGTGATCTCCGGTTCACCCTCGGGCGTCGGGAACCGCGGAAACTCGTACCCTAAATTCTGCAATGTGAACGCCAGCCGCTCCGCCAACTCGACGGTGTTGCCGACCGCCTCGGGAACGTCGGCAAAGAGCCGCACCATTTCCTCGCTTCTGCGCAAATACTGCTGTGAGTTGGCGGAGAGAAGTCGCCCGGCGTCGGCCAGTGTGCGTTTATGCCGCAAGCAAGTCAAGACATCGAGCAAGAGCCGGCTTTGTTTTTCGGCATAGCGCACGCCATTCGTGGCCAGAAGCGGAAGTTGCATCGACCGTGCGAGTTCGACGACCGCTTCATTGCGAGCTTCCTGGCTCCGCCGGCCCTGTCGCTGCAGCTCGAGATAGACATTGCGTGGTCCGAAGATGCCAATCAGTTGTTCGATGTGTTTCCGGGCCGTCAGAAGCGGTTCCTGCCGTTGGCGGAATATCGAGGCCAGAGGCCCTTCGTCGCCGCCCGTTAAGCAGATCAGCCCCTGAGCATAGTGGGCTAGCTCTTCCGGGAACGCCACCGGATGCTCGATCTTGCCGTTTTTGCCTTCCCGTAATTTCGTCAAGGTAATGAGCTGCGTCAGGTTGCGGTATCCGGCTTGCGTTTCGGCCAGTAACGTCAAGCGCGCGCCTGTGGGTAACGCCACCTCCGCTCCGACCAGAGGCTTGATGCCGAGACGTTTCGCCGTGTAATGAAAGCGCGCACTGCCATAGACACCGTGCGCATCGGTGAGTGCCATGGCGGGCTGGCCATAATGCGCACATTGCTGAGCCAAGTGCTCAGGAGTGGACGCGGCCTCTAAGAATGAGAAAGCCGACTTGGCATGCAACTCCACGTAAGGACTGGCGGCCATGTCATGCCTCCAACATCGCTTTCAGACGGTTGCGCAACACGGTCTCGCGTGGGGATCCGCCCGTCTGTTGCAACCAGCGATGGAGATCTTCGAGCAGAATCTTGTATCGCACGGCGGGCACGGGAACAGAGATTTCGAGATACCCGGTGGCGCAGGCCGCTTCCGTACACCACGGTTCTTGCCGGAACAACTGCAAGGCTCGAACCGCTGCTTCGAATTTGCTTTCGGCAGTGACTTCCACGGAGAAACGACCGTTTCCCTGGGATTCGTAAAAAGAGACAACGCAGGTGCGGAGGTGGCCCACGGAAAAAGCATAGCGCACGCAGGTTCGCCTTGTGTTCGCCTATTGCGGTACGATCGTTAGCAGGTTGTTTTATGGCCGCAGCCCGCTCCCTTCTCCTTCCTCCGCTCCGTTCCCTTGTTCCCAAACCGGCCCGTTCTCCGCTCCCGAGCAGCGTGGCGGCTCGCCTCCTCCGGCCGCACGAGTTTGTTGTATTCGTGTCTTCGCGTCATTCTGCAGCGAGGCGAGTGTTGCGCTTTCGTGGATACGCAAGGGACCTTCGACCCGGAAACGGCCAAGGCCGCCGGCATGGATCTCTCCCGTTTGCTGTGGGTGCGCTGCGGGGGCAACCCGGAATCGGCTCTCAAAGCGGCAGACTTGCTGGTACATGCCGGCGGATTTGGCCTGGTGCTGCTCGATCTGTCGGGAGTGCCGGCTTCGCTCACGCGCCGAATCCCAGCCGCCTCCTGGTTTCGTCTCCGTCGCGGAGCGGAGCACAGTGGCACTGCCTTCGTCGTGTCGGGAGAACAGTCCATCACCGGTTCCTGTGCGCAACTGCAAATCACCGTTCAGCGGAAGCAGGTGTGCCGTTCCCGGTATCGCTTGTCCGGCACCGCGGTCCAGATCGAGTGCGCCAAGGGACGCTATGGCGCGAAAGCGTCGTTCGACACCATCCGGTGACCAGCATGTTTGCCGCCCTTTTTGCCTCCGGAAACTTGCCCATTCTGCTCGAATGCGCAGCACGCTTCTCGCCTCTCGTCGAGGTCACCTCCGCCGATCTCGTCACCCTCGATCTCCGCGGGCTCGACCGGCTGCTGGGATCGCCGATCCAGGTGGCACAGGAGATCCAACGGACTGTGGGCATACCGGCTCACATCGCTGTTGCGTCGAACCCCGACACCGCGATCTATCTCAGTCGCAGTGCGACCGACTTTACGATTGTGCCGGTTGGAGAAGAAGGCCGACATCTTGCTCCGTTGTCGCTGCACCTGCTCGGCTGCCCGGTGGATTTAGGAGAATTGCTCGATCTTTGGGGATTGCGAACGTTCGGTGAGTTTGCGCGGTTGCCGGCATTAGGTATCGCGGCGCGGTGCGGCGAAGAGGGCGTCTACTGGCAGCGACAGACACTGGGCCTGGTGCAGCGTCAGCTCCGGATCGCTGGCGAGCCGGTTCGTTTCTCCAAGGAGCAACACTGGGAGCACGCCATCGAAACCGTAGAGCCACTCCTCTTTATCATCGGAAGAATGCTCGTGGAACTCTGTGTGGAACTGGCGGCGCGATCGCTGGCAACGAACGAAGTGTGCGTGAGGATGGAACTCGTCCACCACCCATCGGGCCATGCGGTAAACGTGCGGTTGCCGGTGCCTCTGAACGATGCAAAAACACTACTAAAGCTGCTGCAATGCGAACTGGAACAGCATCCGGCGTCCGCTGCGGTCCGTGCCGTCCAGTTGGAATTGAAGCCGGTCTCCCCGAAGACGACGCAGGAGCATCTATTTACTCCGTCGTATCCTGCGCCAGAACAGCTGGAGTTGACTCTCGCTCGTATTCGTCGCCCAGTAGGGACTGACAATGTCGGCACGCCGGCACTTCTCGACAAGCACAAGCCTGACAGCTATCAGATGCAAGCCTTCGCTCCGCCGCCCCGGCCAACCGAGAAGACCGTCTTGCCTCCCCTTCCATTAGCCTTTCGCCGTTTCCGGCCGCCGGCTTCTGCCCAAGTCACATTCCGAGAACACCCGACCCGGATTGTCTCGCGAGGCATCCAGGGCTCGGTCAGTCTGGCCTATGGACCTTGGTACAGCTCCGGACATTGGTGGTTGCCCGATGCGTGGTAGCACGAAGAGTGGGATATCGCTCTCGAGAGTGGAGGGCTTTATAAGATCTTTCGAGACATGCAAACAACGTGTTGGTTCATCGAGGGGAACTACGATTGAGTTGCCGAGGAAACAACAGAATCGTTTTCACCACGTTCCCCTATTGGCAAATCGACCGGCAGATCGGTCAGAATCTCATGAATCGTGACCGGCGCGTTTCCTTCCAGGCGGTTGTTGACATAGATATAAGCGGGTTCTCCGCGTCTGATACAGCGAACGACGATGTCTCGGATCGCTTGCCGCGTGGTGACATCTGGATCCTGCACCTCGCGATACGGCGAGAAGCGCGGCACGGCCTGCTCGTAGGTGCGGCCTTTTTTGAGGAGAGCACGGACAACGGTGAGATCGGTGGTCAATACGCCCAATGCTTCGATCTGCTCCCGAAGATCTGGCATCCTGCTCCAGGCGTTGAAGACATGGGCCACCCGATACTGCTTCAGCAAGGCCAGATACTCCGCATGAGCGAGAAGCTCAGGATTTCGAATTTCCACCGCATACCGAAAGCTGGATGGTAATCGTCTCAGCAACTCGCTCAGAACGCCCGCAAATTCGGATGGGGCGAACGTTTTCCCCAACGCCGAGCCAAACTCAAAGATCAACACCGGTATTCGTGTTCGAAAGCGTTCGAGCGGCTGCAGAAAAGCATCCTGGAGTAAGGCCCAGTCTAAGAAGTTCGGATTCACGGACCCGCTCCGAGCTCCGTAGCGGGGATGATGTGGAAAGACAGGCGCGGTGATCTCTTCGGGTATTTTGAACGAGAACTGCAATGGCGGAGGCACCGAATCGAAGAGGCGCGTCCAGAACTCTGACGGGGGGAATTGATAAAAGGCAAAGTCGCCACAAACGACGGGAAATGTCTCAGCATACTCGCGGAGGCACTCCTGCTCGAAACGCTTTCGGGAGTAGCGGCCGCGCACCCAGTATCGTTCCGGCGAATAGATCTGCCCCAACCAGCCTTCATATTTCCAGGAGCTGGTGCCGATAAATATCTGGTGTCGAGCAAAACGCTCCAGGAGTTGCTTCAAATCTTGTCGAAACGACGACGCCGGCTCCTCGAAAAGCGGAAGCGTTTCAAACATGCTCCGATTGTAAGGTCGTCGTAGAAATTACCGATGTCTCTACTCAGGCTTCTTTATTGGTAACCAGAAATCCTATTGGCTCCGCACTCGCGGCGCTCCCAGCGATCTTTCTTTAGTGCTTCGCTCCGCGATTGCCATTGCATGTTTTCGGGCCGGTCTTCACCTCCGCACGCAAGCGGTCGAATGTGATCGATCACATACCCTGGGCAGGCTCCGCGCCGATCCCCGGTAGCGGGACAGGGATTTTCCACTCGAAATTCGTACCGCGCTGCACTGCTTCGGTGAATACGTCCATTGGGATCTCGATGGCAGCAGAAGATAATCGGAAGCCGCTGTCAGTGCCACTTGCGGCGCCGGCAGATACGGATAGTTTTCCAGATCGAGGCGCGGCGGCTTTCGCTCGATCCGGCACAACACCAGATGTTTCACCGCATCGAACGAGATCGCTTGCAGCTGTAGTGCCTGCTGCATAGAAGCCTGCACTTCGGTGAGCGTGAAGTGTTCCAGTAGACGCAGGATCTGCACGTACTCGCGCTTGCCCTTTTTGCCTTGGCGCGATTCCAGCAGCCGCCG
>JAABUQ010002166.1_pt1 | contig 39673 bp, 27 predicted proteins | sample 5560001 | NCBI WGS metagenome assembly JAABUQ01 (sample SAMN10711888, study PRJNA513371) | rock metagenome | isolation source: Antarctica rocks | place: Antarctica: Victoria Land, Finger Mt nord | collected 2015-12-18
AGCGGAGCGAGCCCCAACCATCAACCGATCGGAGTTGGTGGGGCTCGCTCCGCTCGACCCACCCTACGCTTTTTTCATGAAAGGGCGCGGGCGTCCTGGACGGCCGAGGGCATCCCGCCTCCTCCCGCGACCCAGTCGTAGACTTCGGCCAGGCGTTCGGCCTGGCGGGCCCAGGTGTACCGGGACTCGACGAGGGCCCGGCCTTTGCCGGCGACCTCGGCCCGGCGGCCTGGCGAGGACTCGACCAGCTCTCGGAGGCCTTGGGCGACTCCGGCTTCGGTGGGCTCGACGATGTAGGCCCCGTCGGCGCGGGCCAGCTCGGGGAAGTGGCAGGCGGTGGTGGCGAGGACGGGGAGTCGGCAGGCCAGGGCTTCGAGGATCGCCATGCTGAAGCCCTCGCTGTAGCTCGGCAGGGCGAAGGCGTCGGCGGCGGCCCATGCGGCCCGGGCCCGCTCGCCCGAGACGTGGCCGATGGGGGTGATCCGGTCGCGGACGCCGAGGGCCTCGGCCTCGCCGAGGAACGGGCCGAGGGCGCCGTCGTCGTTGCCGGCGAGCAGGACGTGGAGGTCGCGGTGGTCGCGGCCGACGGTGCTCAGGGCCCTGGCCAGGAGGTCGAGCCCCTTCTTGGCGTGGAGCCGGCCGAAGAAGAGGACGACGAACTTGCCGAGCAGCTCGGGGAACTCGGCTTCGAGGGTCGATCGGGGCGGGAGCGCGTCGAAGGGGCGGAGGTCGACGCCGTTGGGGATCAGGGCGATCGGCGTCCTCGGCGCGAGGGCGCGGAGGTGGCCGACCTCGGGCCGGGAGAGGGCGTGGAGGCAGGAGGCCCGGCGGAGGTTCTTGCCCTCGACGAGCGCGGTGTAGACCTTCTTCTTGAACGCCTTGTGGCGGAGGGCCCAGGGCTCGGCCATCCCGTGCGCGGCCATGAGGTAGGGGACGTTGGCCTCGCGGGCGGCCCTGGCCCCCCGGCGGGTGTGCCCTTGCCAGAGGCCGTGGAAGTGGACGACGTCGGCCGCCTGGATCGAGGCTTCGAGGTCGGTCTCGGGGCCGAACAGGGTGACTCCCGGCGGGATCGGCGTGCCTTCGAGCCTCGACGGCGTGGGGGTGACGATGGCGATCGGGTCGCCCGCCTCGGCCAGGGCCCCGGTCATCCCGAGGATGCTCGGGACCATCCCGCCGTCGCGCCTCGGGTCGAGGCCGTTGCAGCAGTGGAGCCAGGCCGCCGAGGCGATCGGGGCCAGTGGGGGGTGATCCTCCCCCCGCTTCTTGCGGACCAGGCCGTTCATCGCTTCCCCCCCGCCCCTTTGAGGATCAGGTCGCGGTGGATCGACCGATCCCCCGGGCTCGACCGTCGCCTCGCCCCGACGATCTCCAGCGCCTCGATCGCCCCCCGGGCGAACCGATCGGGCCCCCAATCGGCCACGACCCGCAAGGCCCGGGCCCCCATCGATCGCCGCTCGCCCGCCGTCAGCCCGGCCATCCAGGCCAAGGTCGCGGCAAGGGCCGCCTCGTCCCCCGGGTCGAACCGCCGGCCGGTCGTCCCCGGCGGGTCGGGGACCAACGTCCCGGCGCAACCGGCGCGGTCCGACACCAGGAGCGGCACGGCCGAGGCCGCCGCCTCGTTCACGACCAGGCCCCAGGGTTCCATCAGGCTCGGGTGGACGAACGCCGAGGCATACACCAGCCACCTCGACAGATCGGCCTCCTGGAGGAACCCCGGCCGGTGGATCGAGCCGGACAGGCCGCTCGCCGCGATCGCCGCCTCGACCTCGTCCTCGCCCGGCCCGCCGCCGCAAAGGACCAAATCCCAGGGTCCGAGGCCCAGGGCGTCGGCCCGGTACTGGGCGTAGGCCCGGACCAGGAGGGGGAGGTTCTTCTCGGGCACGAACCGGTTCGCGGCGAGGAAGTAGGGCCGATCGGGCAGGCCGACTCGCGAGGCCGGGTCGTCGAGGGCGGCGGCGGCCCTGGCGGCGAAGGCGTCGTTGTCGACCGCGTTGTAGCCGAGGGCGATCCGCTCGCGAGGCATGCCGAGCTTGACCAGGTAGTCGCGGTGACTGGGTCCGCCGACGAGGGCGGCGGAGCAGCGGCGGACCCGGTTTCGCTTGATCGCTTCCTTCCACCAGGTCCGGGGGTGGTCGATCTCCTGGGTCTCGGACATCAGGATCACCGGCTTCCCCTCGCGCCTGGCCCAGCGGAGGGCGGCCATCGACTCGGGCCGGGCGTAGCCGACGATCCCGACGGCGTCGGGCCGGTCGCGGCCGAGGGCTTCCACGATCGCCGAGCGGCACTGGTCGGCCGGGATCGACTCCATCGATCGGCCGGGGAAGAGCGTGGTCCAGGCGAACGGCTCGTCGCCGCCGGAGCGGTCCCAGGGGTAGCGCTCCTCCTCGTCGGCGACCTCGTGGGCGATCAGGCGGTCGCCCGAGGCCCGGAGCCGGATCGCCAGGGCGCGGAGCCTGGCCAGGTGGTACGGGCCGAAGTTGGTGAAGCAGATCGAGAACGTCATCGGCCGATTTCTCCCCTCGGTTGCCGCCAGGGCAGCCCGAACGACCCTCGCCCCTCGGCCTTCTCCGATCGGACCCGGGCGAGGAACCCGGCCCGCCAATGCATCAAAGGGCGCTCGACCCACCACCCCAGGGCCGCCCCCACGGCCAGGCTCGCGACCGTCAGCACGAGCCAGTTGTACCGCCAGTCGCCGTCCCATCCGGTCCGGGTCATCATCGTGCTCAGGAGCACCAGCAGCGGGGCATGGAACAGGTACGTCGGGTAGCTCGCCAGGCCGAGGAACCGGCCCGAGGCCACCGCCCATCGGGCCTCGGACACCGGGTCCGTCGAGCCGGGAGCGGCGGTCATCCGGATCATCATCAGCGTGAACGCCAGGCCGCTGACGACGTAGGCCCCCTGGATCGGCATCCCTTGGTGCCAGCCGACCACGCCCGCGGCCAGCACCAAGGGCCAGGCCCGGGCCAGGTTCAGGGCGATCGGCATCCGGCCCAGACGCTCCTGGTAGACCGCGACGGTCGCCCCGAGGAACCAGATCGTCCCCAGGCCGAACAGGAGGCCGGATCGGAGGACGAAGGGGGTCTTCCAACCCAGGGTGTAGATCGTCTGGTTGATCACGCCGACGGCCAGGCAGAGGGCCAGCCCGAGCTTGATCGGCCGCTCGCGGCGGCCGGCGGCGATGGAGGCGAGGAGCCCGTAGAGGACGTAGTAGATCACCTCGTTGGTGATGCTCCAGGACGCCACGAAGCCGGGGTAGCAGCGGATCAGGTTGTGCACGACGAAGAGCTGGCCGAGGAGCATCGTCCGGTCGTCGAGGGCGTCCGAGGCGCCTGCCTGGAGGGTCGAGACCGTCGCCTCGACCGCGATCGCGAAGGCCAGGGCCAGGTAGTAGAGCGGCAAGATCCGGGTGAACCGGGCGGCGAGGTAGCGGCCCAGGGTGAACCGGTTGCCGGAAATCTGGCGGTCGACCGACAGGTGGATGCAGTACCCGCTCAGGACGAAGAAGCCCATCACCCAGTAGAACCCCGCCCCCGCGCTGTGGAGGAGCCAGGCGTAGGCCGAGGGGGAGATCGAGTCCGCCGCCCCCCGGTCCATCGCCCAGGCGGTGGTGAACGCGTGGCAGAGCACGACGAGGGCGGCGAACAGGCCCCGGCAGAGGTCGATCCTGGTGTGGAGCGACAGGCCCGACCGGGGCGGGTTGGCCGCCGTCGGGCCGGTTGGGCCTCGCGTTGATGTCGTTGTCATGGGGTCGATCCGGGGCCTCTCCTCGCCGCCGGGCGCCCCCCCTCCCCGGCCCTCCCCCGCGAGGGGGGAGGGGGTCGGAGGAAAGCCCTCCCCCCTTCGTGGGGGAGGGTTGGGTGGGGGGAATACGTTTCGCGCCAGCGGCGGCCTTGGCATCACATCCACCTCACGCACAGGACGGCCCTTCGGCCGGGCCGGCGAACTTGTTGACGAACCAGAGGAAGGTCATCGTCGGCAGGGTGGTGAAGCCGTAGCTGTAGTAGAACCAGTTGAGCGGGTCGTCGCAGACGGTGGAGAACCAGGCGTTGTAGTACGTCAGGCTCCAGAACGCCTGGGCCCAGGGGACGTGGGCGTGGAGCATGGCGTAGTCGTGGGCGGTCCGGACGATCAGGGCCCAGACGCCCAGGACGATCGCCATCCCCCAGATGCCGCCGTTGAGCTGCGCGGCGCCGAGGATGCCGATGGCCGGCCCGGTGAAGGTCGAGTCGCGCTTCAGTTCCGACCCGGCGATCCAGGCGGCGACCCACTGCTCGCGGCCGGGCAGGGGCTTGGAGGGCCAGACCAGGCGGGGGATGAACGTGGTGAAGACCCGGAGGTAGGGGGCCCCGTAGTCGTAATCCGACTTGTCGGGCACCGTGGCGAGCATCAGGAGGTAGCCGCCCCACTCCTCGGTCTCGTGGGTCTTCATGACCTTGGCGGTGGCCTCGTTCTCCTTGACGTTGATGCTCTCCAGGATCGTCTCTGGGTCGAACGTCGAGACGAAGTCGAGGAAGCCGGAGAACGTCGACTGCGTCGGGTTCTTGACCGAGTGGTATCGCCAGCCGATCGCGATCCCCACGGCCAACGCCCCGGCAAGGCCGGTGGCCATCAGGACCGGGTACGACGGCCGGCGGAACCGGGGCAGGTAGTAGCTGGAGAGCCCCACAAGCACCGCGATCAGCGAGTGCGACCGCTTGCCGTTGAACATCCAGATGACCATGTATGCCAGGCAGATCGCGATCCCCGAAGCCTCGTACCCCGGCCGCTTGAACCCCGGCTGGCGGCCGGTGACCAGCAGCAGGCCGCCGGCGATGATCATGAACAGGGGGAACGAGGCGAAGAGCGCGGCCTCGGCCGAAGGCTCCCCTTCTCCCCGGCTGACCAGCAGGCCGGCCGAGACCAGCCCCCAGGCGATCAGGAACGGCGTCATGAACGCCACCGGGGTCGTCCCCCAGCGGGCCGGGGGCTTGGGCAGGAGCCGGGCCAGGAGCCGGGTCGGGCCGAGGAAGTACACGGCGAGGAACCACGCCAGGGCCGCGAAGGCCCGGAAGTTCGCCTCGGTCACCAGCTCCTCGCCCCGGACCTTGACCGCCCAGTCGTGGTAAGACAAGGCCTGGACCACGTAGATCTGGACATAGCCGACGAAGAACAGCCAGACCGGCGCGAACGGGTCGAACTTGCCCCGGACCAACTGGACGGCCATCGTGCCCACCATGAGCCCGGCCGTCGCGTAGATCCAACCGTACTCGTCCATCGAGGCCTCCATGCCCGTCCGGTAGTCGATCCTCCGGCCCTGCTTGAGGGGTGGCAGGGGTAAGCGGAGCTTACCCCGGATCGCCACAAGCCGATCCACCGGGGTAAGCTCCGCTTACCCCTGCCACCCCGACTTCCCACCAGAACCGTTGAATTTCGCGAAGCCGGTGGGGCTCGCTCCGATCGACCCACCCTCCATCAGTCGAGATCCACCCGGGCCGGCGACAGGGCCTGGACCTCGGCGAAGACCCCGGCCAGGGCCGACTGGTATCGGGCCCAGCCGAACTCCTCGGCCCTGCGGCGGGCGGCGCCGGCCATCTCGGCCCGGAGGTCGGGGTCGGAGCCGACCCGCTCCATCGCCCGGGCCAGGGAGTCGACGTCGGCGGCCCGGACGACCAGCCCCTCGGACCCGTCGCGGACGACCGAGCCGGCGTCGGGCGTGACCACGCATGGCAGGCCGCAGGCGAGGGCCTCGTACGTCACCACGGCCGACCCTTCGAACAAGGAGGGGAAGACGAAGGCGTCGGCCGCCGCCATCCTCGCCGGCATGTCGGCGTGGGCGACCCGCCCCAGGTGCTCGACCTCGCCCAGATACGGCAGCAGCGGCCCCGGGTCGCCCGGCAGGGCCCCGAGCAGTTGGAGCCGCCAGCCCGGCCGGCGGACCCGACGCCAGGCTTCGAGGAGGTACTTGATCCCCTTGCGCTGGGTGATCCCGCCGGCGAACAGGAACGTGCAGGACTCGCCGTGACGCTTGCCGGGCATCGGGGCGAACCGGCGCACGTCCGCCGCGTAAGGGATGACCCTGATCCGCTCGCGAGGAGTCCCATACGCGGCAAGCGTCTCGGCGATGTGGTCGGACGGGACCAAGATCCGGTCGGCCTGCTCGATGTCGCGGAGCCGGCGGCGATGGAGCCAGTCGAGCGCCTCGAGGTCCAGCTTGCCGTCGCCGAGGTAGATCGGGAAGAAGTCGGGCGAGCGCCCGGCCTCGGCTTCGAGCACCGCCCGCTCCTCGCGGACGTCGCCGTGGACCATGCTCAGGACCGAGGGGATGCCCAGCTTCCGGCACGTCGGCAGGGCGAACTCGGACCCCACGTCGCTGAAGATCAGCGCGGCGCCGGGCCTCCGCCGCTCGATCGCCCGGGCGGCGATCCGGTCGAAGTGGCGGGTCCGCCAGCGGGCGACGGCGTGGTGGGCCCGCGGGCTCCGGGCGGCCAGGCGGTTCTCGACCGCGAGCGCGGCGTCGAAGCTCCAGGCCGATTCGACCCGGTCGGCCGGAATCCGGCGGTCGTGCCGCTTCTTCAGGGCCTTGCGGACCCGGGCGAACTGGCAAGGCACGAGCGACCGGGCCACGCCCAGGGCCGGCCCATGCCCCTTGTGGTAGAAGCCGGTCACGAACCGGTCGAGCCGGCCCGATTCGGCCAGGCCGATGACCGCCTGATACGCCGGCGGCCGGGCGTCGGGGCAGGCGACGAGGATTCCGGCCTCGGCGGTCGAGGTCGATCGGGGCCGGTTCGGGGCCTGGGCGATGGTGGCCACGGGATCATCCTTGATCGAGGGTGCGCGTCGAGTCGAGTTCGGAAGGTGGGGCTCGCTCCGCTCGACGCCACCCCACGTGTTTTTACCTGTTATTGTCAGGACATGCCGGCTGTCACCGGCTCGATGACGTGCCCTTGAAGGTCTTCGGGGATGGGGAGTCCGAAGAGGCGGAGGACGGTCGGCGTGAGGTCGCGGATCTCCAGGCCGTCGACGGGGCCGGCCGGGGGGATTCCGGGGCCGGCGAGGATGATCATCCCGTCCTGGGCGTGGTTGGCGTCGTCGGGGCCGGTGTCGTTCTCGAAGGTGTGGATCTGGCCGGTGCCGACGGTGCCGACCGACCGCCAGCGGAGGTTGCCGAAGTAGACGAACAGGTCGGGCGGCGACTGGCCGAGGGTGACCTTGTACAGGGTCTCGGGCTTGAGGACGCGGGTGCCGATCGGCCGGCCGTCGGGATCGCCCAGGGCTTCGAGCTCGGCGACGAGGCGGTCGCGGGTGGCCTCGTAGTCCTCGGGGGCGACGAGGCCCTGGGGCTCGCGGCCCTGGACGTTGAGGAAGAGGCGGCCGTAGTAGCCGCCCGAGCCCCAGGCGGTCGTCTTCGACCAGTCGACCTTCAAGGCTTCGAGCCGCGAGGGGGCGGCGGGGGGCTCGTGGAGGACGAGGTAGCCCTGCCGGATGAGCCACTCGTTGAGGGCGATCCCGCCGTCCATGCACTGGGCGCCGTGGTCGGAGACGACGACGACGTGGGCGTGGTCGGGGATCACGGCGAGGAGCTTGCCGACCTCGGCGTCGACGTGCTCGTAGTAGTCGGGGATCACGCTCTCATACGGGTTGCCGGCGACGTAGCGGTGGTGCGAGGGGTCCATGTACTGCCAGAAGGCGTGGTGGACCCGGTCGGTCCCCATCTCGACCATCATGAAGAAGTCCCAGGGCTTGGACTGCAACAGGTGGCGGGCCAGGGCGAACCGCTTGTCGGTCATCCGGATCAAGGAGTCGCGGATCACCCCCTTGTCGGGGGTCCGGAAGTCGCTGACGTCGAACTCGTAGGGGTGGACGTCGGGCAGCGTGGCGATCTCGTCCTTCAAGGCCGGAGGGTACGTGTAGTTCGAGGCGATCGAGGGGGTGAGGAAGTCGGTCACCATCAGGCCGTTGACGGGCCTGGGGGGGTAGGTCTGGGGGATGCCGAGGAGGATGACCTGCTTGCCGGCCTGGCCGAGGAAGTCCCAGAGCAGGGGCTCGCGGACGGCCAGGCTGGTGGCGGTGGTCATCTTCTCGTACGACCGATCGGCGCGGTTGCGGAAGCCGTAGTAGCCGAGCGTGCCGGGGTCCTTGCTGGACATCATCGACATCCAGGCCGGCACGGTGATCGGCGGGTCGCACGACCGGAGCTTGCCCCAGACCCCCCGGTCGCGGAGCTTGGTCAGGTTGGGCAGGCGGTCGGCGTACCGCTCGAAGACCAAGCTGGGCTCGGCGCAGTCGAGGCCGATGACGACGACCTTGCTCGCCCGGGGCTGAGCCATCAGACCGCCCCCGCGTAGCCTTGGGCGTACTTCTCGCGGCGGGCGAGCTCGAGGTCGTGCTCGACCATCATCTTGACCAGCCCGGGGAAGTCGACGTCGGGCCGCCAGCCCAGGACTTCCCTGGCCTTGGTGGCGTCGCCGAGCAGGACGTCGACCTCGGAGGGGCGGGTGAAGCGGGCGTCGAACTCGACGAAGTCGTGCCAGTCGAGGTCGAGGTGCGAGAAGGCGACGTCGAGGAACTCGGTGATCGCGTAGGTCTCGCCCGTGGCCACGACGAAGTCGTCCGGCTTCTCCTGCTGGAGCATCATCCACATGGCCCGGACGTAGTCGCCGGCGAAGCCCCAGTCGCGCTTGGCGTCGAGGTTGCCCATGATCAGCTTCTTCTGGAGCCCTTCCTTGATCCGGGTCGCCCCCAGGGTGATCTTGCGGGTGACGAACGACTCGCCGCGGCGGGGGCTCTCGTGGTTGAAGAGGATGCCCGAGCAGGCGAACATCCCGTAGGCCTCGCGGTAGTTGATCGTCTGCCAGTGGGCGTAGAGCTTGGCGCAGGAGTAGGGGCTGCGGGGGTGGAACGGCGTGTCGGGGCCCTGGGGCGGGGCGGCCGAGCCGTACATCTCCGAGCTGGACGCCTGGTAGAACCGGACCGGCTGGCTCTTGTTGAGCTGGCGGGTCGCCTCGAGGAGCCGCAGGGTCCCCAGGCCGACGACGTCGGCGGTGTAGAGCGGCTGATCGAAGGAGACCCGGACGTGGCTCTGGGCGCCGAGGTTGTAGACCTCGTCGGGGCGGATCAGCTCCATCACGCCGGCGAGGCTGGAGGCGTCTGCGAGGTCGGCGTAGTGGAGGTGGAATCGCTCGGCGGCGGCGGGCGAGTCGCGGAAGATGTGGTCGATCCGCTGCCGGTTCAGCGTGCTGGACCGGCGGACGAGGCCGTGGACCTCGTAGTCGTCCTTGCCGAGGAGGAACTCGGCGAGGTAGGACCCGTCCTGCCCGGTGATGCCGGTGATCAGAGCACGCTTCATTGCCTGGGGCCCCTCATCATGTCGAAGACGGTCGGTTGATCCCTCGGCCCCCGCCCCGACCCGTCGGGCGGCGAGGTCGCCTCCCTCCCCCGGAGCCTCGGCTCAAGGTACGTAATACTCGGCGCGGGCGAGCGGCATGATCGGGTCGAGGCCGGCCAGGAGGGCCGCCGAGAAGTCGCGGAAGGCGGGCAACTCGGCGTCTCCGTTGCTGTTCCAGAACACCTCGACGGTCAGCCCCGACCCTCGGGTCGTCCGCCCGTGGCTGCTCCGGCTGGTGATCGGCAGGCCACGGACCCAGCGCTCGATCGGCCCTTCGCCATAGATGTAGTACCAAAACCCGATCGCCTGGACCAGTTCAGCTTTGGAGTAGCCCAGCCGCGTCACCGGCTCGTCCTTCCCCCCCGGGCCCGGGATCGGCACGACCCTGGAGTGGGCCTCGACCTTCGACCAACCGTTCGACGGCAGGCAGACCTCGGGCGAATGCCGCATGTTGTTGCCGTGGAGCGAGTAGTTGACCCAGAGCGTCAGCTTGATGCCCGGGTACTTCGGGCTCTCGTACGACCGGCTGATCACCTCGGTCGCCTGCGACTCGCGGAGCACGTCGGCGTTGATCGCCAGGTCGACGCCGTTCCACGTCCCCAGGCTCCTCGGCAGCGAGGCCAGGGGGCGGCGGAGCGGGGGCCGCTCGATCTCGCTCAGGTCTTCCAGGGCCGCCTGGGCGGCCACGCCGCAGGCGAGCAATCCCAGGCACAGCGTCGCTCGACCGATGGCATTCATCTCTCGGCGCTCCTTCGCGCAAGGTCGTTACGGCTCGGGGGGATCGGGTTGGCTTAGCTCGGGGCGTCAGGCGATCGTCGGGGACGGCACCCGGACGCCGTCGGCGAGGGCCCGGGCCTGGTCGATGGCCCAGCTGAAGGTGGAGAGCATCAGCAGGCCGAGGCCCATCATGGCCAGCCCTTCGACGGTGTGGAACGCGCCCGAGGCGTACTTCGGGTCGAGGCAGTGGGTGACAACGCCGGTGAGCATCACCCGGACGACGTTGGCCGTCATCGCGATCGGCACCGACGAGCCGATCAGCAGCACCCGGTTCCAGAGCGGCCGGTCGGACAGGTAGGCCCAGGCGGTGGTCAAGGCCAGGAAGCCGGTCAACTGTCGCATCCCGCTGCACGCCTCGGCCACGAAGAGCTGGTTGCCGCCCGGCAGGGTGATCATGTTCCCTTCGCAGAGGGCCGGGATGTTGACCAGATTCAGCATCGAGGTCGCCATCTCGCTCACCATGAGCTGGAGCGGGTTGGCGAGCATCGTGTACAGGGCCACCGGCAGGGGGACCATGAAGACGAGGAAGACGAAGGCGAACCAGAACCGCTGGAGCGCCCCGAAGCCGGCGAGGATCGAGCAGGTCCCGGCCAGCGCCAGGAGGAAGCCGTAGTCGCCGGCGACGGAGAACGGGATCACGATCGTCGCCACCTTCACCGCCAGGGCGAGGCCGAGCAGGAACGACCCGGCGACCACGCCCGATCGGACCGGCACCGGCCCCTCGCGGGCGGCCCCGTTGGCGAAGTACAGGCTGATCAGGGGGACGAGGAAGCCGTGGCTGTAGTTCTCGTCGGTCGACCAGATGTAGACGAAGTGGATCAGGTTCCGCCAGAACATCACCCCGAGCAAGGCGACCGAGCCGACCCCGCCGAGGATCGCGGGCCGGCCGCTCGTCGACGCCCAGGCGTCCTTGAGCAGGCCGACCAGCGGGGGCGGCGGCGAGGCCGGCGCGGGCGGATGGGGGGTCGAGATCGGGACGGTCGCCATCGCGCTGCTCCTGGACTCGGGTCGGTTCGGGGGTCGATGTCGCGGGGGGTCGGTCGGTTCGCGGTCGGCTCGGCTCGGCTCGGCTCGGCTCAGGTGCCGGGGCCGCGGGAGGGCCCGCCGGCGAGGGTCTGCTGGAGGTCGAGGGCCCGCTTGGTGATCTCGTCGGTCGTCTCGGTCCCCCGGGCGGCATCGAGGGCCAGGGCCCGGGCCCGCTGGTCGTTGTCGCGGAGGGCGATCTCGGCGAGGTTGATCGACCAGCGGCGGCGGGTGAGGTCGTCGGCCACCGCCTCGATCGCCCGGCGGTACGCCTCCTTGGCCTCGGGGTACCGCCTCCGGAGGGCCAGGGCCTCGGCCACCGCCGCGCGGTCTTCTCCGGCGTCGGCGGTGTCGGCCCGCGGCTCGTCGGCCCGGGCGATCGCCCGGTCGAGCACCCGGTCGGAGGTGAGCGAGTCCTTGCCCCGGAGAGCCTTGGCGACGGCGACCCGGGCGGTCGCGAACCGGGGCAGGGCCTGGTCCCACTGGTCGAGGGTCCAGTCGCCCGAGCCGACCATGACCCGGGCGACGAAGCCGAGCAGCGACTCGTGCGGCAGGGCATAGCGGCGGTACCGCGGGTCGGCGTCGAAGGAGGGGGGGTCGAGGTCGCGCCTGGCGGCCTTCGAGGCCATCTCGAAGGCCGAGCGGAACGCGCCGAGCGACGCCTCGACCTTGCCGGCCTTGCGGAGGTGCCGCCCGGTCCAGGCCAGGGTGGCGGCGTCGCGGGGCCGGCCGACCTGGAACAGGAGCGGGACCGGGTCGGACTCGGAGGCGGGGGCCGATTCGAGCACGAAGCGGGCCCCGGCGGCCAGGGCCGAGACGTGCCGGGCGTCGTCCATCAGGTTGCGGACGTCGGCCGAGTGGTCCTCGCCGTCGCCGATCCGCTCGACGGCCATCGCCCAGGCCGAGAGGTGGCCGGCGGTGGTCCGCCACCAGGGGCCTCGGGGGATCGCCGCGAGGTCGACCGTCGGCGAGGCCTTGTCGGCGTCTCGTGTCGCGATCTGGATCGCCCGGCTGGCCAGCGATGCGTCGCCGAGCCACTCGTAGCAGAGCGCGAGGCCGGCGATCCCCAGGGCGAGGGTCAGGGCGGTCGTGGGGAACCAGCCCAGCCAGAACGGCAGGGTCCACTGGTCGGGCGCGACCGCCTCGGTGGGCACGGCGACCCGGGCCCGCCTCCGGGCGGCCCTCGACGACTCGCGGGCCGGGGCCGGCTCGGGCGAGCCGTCGAGCCGTCGCCCCTGCGCCGCGAAGATCGCCCGGGCGGTGGGCCACTCGGCGGCCGAAGGGTCGTGCGGGCTCGACAGGTCGCGAGGGCCCGGTTCGGGCCAGGGCGGGCCTGGGCTCGTCGCCGCCCTGGCGTCGGGCGCCGGCCGAGGGCTCGGGCGCATGAGCTTGGCGGGAGGGGCGGGGCTCGGGGCGACCTCGAGCGGTCGGGGCCGCTCCACGACCGGGGCCGGCAGCTCGTGCCAGGCCGAGGCCGGGAGGATGTCGAACGTCTCGGTCTCGAACGGCGAGGCCTCGTCCCAGCCCGATTCGAGGTCGACCCCCGTGGCGCCCTCGTCCTCGACCTCGGGTTCCGGCTCGGCTTCGACCGCCTCGGGGCGGGCTTCGGCTTCCGGGACGACCGCGACCGCCTCGGCCTCGGCGGCGATCGGCCCCGGCTCGTCCTCAAGGGGCCTCGGGGGCTCGATCGGGGCCGGGCCACGCTCGGCGACCGGGGCCGGGGGCGCGGGGGCGATCGGCGAGGCGATCGCGGGGCGAGGCGGGGCGATCGGCGGCGGCGGGGGGATGGCGAAGATCGGCAGCGGCTCGACCCGGGTCGAGGACCACTCGACCTTGGGCGCGTTGAGGGCGGCGAGCGGGTCGGCCCGGGGGGGGGTCGGGGCGAATCCCCCCGAAGGGCGGGCCGCGCCCCCTTGGCCGAGGCCGGACGGGCGGTGGGCCCTCGGGCCGCTCGGGAACCGGGGTGGCTCGGGCCGGGCGGACGGGTCGATCACCCGCCGGAGCGGCTCGGCCGGCCGGAGTTCGACCGGCCGGGCCACGACCCGGGCCTCGCCCGGCCGGGTGACCTGGATCGGCACCGGCGGCGGCTGGGACGCCGGGGCGGGCGCGGGCGTCGGCGGCGTCCGGGGAGGGGTCGCAGGGCGGGGGCTCCGGGCCTTGATCGACTCGCCGGCCGCCTTCCAGCGGGCCTCCCAGCGCTTCTCGTCCTGGCGATCCTTGAGCCACCGCTCGCGCTGGTCGAGCCGGGACTGCCAGCGCGCGAGGCGGTCGTCGGCGTCGTCGGACGGGCCGGGGTCGATCGGGACCGCCTCGGCGGTCGCGGTCGCCGGTGGAGGCTCGGCGGGCGGGTCGATCGCTGGCGGGGCCTCGACCTCGACCTCGACCTCGACCTCGACCTCGACCTCGACCTCAGGTTCCGGCTCGACCGAGGCTTCGACCGGCTCGACGGTGATCGGCGAGGCGAACGAGCCCCAGTCGTTGGTGGCGTTCTCGGCCGAGCGGAGGGTCAGCCAGTGGTTGCCGACCCGGAAGGGGATGCCGAAGGCGAGCGGGCGCGACTGGTCGGCGGGCCGGTCGTCGATCCAGACCAGGCCGGCGGGGCCGACGAGCTGGAAGTGCCAGCCTTCGCCCCGGCGGCGGAGGATGCACTGGACGTCGCCGAGGGGGGAGGGGCCGTCGAGCCGGACCTCGCAGTGCGGGCTCCGGCCGACCCGGACCGGCCCGTCGGGCAGCTCCAAGATCCGGATGGCCGACTCGCCGTGGCCCTGGACGTGGAGGAATGACGCACCGGGCATCTCGGATCGATCCTCTCCCGGCGTCGAGCTTCTGGTGGTCCGAGGTGCCCGGATGGTCCGCACGGTAGGGCCTCGTGGTCAAGGGTCGTCTGCTGACGCGGTTTCGGTCGCGGACGTGATGTGAAGAGAGTCGAAGTGGGGCCGGTCCGGGCGACGCCGGGTCCTGTCAGCCGCGGTCGACGAACAGGTCGGTGCCGCCGGCGAGCCAGCGGTTGCCGGTGCCGGCGATGGCCGAGGCCGCCAGGGCGACCGCGGCGAGCTCGACGGTCCAGTGGATCGCCGAGAAGGCGACGAAGCAGCCGAGCGAGCCGACCAGGCCGAAGGCCAGCGCCCGGTCGGCCGAGCCGACCCGCGCGATCGCCCCCGGGAGCTTGAAGAGGCACCAGAGCCCGGCCATCCCCATCAGGCCGAGGCCGATGGCGCCCGACTCGATGACCCACTGGAGCAGGCTGCTCATGGCCGTCCCCTGGGCCCCGTCCCGCCCCTTGTAATAGGGGTGGATCGTGGCGAAGGTGCCGAAGCCGATCCCGGCGACGGGGAAGTCCTTGAGGATCGAGACCGACTCGGCCCAGGTCCGCTTCGCCCCGTCCCGGTCGATCCGGGGCAGGCCGACGCGGAACGTGTCCCCCTCGCCCGCCGGGTTGCCCAGGACGATCCCCACGCCGAGGGCGACCAGGAGGAGGAAAGCAGTCGCCAGGCCGGTCTTGCGGAGGCCCGACGACCACGTCCCCGGCAGGCCGACGGCCGCCAGGGCGAGGGCGAACGGCACGCTCGGCCAGGGGCCGGCCATGATCCCGACGAGCACCGAGCCGGCGACCAGGAGCCCGAGCATCAGGAGGACCTTGCTCCCCTGCCCCGAGTCCCTGAGCCGGGCCATCAGGCCTTCCCGGCTCCCCCGGGGGGCCATCGCCTGGAGGAACAGGCCGAAGGCCAGGGGCAAGGCCAGGCTCGCCAGGGCGAGGAACGCGCCGGGGCCGCCCATCAGGGTCCCGACCAGGAACGGGCGCTCGGGCCGGGCCGCCGCCAGGGCGGGCCGGCCGTCCTTGGGCTCGTCGCCGACGGGCCGGAGCACGGTGGCCGAGGTCGCCTCCAGGGCGTCGTCGAGGGTCGGGGCCCAGGCGGGGCCGGAGCCGGGCTGGATGAAGCCGTAGAGCCCCTCGGACCGGTTGGCGACCTGGACGGTGGCGAGCACGGCGTTGACGAAGAACGCGGCGACCACGCTCCCCCAGATGACCTGCGAGTGGCGGAGCCGGTCGCTGTAGTGCGAGGCGACCCAGAACAGGGCGAGGCAGGCCGTCGCCCCGACGAGCCAGCGGAGCGTCGCCGGCCGGTCCAGGGTGATCGGGCAGCGGGCGAGGAAGGGGTCGGGCATGGCCAGGCTCGGGTCGTCGGCGGTGGCCCGCTCGGGGATCACGCCGAACGAGTTGACCGCGACCGACCGGGGCGACACCTTCTCGACCAGCGAGGCCGGCACCGGCAGGAGCTGGACCACGCCCAGGGTCAGGGCCAGGGCCCCGAGCAGGCCGAGCGGGCTCTTGAGCATCCGCCATCGGCCGTCGACGGCGACCCGGGCCAGCCAGGCGAGCGAGGCGGCCAGGGTGAGGGCGACCACCAGCGGCCGGCCCCACCAGACCGCGCCGCCGAAGCCGAGGGCGGAGCCGACCAGGACGGCGACGAGCGTCGCCGCCAGGAGCCGGTCGAGTCCTCCGAGGAGCTTGATCTTGAAGGTCGGCACTCGTTGCATCTCCGGGTGGCTGGCTTGGCTCGGCTTGGCTCGGCTCGACGGATCAGGCTTCGACCGCCTCGGCGGCCATCAGGGCGGCGGCGGCCCTCGGACCTCGATCGTCGAGCCGGCGGGCGTCGCGGCCGGAGGAGGGGCCGCTCGGGGCGTCGAGCTGGGTGTTGGGGCCGTAGCTCGACCAGTTCTCCAGGTCGTCGGCGATCCCGTTGAAGATCAGGCCGGCGATGGTGACCTGCGACTGCTCCAGCATCGCCTTGGCCCGCTGGAGCGAGCGGATCTCCTGCGAGCCGGAGCGGACGACCATCACGGCGGCGTCGACGATCCGGCCGAGCATCCGGCAATCGGCCAGGCCGAGCACGGCGGGCCCGTCGAGGATCACCCGGTCGTAGTGGTGCTCCGAGAGCGAGATCAGGAGCTGGCGAAGCTCCAGGCTGCCGAGGACCTCGATCGGCACGTCCCGGGGGTCGCCGGTGGGGAGGAAGTCGAGGTTGGGCAGGTCGGTCTGGACCACCGTCCGCTGCCAGGGGATCTCCCCCCGGAGGACGTCCACCAGGCCGACGCCGTCGTTGTGGCCGGTGAAGACGTCGTTGAGGCTGGGGCGGCGGAGGTCCACGTCCATCAGCAAGGTCCGCTCGCCGGCCCTGGCGCAGGTGGCGGCCAGGTTCAGCGCGGTGGTCGACTTCCCCTCGCCCGCCTTGGCGCTGGTGACGAGCAGGGTCACGATCGGCCCGGCCTGCTTGGTCGCCCCGAGCAGGCTGGCCCGGAGGTTCCGGTAGGCGTCGGCCTCGACCGAGTCGGGCAGCCCGGGGGTCCAGAGGTGCCCCCCCCGGTTGTTCAGGGCGTTCCGCCGCATCCGGGGCACGACGCCGAAGAGCGGCAGCGTCAGGCCCGAGGTGAGGTGCTCGGGCACCTTGACCGAGTGGTCGATGTGTTCGAGGAAGCAGACCAAAGCCAGGCCCAGGCCCAGGCCGACGACGATCGACCCGGCGATCAGGATCAGGCGGTTGGGCCGGACCGGCACCACCGGCTCGACGGCCCGGTCGAAGATGTCCACCGGCGGCTTCTGGGTGCTGGCGAGGATGTCGAAGGCCGACTTCTTCTGGTTCAGCTCCGCGAGCTGCTTGGCCTTGAGGTCGCGGTCGGTCATCGTGCTCGTGTAGGCCTGGTAGTTGGGCATCTCCTCCTTCATCTCGCCGAGCAGATTCTTGAGGTTGCCCTGGGTGTCGGTGAGATCCTTGTCGATCCCGTCGAGGACCGACTGCTGGACCTCCTGCTGGGTCGGCCCCTGGGCCCCCCCGGAGGCGGAAGCCTTGAGCCTGGCGATCTCGGACTCGATATCCTCGAGCTCGGCCCGGGCGTGGGTGATCGAGGGGTCGAGGCCGTCGCGGATCGGCCTGGTCTTGAGGAGCCGCTTGTTGACCTTCTTCTTCTCGAGCTCGAGGTCGGCGAGCTGCTGGGCGATCGCCTGGGCGGCCGGGCTGCTCGCCGCCGGGCCGCCCGCGGCGCTCAGGGCAAGCTGGTTGCGGGCCTGGACCGCCTCGTTCTGGAGGTGGTAATAGCGCTGCCTTTGCAGCTCGTACTCGGCGGCCTTGAGGTTCTGGCCGCCGGGGGCGAGGCTCTTGCTGGAAAGGACCTGCCTGGCCAACTTCTCTTCGAGCTTGGTCAGCTCCGCCACGTAGGTGTTGATCGTGGACGAGGCCTTCTCCTGGGCACTCTCGAAGACGTTCATGCTATCGCGCTCGGTCCGGTCGCGGAACTTGACCAGCAGGAGGTTCAAGGTCCGGGCGATGAGGTCGGGGTCGCGGCCTTCGAGCGTGACCCTGTAGAAGTGCGTCGCGGGCACCGGGACCGCCTTGAGCTTGCTGATGATCTCGAGCGCGGGGTCCTTGTTGTCGAAGGCCGAGGGCGGGAGGTTCAGGACCTTGTCGTAGACGACCTGGTCGAGCAGGGCCTTGCTGCTGAGCATCGCGACGACGTTGGGGGCGTACTTCTCGTCGGCGATCGGGTCGCCCTGCGCGGCCTCCCCCTGGCCGACGAGGCGGGCGACCGAGGCGTCCATCTTGGGCGGCTTGATCTGGATCAGGGCGAAGGTCGAGTAGATCGCCGGCATCCGCAGCACGTAGAGGGTGCCGAGCGTGGCGACCGGGATCGCCAGGGCGAGCACCAGCCAGATCCGCTTGCGGACGGCCCGGATGTAGTCGGAGGGGGCCTTCGTGGCCGAGGGTGAGGCCGAAGGGGCATGCACATGAGCGACGATCGGGCGGTTGGGGCCCGCGTACTGCTGGAGTCCATCCATGGATCATTCCTCTCCGGTCAGTCTTCTCCGAGCGGTCGAGCGGGCGGTACGGGGACCGTCGACCATCCAAGCGCCACCCTCAGCCAGCCCAGGGAAGGCCGGGACCAGGACATCCGGTCGAGTTCGAGGGCGGCAAGCCCGCCGGCCACGCCGACGCCCACTCCCGCGCCGGCGGCCGCCTCGATCGGCGCGGCCCGCGAGCTCGACGGGACCAGCCCCTCGGCGGAGGCCCTGGGGCCTTCGGCGGGGCCCGAGGCCGGCCGGGCCGCCTCGCCCGCCCCGAGGAGTTCGCCGGCCCGCTCCGGTGAGCCGAGCCGGTCGAGCCGCTCGGCCGAGGCCAGCGAGAGCCGCTGGAGGAACCGGAAGGCGATGTCCGGCTCGACGCCCGAGCCGTCTTCGGCCCGGCCGAGCGAGACGACCAGGCTGAGGTCCCTCCCCCCGGAGAGTCGGAAAGTGGCCCGAGGGCCCGACAAACCGGACGCCTCGGCGTCGAGCCGGGGGGCGCGGTCGAACAGGTCGTGACCGTCGCGCCGGCAGTCGAGGCGGAGGTCGTCGCAGCCGAGCTTGGTGGTGGAGGCGCGGAGGATCTCCCAGATCCCGGCGGTGGTCTCGCAGAGCTCGACCCGCTGGATCGCCTCCCAGGTCACCTTGGCGGCGTACCGCTCCTGCCGCTTCCGGCTGTTCCGCGAGGCGAGGTCGGCCCGGAGCGTGGCCAGCTCGTCGCGCCTGCTGGTGAGGATCAAGAGGAACGCGGCGCAGCCGGAGAGGCCCATCACCAGGGCCAGGGGCTCGTTCTTGTAGACCACGCCGAGCAGGACCACGCCGCAGAGCCCGGCCGAGAAGCAGTACAGCAGCGCCGCGGCCTGCCTCGGGTTGAGCCCGAGGCCGATCAGGAGGTGGTGGACGTGGCGGCGGTCGGCCGAGGACAGGGGCAGGTTGCGGACCCATCGGCGGAAGATCGCCATCGCCGTGTCGGTGATCGGCAGGCCCATCGCCAGGATCGGGAAGAGGATCGAGATCGTCGCCCCCTCCTTGAGCGACCCCTGGACGCCGATGATCCCGATCAGCAGGCCGATCAGCAGGCTCCCGCTGTCCCCCAGGAAGATGCAGGCCGGGTGCCAGTTGTAGAGCAGAAATCCGGCCAGCCCGCCGGCGAGGGCGGCCGAGAGGATCGCGGCGCCGGGGTTCTCGACCCAGATCGCCACCAGGGCCAGGGTCCCGCTCACGAGCAGTCCGACGCCGGAGGCCAGCCCGTCCATCCCGTCGATCAGGTTCCAGATATTCATGCAGGCCAGGAACCAGAGCATCGTCACCATCAGGCCGGGCAAGGCCACCCGGATGCCCTGGCCGGGCAAGGGGAGGACGAACGACGGGCTGTCGAGCGGGATGTTCAGCTCGAAGACGGTGATTCCGTCGATCCGGACCCCGCCGAGGTAGAGCGCGAGCACGGCGGCGGCCTGGCCCATCAGCTTGAGCCCCGGCTTCATCTCCCGGGTGTCGTCGACCACCCCGACGGTCAGGACGATCAGGGCCGCCATGCCGATCGGCAACAGCGTGGCGATCCAGCGGGGGAACTCCGACCACTCGCGGAAGTAGCCCCCGAGCGCGGCGACGACGACGGCGGCGGTCACCCCGAAGGCCAGGCCGAGGCCGCCGAGCCTGGGGGTCGCCCCCTTGTGGATCCGCCGGAACTGGTCGGGTCGGTCGATCGCGCCGAGCCAGGTCGCCAACCGGGTCACCAGCGGCGTGACCAGGACGCACCCCATGAAGGCGACCGCGAAGATCAGCAGGTAGGCGTTCGAGTTCAGCATGGGTCGGTCAATCCTCATCGACCTGGTTCGAGGTCCGGCCGCCAGAGGCCGATCCGTCGGGCCGGTGGAGACGCGAGGCCGGGCTTCAGCGGCCGGCGATCGGGGGACGAAGGGTGTTGCCGTCGTGGCGCGTCGTCGCGGCCGGGGCGAGTCGACCGGGCTGTCGGGGGTTGGACCGGCGAAGAGGGCGATCCGGGCGAGGCCGAAGCTCGCGCGATCGTTCGGGCGAAGGGGATGAGGCGCGGGGGCCCGGGGGGATGCCGGAAGGGCGATCGGGATGGGTCATCGGGGTTCCTCCATGATGTCGAGCGTCGCAATCCATGCGAGGCCGAGTATGAACCCTCACCGGGCGCCGGTCAAGGCGGATTTCGGAGGGCGTCCGGGGGGGCCGGGCGCGGGCGGTCGCTCGGCAGGCCGCGCGGCGGCCCGGCCTCCGGGTCAGTCCCAGGGGTCGGCGACGGCCTCGGCCGCGGTCGGATAGATGTCGACGACCCGGCTGAGCCGCATCGAGTCGAGGACCGGCTGGACCTCGGGCTTGACCTCGCAGACCCGCAAGGTCCCCCCCTGCCGGTCCAGGGCCTGGTAATGCGCCAGGATCACGCCGACGGCCCGGCTCGACAGGTGCCGGGTCCGGCCGAGGTCGATCACCATCCGCTTGTGCGTGTCCCCTTCGATCAGGCCCCTCAGCTCGTAGCGGACCGGGCTGACCGTCTCCTCCTCTTCCAGCCCGGTGGCCATGATCGAGGCGATCAGCACGCCGTCGACCTCGCGGCAGGACAGGGCCCTGAGCAGGGAGGGCTTGCCGGGCAAGGGCAGCGGGCGGGCCGGCGCGGGGGGCGGGGTCGGGAGTGGGGCCGGCGCCGGCCGGGGGGCGACCGCCGCGGGCTCGGGCTCGGGCGTGGCGAGGGCGACCGCCGGCTCGGCGGCCTCGGCGGCCTCGGCGGCCGGCCCCGGCGCCGGCTCGGACCGGGGCGGAGTGTGCGGCGGCGGGGGGACCGCCGCTGGCCTGGCCGCCGGCGGCGCCGGGGCGATCGCCTCGCCGGAGTGGCCCGAGAAGTGGGGCCAGCCGAGCGGCGCCTCGTGGTGCGGGTGGTCGAGGCCCGGCGTCGGCCGACGCCCCCGGACCAGCGCCATCTCGACCTTCTGGCCGATCGCCAGGGTCAGGACCATCGGCCCGACCTGGATCAGGTCGCCGTCGAAGACCTCGGCCTCGCGCCCCCGGAGCACCCGGTCGTTGAGCCCGGTCCCCCCTTCGGCCCCGAAGTCGCGGAGGAAGACCGACATCCCCCGCCGCTCGATGAGCGCGTGGATGTCGGCGAGCCCTTCGAGGTCGGGGCGGAGCTGGCAGTTGTCGTGGCTGCCGATGTAGAACTTGGGGCCGGGGACCTCGACCGCCTCGCCCCTGGCGCGCCCCGTCGTCGCGATGATCTTGACTTGCATGGATACCTCGGGAGGGAGGAGAGGTTCCCGACCGCGACACGTGAGCTTCGGTCCTTCCTAACCGAGCATTCCAACCGCGGTGTCGGCGGGTTTCATCTTTTTCAAAGAATTTCGATGACGAGGGCATGTCAGACCCCCGGATGTACTTACTCCGCCGTTGTTTCGATCCGAAGAGGTCTTACGCCCGTGGGCCAGCCCGCCGCGCCTGCCCGGAGCGATGGATGGGCGGTCGCGAGCATCGATCGATCGACCCGGATAGCGGGCGAGGCGGCCGGTTGCCGGGCCCGTCCCGGTGCCTTAATCTTGGGGGGCGACCGACCCCGGGGCCGGCGCCCGGGTCGGTCGACGCCGGGGCCGCGGCGGGGAGGCCGTCGGGGTCGCTCCGCCATGAAGCCAGCCGCTCGGGTCGTCCGGATCGTGGTCCTGCTCGGCGCGGTCGCCGGGCCCTCGGCCCTGGCGGAGGACCGGCCCAGCTTCGAGGGGCCGTTCGACGTCGTGATCGCCGGCGGGACCACCGCCGCCTTCGCCTCGGCGGTGGCGGCGGCCGAGTCGGGGGCCCGGGTCGCGCTCCTGGAGCCGACCGACTGGGTCGGCGGCCAGTTGACCGCGTCCGCCGTGCCCGCCGTCGACGAGGCCTGGCACAAGGTGACCGATCCCGCGACCGGGGCGATCTTCGACGTCTCGGCGGTCGCCCGCAAGCGCGAGAACATGACGCCCAACTTCCGGGCCATGCTCGACGCCACCGGCAACCCCGGCGGCGGCTGGGTCAGCCGTTACTGCTTCCAGCCCGGAGACTTCCTCGACCAGCACCTCCACCCGCTCGAAGCCCGGCTCAAGGGCAGGCTCGTGGTCTACCGCGAGACCGTGGTCGTCCAGGCGAGCGTCGACGCGGTCGGCGGCCGGATCACCTCGGTCTCGGCGATCCGCCGGTCCCCGAAGGCCGGAATCCCCTGGCGGGGGTACGACCGGCCGCTCTCGGCCGACTTGCCCGACTGGTACGACGCCAGGCCTTCGGACCGCTTCGACAAGCAGAGCCTCCGGTTTGGCGCCGACGCCGGGACCGGCCGAGGCCCCGTCTTCCTCGACGCGACCGAGTGGGGCGAGCTGCTGGTCCTGGCGGACTTGCCCTATCTCCAGGGGGTCGAGGACGTCGACGGCGGGCGCGAGGGGGACGACCGCTGCGGCCAGGCGATCGTGGTCGACATCGTCGAGCGGATCGTGGCCGAGCCGGTCGACGAGCCGCCGGGGCCGCCGGGCGTCGGCCACCTCGGCTTCGGCTTGTACGCGAAGTTCCCCGACGCCTGGGAGCGGATCTGGACCTACCGGAGGCTCAAGGGGCGTGGGCCCAGGGCGGCCGTCGGCGACATCTCGCTCCAGAACTGGGGCTACTCCGGGCCCGACGGCGATGGGGGCAACGATTACCCGTTCGGCTACCTGCTCCGCTCCAGGGCCGACGCCTCGGCCGAGCGGGCCCGCTGGCGAGGGGGGATCGACCTCGGGGTGCTCGCCGAGGCCGAGAAGCGGGCCCTGGCCTGGCACGACTGGTTCAAAGCCCACGCGCCGAAGCCGCTCGTGCCCGGCCAGGTCGTGCTCGACCGGGGGGTCCTCGGCACCGGCACCGGCCTGGCCAAGCAGCCCTACATCCGCGACACCCGCCGCTCGATCGGCCTCGACGGGTTCATCCTCAAGGTGGCCGACCTCGGCGGCCGGCCCTCCTCGAAGACCGGCAAGCGGTTCCGCGACCGGGTCGCCCTGGGAGCCTATGGCGCCGACGTCCACCCGGTGACGACCCGCGCCTTCCCCGCCTACGTCAGCGCCGGGCACGAGACCCTGCCGTTCCTGATCCCGTTCCGGGCCCTGACCAACGAGAAGTGCCCCAACCTCCTCGTCGCCGGCAAGACGATGGCCCAATCCTTCCTGGCCAATTCCGCCACCCGCCTGCACCCGATCGAGTGGTCGACCGGCACCGCCTCCGGCGTCATCGCCGCCGCGATGGCCCGCGACGGCTGGACCAGCCGCGAGGCCCTCGACCACATCGCCGACCTCCAGCCCCTGATCCGCCAGAAGACCCCGATCGAGTGGACCATCGACGGCGAGACCTACCCCAAGCCCGGCGAAGAGACGCCGCTCTGACCACCGGTCGCCTCAAAGCTGATCGGCGCTGATGACCTCGCCGCCGCGGGTGGTGCTGGCCGCGCGCCAGACGGCCACGTTGATCGTGTTCTTGTAGAACCGGACGCTCCCGTCGCAGCTCACCGCGTTGACCCCGCCGGGGTGGCGGCTCCTCGACGCATACTGGTCGATCGGCTGCGAGGCGCCCGAATTCGGGTTCAAGCCGGTGATCATGGTGACGCCGCCCCGGAGTTCGCAAGGAGGGTTGGTCGGGATGTTGATGCAGTAGGAGGAGGCGTTCAGGTCGTCCGGCAGCCGCGAGTTGGGCGGCAGGAGGGTCGAATAGCCCGAGGACGACCCGTACTGGATGAACCCGCGGAGGTCGTAGGTGTTCGCCGGGCCGTTGTCGATCCCCTGGATCACCTCGCCGACGAGCATGGTGTTGCTGGTGCCGTCGGTGATGCTGGAGATGTTGAAGCAGCCGGCGAATGGATTCGGATACGGGTTGGTGCAGTTCGGCGGGAACGCGTTGACCCAGGCGAACGGGGCACCCCCGAAGGGGACGACCACGCCGCCGATCGTGGCCTGCGAGACCTGCCAGTAGCCGGTGCCCGTGTTGCCGTAGTTGGCCGCGTAGTTCATCGACGTGACGCCGGCCAGGGGCGCGTCGTCGCGGTCGCTCGGGCAGGACAGGCTGGCGATCCTCGCATTGGAGACGGTGGAGTTCTCCGCCCCGGAGTAGGTCAAGCTTGGGGTGGAACAGCCCGAACCCATGAAGTTGTAGGCGTTGGCCAGCGCCGAGCCTTCGATATAGGGGAGAGCATCGCGTGATACCAGGTCGACCACGAGGTCGCCTTGGCCCCGAACGGGAAGCTGCCCTGGACGTCGTGGTAATTCTGCAACGCCAGGCCGACCTGCTTGAGGTTGTTGACGCACTGGGCCCGCCGGGCCGCCTCGCGGGCCGACTGCACGGCCGGCAGGAGCAGGGCGATCAGGACCGCGATGATCGCGATCACCACCAGCAGCTCGATCAGCGTGAAGCCGCGTCGCCGCGAACGTCGGGCCATGAAAACTCTCCGGGGGTGCGTGCGGGCTCGGGCCGGGTCAGCGACGCGATGGGTTCGGGGCGGGAGTCCGCGAGGAGGAGGGAGAGTCGCCCGGCGCCTTGTTTGGTCGGGGCGACTTGCTATACTGGAAGCTCAATAGGCGCTCGTAGCTCAACGGATAGAGTCGCGGACTTCGAATCCGAAGGTTGTAGGTTCGAATCCTACCGGGCGCACTCCCTAACATGGCCTGCTCCGACATCTTGCCACGCCACCTAGGCCCTGTCCAGCGGTCGGAATCGCCTCGGCGGACGCACCCCCAGGACGCCACGGCCGACGTAACGCAGGGCGTGACTCCATGACGACTCCCCAGACGGTCCTCGGATTCATCAAGGCGGAGCCATTCCGCCCATTTCGGTTCCACATGGCCAGCGGCCGGACGTTCGACATCCGCCATCCCGAGATGATCAAGATCCTCAAGAGCATCGTCCTGATCTTCTCGTCGAGCAATGAAACCTCCCGATTTCCCGACCAGTTCGAGAGCGTCTCGTTGATGCTCGCCGAATCCATCTCCTAGATCGATTCGCGGACTTCGGTGGAGAACCTGACTCGCTGAAGCCCCTCTCAGTTCTTCCCCGATGACGGCCACACCTCGAAGCCATTTTCAAAAATAAATGTTTTTAAATGAACAATCTTGTCTACTGGCTCTTAGCGACTTCCCGCTCGAACACCGGCTGATACGGAGCCATCGATGTTAGCACCTCGGGTCGTCCTGGATTTCGTGACCGCGGAGCCATTCCGGCCTTTCCTGATGTATATGGCGAGTGGACGGACGTTTGAGGTTGGGCATCCGGAGATGATCAGGGTTGGCCGGTCGTCGGTCACCGTTTATCAGAAACCAGAAGGCGAATCAACCTCGCCGGAGCGTTGGCAGGAAGTCTCCTTGATGCTGCTCGAATCGATCGAACCGCAAGCGATCCCCTCCCGCCAGGCGAGCGAATAACGACATGGCGGAGATGATGAGCGAGAAACAAGACTTGAAAGGCACCTTCTCCTTCGTCAGCCTCGGCTGCCCGAAAAACCTGGTCGACTCCGAGCGGATGCTCGGGCTCCTGGCCCAGGACGGGTATGCCCTGGTGCCCGACTCGAAGGCGGCCGACCTGGTCATCATCAACACGTGCGGGTTCATCGACTCGGCGCGGCAGGAGTCGCTGGGCGTGATCCGCGAGATGCTCGACCGCAAGCGGGAGGGTCGGATCAAGGGCGTGATCGTCGCCGGCTGCCTGGCCGAGCGCCAACGCGAGATGCTCCTGGACGAGGTGCCCGAGGTCGACCAGATCGTCGGCGTCTTCGGCCGCGAGGAGATCGCCAGGGTCGCCGACCGGATCATGGGCGACCTCCACGAGCAGCGGACCGTCTTCCGCCCCGCCCCCGTCCAGGCGCAGGACGACCGGGCCCGGCTCCGGATCACCCCCAAGCACCTGGCCTACCTCAAGGTGTCCGAGGGGTGCGACCGCCTCTGCACCTTCTGCGCGATCCCCTACATGCGGGGCAAGCACGTCACCAAGCCGATCGAGAAGGTCGTCGAGGAGGCCCGCGAGCTCGCCGCCGACGGCGTCCGCGAATTGAACCTCGTCGCCCAGGACATGACCTACTACGGGCTCGACCTCTACGGCCGTCCCAGGCTCGCCGAGCTGCTCAAGGAGCTGGATCAGGTCGAGGGCATCGACTGGATCCGGGTCCTCTACAACTACCCGAACCACTTCACCGACGAGCTGTACGAGGCCCTGGCCTCCAGCTCGAAGGTCTTGCCGTATCTGGACATGCCGCTCCAGCACATCAACGACCGGGTGCTCAAGGTGATGAACCGGCGGCACAGCCGCGCCGAGACCTTGAAGATCATCGACCGGCTCCGGGCGACGATCCCCAACCTGGTGCTCCGGACGACTTTCATCGTCGGCTTCCCGGGCGAGACCGAGGCCGAGTTCGCCGAGCTTCTCGACTACGTGGCCGAGGCCCGGTTCGAGCGGCTCGGCGTCTTCCCCTACTCGCTCGAACCGGATACCCCGGCCGCCCGGCTGCCGAACCACCTGCCCGACGAGGTCAAGGCCCGGCGTCGCGACCGGATCATGGAGGCCCAGCAGCCGATCGCCTTCGAGTTCAACCGCTCGCTCGTCGGCAAGGACCTCGACATCCTCATCGACGGCCCGGCGCCCGAGTCCCGCGGCGACCTTTGGGTCGGCCGGAGCTACGCCGACGCCCCCGACGTCGACGGCCTGGTCTACGTCGCGGGCCGGGACCTCGAACCGGGCGACCTCGCCCGGTGCTCGATCGTCGGGGTCGACGGCTATGATCTGGTGGCGAGGCCCGAGGCGTCGTCCCCCCCTCGGAAGCGGAGGGCCCGGCCCAGGGCCCGGAAGAAGCCCGGCTCCCCGTTCACGATCCTCAATTGAGCCGGGCGCCCGAGGACCTTCGCCGGATGGACACGGGACCGACGCCCGACGAGACTCCCGCCCCCGAGCGGTTCTGGAACGTCCCCAACGCGATCACGCTCTCCCGCCTGGTCCTGTCGCTGGCGGTCTTCGCCCTGATCGGCCGGGGGCTCTACATCCCGGCGCTGGTCGTCTTCGGCCTGGCGTCGCTGACCGACGCCTTCGACGGCTACTTCGCCCGCCTGCTCGACCAGGCCACCGCGTTCGGTCGCCAGTTCGACCCGTTGGTCGACAAGGTGGTCGTCTGCGGGGCGTTCATCTACCTGCTGGGCGTGCCGGGTGACACCGGCCTGGCGCCGTGGATGGTGGCGACGATCGTGATCCGCGAGCTCTTGATCCAGGGGCTCCGCAGCCACCTGGAGGCCGGCGGCCGGGCGTTCGGGGCCAGGTTCGCGGGCAAGCTCAAGACCTTCGCGCAGATGACGGCCATCTGCGCGATCCTCTTCGCCCTCGAAGTCCGGCCCGCCCCCCCCTGGCTCCTCGCCCGCGACCTGATCACCTGGCTGGCCGTGGGCTTGACGGTCTACAGCGGCCTGGGTTACGTCTTGATGGCGATCCCGACCTCGCGGCGACGGGCCGCCTCCTCCCCCCTGCCCTGATCCGACCCGACCCGACCCGATCCCACCTTCCTCGCCCTCCGAGAACCTCGCATGGACTGGATCGAATCCCTCTGCCTGGGCGTGGTCCAGGGCCTCACCGAGTTCCTGCCGATCTCCAGCGACGGCCACCTGGCGATCACCTCGCTCGCCTTCGAAGCCGCGACCGGCCGGGCCGCGTCGGCCGCCGACAAGCTGTTCTTCAACGTCATGCTCCACGTGGGGACCTTGCTCGCCATCGTCGCCCACTACCGCCAGCAGGCCATCGCCGGCGCGAAGGGCCTGCTCGGGTCGAACGACGTGGCCGAGCCCTACCGCCGAGGGGCGGTAATCCGCGTCGGCCTGCTCGCCGTCCTGGCGACGACCCCCCTGATCCCCGACAAGCTGTTCTTCATGGACTACATCGAGAAGGCCATGAACAGCCTGACCTGGACCGGGGTCGGCTTCCTGATCACGGCGGCGATCCTCCTGCTGACGATGCGGCTCAAGGGCGGCGAGAAGGGCCCTCGCGAGATGACCTGGCTCGACGCCCTGCTCGTCGGCGTGGCGCAGATGTTCGCCCCCCTGCCCGGGGTCAGCCGGAGCGGCCTGACGATCTCGGCGGCCCTGGCCCTCGGCTTCTCGCGGACCTGGGCGGTGAATTTCAGCCTGATGATGGCCGTGCCGGCGATCCTGGGTGCGACCGCCTCCGAGCTCAAGGACGCGGACTGGAAGGCCTTGTCGGGCGACCGGGTGGCGCAGATCGTCGCCTCGGCGGCGGTGGCCGGGGTGATCGGCTACCTGGCGATCGTCTGGCTGGTCCGTATTGTCCGATCGGGCAAGCTCTGGTATTTTTCTGTATACCTGGTCGTGCTCGGGCTCGCGATGATCGCGCTCGACGCCGGGCGAAAGGGGACGACCGATGCCCGGCCCTCGAACGCTCCTGACCGGCCCGCATGGCGCGAGCCCGCGGGCCCTGGCGATCGACCGGGCCCCGCCCGACTCGTCGACGCTCTGGCTGGTCCCCTCGCCCCTGGCCCGCGACCAGGTCGTCCGGGCCCTGGCCAGGCGCTCTAAACGGCCCGGCTCGCCACGGGTCTGGACCTGGGACGACGCCTGGCGGGCCGTCGCGGCCGAGATGCCCGACCCGCCCGCCCGGCTCTCCCCCGCCGCCCTCGGCGCCGTGCTCGCCGAGGCGATCGAGCGGGCCAGGGACGGCGGGGCCCTGTCCGTGCTTGACCGGTCGGTCGACTTCCCCGGCTACCGCCGCCAGCTCCTGGGCCGGTTCGCCTCCTGGACCCGGTCCGAGCGGCACCCCAACCGGGCCGCGCCCGAAGCCGGCGAGGCCGGGGCCGAGGAATGGGCGCTGTTCGGCCATTATCGGTCGGTCCTCGAAGCCCTCAACGCCGAGGACGCCGCGGGCTGGGCCGCCCGGGCGTCGAAGGCCCTGGGTGCCTGCCAGGCGGTCCGGCGCCCCGGCCACGTCGTGGTGATCGACCCGGTCGAGCCGACCCGGGCCAGGCTCCGGCTCCTCGACCACCTCGAAGCCCGAAGTCGGTCGATGCTCGCGACCCTCCCCTTCGAGGCCGACCCCGGGCTGGCCGAGCTCTACTCGACGACCGAGGCCGCCCGCGCCCGGTTCCTCGAACGGGGATTCGTCGAGGAGGCGGTCGGCCCCGGCTCGCTCGGGCTGTCCGGCCACCGCTTCGGCCCGATCGAGCGCGACCTGTTCCGGCTCGACGCCCACACCCGAGCCCCGCTCCGGGTCGACGACCTCAAGATCCTCGGCGCCCCTCGGGGCGAAGGGGTCGGCCTGCTGGTGGCCCGCGAGGTCCTCGACCAGCTCGACCGAGGGCGGCACCCCGAGGAGATCCTGATCCTCGCCCCCCGGGTCGATGAGGACGCCGAGACGGTCCGCGCGGTCCTCCGCTCCTGGGGCCTGCCGGTCGCCCCCGCGCCGCCGACCCGGCTGGCGGCCGTCCCCGCCGTCTCGGCCCTCCGGCAGGCGGCCCGCTTGCCGGTCGACGACTGGGAGGCAGGCGCCCTGGGCAGGCTGCTCCGCAACGGCCAGGTCCGCTGGGCCGAGGCCGGGACCGAAGGCGACCTCGCCCGGTTCGAGGCCGCCTCGGCCATCCGCTCGACCCGGGTCTACCGCCGGCTCGAACCGCTCCGCCAGGCTCTCAGGCGGTCGAGCGAGGGGGACCGGCCGGTCGAGGCCCGCAATGCCCTCGCCGCGCTCGGGGCCGTCGAGCGGCTCGCGAACCTCCTCGGCCCGATCGCCCGCGCCGGCGCCTGGGCCGCGCAGGTGGACCGGCTCCGCGACCTCGCCGCCGGCCTCGCGCTCGATCGCGGACCGCTCGAACCGCTCTGGGACGCCCTCGACGACCACGGCTGGGTCCTCGAAGGGCTCGGCCCGGCCGTCGCCGAGCAGTCCCGGACCTGGCCCGAGTTCGTCGCCGCCGTCGACGCGATCGTCGCCGCCGACGACCCCTCCCGCACCCCGAGGCCGCCCAGCCCCGGGACGATCCCCTTCGAGGCCGTCGCCGACGCCGAGGGGGCGCGGGCCGCCGTCGTGATCCTCGTCAACCTCGCCGAGAAGACGTTCCCCAACGCCGAGGCGCTCGACCCCGGGCCCGCCGAGGTAACCGAGGGCGATGACGAGGTCGAGGCCGAAGCTGCACCCGCGCCGATCCGGGCGGGCCGGGCCTATGCCCGCGAGATGCTCCGGTTCGCGCGGGTGGTCGGCTCGGCCGACGAGCGTCTGGTCCTGGCCTACCCCACGACCGACCTCAACGGCGAGGCCCTCCTGCCGGCCGTGTTCCTCGACGAGGTGATCCGCGGGCTCGACCCAACCTGCCTGGCCGCCTGCTCGGAGGCGCACGCCCGGTTCGACCCGGTGCTCCGGGGGCGGCCCGACCTGGCCGTGGCCCCGGTCGACGCCCGGGTCCTGGCCGTCGCCGACGCCTGCCTCGGCCGAGGGGCCGACCGGGTCCGCGACCTCGCCGCGACCGCCGCCCACGGCCCGAGCCTCCGAGGGGTCGCCGAGGCGTTCCGGGTGGCCCACGTCCGGCGGGTCGACCGCCCGTTCGGCCCGCACGACGGCCTGCTCGGCGACGACCGGGTGATCGCCCGGGTCCTGGCCGACTTCGGCCCCGACCACGCCTTCAGCGCCAGCCAGCTCGAATCGTTCGCCCTCTGCCCGTTCCAGTTCTTCCAGCGGTTCGCCCTCGGCCTCAAGCCGGTCGACGACGGCGACGAGCTCGAAGAGGACTACGCCCACCGGGGCCGCGAGATCCACCGGGCCCTCGAAGAGATCCACCAGCAGATGCACGGCGATCGGGACGAGAACCTGATCGACCGCCTGCCGATCCTGATCGAAAACCGGATGGCGGTCGAGCTGGAGCAGCACGACGGCCGGGAGGCCGACGTCGCCGCGGTCCTCCGCGAGATCGCCGCCCGCCGGACCCGCAAGGTCCTGGCCCGCTACGTCGCCCAGTTCCGCGAGTACGACCTTGACCCCGACTCGCCCGTCCGCCCCCACCGCTTCGAGGTCAAGTTCGGCGAGGACGACGCCGAAGGCCAGGCCGACCCGATCCCGCACCTGACCGTCGGCGAAGGCCCGGCCGCGGTCAAGATCCAGGGCGTGATCGACCGGGTCGACCTGGTGACCGCCAAGGACGGCGAGGTCCGGTTCCGGGTGATCGACTACAAGACCGGTTCGAACCCCTCGGCCAAGGACGTCCAGGCCGGCCTGGCCTCGCAACTCCCGCTGTATGCGCTGGCGGTCGAGCGGCTCGGGCTCGCCCCCGAGGCGGCCCGGCTCGACGGCTTCGGCTACTGGAGCCTGCCCAAGTCGGGCTACAAGCGCATCCCCACGCCGGACTGGGCCGGATACAGCCTCCGGCTCTCGGCCTACATCGTGGCGCTGGTCGGCCGGCTCCGCGAGGGGAAGTTCCCGATCGACTCGCGGAAGAAGGACTGCCGCAAGTTCTGCGACTTCCAGGCGATCTGCCGGGTCGGCGAGGTCCGGAGCGTCGGCAAGGTCTGGGTCGATCGCCCCTCGATGGCGGAGCCCGAAGCATGATCGCTTCCCCCCAGGCCGGCCCCCGACTGACCGGCGAGCAGGCCGCCGCGCTCGCCGTCCGGGGGTCGAGCGTTGCCCTCGGCGCCGGGGCCGGCTGCGGCAAGACGACCGTGCTGACCGAGCGGTTCGTCCGCGCCCTGGAAGGGCCGGACGCCAGCCCGCTGGACCGGGTGGTCGCCCTGACCTTCACCCGGAAGGCGGCCCGCGAGCTGAAGGGGCGGATTCGCCGCGAGTGCCGGCGGCGGCTCGCGTCCGGGCACGACCCCGAGCGGTGGCGGGCGATCCTCCGCGGCCTGGAAATGGCCCGGATCGGCACGATCCACTCGTTCTGCGGCGAGATCCTCCGGGCCCACGCCGTCGAGGCCGACATCGACCCCGGCTTCGCCGTGCTCGACGACCCGATCGGCCAGGCGCTCCGGGCCCGGGCCCTCGACGCCTCGATCCGCGAAGGCCTGGCCGCCCGCGACCCCGACCTGATCGACCTTGCCGTCGAGTTCGGCCTCAGGATGGTCCGGCAGACCCTCGACGACCTCCTCGACGCCCGCGCCGTCGGCGACCTCCGCGCCTGGGTCGACCGCGAGCCCGCCGAGCTGGTCGCCCTCTGGGCCGAAGCCTGGGACGCCCGGGTCCGGCCCGCCCTGCTCCGCAAGTTCGCCGATGGGGCCGCCCCCTGCCTCGAAGTCCTCGCCGCCCACGAGTACGACCACGACAAGGTCCGCGCCCGGTCCGCCGACTTCCGGGCCGCCTTCGACCGGTTCGCCGGAGCCGACGACGCCGACGCGGCCCTCCAGGAGATCCGGGGGCTGGCCAAGGTGGCCGGGCTGACCGAGAAGCACTGGCCCTCGGCCGAGTGCTACGGGGCGATCAAGGACCACTTCGAGTCGATCCGGGGGGCCGTCGACAAGCTCCGGCCGCTGCTGGTCGTCGACGAGCACGCCTCGATGGTCGCGGCCCGGCAAGGGCTCCAGTTCGCCAGGCTGGCCGAGGCCGCCCGGGCGACGTTCGAGCGGGCCAAGCGCGACCGGGGGGCGGTCGACAACGACGACCTCCTGATCCTGACCCTGGGCCTCCTGTCAAGCAAGCCGGAGACCGTGGCGAAGGGCCTCGCCGAGTCGATCGACCTGATCCTCGTCGACGAGTTCCAGGACACCGACCCGACCCAGTCGGCCATCCTCGAAGCCCTCGCCGGGCCCGACCTCCTGGGGGGCCGGCTGTTCCTGGTCGGCGACTTCAAGCAGTCGATCTACCGGTTCCGGGGGGCCAGGCCCGAGCTGTTCCGCGCTTATCGCGACCGCTTCCCCGAGGCCGGGCGGCTCGACCTGACCGAGAACTTCCGGAGCGTCCCGGCGATCCTCGACTTCGTCAACGCCCTCTTCGCCGACACCTTCCCCGAGAAGGGCCAGGCCCTCGTCGCCGGCGGCAGCCCCGACCGGGTCGAAGCCGAGCCGGCCACTTACTTCCTCTGGGGCGAGCCGGGCCCGCAGTCGAGCGACCCGAAAGCCAAGCCCGACGCCGAGGACAAGCGGAGGGGCGAGGCCGCCCGGCTGGCCCGCCACCTCGACGCCAGGCTCCGCCGGGGGTGGCCGATCCGCGACCCGGCCGACGGCTCGATGCGCGACGCGACGCCCGGCGACGTGGCCTTCCTGTTCCGGTCGCTCTCTGACGCGCCGGTCTACGAGCGGGCCCTGGTCGACCAGGGGCTCGACTTCCACGTCGTCGGCGGCTCCAGCTTCTTCCTCCAGCAGGAGGTGCTCGACCTGATCAACGTGCTGGCCGCCGTCGAGGACCCGCTCGACTCGATCGCCCTGGCGGGGACCTTGCGGAGCCCGTTCTTCTCGATCAGCGACGAGGCCCTCCACTGGGTCGCGACCGAGCGGGTGGGCTCGCCCCACGAGGGGCTCCGCCGGGCCGAAGGGCCCTGGCTCGACCGCCTGCCCGAGGCCGACCGACCCCGGGTTGCCCGGGCCCGGGCCCTTCTGGCAGCTTGGCGGGGCGTGAAGGACAACATCCCCTTCGCCGCCCTGGTCGACCGCATCCTCGACGAGTCGGGCTACGAGGCCGCGCTGCTGGGCGAGCCCCTGGGCGACCGCAAGCGGGCCAACGCCCGGAAGCTCGCGCGGATGGCCCGCCAGTTCGACGAGCAAGGCGGGTTCACCCTGGCCGACTTCGTGGCGCGGCTCCGCGACGACCTCAAGGGGGCCACCAAGGAGACCCAGGCCGCCACCACCGACGAGCAGGGGCGGGTGATCCGCTTGATGTCGATCCACCAGGCGAAGGGCCTGGAGTTCCCGATCGTCGTGATCCCCGACCTCGACCGCAAGCGGCCCGGCCAGCTCAAGCGCGTCGCCTTCAGCGCCGAGCTTGGCCCGCTGGTCAACCCGGTGATCGACCCGGCCGAGGGGGACGACGGCGAGACCCTCGAATCGGGCGGGAGCCTCGGCTGGCGGGTCCACAAGGCGCTCGAAGACGAGGCCGACGAGGCCGAAGGGCTCCGCCTCTTCTACGTCGCGACCACCCGGGCCCGCGACGCCCTGATCCTCTCGGCCGCGACCGACCCGGCCGCCCGCCCGACCTCGCCCGCCCTGAAGCTGCTCGACGCCCGCTTCGACCGGGCCACCGGCCTGCTCCGCGCTCTCCTGCCCGAAGGATGGCACGCCCCGCGGGTCGAGGTGATCTCCTCCGCCGCGACCGCCGGAGCCCCGGACTCGGCCACCCGAACCCTCCGGCCCCGCCCCCGGCTGCTCGAAACCGCCCGGACGATCGAGGAGGGGCTGGCCCGACCCGCGCCCGAGCCAGAAACCCGCAGGAGGCCCCCCCGGTACGTCGCCCTCGACCCGGCCGCCGGGCTTCCCTCGACCGCCGCGCGGCTCGACCGCCTGGTCCGGGCGATCCTGGCCGACCCCGACGGCCTCGACCCCGCCAGCCTCGACCGGGTCGCCGACCGGGCCGCTCGGCTCCAGGACTTCGTCGCCCCTCGCGACCTCCGCCGCCGAGCGGTCGAGCGGGTGCTCGAAGCCCTGCCGCTGATCCGCGAGGTCGCACGAGGGGGCGAGCTCGTCCGCGCGGTCGAGTGGACCGAGACCGTCGTCTACCAGGACGAGCCGATCGTCTTCCGAGGGCGGGCCGACTTCCTGGTCCCCGACGCCGGCGACGGCCCGAAGGCCCTGATCGTCGGCGACTTCGCCGCCGTCGGCCCCGCCGAGCGGCTCCGCCTGCTCCTGTCGGGCCGCCTGGGCGACCGGATGGTCCCCGGCGCGATCCGCCAGGGGTGGTGGATCAGACTCGGGCCCGGCGGAGGGACCCGCCGGATCGACCCGATCGACGAGCCCGCCATCCAGCGTGCCGTCCGCGAGCTGCTCGCCCGCCCCGGGCATTGACCGGTCCCGGCAGATCGACAAGCTCGGATCGATGGGTGGCAGGGGTAAGCTTGCTTACCCCGGATCGCCACAAGTCGAGCCACCGGGGTAAGCTGCGCTTACCCCTGCCACCCAGACTTTTCTCCAGGTGCCATGAGGACTTGGCGACTCAGGGGGTCAGCGGACCTTCGTGTCGGGGGCGGGCATCCGGGCGGTCTTCTGGTTCAGGTTGGTCCGGGCGTACTGGACCCAGCGGGCCTGGAGGTCGGGGAAGCCGTCGATGTTGTAGACCCGCTTCAGCTCGGGCTCGTAGCCGTGCCGCTGCGCCCCCTGGAGGAACTGGATCAACTGGGCGGGCGTCCCTTGCTCGACGAGGAACCGGGTCAGCGAGACGCTCTGGGCGTAGTACAGGGCCCAGAACCGGTTGTCGGGGTAGTCCATGCCCATCAGGGTCTCGACCGGGAACAGGACGTTCTTGGTCAAGGGCTCGTCGAGGTCGGCGGCCCGGCGCTCCTGCTCGACGGTCGGCTCGGAGAGGACGGCGGTCCCCTCGTCGGCCCAGCGGGGGATCTGCTGGACGGTGAAGTGGTCGGCCATGATGACGTGCGTCACCTCGTGCGGCAGGACCGCCATCAGGAGGCCGGGGTGGTCGACGCGGAGGTTGACCCGGCGCGCGGTGATCCGCCCCTCGTTCATCCCCATCGTCGAGAACCCGGGCGACTCCTCGGGCTGGCCGGTCATCTGGGCGAACTGGCGGGCGGTCGGGTACAGGTAGATCTCGCAAGGCGGCTGCCAGGTCGTCTTGGGGTAGGCCCCGGTCCAGACCTTGGTCTGCTCGCGGCGGACCGACTCGGCCATCTGCCCGACCTGCTCGGCTAGCTTGGGGTCGGCGTGGTAGATCCGGAAGTTCGCCGTCTCGCGGACCTGCCAGTGCCCCTGGGCCGTGCCGATCCGGCCCGCCGCCGGGTTCGACGCGGCGGCGCCGGCCGGGGCGGAGGGCGGGGCCGCCGCCGGCGTCGTCGCCGGCTTGGGGGCGGGGGTGACGCTCGCCGGAGGGTTCCCGGCCTTGCGGACCGGGCGGTCGACCAGCGGGGGCTCCTCGGGCTGGGCCCCTCGGACCACGGTCCTGCCCGGCCTGGGCTTCTTGCGCGAGGCGAGCCGCTCCGAGGCCCGGTTGCGGAGGTACTCGCCGAGCCAGTTGTTCGGGTTGAGGGCGCGGATGGCGTCGATCTCGGCGTCGATGCTCGCCCACTCCTCCTCGGTCCTGGGCTTGGCGTTGATCCGCCGGGCCACGTCGAGCGACCGGCAGTAGGCCCAGTGGTCGCGGCGGCCTTCGGGCAACTTCCCCTCGCGGGCCAGCGCGGCGTAGACCTGCCCGGCCTCGGCGAAGTTGTTCGCGGCGAAGGCCGAGTCGCCGGCCGCGAGGGTCACGGCCGGGGCCCGGTCGGGCAGAGGCAGCAGCTCGCTCGACCCGGCGACCGGCGGCGGGACCGCGTCGGCGTCGATCGGCCCCGGCTTCGAGGGCGAGGCGCGCGGGGCGTCGGGTTCGAGCGACGGCAGGGCGTCGGGCCGGGCCGAGGGGGCCGGCGCGGCGATCGGCTCGGGGCTCGGCGCGGGGGCCGGGTCCTGGGGCCGGGCGACCGGCTCCGGCGTCGAGGCCAGGGCCGGGGTCGGCACGAGGATGGGGGTGGGGCCGGGGTCCGGGCTGGTCGTGGGGGCCAGGGGGCGGGCGTTCCGGCCGATGATCCGGAGGTTCTCGCGGTAGGTCTCGGCCTCTCGGGACCGGCCGGAGCGGTCGGCCTGGCGGGCGGCCTGGTCGTACCCCTTGCGGAGCAGGCCGAGGACGGCGTCCTTGTCCGGGCCGGCGGTCGGCAGGGCGTCTTCGAGGATCGAGACGGCGGCCGACCCGTCTTCCCGGTCGAGCCGGAGCCGGGCGGCGGCGAGGGCCGCTTGGGTGTCGGCCGGCGTCGGTTCGGCGGCGAGGCCGAGCGAGGCCGCGACGATCCAGGTCGCGAGCGAGGGGCCGTGCATGACGTTCCGTGTCCTGCTTCGATGGTCGGCCCCGGCCTCGATCGATCGGCCAACCGGCCCGGCCCCGAAAGTCGGGGCGGATCGCGGCGAGCCCGCCCGGAGATCAGGCGTGCGATCGAGGGGAACGGACCACGTCCCTGTGAGAGCGGCATCCATGTCGGCGGGCGGCGCCCGACGCTCCGACCGGAAAGCCTGGGGGCGCATCCTGGCGCCCTCAAGGGTGGGTCGGAGGTCGGTCCGTCGGACGGGTGCGGAGTATCATCCAGGTCGCCGAATGGGTCAACCCCGATCGCGAACCGGATCGGTCACCTTCGTATCGGCCAAGGGGAGGGTCGAACTTTGACGATTCCGGCGATCGCGCCCGAGGCGCGTGATGGGGTGATCGCCGGCGTCGGACCTGCTAGGATGGACGTTCGTTTCCTCGCTTCCGCTCCGAGGGTCCAGCCGAAGATGCGCATCATCGCGGGCCAGCGACGCGGCCACAAGTTCGACGGGCCCAAGGACCAGGGCACCCGGCCGACCAGCGACCTGGTCCGCGAGTCGATCTTCAACATCCTCGGCGAGGTCGTCGAGGGGCTGCTGGTCGTCGACCTCTTCGCCGGCACAGGGGCCCTCGGGCTCGAAGCCCTCAGCCGGGGGGCCGACCGGGTGATCTTCGTCGAGCGGAACCGCGAGAACGCCGCCTTGATCCGCCGGAACGTCGCCACGCTCCGCTTCGAGGACCGGGCGACCGTCGTCGTCTCCGACGCCTACCGCTGGGCCAGGGGCTTCGAGCCCCTCGACGGCGAGCCGATCGTCGTCCTGATCGACCCCCCCTACGCCGACTACGACGAGCACCCCGAGCGGGTCGGCAAGCTCCTCGACGGCCTGATCGCCAAGCTCCCGGCCGGGTCGTTCCTCTCCGCCGAGTCGCGCCGGCGGTTCGAGTCCGACGTGCTGAGCGACCCGGGAGCGTGGGACGTCCGCAAGTACGGCGGGACCCAACTGGCGATCCGCGAGATCGGGGCGCCGAGGTCCGCCCGGCAAGAGCAGGAGCCGGAGACTGAGACCGAGCCGGAGATGGAGCCGGAGGGGCCGACCGATGGCGACGACTGACGCCCGGCGGGCCTTCGCGCGCGAGGTGGTCGACCGGCTGGTCGGGGCCGGCTACCAGGCGCTCTGGGCCGGGGGATGCGTCCGCGACCTGATCCTCGGCGAGGAGCCGAGCGACTACGACGTGGCGACCGACGCCCGGCCCGAGGCGGTGTTGGGCCTGTTCCGCCGGGTCGTCCCGGTCGGCGTCAGCTTCGGCGTGGTCCGGGTGCTCGGCCCCGAGGGGGCGGGCGAGGTCGAGGTCGCCACGTTCCGGAGCGACGGGGACTACCTCGACGGCCGGAGGCCCGAGGCCGTCCGCTTCGGCGACGCCCGGCTCGACGCCGAGCGGCGCGACTTCACGATCAACGGCATGTTCCTCGACCCGGGCACCGGCGAGGTCCTCGACTTCGTGGGCGGCCGGGCCGACCTCGACGCCCGGGTCCTCCGCGCCATCGGCGAGCCCGACGCCCGGTTCGCCGAGGACAAGCTCCGCCTCCTCCGCGCGGTCCGGTTCGCCGCCCGCTTCGACCTGGCGATCGACGACCGGACCCGCCGGGCGATCGCGGCGATGGCGGCCTCGGTCCGCGTGGTCGCCGCCGAGCGGATCGCGCAGGAACTCCGCCGGATGCTCGTCCACCCGACCCGCTCGAAGGCGATGGACCTGGCGATGGACCTCGGCCTGATCGCCGCCGTGCTCCCCCCCGTCGCGCGGATGAAGGGCCTGTTCCAGGGGAAGCCGGTCCAGCCCCTGGGCGACCTCTGGGACCACACCCGGATGGTCCTGGAGAACCTGCCGGCCAACCCGAGCTTCCCCCTGGCCTTCGCCGCGCTCCTGCACGACGCGGGCAAGCCCGACACCAAGGTCTTGCAGCAGGGGCGGACGACGTTCCACAACCACGAGCAGGCCGGCCGGGTCATCGCCGAGCGCCTCGGCCGCGACCTCAAGCTCGCCAACGCCGAGCGCGAGCGGGTCGCCTGGCTGGTCGAGTACCACCAGTACCTCGGCGAGGCGACGAAGCTCCGCGAGGCCAAGCTCAAGCGCATCCTGGCCGAGCCCGGGATCGACGAGCTGCTCGCCCTGCACCGGGCCGATGCCCTGGCCACCACCGGCGACGCCTCGCACGTCGACTACTGCGAGTCCTACCTCCGCGACCAGCCGGCCGGCCCGATCAATCCCCCGCCCCTCGTCTCCGGCCACGACCTGGCCCGCCACGGCCTCAAGCCCGGCCCCCGCTACAAGGAGATGCTCGAGCTCGTCTACGAGGCCCAGCTCGATCGCCTCGTCGCCAGCAAGCGCGACGCCCTCGAATGGCTCGACCGCCACCTCGCCGCCGAGGCCACCGCTCAGGCCGACCAGGCCTGAACGCCGTCGGCATGAGCGACCGAGATCGTCGGCCGGGGCTGGCCCTCGACCAGCCGGAATGACAGCGGCAGGACCGCGCTGGCCAGCACGTCGGGTGCCTCCGGCGTCGACTTGCCGACCAGTCGGAGCTCGCCACCGTCGAGCCGATACAACTCCAGGGCCCAGGGCTGTCGGTCGATCAGGAGCAGCTCCCGCGTCCCGACCGCCGCGTAGAACGCGAACTTCTTCCGCGCCCGGTCGCCCTTGCTGAGCACCTCGACGGCGAAGTCGGGCCCGCCCTGCCAGTGCGTGCCGAG
>JAABUQ010002167.1_pt1 | contig 39644 bp, 42 predicted proteins | sample 5560001 | NCBI WGS metagenome assembly JAABUQ01 (sample SAMN10711888, study PRJNA513371) | rock metagenome | isolation source: Antarctica rocks | place: Antarctica: Victoria Land, Finger Mt nord | collected 2015-12-18
GTACTGCTTCCTCTTTGAATTCTTTCGTGTAGACTTTTTGCATCTTGCCCATTGTTGATCCCTTTCCCAAGCTTGATTGAGTATATCTCAGCTTTAGGGACTCTTTCAAATCGGGGCAAGATCAATCGCAAAAGAGATGAATCTTTCGGAGACTACCTTTGTGCTGCCCGCGCGTGATGCAAAAAGCGATTTTTATGTGCGCATCTTCACGCCCGCGCTCGAACTGCCTCTGGCCGGTCATCCAACGGTGGGAACGGCGTTTGTGCTGGCTCGCGAACATATGCTTGGCGAAATGGCTGATGAGGTGACGACCACATTTGAAGAAGGCGTAGGGCTTATTCCTGTCAGCTTGAGATCACAGGCGGGCAAACTGCAATCGATCTCTATGCGCCAGCCGCTGCCCTGCTTTGGACCCGACTTTAGCGACCGCGCTGTCATAGCTCAGATGCTCTCGCTCACCGAGCAAGATCTTGTTGAGGAGTTGCCGCTTGAGGTCGTATCGTGTGGCGTCCCCTTTCTTTATGTGCCCGTCAAGAGCCTGGCGGCACTGCGCTCAATCCGCTTCCGTCGCGACGTGTGGGAAAAGGTGCTGCAAGACTTTGTGGCACCGCAAGTCTTTGCCTTCACTCAGGAGGTTGAGGTGACGGGTTCAGCCACCCACTGCCGCATGTTCGCACCATCGATGGGAATTACTGAGGACCCGGCAACCGGGGCCGCACACGGCCCCTTTGGTTCTTATCTCGTGCGTCACAAGCTCATCGAGTCCATTACAGGGAAAGCCGATTTCGTCAGCGAGCAAGGCTTCGAATTGGGGCGTCCAAGTTTTCTCCAGGTGACAATAGAACACAAGGGCGAGGATATCACTGGCGTTCATGTAGGTGGACAGTGCCACTATATAGGCACAGGCTATCTCGAACTGCCCGATGGCAATATTGCTACGAATTAGACATCGCTCATACGGAGGACGTTGCCTCTTAGAAAGAACACCGGTATCTCGTGTCCGTGATTATTCATGTAAGGATACCAGGAGCATTTTGAAAAGAAGGAGTACCTCATGCAAAACTATCTTGTTTTTGAACGTGACGTCCCCATTGCTATGCGCGACGGTCTAGAGCTTCGAGGCAATGTCTATCGTCCTTCCGCCTCTGGCGCATACCCGGTGTTGATGACGGTCGGCCCTTATGGTAAGGATATTCACTTTCATGACTTCAATCCTAAAGCATATGCTGAAATTGCCGAACACGGTCCACATTTGAATTGGGAGACTCCCAATCCGGACTGGTGGGTAGCACAGGGTTATGTTGTGATTCGAGTCGATCAACGTGGTATTGGGGCGTCTCCAGGACGCATGGATCTCTTTTCGCGCCAGCAGGGAGAGGACTTTTATGATGCCATCGAATGGGCGGCAGAGCAGCCCTGGAGCAATGGCAAAATAGGACTAAATGGAGTCTCGTACTACGCGATCTCGCAATGGCAGGTCGCCGCGCTCCAGCCACCTCACCTCGCAGCGATGCTACCCTGGGAAGGGATGGTTGATTTGTACCGTGACGGTGTCAGACACGGCGGAATCTTTAGCAATGGTTTTTTCGTTAGCTGGTATAAACGCCAGGTGGCCGGTATTCAGTACGGCTACGATGGGAGCCTCTCTGAGGAGGAAAAGGCTGCAAATAGGGCCGACCTGATCGCCGATTTTAAGGCGCATATTCTCGATGATGAATACTATCAATCCCGCTTGCCGGACCTCAGTCAGATTACGGCTCCCGTCCTCTCCGTTGGGAACTGGGGCAACGTGGGACTGCACTTGCGAGGGAACACCGAGGGATATCTTGGCGCAGCTTCTCCTCACAAATGGTTGAGTATATGGGTTGGCAGCCACTACGCTCCATTTTATACGGAGGAAGCGCGAGCTCTTCAGAAACGTTTTTTTGACTACTGGCTCAAAGGAGTGGAGAATGGCTGGCTCAACCAGCCTCCTGTTCAGCTTGCCATCCGCAAAGGGAGCGAGGTTGTGTGGCACGACGAGCAGGAATGGCCGCTCGCTCGCACACAGTGGTCGCATTTCTATCTCAATGCCGCCAGCACCAGCATAGACACTGAGCAACCAGGAAAAGAGGCGCAGGTCCACTACACGGCACCTCAGGGCGATATTACCTTCACGACAGCGCCGTTTGCGCAGGATACTGAAGTGACCGGACCACTCGCACTGAAACTGTGGGTCTCTTCCACTACCGACGATATGGATCTCTTTGTGACCCTCCGCAACCTTGATGCCAACGGAAACGAGGTTCCCGGTATTGGAGCACGGAGCGAGCCAGTGCCCGTGACTGCCGGATGGTTGCGAGCCTCTCATCGGAAACTCGATCCGTCGCGCTCAACGGACTCTCGCCCATTCCACACGCATGATCAGGTGCAAAAGCTCACCCCTGGGGAAGTTGTTTCTGTAGATATAGAGATCTGGCCGACGAGTATGGTTTTTGCAACAGGGCATCGCCTGGCTCTCACTATCGGAGCACACGATAGTGGAGGATGGGAAAGCTTCACTCACGATGACCCTGAAGATCGCAATCTAGCAGCTCTAGCAGGGACGAATACCATCTATACTGGAGACAAACATCCTTCTTCCTTGCTTTTGCCGATAATCCCAACTTGATAACGTACTGCTTATGCGGAAACCGGAGTGCGCTACGCACTCCGGTTTCCGCATAAAATCTTAGTACTTTCAGTTTATTCTTTTGCGTTGTACTGTACAAAAGCAAACAAAACTCTTACTATTAGTGTATACAGACACACGTTGATGCAACATTCCGAGAGAGCAAAACTTATTTTATAAGCGGCTTATTTAGTGTCGCAACACGACGCGATTTTTCTCTACTCTGTTAGTTAAGAATGTTGCATATCTTTTGTCAACAAGACTTTCCGGCAATGACAGTGGAGGGAACCACATATTTGTTCCACATTTAGAAGTGTGCTGCTGAAAAGGAATTTAACAGCGTTTTCTGGCATGTAGCACAAAGAAACACACTTGAAAGCGAAGTTTCATTTATATGAACAAAATCCTCAAAAATCCTTCTCCAACCCGTCGGCTTACTACCTTATATATTGTTGCTCTTTGTGCTATTGCCCTCCTGGCTATTAGTGGTCAAACACTTGTTCAGATCTCATTGAAGCAACAAGTCAATGATGCTCATATTGTAAACGTTGCTGCTCGCCAGCGAATGTTGAGCCAAAAACTCAGTAAAGCCGCTCTTGTCCTCTACTTTGCATCCACACATGATGAGCAGAATAAACGCATAGAAGAAGTGCGCAGTGGAGCGGCTTTGTGGAAAATCTCCAGTGAAGGGCTACAGAACGGTAGCGCACAACTTGGCCTTCCCGGTAATAATAGTCCTGAAGTGCAGCGTCTATTCACTGTTATCAAGCCACAGTACGAACGTATGTTGGTGGCGTTTGCCGATCTTACATCGACTGCACAGAAAGACCAACAACTTCCAATCGCAGTATTTCGAACTGACATTAGCCCCCTGATCAACGTTATTCTCGCGAACGAGGCAGACTTTCTCACAGGCCAGAACAATATTGTGACGCAGTATCAGAACGAATCCGAAGCACGTGTCAACCGTCTCAGAATAATCGAAGGAACACTGCTTGGCCTGACACTTCTTGTCTTGCTGCTAGAAGGAACCCTGGTCTTCAGACCAACAGTGAAGAAGCTTGATCAGACTATCATCGACATTGTAGTCCTGGAACGCGCAGCCGCTCAAAGGAAACGAGAGTTGGAGGTGGGTATTGAGCAACTTCTGCAAACGCATGTAGAGGTAGCAAACGGAAATTTTGCGGCCCGTGTCCCTTTGTCACAAGAGCATGTATTATGGCAGATTGCCTCTGCGCTCAATACATTGCTTGCTCGTATACAGAGTTTGGGTCAAGAGTTATCGCGATTTCGACAAGAGAGGATGAACGCTGCATATACTGTTGGGTCATTACAAAATAGGGAGCATCAGATCATCCACGAGCTTCAGCGTGTCCAGATGGAAACAGCTCAGTTGATCGAAGTACTACGCGATGCAAAAGCAAAAACACGCCCGATCTCAACTCTTTCAAGTTCCACTCTCTTAGCTCCTCTTTATAAGGAACTGGCTGGGAACTATCTTCAGCCTACCCTTCCTTCTGGGATGAGGTGAGGATGTAGGATGTATGAAGCATTTGTTGGAGGGTTGCTTAACATGCCAACAGCAGAACTGAGGCTCCTGGCCCAAACAGAAATTTTGTTTTTTTCATGTCATCTATGATGGTTTATGTTGTGTGTCAAAAGGTCGAACAATGTCGATGACGATCAGCGCAACAAGAACACAGAGAGGGAAAATCAGTGCCGTCATGGATAAGTGCAGCTCCAGAGCACTTCCACAGGCTGCTCCTACAATGTAACAACCCCAGGTTCCACCAAGCAAGAGAATATAACGAAACGATGTTTGTTGCATTGATTCGTGCACAGCCTTGCGGAAATGACGTTCTGTTGACTGTATGTGTAGCCATGATACATACTGTATAAAATTATGCATCAAATCACTTAGCACACCTGTGACAAAAGTGGTGCGAACACCTTGCCCTCCTATCTTATCTAATGTTGCCGTTTGAAGTCCCATCGGCAACGAGAGTAAGATGGTACACAGATAAAATGCGCTCGCCTGTGAGGGAGGAATGATACCTTTTTGCAACGACGAGTTGCCAATAAGAAGACAAGCGAGTAGGCATATGACTTCCAGGCTAAAGACGACGGCAAATGGAAAGCGAAGGCCCCAATATCTCGCCTGCATAATTACAAGGATGCCCAGCGTAAGGCCACCCACAAACGAGAGAATTGGCAGGCCATGATTGAGTACGGAAGTCCAATTCTCCTGTCCAAGAGCAACACCTGTTACCATACTATTTCCACTCATGTACGAGGCCCCTAACTGTTGCAGGATGAGAAAGCCGACCGCGTCGCTGAACGCCGCCGTCCATGCGAGCAGATATGATGCCCATGTCTGTTCGTGTACAACAGTCGTTTCCACATCGGCAGAATGCATTGGACTGTACTTCATAAATTCTCCTGTTTCCACTGGTCAAGATTATGGGGGCGATGCTCAAGCTCTTCGTCCTGATAAGCCGGAGAGCTTGAGCATCGCCTGGTATTATTTGACGACAATCTGCTTTTGCTTGCTCAAGGTGTTCATCACAGTCTGGTTCAGGTTCAAGTGCGCCTGCACCAGTTCTGGTGGCACCAATGCCATCCACTGCTTCAGCGACACGTCGGCGTAGTGGTCGCTTCTAAACATTTCCAGGAAACGCAACGTTGTGTTCCCTGTATTCTCGACATAGTGTCCCATTGCAAAGGGGACGTAGCCGACATCCCCTGCTTGATAATCGAAGGTGCGGGCGTGACCCTCGGAGGCGAACACGGTCATACGTCCACTGCCCTCGATGTAGTATTGCCACTCGTCCGTATTGGGATGCCAGTGCAATTCGCGCATCCCTCCTGGCTCAATCTCGACCAGGGCGGCCGCAATTGTGGATGCAGCAGGGAAGTTGTGTGAGTCAACGATGCGAACGGTCCCGCCATTGGTCTTGATGGGCTCTTGAGCGAGCAGATGATAGTTGAACGGCAATGGCATCACCCCCTGGGGGTCTGCTACTTTGTCCGAATCGAGTGGACTGGGGACCTTGCCGGAGAACATATAGAGTTCGTGCGAGGGGATATCCGCGAAATCGCTCTCCGCCACGCCAAAGTTCTTCGCCAGAATGGATTTGGGAGTATGAGCGAACCAATCGGTAATCAGGAAGGTCGAATCTTCCGAAAAGTCGCCATCGTCAAACACCAGGAGAAACTCGCAGCCTTCCTCTAAGCCCTGAATTGAATGAGGAAGGCCAGCGGGAAAGTTCCAGAGGTCGCCCACCCTAATATCAGCCAAAAAGTTGCGCCCATACTGGTCTATTGAACTGACACGAGCGCTTCCTTGAAGCATGTAGGCCCACTCCGCCTCTTTGTGCCAATGCATCTCGCGAATGCCGCCCGGATTCAGACGCATGTTGACGCCTGCCAGTGTCGTCGCGATGGGCAAATCGCGCACCGTCACCTGCCGTGACCATCCGCCTTCTTGCAAACGGTTGTGCGCGAGACCGTACGAAAACTTGAGATTAGGAATGGTGCCAGCGTCGGTACTGGGTGGCGTGAGGATATCAGGATTTTGCTGGTCCAATCCCACATTGCGCGGTCCTGGATCAGTACCACCTTCGTTCCCTCGGATGGGTTGGGGAACATTCTGTGTCTCGTCTTTGGATGGAAATGTAGTCATGACAAAAGTCTCTTTCTTTTCTTGCTAGTAGCGTCTCCTGCTTATCACGAAACGCTACAACGTCCTTCATTTATTTGGGTCCAGCACAATCTTAATGTAGCCGTCGCTACGAGCATCGAACTTCTTGAAGGCATCAGGGGTCTCAGAGAGCGGGAGACGATGCGACACGATTTTGCTGGGTTTGGCGCGACCGGCGTACCATCCTACTTATAACTGTACAGGAACAAATTCCCAAAGTCATGGGAAGAGTTCCCAATTCAGGTAGGAGAATGTTCGAGGAAGACCTTCCACCAGTATTGGGAATGTGCTACATTAGTAGGGAGATAAGGATGAGAAAATGCTCCACCTCTTTTCGATAGGAAAGGGGGGACGTAGGAATGCGGACGGAGTACGGGCCGTCTGGTAGATCATGCCAACTGTTGAGAACAAGTGAGGAAGCGTAAACTGCTATGATGAAGGATGTAGCCCCTGTACCGATAGAACGGTCGATGAGTTCCGTCTGGAATGGAGCTCAACTACGAGGGCGCTGGCTCCTGCTCGCACGAATTCTCTGGATCACAGTGGTGCTCATCTTTCTTTCCTACTGCCTGTTCTTCTATATCTCTACCTTCTCGTCTCGCTGGATGCAGGTAAAGATGGGCTTCGGTGCACAGAACTTTAGGGATGTTCTGAGATTCACCGATGGCCTGACTATTGCTGTTGTGTCCACTGCTCTGGTGCGCCATTGGCACATTTCTTTTCTTGCAGACGTGGAACAAGAAGAAAGAGCCCGTCGCTCTCATCATGCTCTTTGTCTCCTTGACTTTTATGACGACGGGCCTGGCCCTTCCATCAGGTCTGGACCCAAAGATTGGTATCCCCTCAATCTTAGACCCGGAACTCCGAATTCCTCCCTCTCTATCAACATCGATTTTTTTAAGCTCTCTACCGATCTGGTTGCACCTGCTTGACAACACTCTTTTGCTTTCTCTTCTCTTTCTCTTTCCTGATGAGCGCTTCACGCCGCGCTGGATGCTTGCACCTTTCTGTATCTTTTTTCTCCTCTCTATCTGCCCTGTCTTGCTTCCCACATGGTCTTTCTCATCATGGATCATCCAACATCGAATTCCGTTCGATGCACTTATCACGGCTGTAGGTCTCATCTCTCAGCTCTGTAAATATCTCTGGGCTTACCCCTCCTACCAGCGCCGACGTGTCCGTTGGGCACTTTTTGGACTGCTCGTCCTGGCTGGTAGTGATCTCATCCAGCATGTAGTCTTCGCCACATGGGGCATTACTCCGCCCACAATATTTCTGGTGCGCACACCGTTCGCGTTTGCTTTGCTCTTTTTTCCGTTGGCCATCACTGTTGCTCTGCTTCATGATCGTCTCTGGGAAAGTACACCTCTCATTCGCCGTATTCTCGTCGCGGGCCTCTTGATTGCCTGGCTCGTTGTCTTCTATATACTGCTCGTGGGAGGACTGACCTGTCTTCTGCCAGGCATAGGCTATCCGTTCTTTGCTCTATGTACTACAGTGGGAATCGCCCTGTCCTTCCATTTTGTGTTTCGATGGCTGGATCAGAGTGTGAACCGCCTCTTTTATGGTGAGCGCGATAACCCGTATCTATTCTTTTCCCGCCTGGGTCAGCATATTGAGGCAGCTATTGTTCCCCAGGATGTCCTGCTGCGTATCGTCGAAACCATTGCCCAGGCTCTCAAACTGCCTTTCGTTGCTATCACCATTGCCAATGGAAATGGGCAGGAGCTACAGCGCGTTGCTACCTATGGGACTCAAGATGAGCTACGCCCATTGATCTCCATTCCATTGTTCGCCCATCACGAGCATGTGGGAACGCTCCTCTGTAGTCTACGTCAAGAGGACGAGATGCTCTCCGAACAGGATATGCAGCTTCTCCAGGATCTGGCCCTGCATATTGGTGCTGCGGTCAAAGCTGTGCAGCTTTCTGGTGAGTTACAACGTTCGCGTGAAAAGCAGATTCTGGGCCGTGAGGAGGAACGCCGCCGCTTGCGCCGTGATCTGCATGATGGCCTGGGTCCTACTCTGGCCAGCCTGTCCCAGCGCATTGATGCCGCCAGTTCACTGGTCACTCAGCACCCAGAGGAAGCGATGGCTTTGTTGCAGACGATCAAGGGACAGATGCGCAGTAGCATTTCCGACCTGCGCCGCCTCGTCTATGCCCTACGCCCTCCTGTGCTTGATGAGTTTGGCCTCATCTCGGCTATTCGAGAGCATACCATTCCAAGCTTGCAGAGAAGCGATGTGCAGATCACCTTATGTGTTCCAGAAGAGCTTCCCCCCCTTTCGGCCGCGACCGAGGTGGCAGTCTTTCGTATCGTGGAGGAAGCCTTAACTAACGTCGTGCGTCACGCGCAGGCTCAGCAGTGTCAGGTCTGCCTGGAACTTACCGACATAGGTGAGCTTGGAATAACGATTACTGATGATGGCAAGGGATTGCCTCAGATGTATCAGGCGAGCGTGGGAATGTATTCCATACGCGAGCGGGCGGAGGAACTTGGGGGCAGATATACCATCCAGACAAGATCTACGGGGGGAACGCAGGTGAGTGTTTTCCTTCCTCTCTCGAAAGAGGAAGTCATCAAGAAAGAGGAACAGGTATGAAACCCATCCGACTCGTAATTGCCGATGATCACACGTTCTACCGTGAAGGCATACGCACGATACTGCGTACAGTAGCCGGTATCGAAGTGGTTAGTGAGGCTGCGACCGGCGAGGAAGTGATTGCTCAAGCACGAGAGCAGCGGCCCGACGTAGTTCTGATGGACATCAAAATGCCTGGGCTCAATGGGATCGAGGCCACCCGGCAGATTCTGCTCAGCCAGCCGCAGATCAAGATTCTGGTGGTCACCATGTTTGAAGACGACGATTCGGTCTTTGCAGCTATGCGGGCGGGAGCACGTGGTTATCTGGTCAAGGATGCCGACAAGGACGAATTGGTGCGTGCTATTCAGGCGGTCCATCAGGATGGAGCTATCTTCAGCCCGGCAATTGCGAAGCGGATGATCCAGTATTTTGCCGCACTGCCTAAGACGGCTTCGGACTTTGCTTTTCGCGAGTTGACGGAGCGAGAACGGGAAATTCTGCACCTGATGGCACGAGGCCTGAACAATAATGCAATTGCACAGGCGCTGAGCCTGAGCCTCAAAACGGTGCAGAACTATGCCTCCAATATCTTCGGCAAATTGCAAGTCGCTGATCGCGCGGAAGCGATTGTGCGTGCTCGCGAGGCAGGTCTGGATCGCTGATAAGCGTTATTCTTCTCCATGCGGAACGAGGTGAATGTCCATCTCTGTACTTAAGCGCAGCAGGCGGTTGACGGTAGAGCCGCGCAGAGCCTCTTCCCACCAGCTCTGGGCGGGTTGCCCGAGCACGATCTGGGTGACCTGATGCTCTTTGGCTACAGCGACGAGCGTGCGGGCGATATCGTCGCTCTGTGTACGGATGACCTGAGCGCCTAAATCTTCGGCCAGTTGGGCATGCTCTTCTAGCCGCCGAGCTGCTTCTTCCTGTTGAGCAGTGGTATCGGAGCCGAATTTGAGGAAGTGGACGAGACGGCTGGTCCAACCTTGATAGCCCTGTGGTTGGATGTAGACGGCGATGAAGTCTGCGTGAAGGCCATGCGAGAGCCGCCATGCATCTCTGATGACCTGGCGTGTGTGTGGGCGGGCGTCAAAGCCGACCAGGACGCGCTCCGTGGCGGGCCAAAGCTTGGAGATGCCGTGCTCGGTCATATATTGTTGAAGCTGAAGTTCGGTCTTCTCGGCCACGCGGCGCAGAGCCAGTTCGCGCAGGGCGGTTAGATTGCCCTCGCGAAAGAAGTTGTTCAGGGCTGGTTCGATGCGATCGGGTGGATAGATATTGCCGTGGCGCATACGCTGGCGCAGCGCATGGGGAGAGATATCGACCAGCTCAACCTCGTCGGCCTCATCCAGAACGCGGTCGGGCAGTGTTTCGCGCACGCGCACGCCTGTAATGCTGCCCACAACATCGTTAAGGCTCTCCAGGTGTTGAATATTCAACGTGGTGATGACGTTGATGCCTGCGTCCTGGATCTCCTCCACATCCTGATAGCGCTTTGTGTTTTTGGAGCCGGACACGTTTGTGTGCGCCAGTTCATCGACCAGGGCAACCTGGGGGTGGCGGGCGATAATGGCCTCCGTGTCCATCTCCTCTAGCGTGACGCCGCGATAGGTGATCTGCTTACGAGGAATGACCTCCAGGTCGCCTATCATTTCCTCGGTCTGAGGGCGTTTATGCGTCTCGACAAAGCCGATCACAATATCTGTTCCGCGCATCTCGCGGCGGTGGCCCTCGGCCAGCATTGTGTAGGTCTTGCCGGAGCCGGCGACGGAGGCGAGATAGACGCGCAGCCGGCCACGCCTCTTCTGGTGATGAGTATCGTCAGAAGATTGCGTTGGCGCGATTATATCCTCGTCGTCTTCATTGTTCAGTTCGCTGTCGTGAAGGTGATAGCGGGCCAGAAGCGCCTCGGGATCGGGACGTTCCTGCTTCCGCGCTTTCTTATCGGGTGTATCTTGACTCATAGCTACCTGGCCTTTATTCCTCTGGGACAACTCATTTCGTGTGTGACCCGCGTAGCGACAATCCCTTGCGGTTATCGTGGTAGGCTCCCTCTAAGCTTGCACCATGCAGACCTCCAACCCGACAACCGCAAGGGATTGTCGCTACGCGGGCCTCTTAGGCACGCCGACACCGACAACCGCAAGGGATTGTCGCTACGCGGGCTAACACCTTACTTCTGCCCGTCCAGCGCTAGATTCAGTTCTAGTACGTTGATATAGGGCTCTCCAAAGATGAAGAGAAAACGCCCATGCGTGTTATCATTGACAAGCTTGCGTACCGCGTCAGGGCTCAGGCCGCGAGCGCTTGCGATGCGATTCACTTGTAGCAGCGCGGCGGCCGGAGAGATATCGGGGTCCAGCCCTGAGCCTGAAGCGGTCACGATATCAGCGGGGAGCGGTGCGTTAGATGCGAGACCGTTCTCCTTGCGGAACTGATCGGCATAGTTCTTGACACCTAGATACGTGCCGGGTACAGCGTACGTATCCTTCTTGCCCGCCACTGGAGTCGCTCCTGCGGGAACTGGTGTCCCCTTCGCAATCGTCACCTCGCTACCGTTGCCATTGATCAACGCTCCATTCGTTGGTCCAATGTTGGAGGCTGACGAGTTATCTGCCTCATAGGCCGCGGGTGTGCCTGCCGGGCTCAAGGTTGCTGATGGGCGGCCATGAAAGTACTTCGGCGAGGTCCACTGCTGACCGATCAGGTCAGAGCCGATCACCTTCCCATTGACGGTATGCAGGCTGCCATTGGCCTGATAGGGGAAGATAAGCTGGGCCAGGCCAGTAACAATGCCGGGATAGATAAGACCGGTAATAATCGTAAAGAGCAGGGTCATCGCGATAGCGGGCCACAGGTAGGTTAATAGCGTAACCCGCTTTGGTGCTGCACCTGGACCACTAGTTGGAGTGGATGAAATTTGTGTCGTACTCATAGCTTTGTCTCTTGTCTTTCTTGCGTACTCTGATTGCGCCGCGTAGCGACAACCCCTTGTGGTTGTCGTTTGTTGCAGGTCTCAAAAGGTCTACCCTTCTATCAGGCCCCCGGCGACAACCACAAGGGATTGTCGCTACGCGGAGGCCAGACGAAGGGAACAGGTGCTAAAGGGTCAAGTGCAACACCTGCAGGATAACATCAATGATCTTGATACCAATGAAGGGAACGATGATTCCTCCCAGGCCGTAGATCAATAGATTGTCACGTAGCAGGCGACCCGCACCAACTGGACGATACTTTACTCCTCGTAACGCCAACGGAACCAGAATAATAATGATAAGCGCGTTAAAGATAACGGCCGAGAGCACTGCACTATGCGGAGTGGCCAGGCCCATGATATTCAATGCGTTCAACTGTGGATAGGTCACGGCAAAGGCTGCCGGAATGATCGCAAAGTACTTGGCAACGTCATTAGCGATACTAAACGTCGTCAACGCTCCACGCGTGATCAACAACTGCTTTCCGACCTCAACCACCTCGATCAGCTTGGTTGGATTGGAATCCAGATCGACCATATTGGCCGCCTCTTTCGCCGCCTGCGTTCCCGTATTCATTGCCACACCGACATCGGCCTGTGCCAATGCAGGGGCATCATTCGTGCCATCGCCGGTCATCGCCACCAGGCGTCCGCCCGTCTGCTGCTCTTTAATCAGCTTCATCTTTGTCTCAGGGGTTGCCTGAGCCAGGAAGTCATCTACGCCCGCTTCCTTAGCGATCGCGGCAGCGGTGAGCGGATTGTCACCAGTAATCATAACGGTACGGATACCCATCTTGCGCAGTTGGTCGAAGCGAGCACTCATACCGCGCTTGACGATATCCTTAAGCTCGATTACTCCTAAGAGACGGGAACGTTCGCCCTGACCATTGCCAGAGAACGTTTCCGCCACGACCAGTGGAGTACTCCCAGCACGAGCAATACTATCGACAAGCTCCTTTAGCTCCTCGCTCGTCTGACCATGATGTTCGCTGACATAGGCTGCGACTGAATCGCCAGCCCCTTTGCGGATCGAATGGATCGCTCCTGTCCCAGTTCCATCCATATCCACGCCGCTCATACGAGTAGTTGCTGAGAATGGGATAAAGTTAGTCGAAGGTGCAGCCTCATCAGAGAGCCCGTAGCGTTCTTTTGCCAGCGCTACCACAGAACGGCCCTCGGGTGTCTCATCAGCCAGGCTGGAGAGTAGAGCCGCCTGAGCCAGGTCGCGCTCATCAACGCCTGCCAGGGGCACAAAGCGACTGGCTTGACGGTTGCCGATGGTGATCGTCCCCGTCTTATCGAGCAAAAGCACATCCACGTCGCCAGCAGCCTCAACCGCGCGACCACTCATTGCCAGCACATTGCGCTGCACCATGCGATCCATACCCGCGATACCAATCGCGGAGAGCAGACCACCGATGGTTGTTGGGATCAAGCAGACCAGAAGCGCAATCAAGGTTGTGATCGAAACCGCCTGGCCAGAGTAGATAGCATAGGGTTCCAGCGACACGCAGACCAGCACAAAGATGATCGTCAGGCTAGCCAGCAGAATATTAAGTGCAATCTCATTTGGCGTCTTCTGGCGGTTTGCACCTTCCACCAGGGCGATCATACGATCCAGGAATGTTTCGCCTGGATTTGCAGTCACCTGTATGATTATCCAGTCGGAGAGGACACGTGTGCCACCCGTCACCGCGCTACGGTCGCCGCCACTCTCACGAATAACGGGAGCCGACTCACCAGTGATCGCCGACTCATCGACCGATGCCACGCCCTCAACCACCTCACCATCGCCCGGAATCGCATCGCCAGCCTCAACCAGCACCAGGTCACCCTTGCGCAGATCAGGTGCTGATACCTCAGCATACTTGCTGTTGCGGTCACGACTTGCCAGGCGTTTAGCGACTGCGGTTGTGCGTGTCTGGCGCAAGGTAGCTGCTTGCGCCTTGCCACGTCCCTCCGCCATTGCTTCAGCAAAGTTGGCGAAGAGCACCGTGAACCAGAGCCAGATTGTCACTGCCAGCACAAAGATCGTCTCCGCAGTAAGAGAAGAAGCCGGGAACGCCTTTGTCGGAGCTGTGAACAGCAGGCGAATGAACTCGATCGTCGTCACAACACTGCCGACCTCAACGACAAACATTACCGGGTTCTTAGCCTGTACACGAGGATTCAGCTTTGCAAAAGAGTCTATAACCGCCTGCCGGATAATCTTAGGATCAAAGATAGAGAGATCCCCTTTGCGGCGCGAAGGCCGCATCTCGTCCGGCTCTTGTGGCTGCGGTGTTAATTGAGTTTCTGTTTGTGTTGTCATCTTAGAAAGACTTTCCTTGCAGCATCAACAGATGCTCTACAATTGGGCCTAACGAATAAGCAGGGAAGTAGGTGAGCGCACCCACGATGATAATCACGCCGATCAGCAGTACCCCCCACAGCAGTCCCGTTGTAGGGAATGTGCCGAGGCCAGCCGGAACCACACGCTTCTGCACCAGAGAACCAGCCAGGGCCATGATTGGGATCACAAACATAATGCGACCAATCAGGAAGGCCATGCCGAGTGTCCAGTTGTAGAAAGGTGTGTTACCAGAGAGACCGGCAAAGGCGGAACCATTATTGCCATTAGCCGAAGTAAAGGCATAAAGTATTTCCGACAAACCATGTGGCCCAGCATTGGCGATACTAGAAAGTCCTTGCGGGACCACCACTGCCACCGCCGAAAAACCCAGGATAGAGGCAGGGAGAATCAGAATAGCCAGAGCTGCCATCATAATCTCTTTTCGCTCAATCTTCTTCCCCAGGTATTCGGGTGTGCGTCCCACCATCAGCCCGGCGATAAAGACTGAGAGAATGGCAAACACTAACAAGTCATAGAGGCCAGAGCCAACGCCGCCGAAGACCAACTCACCAAGAGCGATGTTCGTCAATGGAACCAGACCACCGATAGGCGTATAGCTATCGTGGAAGCTATTGACCGCTCCACACGATGTATCTGTTGTCACCACTGCAAAGAGCGCTGAATCGGTAATGCCGAAACGCACCTCTTTGCCTTCCATGTTGCCCCCTGGTTGAGTATTAGAGGCTTGCTGAATAACATATGGATTGAGCGCCGGGTTGCCAATCTGCTCAGCGGGCAACGCTACGGCGATGCCGACTACAAAGAGGATGGCTCCAACAATCCACAGGCCCCAACCCTGGCGTGTATCGCCCGCCATCTTTCCAAACACATAGAACAACGCCGCCGGGATAGAGAAGATTGAGACCAGCATAACAAGATTGGTAAGTGCATTCGGATTCTCGTATGGATGGGCCGAGTTCACATTGAAGGGGCCGCCACCGTTGGTTCCAAAGTCCTTGATCCATTCCTGCGATGCAAAGGGTCCCTGAGCGATCGTCTGTGTCGCTCCATCCAATGTATGCACCACAGTATAAGCGTTAAAGTTCTGTACCACACCCTGTGAGGCATAGAAAAGAGCGCCAACGATCGAAATGGGCAAGAGAATATAGAGAATGCAGCGAGTGAGATCGATATAGAAGCTTCCCAAGTGCTGTGCACTGCGGCGCGTCAGGCCGCGAACAATCGCTATTGCCAGCGCTATGCCTATGGCAGCTGAAGTGAAGTTGTGGAACGCGAGACCAACCATTTGTGTAAAGTAGCTCATGGTCTGCTCGCCCGCATAGTTCTGCCAGTTGGTATTGGTTGTAAACGACGAAGCCGTATTAAAGGCGAGCCCAGGCTCAACAGGACCCATGCCTGCCGGATTGAGTGGAAGCACTTGCTGCGTCCGCTCGATTAGATACAGCAGCAGCATACCCACGACGCTAAAGACAAGCATATCGATGGTGTAGCGCAACCAGCCATGTTCCTCCTCAGGATCAACCCGAGAGATGCGGTAGAGCACCTTCTCAACCGGAACCAGAACAGGAGAGAACCATGTGCGCTCACCAGCGAACACATGATTGATGTACAGGCCAAAGGGCTTCGTGATCAGAAAAACGATCAGCAAGAAGATTGCGACCTGCACGATGCTATTAACTGTGACAGGCATAATACAGTTTTCCTCATAAGGACTTTAGGATAACATTAGAAGCGTTCAGGAGCGAGCAGAGCGATGACGAGGTAGATGGTAATAGCTAACGTAACGATCCCAACCAGGATATACTCAAGCGGAGTATTCATCGAATCTTCCTTTCTTATCCGGATTACAGACGATCACAGCCTACAGAAAACGCTACAAGTGCTAGAAACGATAGAATTATTACGGAAATCGCAATGAGATCAAGCATGTAATTCCTCCTCAGAAATTGGACGTTGCTGCACAAAAGTAGCAGCACTCACATCAGAATTGTTCCCATCCCTTCGACTTGCAGCCTCTGCAGCCAATCGCAGAAGGGCATCCATAGGAAACGGTTTGGGGAGATAAGCCAGCGGGTGGAACTCGGCTAGATGACGAGGGCTCACCCGAACGGCTGAGAGCACCACCACTGGGAGCGTTGGCCGATCACCATCGATCACTTGTGTCTGCAGGTATCCCTCACGTTGCGCCGTGCGCAGCACCTCCCAGCCAGTCTGATCCGGTAAATTAATATCCAGAAAGACGAGATCAAAGGGCGAGGTACGCAGTTGAGCCAGAGCCGACTGCCCATCCATCGCAATGTGTACATCATGCTGACGAGCCCGAAGGTTTCGACTCACCAGGTCGCTTAAGACAGCATCGTCTTCCACCAGCAATATTTTCGCTCTCGACATACTTCTACCCCTTTTTCTAAAATGTTTATGTCAATAGTTAGTGTAGCCCGGAAAGAGTAAAGAGATGATCTGAAGAAATGCCAGGAACCTAAATGTTTGCTCAAGATTTGCGCACATCCAAATGTCCATCAGGTCACTTAATAGGAGCTTTGTGCGTGATTATACTAGTTAGTGTTCTGTTAAAACTCACTTGTTCACAGGCGCGTAGCGACAATCCCTTGCGGTTGTCGTTGGTCGCCTAATGAGAAGCATACAATCGTTCACCAACGACAACCGCAAGGGATTGTCGCTACGCGCCTGTGAGAGGCTAAAGGTTTCAATATCTGGACTTATACATGTTTTCTGAGCTATTTTTAAGAAAAGGGGGTAATTATGGAAGTATACTTTGTGTATGGCCTGGTGGTTCTATTCTTTATAGGGATGGTCGGCATCGTTGCTTTTGTAATCATACCGAACAATCAGCAAATAGCCACTCAGAGTCAGGAGAGCGCGCAGACTCAGCTAGATGGGAAGCAGAACAACGTAGTAAATTATGGTATTGTCGCCGTATTGTTTCTTCTGCTCATCGCATTTACCTTTGTCGCAAAGAAGGCGCAACCTGCCAGCTAGAAGGTACTGGAAAAAGGAGTTTGTATCTTGTATCATTCTCCTAAGAAGGTGTCAGCCACTTTTTGCCATTGCCTTCTTGCGCCTTCGGCGCTCGCTACTTATTTTATTATCTATTTCTGCTTTTTCTCTTCTTTCGGGCATTGTACGAAAGAAGAGAAAAAGCAGAAATAGATAATAAAAGCATTATTTTCTTCATCATTTTTCTTTTTACACCATTTGGGCGAAGCCAAATGGTGTAAAAAGAAAAATGATGAAGAAAACTTGTAAAGAGGCACGCCGAAGGCGTGCACAGGGAAAGATATGAAAATCAAGCGTCTTGGAAAAACAGGGTTGAAGGTGAGCGAAGTATGCCTGGGAACCATGACCTTTGGCAATCAGGCTGACCTGGAAGCCTCCTTTGAGATTATGGACGTTGCGGATGAGGCGGGCGTTACTTTCTTTGATACGGCCGACGCGTATCCGCTGGGTGGCGATCTAGATGCGCTTGGAACTACCGAGGAGATCGTTGGACGCTGGCTGCGCGAGCGCAATGCCCGCGAGCGGATCGTGCTTGCCACCAAGTGTCGGGGCAGAATGGGAAGAAATCCCAATGATGAGGGTCTGAGCCGTAAGCATATTCTCGACGCCTGCGAACAGAGCCTGCGCCGCCTTCAGACCGACTATATCGACCTCTACCAAATCCACTGGCCTGATCCTGAGACGCCGATCGAGGAGACGCTACACGCCCTTGACGATCTGGTGCATGCCGGAAAAGTACGCTATATCGGCTGCTCCAATTTCCCCGCCTGGCAATTGTCCGACGCTCTCTGGACAAGCAAATTGGAAGGAATTGCCAGCTTTGTGAGCGTGCAGCCGCGCTACAACCTTGTATTTCGCATGATCGAGGACGAATTGTTGCCTCTCTGCCAGGCACATGGTCTGGGTGCTATCGTCTACAATCCTCTGGCAGGAGGTGTGTTGACCGGGCGCTATGGTCCCGGTGCCAGCGTTGAAGAAGGCAGCCGCTTTGGCCTGAAGCGCAGCGGCGAGATCTATCAGAAGCGCTATTGGAACGATACACTCTTCGAAGAGGTGGCGCGCCTCTCAAATTTCTTTGCTCCACGCGGGAAGAGCCTGACGCATGTAGCCCTGGCCTGGGTCCTGGCCCAGCCAGCGATTACCAGTGCCATCCTCGGTGCCAGCAAGCCCGACCAGCTCCGCGACAGCATCCAGGGCGTCGATCTCAAACTGGATGACGAGGAATTGTTAGCTTGCGACGAGGTCTGGTATAACTTGCCACGCATCCGCGACCGGGAAATCGCGCGGCGCTAGAGAGTGTTTGATTTCCATCACCTCCGTGTTCTCGCGCCTTCGGCGCTCAACCCGTTTTTTACACTTTTGCTTTTTCTCTCCATTTCGGGCGGAGCCCGAAATGGAGAGAAAAAGCAAAAGTGTAAAAAAGAAGTTCTCAAGCCGCGAAGTGGCGCGAACTCGTGCTGAAAGCAAGCGGAGGCGATGCGGATCAAACGCTCTCTCCAAGTATGAGCTTAGCATGGAAGGATGACGAAGAATTGTTTAATTCCAAACATTGCAGTTAAAGGGCATGTTCAGTCCAGTAATGATATGTTTTTGCGACCACCGTGATGACGTTCTTGATCTCTTTTTCGAGCTGAAAAGCCGGGCCAGCGGGTAACCACAGCACGCATCCTTCGCGGCGCACACACACATTTTCGACGACAATCGCACGCAGGAGCCAGAGCGCCATCTCCTCGTCGGTGCATTGTAAACCTATCCATCCTGGCTGCTTGCTAGAGAGTACAGGCAAGTCTGTGACCATTGTGAGGCCACGCTTGATCTCGGCGAGCACACGTTTATACTCTTCCTGGTGGGACAGGATCTCTTCGGACGAGACCGGTTCCAACAATGTGCCACGATGGGGCGGTCCTCCGGCCAGAGCCAGATCACAGAAGGTTGTCCACATCCGGTCCCAGGCCACCTGACCAGACTCGTCATACTGCATAGGAGCGGTACCCATAGGAGAAGCACTGATCTCCTTCCCAGTACGATAACGAAGCGGAAGGAGATCTGATGATTGGGAAGAGGTCGAGAGCGTGGCAGGAGTAGAAAAAAGCACCTCGGGAAGCAAATGACGCCAATCAACCTCAGCCACCTGCCCACCCGTGATGGTAATCTCTCCAACAGGTCGCGCGCCCGTGCCCCAGATGATGTAATCATCCGCTAGCAAAGAGAGAAAGAGGGCAGCAAACACTGGGCACCCATTGACCCGGCGTTCCAGGATATCGGTATGTATCCGTTGCCATGTGCGTTCTTGTGGGCTTACATCGATCTGCCGACCACACAACTCGCGTCGGGAATAGATAATCAGCGCTCCAACATCATCCCCAATATCGAGCACTGCATGCTCAGTATGTACTCGTATAGCAGATCTTTCAGGCATCTTCTCTTCGTCCTTTTCTCGTTGACAGAGAAATAGGCATGGAGCCTATCTCTCTGTGCACTCCTCTAAGCCGATGGTGTATCGAAGCCACTCCTTGGCGTGCCAAGATAGGGGAAGTGGGGTAGATAGCGTGCAGTAAGGTCGGGATTCTGGATGTCGGTGACCGCAGATGCAGCCGCATCTGGGGTGAAGGTAGAATCAACGAGCGGAAGGGTAACACCAGCGATGGCCCGCAATTCAATAGTGAAGACATCATCGAAGACGCGGCGTCCATTCGGGAAACCAGCCAGGTCGCCACCTATAATACCAAGCAAGCTTGGATTTGTGGCAGGTGCGATCCCGATATTCAGGCGCAGCATATCAGCCTGTCTTGGACCGGTATAGTTCTGGAAGCCAGGGATAACCCCCCAGGGAAGACCGGTAAGCAGAATAGCGACCAGATCAGCGCGTGCATTTTTATAGGCCGCTAGATGTGGAAACACGCCTGGATAGAGTACCGGCAACAATCTTGCCAGTTCCGGGTATTGCATATATTGGAGGAATTGATGGTCGTCAGAAGGCGACAAAGAGTTCCACAAATCTTTCTTGCCCATCGGGATGAGCGCCTCGTTGACCAGAGGATTGCCCAGACGCGAAACCTGCTCCCACGGGCCAGATGACTGTATTTGACCATTCTCCAGGATAATGCGTGCTTTGGACCGACTGGCAGAAGCATAGAAGCCCAGAACGGCATGCGGGTCTTGCGGATCTGTAGGGCTTGTGTGATCCTTTGTCAAGGAGAACTTAGGAACTTGAATTGCAATAGTGTGAACATTCACGTTTTTGGTCGAATCAACGCCAGGAACAGCAGGGGTGGGAATCAAATGTAGTTCCTGGAATGGTCGCAGATCGGCAAGGTCAAAGACAGCGCCAAGGTCGATATAAAAGCCTTCAAGTCGTTGTCCCACAAAGACGCGCTCACCGCTGTGAAGAGTATAGATAGCTTGTTCAGCAAGCGCCTCATAGTTGGGTGTGGAGCGTGGTCCGACATTACAGGGTGGGCAGAGAAGCTTCTCGGCCAAAAGCGTTTCGTGCCCACGATGATCTACTCTGCTTACCGAGTAATATTGCCGACGATTAAAGGTCGGGCTTCTGAGTATAGTAATGGGACCGGTGTTGTAGAGAAAGGTCTGAGGGTTTTGTACCACGACATAGAAGCGGAAACGGTAAGTGATCTCAGCATTTCCATCCCCGTCATTATCAATGTGGATATCATAGAGAACATCATCGCCGAACTCGTAAAAGTTTGGTCCCCCATCGGGTTTCTCTAAGGGGATAAAATTAGCGATGATGGTTACAGTGCCAGGGTCATCAGGACTAAGGAAGGCATAAACGTCAGTATTATCTGCTACTGGATCTTTAGAAACCTCAGGAGCCTCACGATGTGATGACATCAGAATTACCTCACAAATCACTAAATAGAAAACCTCTCTTGTTTTCAGAGAGAGGTATTTCCACTAAAGAGAGAAGAGATGGTGAACAAGAGCAGTATCAGTGATGGTAGTTGCTCGTTCGCCACGTAAGACGGTAAGGGTGCCGGTGGAAGCATTGGTAACGTAAACCACGAGAGCTTCACTGGAGGCGAGTACAGACTTTTCCGCAACTTTTTTGCTGGAAGAGTGCTCAAAGTGCGCTTTTGATGCGACACCTGCAATGAGCATGCCAACCGCTCCAGTGCCGATAGAAACCTGTTTGATAAGTCCACGCCGTGTCAGTTTCAGCATAGTGATGTTCCTCCAGAATAGATATGCGTCAGCGTCTCAAAGGATCTGCTGGCATAATGATGTTCTAAACAATGGAAAGGAGTTCTTTGTGCTACCAGATGATGCACAACCTGGGGCATAAACCTATCCCATAAGTAGTGTACTGAAGGTTACCAAAAAATCGCCTCGCGAAACGATGAGTTGACACCTGTGTATGCTGACGGGATATACTGGGAGGGGTAGCTGGACGATGGATAGCCAGTCATCCCTCTCAAGAGCTCGCCCCTCTGAGTAAAGTAGGCGAAAATCACGATGGACCCACTCTGAAAGGAGTTGCATGAGTACTCACAGTTGTGTGATCAGTCCTCATCTCAAGAATGAACTCTCACCGCATGCCAGCGGTGGCGATAGCAAGTATGGACGTATGTTTCCGCATTTACATGCGCCCGCGATTGACGACAAGATCTTGCGTAGCCTGGGGCGGGCGGGATCAGCTATGGATATAAGCGATGCGGAAGAGGAAAGCACGAGTCGTGACAACCCGCGCATCCCAGCCGGTTTTACCTTCTTCGGCCAATTCATCGCGCACGATATAACCGCCGACCGTAGTCTGCTCGCGCATCACGCCCGGCTCAAAGAGCTGCGCAATTTCCGGCAGCCGCGCCTGGACCTGGAATGCGTCTATGGGTCAGGTCCAGGCGGAGATCCTTTTTTTTATGACCTGGATGATCCCGACAAGCTCTTGCTCGGCGTCAACGATATCAAAGAACCCAACGACGTGCCGCGCAATCAGCAGGGACTCGCCCTCGTCGCCGACAAGCGCAACGACGTGCATCTCTTTATCTCCCAGCTCCATCTTGCTTTCCTCAAATTCCATAACCGTGTAATAGATGAGGTCAGGAGGCAAGGTGTCGCTCCCGACGACGTTTTCCGAGAAGCACAGCGTATCGTGCGCTGGCACCATCAATGGATCGTCGTCAATGAATTTCTGCCCCTGACCGTGGGCGAGAAGACGATGCACGACATCCTGGATCACGGCCCGCGCTACTTCGGAGCTAAACCAGGTCAGCAGCCCTACATCCCGGTCGAATTTGCCGATGCCGCGTACCGCTTTGGACATAGCCAGATCAGGCCGCGCTACACCCTCAACGGGCAGGGAGCGAAAGGGAACGTCTTTCCAGACTTCGCAGGAACGAACCCGGTCGACCACGGCCGCGTCATCGACTGGACCTACTTCTTCACCATCCCTGGCCGCAGCACTCCGCAGGCCAGCAAGCTCATCGACACAACTATGGCTCATTCCCTGATGGATCTGCCCGAACGCGTCGTCGGGAGTACTGATACTCCAGAAGAGAAATCTCTGGCCTATCGAGATCTTGGTCGTGGCTCCGCCCTCGACCTTCCATCAGGCGAAGCTGTCGCTCGCTTTATCGGTGCTCAGCCTCTAAGCAGAGAAGAGGTCGGACTCAATGCGCAGGGCTGGCACAGTGATACACCACTCTGGTACTACCTGCTCAAAGAGGCCGAAGTGCAGAACGACGGTGAGTTCATGGGCGAAGTGGGCGGCAGAATCATCGCCGAAGTCCTGCTCGGACTCATAACCGCCGATCCCACCTCGTACTGGCACGCAGACGACGACTGGAAGCCGACCCTACCCGCAACTCAGGAAGGCCAATTTACCATCGCCGATCTTCTGAGCTTTGCGGGCGCAGTCTAATCGAGTAAGAGGAGAATGACTAAGATGAGATGGATGGCAGATATTACATTTAAGCCTGGAAGTGGACCCGAAATGGCTCCCCTGGAGCCTAAAGAGCAGGAACACATCAAAGAACTCAGAGAGCGGGGGTGGTCGAGCAACTTTACATGACCGAGAAGCGCGACCACGTCTGGATTATTATGGAGGGCGAGTCGCAAGACGCTGTAGAGCAAGAACTGCGGGCATTTCCGTTGTACCCGTATATGAATCTTCAAGTGTTGTCGTTATTGAGCTGAACCACAATTGGCAGCAAGAGAAAAGGCTCTTGCTGCCAGAGAACATGCCCGACGATCATCTCGAGCATAATCTTGTACCTTTGGCACTTATCTCCTATTATTTATTTTTGCTTTTTCACAATTTCGGGCGGAGCCCGAAATTGTGAAAAAGCAAAAATAAATAATAGGAGTTCTCAAGCAGCGAAGCTGCATAGGAGCTTAGGGATTTCAAGCAGGTTTTTCGGCGACGAGCGTAAAGGTTTTGGGGAGGCCGATATCGTCGATCTTGCTGTTTGGCTCTTCGTCGAGGCGGCGGATGACGAGTCCGGCCTGCGCGATTGCTGTTACCACCTCGCCGAGCGTCCACTTGCGGAGATAGACCTGGCGGGCGATATCCTGTTTGTCAGTAGGCAAGTGTTTGCTGAAGGCCACGTCCGTCACAGTAAGAGACTTGTCGAAGTAGTTGCCTGCTACCTTGTGTTTCTTGCCTTTCGAACTAATAAGCTTCGTTGAGATTGGATGGAAGTCTTGCAGAACCAGACGTCCACCGGGACGCAGGAGCTGAGCGATCACACTCGCCAGCGGCTCAAGATCGACGAAGTAGTGAAGAATGCCTAACTCCATAAGTACCAGATCATAGCTCGCATTCAGTTCATTCTCTGGTAAACTGAGCACATCTGAGATAAGATAATGTATGTCAGTGCCAGCAGCTTGAGCGACCGCGCCGGCATAGTGCGCATTCTCCCGCGAAATATCGACCACCGTCACCTTCGCTCCCAGCAGGGCCATTGCGATCGCCTTCATTCCATGAGAACCAAGCAGGTTGATAACAGTCTTGCCTATGAGCGGCTCAAGATAGGAATAGAGCGAGCCCAGGCGCGCCTCGGGATCTTTTTGGATGCGTGCCCCCGCCTCCTGGGGCGTGCCGAAGCGTTGCACCCACGCATCATAGGCATCCTGATTCCAGGCAAGTTCATTGAGCTGGCTATTATGTGCCTGTAACGTGTGCAGATGTGCCTTGACCGCAGAAAACAAAGGATCATCGGCGCTGAGCGTACGCGTAAAATAGTCCAGCGCCTTTACCCAGATGCGCTGACCTCTATGCAGAACAAGCAAGCGGTCGGGATCGGTAACAATCACTGTATTGTAATAGCAGAAGCAGGATATGCTCAGCGGACCCCGTGCAAAGGAAAAGCGGGCCCAGTGCCCGTGGTGCTCAATTGGACCCTCGGCCTGGAGGAGAGCGTGGGCGCGCTCGAACAAATCCCATTGGAGAGCAATATCCAGGGTCTGGAGTTGCGGCACGGTCACGCCCTGAACAAAGAGCGCGGATGTGTGCAGCAGAATATAGTCAATGGTCGCAGCTTCTAGATCGGTGATGATCGAAGATAGAATCTGTAACCATAAAGCATCCGTAATCAAAGCAGAGCACCTCGCAACGTTTCTTATTATTTTACGTCATAAGAGGAGAGCATGTCGTCGGCAAGTTCTCCACGAAAAGGAGGGGAAGAAAGATAAACGTATGCGAATCCAGAATTTACATTGGTGCGATGGCTACCCATTATGGTAGAATTAAGTATCTTATGAATATAGAAACCAGACGGTCTTTTTTCAGCTTTTTGTTTCTTAAAAAAATTCTCTCCAGGATAGCTGGAAGCGCGATAAAAATATATCAAAGGGATAGATAGATGATCGCTCTTATTGAAGACACACCCACAGTCGCCCAGTTAATAACATTCATATTGGAGAAGCAAGGCTATTCCATAAAGCACTTTCTCGATGGATCTGCATTCTTTGGCACGCTGCAAGATACCGCATACGACCTTGTGCTTGTGGACCTCAACCTGCCCGGCAACGTATCGGGCTTGCAGGTCATCATGTCCCTACACGAAATGATGCCGCACGTCCCAATCATCATCATCTCCGGAGCCAGCAAGGGCCTTCTGGCCAGCGTCCACACCCTCTACCCCACAATCGTTATTATACGCAAACCCTTCAAAACAAACGAGCTGATACAAGAAGTGGCGGCCGCGCTGAAATCACAGCTACCACTTTAATGATAAGCTAACTCCACTTTGGTATGAAGCAGCAGGGATTGATTGAGGATTGGAACGATTGTGATATCAGCCCTGGAAGTGATTGGGAGCGTGTAATCGATGTTCAACTACATTCATCGCATATTATACTGCTGCTGGTCAGCGCGGATTTTTTGCGCTCAGAGTATAGTGGTGGTGGAGAGATGAAAAAAGCGATGAAAAGACATCATGCTGGCGAAGCCTACATCATTCCCATTATCTTACGCCCCGTTGATTGGGAAGGGCTTCTATTTGGTAAATTGCAACCTCTACCACTAGGAGCAAAGGCCGTAACCCTATGGCAAAATAGGGATGATGCCTTTTTAAACATTGCCAGGGGAATCAAGAAAGTTGTCAACGAGCTCACAACAAAGTTTCTGGTTGAGTCACCAACATCTGTGGATACGCAAGGAATAGATCTTCATAAACTTCCTCTCGTATGGAGCGTCCCATATCGGCGCAACCCATTTTTTACGGCACGCGAGGACATTCTTAGTAATTTGCACAGACTCTTTGAAGAGCAAGGATCTGTAGAGGTACATGCGCAAGCGATAAGCGGGCTGGGCGGTGTGGGCAAGAGCCAGGTGGCGACCGAATATTGCTATCGTCATGCCCTCGACTATAACGCTTTGCTATGGGTAAAGGCCGATTTATACGAGAATATCACAGCAGATTTTGTACAGATCGCAAAGTCTGTGCTGAATATATTGAGCAGTGGAAAGTAGAGACAGGAAAGGCGGCACTATTGCTCAATCATGTAGGAGTGTACCTACTAGAACATGCTCTCTATGCAGAATCCGAAAGGTTGCTGCGACAATCGCTAGCGCTCCGAGAACAAATATTTGGGCTGGAAGACCCTGAAACTGCTCGTACTCTAAATGATCTGGGAGGACTCTATCGTCTGCAAGGAAAGTATGAGGGAGCAGAGCCGCTAAATTTAAGAGCGTTGGCAATCCGAGAAAAGGTACTGGGAGCAGAGCATCCTGATACAGCAAAAAGCTTAAACGCTATAGCAGGACTTTATCGGGCACAAGGTAAATTGGTAGAAGCGGAGCTCCTTTATATGCAAGCGTTAGCAATCGATGAGCAAGTATTAGGAGAAGAACATCCTGATACCGCACAAGATCTCAATGATCTGGCAAAGCTCTATCGAGAAGAGCAAAGATATAAAGAGGCGGAGCCGCTTGCTCAAAAAGCCTTAACAATTCGAGAGCGAATACTGGAGGCAGAACATCCTGATACCGCAGAGAGTTTGAGTGTTCTAGCAGAGCTCTACCAAGATCAAGAAAAACATACCGATGCACAAACTCTCTATCAAAGAGCTATCACAATATATCAAAAGACATTAGGATCAGATCATCCGACAGTTAAAGGAATTCTTGACCACTATAGGCTATTGCAGGAAGTAATCGACGCTAAAAGTGAAACACACGAAATCTAAGGTCAAGCATAATGTTTGACTACAAGATGGTCCCTAGCCGTCCTCACCATCGTCATCATCGGTTACCACCATTGCCATCGTGCCAGAGTCATGCAGAGCTTCCGGGAGTAGGAGAGCCATCGTCATCATCATCATCACCCTCGCCCCGCTCCACTCTGAATTACATATCACAGTAGTGAAGTGTGAAGGCTTCTCAGTTTCTTTATGCTGAAATAGATAGACTTTGCAACAGCGTTCCGTCGAGTTTCGATTCAGTAGAATATCTAGAACCAAAACAAGTTCAGATAGCACGAACGAGAGCACTTGTCCCTAGTGCGAAGCAGCATTACTTACAGCTTGTAAGAGAAGATACATTTTTCTTTCACCCCTTTTCTAGACAAGAGAAGTAAAAACAGAGTATGCTGCAACAAAATAGACAAATGTACCATAGTAAATATATCCTCTTTTTATATGAAAAGTCAAATGTATGCAATGATATAATTTGAGTTCTACATGAGTTTCTATGTGTTGCACTATGCTGAATAGCATATTGTATTCTATGCGTAATGCTGTTATTATCGAGGTACGATATCGAGGATTGATAGGATGTTGCGAGACTTTTTTCTGGGGTTTATCAAAATTCATGTACTGCATCACGCGACGCAAGAACCTGTGTATGGTGTGGCGATGATCGCCGAGCTGGCGCGGCATGGCTATGAGCTCTCGCCGGGGACGCTCTATCCGTTATTGCATAGCTTGGAAGAGCAAGGGTATCTAGTGCACGAGAATCGGGTGGTTGAGGGGCGGGTGCGCAAGTATTACATGATTACGGAAGAGGGGCGGGCGGCGCTACTGAAGGCAAAGCCGAAGATTGCTGAACTGGTGCATGAGGTCCTAGATGAAGATGATGAGGGATGATGTATGTATGGGAGCACAGAGAAAGTAATATATGACACAAAAAGAGCAGAATGAGCTTGAGAAACAGGAACAGGTGAGCGGCCCGGTTCCTGTAAGAGCGGATGCTGGTCGAGAAGACGAGCATGCTGTGCAAGGAGAGGATGGAGCCGGAGAAGAGAGACGCGAAGAGGCGATGCAAGAAGAGAAGAGTGTGATCGAGGGCGAGAGAGGTATAAGGCCAGTACAGGGAACGTTTTTGGAGGTGTTGGGGACGTTTGCACGGCTAGGGGTTACATCATTTGGCGGTCCGGTCGCGCATCTGGGTTATTTTCGGCAGGAGATTGTGGTGCGGCGGAAGTGGCTGGATGAGCAGAATTATGCGGATCTGCTCGCTTTATGTCAGTTCTTGCCTGGTCCATCCAGCAGCCAGATGGGGATTGCACTGGGAATTACGCGGGCTGGCTTGTGGGGAGGATTGGCCGCGTGGCTGGGCTTTACGCTGCCCTCAGCTCTTACGCTGATTCTTTTCGCCTATGTTGCAAATAGTGTAGGGACAATCACTCAGGCGGGCTGGCTGCATGGGCTGCTTATCGTCGCCGTCGCTGTAGTAGCTCAGGCCGTGTGGGGCATGGCAACCACTCTCTGTCCTGATCGCCCGCGTGTTACCATCGCGCTGCTCGCGGCCATCACGATCTTAATTTGGCCGGTTGCGACTGCGCAGATACTTATCCTTGCGATCGGCGGTGTGGTTGGCTGGCGCTTGCTGCGGAGTGGAGAAGTGGACAAGATCTCTATACTGCCGCTGGCGGTGCCGCGCCGCTTAGCAATTGCCTGCTGGATAGTCTTTTTCACTCTACTCCTGGGACTGCCGCTGCTGCGGTTGGTGGTGCACACGCAGACGCTGGCCCTCTTCGATACTTTCTTTCGCGTCGGCTCTCTCGTCTTTGGCGGTGGACATGTTGTCTTGCCGCTCCTGCAAAGCGAGGTTGTTCCTGCTGGCTGGGTGAGCAATGATCAGTTTATTGCGGGCTATGCCGCCGCCCAGGCCGTACCGGGTCCTCTTTTCACCTTCTCCGCGTATCTCGGCGCGATCGGCAAGCCCGCTCCCAATGGTTGGCTAGGGGGACTGATCGCCCTCGTCGCCATCTTCCTGCCCTCGTTCCTCTTTGTAATTGGCATTCTTCCATTCTGGAATCGTCTGCGCGCAATAGAATCGTTCCAGGCCACCCTGCGTGGTATTAATGCAGCCGTCGTCGGCATTCTGCTGGCGGCGCTCTATCAGCCCATCTGGACCGCTGCGATTCATGCACCCGTCGATTTCGCCCTGGGCCTGCTAGCCTTCGGGCTCCTTGTGATCTGGAAGGTACCGCCCTGGATCGTCGTCGTGGTCTCGGCCCTAGTTGGAAGTGGGTTGAGCCTTTTGTAATACAAACTTTCTTTCTGAGAGTGTTGGACGCCCATCGCATCCACGCTCTGAACAGAGAGTAGTGCGCAGCTTCGCTGCCTGAAACAATTTTTAGAGACAGTTTTACCTTTTTTTCATTTTTCATACTTTTTTGTGCTCTGCACAAAAAAGTATGAAAAATGAAAAAAAGGTAAAACTGTCTCTAAAAGAAGGGCATGCCGAAGGCGTGCACATGGGCTAGAAAGAGAAGAAAGCGAAGGCGATGTCCGTACCGTATTTGTTGGAAGTCCGTCCCAATTCTTGTATACTATAAACGGGTGGATGCTGCACTATTTATTCTATACTAGTACAGAGAGAAAAAAGGCTGTGGAAGAATTATATCTAGCTATTGCGGGAGAAGAGAAGAGTGAGAGTATGCTCACGCGTGACGAGCGTATAGAGGCTGGCCGAGCCCTGCGCAAGGATATTCCACGCTCGGCGCACGCGGAATGGAGAAGCGCGAGTGATCGTCCTGATCCGATCGACCTGTTGCAGCAAGGGGATCAGTACCGGCTGGCGGAGCTTGTACCCATTCGTTATGGGCGTATGCTCGTCAATCCATTCACCTTTCTGCGCGGCTCAGCGATGATCATGGCGAACGACCTTGCCAGTACCACGACAACGGGTATCCGCGTTCAGGTGTGTGGAGATGCGCATCTCTCCAACTTCGGCACGTATGCGACTCCTGAGCGGAACCGAGTCTTCGATGTCAACGACTTTGATGAGACTCTGCCGGGTCCGTGGGAATGGGATATCAAGCGGCTCGCCACCAGCTTTGTCGTTGCTGGCCGCTCTCTGAGCTTTCCCGAAAGTGTGAATAGACAGGCCGCTCTCCGTTGTGTGCAATCCTATCGAGAGCATATGTGGATGTTCGCTGGCATGTCGAATCTGGATCTCTGGTACACGCGCATCGATATTGAGAGCACTCTGCTGCGCATCCATCCTGATAGCCGGGCGTATCTGCATCGCGAGCTGGAAAGAGCGCGACGGCGAACTAACAATCACGTCTTTCCCAAACTTGCCCGCGAAGATCAGGGCAAATATACGATCAAAGACGACCCGCCTCTCATCTCGCATATAGAGGATGGTGTATGGATTGATCAAGTACCTGATATGATCGAACGATATATTGAATCGCTGCCCGACGACCGACGAGTGTTGCTGAGCCGCTACCGACTGATAGATATAGCGCTTAAGGTCGTGGGTGTGGGCAGTGTGGGAACGCGTTGCTACATCGCCCTGCTGCTAGGAGATCAGGACGATGATCCACTCTTTCTACAAATCAAGCAGGCGCAGGCTTCGGTACTGGAGCCGTATGTAGGCATAAGCCGTTATGGAAACCACGCTCGCCGTATTGTCTATGGCCAGAGACTCATGCAAGCGGCCAGCGACATCTTCTTAGGCTGGACTCGATATGACAACATCAACTTCTACGTGCGGCAGCTCCGCGATATGTCTTTATCGCCTAACATAGACCGCATGGGCACCAACGATCTCATCACCTACGCCGGACTCTGCGGCTGGGTGCTTGCTCGTGGCCACGCTCGTTCCGGCGACTCTGTGCGCATAAGCAGTTATCTGGGCAAAAGCGACACGTTCGACCAGGCCATCACAGCCTTTGCCGAAACCTATGCCGACCAGGTCGAACGTGATCACACTGCCCTCGTCACCGCCGTTGAAAGCGGGCGGATCACCGCCGAAGTTGGCGTGTGAACCACCCGTCAGAAAACTCCTTTAGTGGATGGACATACGCGTTAACGATTTTTCGAACGAGAAATCTATCGTGTCATCTCCGCTCACATAGCGCCAGAGCATTGCGCGTAGTACATGCTCCAGGCGCTTCTCGTTGCCCTGCCATTCCTGCGAGCCGTGAGCAATGATGTTCTCCACCTCTTCACTATCATAGCCTTCGGTATTGAACAGGTTGCGCTGCACCTGGCCGGGGCGCATACGCAGCTTGAAGACGTAGCGCGTTGTGTCCGTATGATTGGGCTGGGCGCAGTGCCAGATGCCGTGGTGCATAAAGACGATCGTCCCCGCTGTGGCTGCGAGCTGACGCTGACCAATAATATTTTTATAGCGCCCAATGCTAGCTGTATTGGCCTTGCGCAAGTGTGAACCTGGCAGGACCAGGGTCGGACCCATCTCGGCTGGAGCATCATGCGAAAAGTAGAAGGCCTGTATATCGAAGGCATAGGGGCGCGTATCGATAATAGAGTCTGCGTGCCAATCCTGGGCGGTGAGCTTGTGTGGGCCAACGATATGCAAGAACGAATGATCGTAGCTCGGCCGCACGCCCACAAAGCTCTGCAAAGCGCCCTTCACCTGTGGAAGATCAAAGACCTCGCGAATGCGATCGGACGTGGTCCAGAAGTTATAGCCCGCCCCCTCCCAGGTCTTCTGCTCGGCCAGGACCGCCTGATTCAGGTCGGCGGGCACCAGCCCCTCAAGTTTCAAGAATCCGTCCGTTACAAACTGAGCCATCTGCCTCGCTGTGAGCAGATGCTGTTTCTCCACATTACTCATCGACAGTCACCATCCTTTCCAGCACATACTCATAAGGGAGATGTCCACTCTCGTGCTCATGACCCGGAACATAGAGGGGGAGCGGAGGTACCTGCATTACGCGCCAGCCATCGCGCATGGCGGCAATCACCGAAGGGTAGGTCGGCTGCGAAGAATCGCCCGGTTGCATGGGCAAGTCCGAAGCGGAACTCGCACCATCGTACAGGGCCCACGCCACCGTGCGCGACTCTGGATTCGGAGTCGCCAGGTGAAGAATGAGAATTTGCTGACGAAGCTTACTCATCGTTGCTATCTCCTGCATATCTACTGTTCTTTGCCCTCCCTTTATAAATAGTAGGGAAGAGCGTGCAACATTCTCTTCTCTAAAAGTACAATATGCATAGCCCGAATACTATATCTTTAGCCGCACTCCTTGTGTCCGATTCCGACCATTTCTTTCATCGCCTACTCTCATATTTGTCCTGTGTCCCCACCGCGCAGCGACAATCCCTTCTTTAGTGGAAAGAGTTTAGGTGAAGTGGTAGAATACCGAAGGATGCAGAAACGAAAAGAAACGACCCTTTCGAGCAATGACAGAGGCGAGCGCGAAAATTGGCAAGCATGCTGAATTGTCGCAGAGAATGCAAGGACGTTGACGGGGCATAGGAGCACCGTACAGATGAAAGGCAGTGTCGTGTTATGTTTAAGCGAATACTAGTTCCTCTAGATGGATCGAAGCGTGCGGAGCGAGCCCTGCCCGTCGCCGCACGTATTGCACGCCAGACAAACGGCTCACTTCTCCTGGTGCGAGTCGTAAGTATAGCCACCGAGCTGTGGCCCTATGTCGATCTCGAAACGGCCCATGCGCAGGCGGTCGTCGAGATGGAACTGCGAGAGGCTGCACACTATCTCGATAGTCGGGCGACGATGCCGGAGCTGGAGGGTATCTCCGTAGACACTGTCGTTCTGCATGGTCCAACCGCCGCGACAATACTCAGCGTTGCCCTCTCTCGCGGAGCCGACCTAATCACCATCTGTAGCCGCAGCTACACGGGAATGACGCGCTGGGTCATGGGTAGCATCGCCGACAAATTGGCCCGTTACTCGTCGGTGCCCGTCCTGGTATTACGCGATAGTGGACTGCAACCCCTGACCAGAAATGCGAGCGACTCTCAGCCTCTGCGCGTGCTCGCTGCGCTGGACGGGTCTAGCCGCGCAATGGCATCACTTCTACCTGCCGCCGCACTCATCTCCGCATTGGCAACTCCTGGACGGGGCATCCTGCATCTGGCGCGTGTCGTAAAGCCAGTCCTGGGCGAATTGGAAGATGAGGAGCAGTATCCCTTCAACCTGTGCAACAGTGAACAGGAAGTAGTCGAAGCCACAAGTTACCTCAGCAAAACAGTCGAGCATCTGCGCGCTGGACACCTGAGCAAGATGGTAGATCTCACTTGGTCGGCTGTCATAGACACGGATATAGCGCGCGGCATCGTGCGCATGGCCGAGTGTCTCGATAATCTAAAAGATGGCGAACGCTGTGACGAATTTGATATTATCGCTATCTCGACGCACGGGTACGGCGGCACCCAGAACTGGGTCACGGGGAGTACCTCACAGCGCGTGCTCAACGCGACAAGACTTCCAATACTTATAGTTCGCCCACCCGATATGATCAAGAAGCAAGACGCTATGATGGAGCATATCAGCGTCACCACCATAGCCGAAATGCACACTATTCACTCGCGTTGAACTACTTAACACAAGTATTCATAATTTTTGCACCTTTCCATTTCCATAAATTTTATGCATCGCATAAAATTTATGGAAATGGAAAGGTGCAAAAATTATGAATATGGGAACATATAGTATGAACGCCCCATCTATGCTTGATAACATTCATATCCGGCTGATCTTTTATCGTTTCTTGCAACTGGAGCCGGTGCAGTGGCGTTTTGCTACTCGACAGAGCAACTTCTGGCGCTTCTATATGAATGATCGCGACGGAGCATTTCTGGAACGGGAAGATGGCGCGTACGCTCTGCAAAAGGGGAGGCTGTATGTGATACCGGCAGGAGTGCCCTTCGGTACAAAGCTCACCCAGCCAGTAGGACATCTCTTCGTCCATTTCGATGTGCTTGGCCTACCTGCTCTGGTCAGAAACGAGATCTTCTCATCTCCCATCTGCCTATCGCCGCTGCCCGACCTGGAACAAAGCGTCTGGCTTACACGGCAAGAGTTGCAGCAAGCGACAGGTATTGCCCTGCTGCAACAGTTCCGTATCAAAGCGATCTTATATGCAGGGCTCACACACTACCTACAGCAGCTTCCCCCCGAGCAGCTCCTTCACTATTCACAACTTGCCATCGACCTGGAACCAGTGCTGCCCGCAATTCAGCATATCGAAACTCATCTCGCGGGGCAGCTCTTGAGCCGCGACCTGGCGCAGCTCTGCCACATGAATCCCGATTATTTTACCCGCCGCTTCCGGGAATGTGTGGGACAGACGCCGGGGCAATACATCCAGGAGCAGCGTATAAAGAGGGCTGAACAACAATTGCTGCTGAGCAAAGAGAGCATGGAGCAAATTGCGGCCGACAATGGCTTCGGCAGCCGTGCCTACTTCTCGCGCGTCTTCACCCGCCACACAGGCGTTTCGCCCGCTGCATACCGTCGAGGTCTGCTGGGGCTATGAATAGTCAGTTGAGAGAAGAGGTAACCTGTATGCAAAAAGTAGAAAAGAACTCAATCGCCCTTTATACTCCTATCACCATTTTACTCATCATCATCGTCAGCCTCTCTTTTCTAGGGCTGGGCTTCGTCATGCCCTTACGCGCACTATACGGAAGACAAGTGGGAGCCACGAGTGTAGAGATTGGAGCGATGTCCTTCTCATTTCTGCTCGCGGGCTTCCTCGCCACGCCATTTATCGGCTGGCTCACCGACCGCGTCAGCTATCGCAACATTCTCGCCGTCGGTCTGCTCCTGCATATGGCTGTCGTCCTCACCTACATTCTCGTCGAGAATCCACTGCCGCTCATCGCGCTGCGGGCCGTCGAAGGAATCGCCGCCGCCGCCGTCCTCCCACCCGCCCGCGCACTCATGAACAGCACCGCCCCGCGTACCCGGCAAGGAGAAGCGCTCGGACTCATCAGCGCCGCCCAGACATTCGGCATCCTCATCGGCCCCGCCGTCGGAGCCTTTCTCGCCAGCCAGACCGGCTACGCCCCTTCTTTTCTTATAGCGGGAATACCGCTCGGCATAGCGGCAGGCGTCACCTTCTTTCTTCTACCACCTGTACGCAGCCAATCTCCCGAACAGCGTCAGAAACAACTGGTTGAACTGGGACAAGAAGGACGAAGAGAAGAGCTCGCAAGCCTCTTTTCGCGTCCATTAACGCTTGCATACATCTTGCAATTCATATTCTACATAGCAAATGGAGTCGCCATAGCAATCTGGAGCCTCTACATGCTCGATCATGGCGCATCCCTGCCCGTCATCGGACTTTCCTACACCACCTTCGCCCTACCCATCGTCCTCATCGCCCCCTTCGCTGGACGCTTATCGGACCGCTATGGACGCTACTGGATCATGCTGCTCGGACTCCTCTGCGGCGGCGGAGCCTTCTGCCTCTACAGCCTGCCCCTCACCCCGCTCTGGATCGTTCTTATCTCGATACTGGAAGGCAGCGCAATCGCCCTCAGTCGCTCCGCGCTGGATGGCTACGTGGCCGACGTCATGCCCGGCGACAAGAAAGGGAAAGTTCAGGCAAACTACAACGCAGCCGGAACGGCGGGAAGCTTATTCGGATCAGCCGCAGCAGGCATCCTCTATCTGCACTCAACCGGACTTCCATTTCTTGCGGAGGGCTTGCTCTACTTCGCAACCGTCCTCGTATTACTATTACCAGGATTGTCGCGTATGTTTGTCAAGAAGACACTGCAAATCGAGGTATGAGAATGAATGCTGTGATTAGAGTAATGGTCCAACTCACTTTATATAGCCCTAACCGCGTAGCGACAATCCCTTGTCGTTGTCGTGCCGGATCGGCTTGAGAGGCTGGGAACAACGACAAGGGATTGTCGCTACATAGTCCGTGTGAAATGGACTATGTCAGAGCAGTACGAGCATACTTAGCAATGGATAACACATATGGTAAATGACAACATGTCTCGCCCCCATCGATCTATGTCTGCAACTGATCTCTCAGCCATATTCGACGAGGTACAGACGGAGCGGCTTGTTCTGCGCCGCCCTCGAATCGAAGATGGTCCTGCCATGTTTGCAGTGCATGGCGACCCCGCGACGAATCGATACAATCCTGCGGGCACTGATGCGGATCTGGCGACCAGTGAGGAAGCCTTGCGGGAGTGGCGGCAGCATTGGGAGGACAACGGTTTCGGCTATTGGGCGGTCATGCTCTCGAACACGACGAAGGTTGTGGGCTTCGGTGGCGTTATGCACGTTCTCTGGCCCAAGCGAGATGTGCTAAATCTATATTATCGACTTACACCCGGCGTATGGGGCCAGGGCTATGCGACAGAATTAGCAAGAACAGCCGTAACCCTCGCGCGAACGTATCTTCCACAATGGCCCGTAGTTGCACGCATCAGGCCCGCGAACATCCCCTCCATTCGGACCGCTGAACGAGCCGGATTACAACGCCGCCCCGATTTGGATACGGAGAATATGGATACTGAGCATATTATCTTCGCGCTTGGTTGGTTTCCTACAGAAGCCCCTTAGCGAACGATAGTGTCAAGGAATGTACCTTACCACAATAGAGAAAGAAGATGAGATGAAATTTCGTATAGTCATTAAAAGATCGATAGAGACTGTTTTTGAGCATATTCGGGATCTGGCTGGCTACAAATCGTGGTTGCCAGCATCCGTAACGTTCAGTCAGATAACAGATATTTCGGACAATCCTGTACAAGCGGGAACGACGTATGTTGACAGAGGGCCTACATCGGTTATGAGTGGCAAGGTCACAGAAATGGAGCCACCACGATTGATAGCTTTTCAACAAGCGATGAATTTTAAGCGAGGGCTATTGAGTGGAGGACTGATCATTTCTATACGCTATACTCTGGAGGCGGCCGGGAATGGAGAGACACTGATCACGAGAGAACTGCGGATACGGACGGCGGGCATGCTTGTAGCGCTGCACCTTGTACTTGCCAGCGTGATCGGCAAGGAAGATGAGCGCATTATGCAGCGTATGAAGACATACCTGGAGAAGCGTGTCCTATAATGTTTTAGCGTAAGCTTGTCTATCTCCGAAAAATTATAGCATCGTTTCCATGCGGCGTAGAAATTTGTATTGCGCCACAACCGCGATTGCCAGCACCAATTGTGGTGCAAAGAGAAGCACGACTGTATAAACGGGACCTACCGTCTGAAGCAGAAAGCCTGTTAATGCAATCCCGATCGGTTGGCTCCCCGTTGCGATCAGGCGAAAAACGGCGTTGACGCGGCCCTGCATCGCATCGGGAATGAGCGATAGACGACAGCTAAATTGCACAACCATGTAGACGGGTACAACGATAAAGCTGACAGCATTCACAAGACCGAGCACGAGCGGATTAGGCGCAAAGGCGTAGAGTAGCCAGGTCAGCCCCCAGATCCACGTCGTTGCGACAATCATGCGTGCAAGGCCGAAACGCTTGTAGAGCGGACCGGCGATCACCGAGCCGAAGATGCTGCCCAGGCCGCTACCTCCCAGGATTAGCCCAAGCTCTACATTTGTCGCGTGCACTTTCTGAGCCTGTAGAATCAGCACCAGCAAAAAGCCGGAACAGGGAGTGATCAGGCCAAAAGTCAACAGGGCTAGAAAGCGCAGCAGAGGATGTCGCCAGAGCCACGTCAGCCCTACACCTATATCGCTCCAAAGCTTGCTTGTTACCTCGCCCCTCTCCTCCTGAAACTCTGCTTTGATGAAGAGCAGAGAGAAGACAGAGCAGGCCGTCGAAATGGTATCAGCCAGAAACGGTAGTGCGCTCCCCAGGCTATACAAGATCGGACCCAGCGCCGGGCCGAGCATCAGTGACGTAGAGTTGAGCGTCTGATCGACACCCAGCGCCGCAGGAATGTGCTCTTTTGCCACAACGCGTGGAATAGAGGCCTGATTTGCCAGACTAAAAAAGAGCGAGAGTGTTCCATCGCAGAAGGCGACGATGGCGATGTGCACAAAGGTCAACTGGTGCAGTAGAAGTGCCAGGGCGATGCTGCCCAGGGCTAGCGTGCGCAGTGAATCGCAGATGATCATCACATACTTACGATTCCAGCGATCGATCAAAGCTCCGGCAGGCAGGCTGAAGAGCACGAGTGGGACGGTGCCGAGCGCGCCCATGATGCCAGCTTGCGCTGGAGAATGTGTCAGTGCCAGGATCAGCAATGGGAAAGTTACCTGCGAGATTTGCGTGCCGATGGTTGATATGCCCTGACCGCTGAAGAGAATCAGAAAGTTCCAGTTGCGCCATAAAGATGGAGAGCGGGTGACAGGAGATGTACCTGTCGTGTCCGGTGGCGTATCGGATAGAGACGGCATCTGTATGTCCTTTCATTGACTATCGAGAATAAGGCTGCAAGGTAAGAGAGCATAGGGTACCGGGGCAACTTCTCGATCTGATCAATGGAAGGAAGGCAAGACAGCCACGCAAAGGAAGCCGTCGGCACTCAGAGGCGAGAAGTGCCATAGACGGCGAAAACGCGTGGAAATGGAATTGGCAAGAAGAGACGAAGAGTACTCCAAAGTGGAGTAGCGCCGACTGCTGTACTGATCTACCAGTGTAGTGGGATCAATACGTTGCTTACTGCCGCTCCAGGCCCAGCGCGGTCGCCTGGGCGGCTGTATCAATCATCTGAATAAAGTCTTGCAGAGCCATCGTCGAGTGCTTTCTACTGCGTGTAAGTGTAGTGGTTAGATATAAAGTATAGTATCACAAATAGAAAATCATAAGCAACACCTCAGATTTGTGCGTTTCAGTAGTACAGAGTTTATCGTCAGGTTCTACATGTTATCAACAGACGCTCTAGAAGAGTGGGCCAGGGACGTGGTGCGAGGACAGGCAAATCGTAGTGTTCAGCTTCTTCAGCAAGCCATTGGCCATACAACCACTTCGCCTGTGCTTCTGTCCGTAATGCTGCCTCGGATTGATGTTGTGTTCCTCGTCCACGACCCACAATATTCGCAAAAATGCTTTCTTCCTCTGGCTCAACAAGGAACACTGCCTGCACATGCCCTGCTACCTGTCGGCTTTGCAGAGATGGTAGAGTAAATAAAGAAGGTAGGATACCATCTCCCTCAATCACCGCTGCCCCAGCGGTATCAACATGATTCTCTACCACGACTTCAATCGAGGCTGTCATGATCTCTCCAAGAGCAATCAAAGCGCTGCATATATTCTCTGGTGGCAACTGCCAGACGGTAGGATTTTTCTCAATGTCGAAGAAGTCAAGCGCCTTGATAGAGCTCTCTAGCTGAAGAGAAGCGCGACTTCTTTGCAAAGACAAACGAAAATCGTCCACCTGGAGCCAGGAGATGCCGAAATGTTGCCCTATCTGCCTGGCTAACGTGGTCTTCCCCACCCCTGATGATCCACCAAGAAGGAGGACTGTCCAATCCATTTGCAACATCTGCACATCCTCGTGTCTTTCCTAAGATGGCGCGGCAGCCAGTACTGCTCCAGCGTCATCTCTAGATGCCGCCCAGAGCGCAACAAATGAGTGAACGTCAGAAGTTCCTCCGCCAGTCGCTCCGTTGACATATGATCTTGCCCCGATTTGAAAGAGTCCCTAAAGCTGAGATATACTCAATCAAGCTTGGGAAAGGGATCAACAATGGGCAAGATGCAAAAAGTCTACACGAAAGAATTCAAAGAGGAAGCAGTACGA
>JAABUQ010002168.1_pt1 | contig 39641 bp, 38 predicted proteins | sample 5560001 | NCBI WGS metagenome assembly JAABUQ01 (sample SAMN10711888, study PRJNA513371) | rock metagenome | isolation source: Antarctica rocks | place: Antarctica: Victoria Land, Finger Mt nord | collected 2015-12-18
TGACCATCAGCATGTCCGCCCCTTCGGCAACGTCCGCCGCCATCTCGCGCAGGGCTTCGCGCCCGTTGGCGGGGTCCATCTGGTGGCTGCGCCGGTCGCCGTGTGAGGGCGTGGAGTGGGCCGCCTCGCGGAAGGGGCCGTAAAAGGCGCTTGCGTACTTCGCCGCGTAGCTCAGGATTGGCGTATTGACAAAGCCGCTCATGTCGAGTTCCGCGCGAATCGCCGCGATGCGCCCATCCATCATATCGGAAGGAGCGACAATGTCCGCCCCGGCGGCGGCGTGCGAACGCGCCGTTTCCGCCAGCACGGGCAAGGTACTGTCGTTGTCTATCATGCCATCGGGCGTGAGCAGGCCGCAGTGTCCGTGGTCGGTGTAGGCGCAGAGGCAGACATCGGTGATGACCACGACCTCCGGGAACCGCTCCTTGATCGCCCGCACCGCCCCCTGTACCACGCCGTGCTCCGCGTACGCCTCGGAGGCCGCCGCGTCTTTGGTGTCGGGCACGCCAAAGAGCAGCACGCTCGTTACCCCGACTGCGACGGCTTCCTCCACGGCGTACGGCAACCGGTCGGCGGAGAGATGATACACCCCCGGCATCGCGCCGATCTCCTCACGCACCCCAACACCGTGCGTGGCAAAGAGCGGCAGAATGAACTGACCGGGATGCAGGCGCGTCTCCCGCACGAGCCGTCGCAGGTTCGGCGTTTGCCGCAGGCGGCGGAACCGTTGAAAGGGGGGCACGATGATCGGTTCGTTCATTGCATTCATCACGTTCATGCGGCGAGCACTCCCTTCGCGTATTCAATCAGGGCGGCAACGAGGCCGTCGTTCGTGTGTGCGGCGGCGACCAGCGCGGGTGTGAAACCGAGGTCGGTCACGGCGGCGGCAGTCACCGGCCCGATGCAGACGAGTGGTATCCGGGCGAACCGTTCCCGGTCTCCGCCCAGCATGACAAACAAGCCGCGTACACTGCTCGGACTGGCAACGAGCGCGGCCTTGCGCCCCATACCGTCGAGCCAGCGGCGCACTGCATCACCGCCATCCGTGTTCGGCACCGTTTGGTAGGCCGGAACGACGTCAACCGTCGCGCCCACACCGCGCAGCCCCACCGCGACGACATCGCGGCCCTCTACAGGTTGCGGCAGCAGCACGCGGCACCCCGGCCCGACGCCTGCCCGGAGCAACGCGTCGCGCAGCGATTCCGCGATTGCCTCCGGTGGCACGAGCGCGGGCAGCACTCCATACCGCGCCAACTCCCGCTCCGTGCCCGCGCCGATCACCGCGATTTTGCAGTCGCCCAACTCCGCGCGTGGCTCGATCCCGCGAACCGCCAGCCGCCGCGCCACGAAGCGCACACCGCTCGCGCTCGTGAACACGATCCAGTCGTAACTGCGCAAATGATCGAGAGCGACATCGAGGGCGGCGTACGTGGGTGGGTCCGCCGTGCGAATCACCGGCACATGTACGACCGCCGCGCCGCAGGCATGGAGACAGCGGAGAAGTGCGTCCGCAGAGTCCTCCGGGCGCGTGACGAGCACGCTCAGGCCCGCAAGCGGTGCAACCGGCGCGGTGAATTCACCTGTCACGCCCATGCTCCCACTTCCCCCGCGAGCAGTTCCGCGAGGTGCGCACCGGCGGTGAGGGGGTCATTCGCGGGGGCGACTGCATCCAGCCAGCGGGCATTCATCGCCTCTGTGTCCGCCATCATCCCCCACAGATGCAGGCGTTCGCCTCGTACTTCCGCATGAAGCGCGAAAGGCGAGAGGCAGCCCGCGCCAATCGCCACAAGCCCCGCTCGTTCCGCCGTCACTGCCATCCGCGTCTCCGCGTCGTCAATCCGGGCGAGCAGGGCAATGGTTGCGTCGTCATCCGCGCGGCACTCGATACCGATGGCCCCTTGCGCGGGGGCGGGCACGAAGCAATGCACCGGCAGGTATTCCGTGACGCGGTCGCTCCAACCCATGCGTGCCAACCCCGCCGCTGCCACGATGATACCGTCGTATGGCTCCGTCTCGCCCTTGCGCAAGCGCGTGTCGAGGTTGCCGCGCAACTCGATGATCGCCACGTCCGCGTTCGTGGCGCGGGCCTGCACGCCACGGCGGCGGCTACTCGTGCCCACCGTCGCGCCTGCTGGCAGTTCCGCCAGCGGCACGTCGTGCCGGGAGATGAACACATCGCGCGGGTCTTCGCGGGGCAGAAACGCGGCGAGTACAAGATCGGCGGGCGTCGCCGGGGGCAAGTCTTTGGCACTATGCACGGCGATGTCCGCCTTTCCGACGCGCACCGCCTCTTGCACTGCCATGGTGAACACTCCTTGCCCACCGATCACGGCGAGCGGCGAACGCTTGTCGCGGTCGCCCTCGCTCTGCACGATCACGATTTCATACGCGATGGCGGAATCCACAGTCTCAAGGGCGGCAATCACGAGTCCGGCCTGCGCGAGTGCGAGTGCGCTCCCGCGCGTCGCCACGCGGATCGTTCCGGTCGTTCCCATGCGCTCCGCCTTCCCCGTTACCACCCGTACATCACGCTCCCGCACTGTACGCCCCGCGTGGGACAGCTTCAACGACCGCCGGAAAACCTGTGCATTTCTCCGTTGCGTTTGCGTAGATTTTCTCACGTTTCCGGGGCGAAACAAGGGCGTATTTCTCGCCCGCCTGTCGTTGCATTCTTCGTGCCCCCGCGCTTCCATGTCGCCCTTCACGCCTATTGTCCGTGCTCCGTTACGTGCCGTAGCGACGATTGGTGAAAAGACCACGCATTCGTGTGGGTACTCGTGTGGTTCGTGCATGGTGGCGTGACGCCGTGCTCTCTATGCTTATCGCAGGCAATTGGAGGGCGTCGCCATATTGGCGGAGACCTTCAGGAAGGCGGACCCGGCTTTGAGGAAAACAGGCGACGGCGATGCGTTGGCGGCGTCTCAGATACACATGTAGGAGGAAACTATGCAACGGTTGCACTTCACTTCACGGCATCACGGGTTCATGCTGCTCATGTCGCTCGTTGTGGCGCTCGGCACGGTCATGCTTGCAATGCCGACGGTAGCGGCAACCGATGCACGCGCGTCACGCACCGGTATTGTGCCGCTCGATGCGCGACGCTGCGATATTGACCATCCACAAGACTGCATCATCAACACGCCGCCGCCCTTCACGCCGGTGGTGTCCCCCATCCAGACCGGTACCATCCCAGATACCGATCCCGGCGACGGGCTGCCAGCCGCCCGCGCCCCACAGCCCCTTCGCCCACACGGGCTTTGCCTCGCAGTGGCAAGGGGGCGAGGCGCTCGCCGCGAATTTCTGGGGGCCAATGTACACGAAGGGGTTCACCGAACCATATACCGAGGGCGCGAGCGATGCCGGGTCAGGGCAACGGCTCGTACAGTACTTCGATAAGGGGCGCATGGAACTGACCGCTCCCGCAACGGGCAAGGTAACGAATGGCCTGCTCGCCAACGAACTGATCACCGGCCAGTTGCAACTGGGAAACACGAACTTCGAGCGGCGCGCTCCCGCGAACATCCCCATCGCAGGCGATCCCGACAACGCTGGCCCGACGTACGCCGGGCTGGGGTCAAAGGGCGCGACGCTCTTTACCGCCACCACCCCGCATGTGCCGACCGAGCGCAATGGCGGCGCACTCGTCGAGACGCGCGTGGCGGCGGACGGCACCGTGACGACCGTGCAACCCAATGCCGGACAGGGGCCGATGGCGATCTCGGTGTACGACGGCGCGACGCAGCACAACGTCCCCGCCGCCTTCGCTGCCTACCGGGACAAGGTCGGCCTGCTGACGATTGGCTATGCCCGCAGCGAACCGTTTCTCACCACCGTACGGGTCGGTGGCGTGAACCGACAGGTGATGGTACAGGTCTTCGAGCGCCGCGTGCTCATCTATACACCGGATAACGCACTGGCGTTTCAGGTCGAGATGGGCAACATCGGCGCGCACTATTACCGCTGGCGCTACTGCGCCGCGTGACGGGGGGTATTCACCACAGAGGCACAGAGGACACGGAGAGGAACGAATGCGTGATTGTTGATTAAGTTTCTTTTGTGTCCTCTGTGTCTCTGTGGTGCATTCCCCCTCCCTCCCTCATTCCGCGAGGCAGGAGCGCAGTTGCTCCCGCATCGCCTCGGCGTTTAGGTTTCGCCCGATAAAGACGAGGCGGGACTCCTTTGGCTCACCATCCGGCCATTCCCCGTGCGCCTCCACCATCACGCGCGCGCCGACCTGATGAAACACACACCGCAGATCGTAGTCCGCGAGGTACAGCACGCCCTTGCCCCGGAACACGTTTTCGCCCATGCTGTTCCAGAATATTTCGAGCTTTTCCACCGCGAACGGCTCGCGCGTGATGAACGAAACCGTGCCGATTTCCTCGTCGCTCAGATGCCCGTGGCTATGGTCGTGGTTATGGGTAGCGTTATCGTTCGCATCGGGGTTATGGTGGCGGTGGTGTACCTGCTCATCTTCCAGCCACGTTTCCGCGCCCGTCACAAAGCGGTCATCAATGCGAAAGACACCGATGTCGAGCAGGGCGCGCAGGTCTACCGTGCCGTTCGCGTTGTGCAAGATCGGCGCGTAGGGATTCATCTCACGGATCGTCGCTTCAACGGTCGCCACGGTTTCGGGGGTCACGAGGTCTACCTTGCTCAACACGACGATGTTGGCGAACTCCAGTTGCTCCCCCACCATCTGCGAGCCACGCAACTGGCGGGGAAACTGTTCGGCGTCCACCACCGTGATAATGCTGTCGAGGCGCACGGCCTGGCGCAGATAGGGGAGAAACATCGTCTGGGCTACGGGCAGGGGATCGGCGATGCCGCTCGTCTCGATGATGAGGTATTCCGGCGGCGCGGGCCGCTCAAGGATGCGCTGGATGCCGATCAGCAGATCGCCACGAATCGTGCAGCAGATGCAGCCTGCTGTCAGTTCCATCACTTCATCGTCGTGCGTCTGCTCGATCAGGCCGCCGTCAATGCCCACATCGCCGATCTCGTTGACGATGATTGCAATACGCATCCCCGTGTTCGCCGCGAGGATGCGGTTGAGCAAGGTGGTTTTTCCGCTGCCAAGAAAGCCGGTGAGGATCGTCGCGGGAACGCGGCGATCGTCCACACCCAATGCCCGTGCGCGGTCTGTTGCTCCCATGTATGCCCCCTTGTGTGCGCTCCGGCGCGCACGCATCGTCTCGTCTCTCAATCTCCAATGATATGCTATCTCGCTATCGCGGAAACGCCTACACGGGCAGGCGGCACGCAAAAACCGGCACGCGAACCGCGAGCCGGTGCGTGGGCCGGGGACTCAAAAAGCGGAACTGAAGGCATCAGGCATGGCAGCGATCATGGTGGCGACGCGCGCACGGGGCAGGAACAGGGGCGGCATGTCTCCATACCGTTCGAGGCAGCGCAATATCAGGGCGAAACCGGCCTGCCCCTGATCGTAGCCCCAGACCCCGTCGGTTTCGACTCCCGTGACCATCCAGGAGACCTCATAGCCTTCTACGGTGTAGATGAGCAGGGGGATATCCTCGACGAAGGCACGGCGCGCGACGGCGCGAAACGCATCGCCGTCTTCCTCCGCCGACCAGATCACCGAACCATCGTTCTCACCGAACGCATCGCCCTCATCGGTAGCAACCAACCGTTGCTCCATTGCAAACATTTCCCGTTCGATACCGTTACTCATGACGTGCTCCATTGCGCAACGTGTGCATCAATGTCGTCTCGACCCGCTCCAGTTGCGCGATGAGCGTCGCGCTTGTCGCCTGCAACCGCTCCGGCAGCGGCGTCGGCTCTTCCAGGCGGCGTTGCAGCAGTTGAGTCGCCATGCGCAAGTTCGTGAACGCGCTTCGCAACTCGTGCGTCACGACACCCACATCGGAATCCGGCGGTGCGGGATGTGAAGGTGGGGATGGATCGCTGTTCGTTGCCATAGCCTCATTCCCGTCGTGTACGTTGACGATCACCGCAGCGCGAGTCCGTGCCTCATCACTCTTTAAACGGCACAATGAGACGCCTGTGACGGGCAACGCAGCCCGAATTTCCGTGACGGCGGGGAACGCACGGTGGTTACTCCTCGTCCATCGTGTTGAGCAGGGCAAGCAACATGCGCTCGGCGCGGAGGATCGCGGCAAACAATTCTTCGGCGGCATCGGTGAGCCGGACCTGCTCGGCGGATGACGCGGTGAAGATGAGGCGGTTGAGCATTTGCGCCCGCACCTTGAGTACGGTGAACGCATTCACGAGGTCATAACGGTCAGGCGTGAAATCCGGTTCGTCCCACGGTAGCCGTGGCATTGGTGGCAGATCGTCACTCACCGTCGTCCCCTGTCGCTCGCTACCGCCCGCCGGTCTCGCGCCCCGCCCGGTTCAGTGTTCGCTGTGCGCGCCATTCCCATTGCGGATGCGCAGTAATTCCGCGATGGCAACGAGCAGATCATTGAGATCGAAGGGCTTGACGAGCGTGTCTGCCCCCAGCGCGCGCAACTCCCCCTCATGCGCACGCAAGAACCGTGCGTCCGCGCTGCACAGGAGTACGGGAATTGCCGCCGTCGCCGCATCTGCCCGCAGATCGTGCAGGAGCGTCAGTCCCGCGTCCGGCGTATCCATCCGCACATCGAGCATCACGACATCGGGATGCACGCGGACGATGAGCGCGTGCGCGTCCCCCGCAAGCATCCCGGTGGTCACGGCGTACCCCTCACCGGTGAATACATCCGTCATCAGGGCAAGGAACGCCCGGTCGTCGTTGATGACCGCGATCATTGGCGTGCGCATTTCCCCCTCTTTCCCGTTCCCCATTGACGGGTAGTGTAGCCGAAGCCGGGAAACCGCGCATAGGCACGCAAACGGGAACGAAACGGGAAACGGCGCGGCGTGTACTCCAACAAAGCACCGGAGAAAGGCAAGAAGGCTACGCGTGCTCCCGCTCCTCCGCAGCGTCCGGGAGGCCATCGAGCAGGGTACGATAGCGCGTCTCGGCGGACTGCACCGCGACAGTGAGGCGCGCATGGGCGAGCACGAGCGCGAGCCGCGCCGCGAACTCCTCAACCGTCGCCTGGTCGGCGTCATCGAAGGGCGCATCGTCGCGCGCCAGCAACGTGACCGCGCCGAGTGTCCCTTCGGGGGCAATGAGCGGCACGACGAGCATCGTCGCCGACACGGGGGACAATGCCGCGCGGGCAGTGTCATCACGCGCGCCAACAGTGGACGCGGGCGGCACGAAGCGCGCCGCCTGCCCGGTGACGAGCGCGCGGGCGACATAGGCGGCGGCGGTCGTCGTGGCAAAGAGGTCCGCGCCGCCGGGCAGACCGCCCTTTGGCAGGGCGGTAAAGGCGCGGCGCAACTTGCCCCCGGAGTCGCGCAGTTCCACGGCGCACCCCACGGCAAAGCACGGTACGGCGGCCCCAGACGCCGCCGCAAGCGCGTCTTCATCTCCCCGCGTCGCCGCCAGATGCCAGTTCGCATCGTGGAGAAACTGCTGTCGGGCCTCGGCACGCTTGCGGTCGGTACGATCATGAAGGGTACCGACCACACCATGTACTGCCGGATCACCGAGCATGTTCGTCGCGGTGGCCTCAATCCAGCGGTACGTGCCGTCCCGATGGCGCATTCGGTACTCGGCCTGTGCCCGTTCGCCCGGTGTCGGCAGGATCGTGGCGAACAACTCGCGTGCTTGTGGGAGGTCGGCGGGATGGACGTACGCGAAACTGTTTGTCGCGGCAAATGCCGTGGGTGTATAGCCAAGCACTCGTTCCGTGGCGGGGTTGGCGTAGACAATGTTCCCATCGGGGTCTAACACCGTGACGACATCGGCATTCTGTGCGAGCAACGCATCGAACCACCGGCTACTGGCGGTGAGGGTATCCGCCGTTGCTTTCCAGTCGGTGATGTCGCGCAGGTTGATGAGTACCGCGCGCACGGCGGGATCGTCCGTCAGATCGCGGCCCGTCGCTTCGATCCAGCGCCAACTCCCTTCGTGGTGGCGCATACGGAATGTGTTTGTCGGTGAGGCGTCGGGGGTACGCAGGGCGGTGAAAAGCGCCGTCGCTTCCGCCGCGTCATCGGGATGAATGAGGGAGAACGTATTCACGCCGCGCAATTCGTCCTCGCGGTAGCCAAGCACGCGGGAGATCGCCGGGCTGGTGAAGAGCAAGGTGCCGCGCCCATCGAGCAAGGCAAAAGCATCCGCGCTCCGCTCGATCAGGGCGCGGAAACGGCGTTCGCTCGCCGCGATGGCCCCCTCCGCTTGCCGTTGCAGCGTGATGTCCCGGAAGATTGTCACCACGGCGGGCACATGCTGCCGTGGCAGGGGGATCATCCGCATTGTCCACCAGCGGCCCCGCCCCGTCGCCCGCTCCCGCACATCGAGCAGGAGTTCGGTGGCCTGCTCACCGCGCGGTGTTTGCCCCTCTCCTGGTTCTGAGAGCGCGGTCAGGGACACGGAGCGGCCCTGCGCATCGAGGAAATCAAACCGCTCGGTTACGCCGCGTAGCGTCGCCTGGCGCAATGCTTCCCCTGAAGCGAAGCCGGTCAGTTCCGCCGCTACATCGTTCGCAAAGAGCAGGCCGCGTTCGGGGTTTTCGAGGAGTACGCCGTCGCCAAGCCCATCGAACACGGTGAATAGCTCACTGCCTGCCCGCGCCGCACGCCGAGTGGCACGCAGCCGCGCCTCACTTAAGACGGCAATCAGGATGCCGAGCGCGACAAACGCCCCCACTGCCAGCGCAATTCGCCCGGTCGGATCGTCGCCCACGCGGAAAAGGAACGCGCCCCCCGCGACCGCGCCGATAGCCGTCGCGAGCAATCCCGGTAGCAACCCGCCGAGCCACGCGGCGAGCGCCACGGCGACTGCCGCCAGCACGAACGGCAGCGGCAGGAAGAGCGACGGAAAGGCGAAATCACCCCCTGCGGCGACACCGGACGCAACCACCGCGACCACGTACGCGATCCAGGGCGGGGGGCCGGACTGCGGGCGGCGCGCACGCGGGCCGACATCACCAGTTGCGGCAGCACGGGGCAACGACAAGGCAGCATCGCGCACGGTCATACGGGCAATCCTCTCGCGGCGTGATCGAGCATATCGAACGTCAGCACGCGAACAGCATAACATAATGGCTCAGTACGTACTAGCACGAAACACAACCGTGGGTGAGAATGCATTGTCGTGCATCCTCACCCACTCATAAGTCGTTACGCCGTGACCCGCTCCGATGTTTCCTACCCGTGCAAAAAGGCGTTACGGCACTCAGGTCGCCGTTTGTCCTTTCGCCTTCTGCTCCCGTTCCGCTTCAGACTCCATGCGTTCCAGGCGCGTGTAATAATCCGGAAACTCTTTCATGTGCGCCAAGGCAATCTTGCCGGTCAAGATCGGGTCATCGTGTGTGACATCAGTTTGCGGGTCATGTGAGCCGTGTTCGTACTCCACGTCCATGCCCTGGCGAAATTGCTCCAGGTCAAACCGCTTCCAGTCTACACCGATCTGGTCGCCGACTCGCTTCGCTTCATCACTGGCGGTGTGCCGCTCTTCGCTCATCCCACTGCTCCTTTCTCGACTTCGGACATGACACACATGAGTGCCACGATCCACTATGTGCAATTACTCTGTTATCCATCCGGCAACGCGGACATCAGCCCCAACCGAAATCCGCAGGCCGTTAGCGCGGGTCGGACTCGACGAAAAGCGATGCCGGGGCGCTGCCAATGGGAAATGTCCATGTCGCGGTGGTACCGCTCCGCTGCGCTGCCGCGTCGGTTGTGCGAATCGCACCGGGCATTTGAAAGGCGAGCGTGATCTGCGCATTCGGGTCACTCGTGATCGCCTGCGAGAGATCAGGACTGAGCGCGGCAAGCACGTTATTTGGGTCGCCCAGAAAGCTCAACGGATCAACATTTCCCTCCACGCGGACGCCGCCATCCGGGAGCGTGCGCGCCGTGAGCGTGAGGATGCCGGCCTGACCAGAAGCCAACGCGGCTTGGGCGCTCGGCCCCGATGTGCCACTGAGTAGGCCGTTCAGTTGCCGCGTCATCTCATCGAGCGATGAGAAATTGAAGAACACGTCCACACCAACGTAATCGCCATCGTCAAACGGTGTCGCCGTGCCACCAAGCTGGGTGAGTTGATCGCCGATCTGCTGCACCGCGTCCGCCGGGTCAAAGCCCATGCTGCCTGCGGTGCCGTTGCCCGTGATGCCATTCGCCCCCGCGAGGTCTGAGAGCTGCGCCAGCGCCGCTTTGGACACCCCGATGCGCAACGTCGTTGAACCCGTCAGGTCGGGGGCGATCACGCTCTTGTGCGTCACCTGGAAACAGCCACTGAGGAGCGCCGCGAGCGAGACGAGTACGCCCAGGGTAGTCAAGCGTTGAGTCCAGCGGGGCATTGTCTGCAACATGTCCGGTCCTTTCTGATCTTCGGCAGTCAGCCACGGGAAAGCATTCACTCGATTTCGCAGTACCGACGCCCCCGCATCATTGACGACGCATATCGCTGTCCGGGCTGGCCGCGAAAGGCTGCTTCCCCTTATACCAAGACAACACCGCACGAACCGCGCCGACGCACGGGGGAATGCGGGGTGATACGGCTTCGTTCTCATGGAGAGCAGCCAATGCAGGCAACGAGGTCACGCACTCGGAGTCATTGGAGACTCGTACATAGAAAGATTACGCCGTGTTTTACCGCCTCGGTCTTCTCATTCACTACCGCCGCTGGGTCTTCCTCGCGGTGTGGGCCGCGCTGCTGGTCGTTGCCGTTCCCTTCGTGCCCCACGTCACGGAACCGCTGAAGATCGGCGGCTTCGCTGATCCCGCCCTTGAAAGCAGCAAGGCGGCGGACACGCTTGCCCGCGAGCTTGGTTACAGCACGAGTACGATTGTGGTGATGTTTCAAAGCGGCAATTCGGGCCTCAGCGCCACCGATCCCGCGTTCGTGAAACAAACCGGGGACGCGCTCGTCGGCCTGAAAAACCTGCCGATCCACACGACCGTGGTGCCGCATACTGCGAATCCCCGGCAGGTGGCGAAAGACGGCAAGACCGCGTACGAAGTGGTGCTCCTTGACGCGGACGCCGAGGCCGCCGCGAAGTTGCTGCCGCAGATCAAAGCCGCCCTCACGCCTCCCCCCACGCTCATCATGCAGGTCGGTGGTGGCCCCGCGTACTACGCGGATGTCGAGCGCGTCTCGCAGCAAGACCTCGCACGGGCGGAGGCAGTCGCCTTTCCCGTGGCGGTGCTGGCGTTGCTGTTCGTGTTCGGCTCGGTCGTTGCCGCCGGGTTGCCGGTCGCGGTCGGTGGCGCGGGCGTGGTCGTCATTCTTGCGACGATCTACGCTCTGGGCAGGCTGATGGACCTCTCGATCTTCACCGTCAATCTCGCCACGCTGCTTGGCCTCGGTCTTGGCCTCGATTACTCCCTGTTCCTCGCCAGCCGGTTCCGCGAAGAAATCTCACGCGGGCGCGAGACGCGGGAAGCGGTGGCGGTGACACTGGCAACGGCGGGCAAGGCCGTGACTTTTAGCGGCCTGACCGTGCTGATCGGCCTGTGCGCGTTGCTCACCTTCCGCATCAACCTGCTTTTCAGCATCGGCATTGGTGGCATAGTCGTCGTGATCGTCTCCGTACTCGCGGCGACGACGCTGCTGCCGGCGATCCTCTCACTCGTCGGGCAACGCATCAATGCATGGTCGGTGAGCGCCCTGATCGCGCGTCTGACCGGCCATTCACCGCGCAACGAAGCGGATGGCTTCTGGCACCGCCTCGCGCTCTTTGTGATGCGCCGCCCGTTGCTCGTCGCCATCCCGACGCTCGCGTTCCTGCTGCTGCTCGGTACGCCCTTCCTGCGCGTGCAGTTCAGTAGCCCGGATGCGTCCATTTTGCCCGCGAACGTCGAGAGCCGTCAGGTCGCGGATACCTTGCAGCGCTCGTTTAACGAGTCCGAAACCACGCCGATCCTGCTCGCCGTACGCACTGCGCATGGCACGAGCGTGTTCACCCCGGAGAACGTCGCGTACCTCTACGAATTCACCCACGCCATTGCGGCAGACCCGCGCGTGCTGCGGGTGGACAGCATCGTTTCCTTCGACCCCCGGTTGACGCGCGCCCAGTATCAGACCTACTACCTCGATCCAAGCCTGTTGCAAGACCCCTACCTCACGCAGTTCGTCAAGCAGTACGCGAAAAACGATCTCACACTCGTCTCCATTGTGACGCGGGACAACGCGAACGCGCCGACGACGCGCGCACTCGTGGAGAAGTTGCGGCACAGCCAGATCGGTAACGGGATGACCTTTCAGGCCACCGGGGCAACTGCCGGTGTGCTGGACGTGGTAGACGGTCTGTATGCCAGCTTCCCCCTCGCGGCGCTGTTCATCCTCTTTACCACATACACGGTGTTACTAATCCTGTTTCGCTCCGTGGTGCTGCCGTTAAAGGCGATTCTGATGAATGCGCTCTCGATCATCGCCAGTTATGGCGCGCTCGTCTGGGTCTTTCAGGAAGGGCACCTGAGCGGCCCGTTGCACTTCACCCCGCTGCACTTTATCGAACCGACGCTACCAATCATCATGTTCTGCACGCTCTTTGGCCTGAGCATGGATTACGAGGTCTTTCTGCTCTCGCGGATCAAGGAGCACTACGAACACACGGGGGATAACACCGCTTCGGTTGCCGTAGGGATCGAGCGCAGCGCGCGGATCATCACGAGCGCGGCGCTGATCGTGGTGCTCGTCTCCTGCTCGTTTGTGACGGCGGACATCGTGCTGGTCAAGGCGCTGGGTCTGGGGGTCGCGGTCGCAGTCGCGGTGGACGCGACGATTGTGCGCGCCCTGCTCGTGCCCGCGACAATGCGCCTTCTCGGCCACTGGAACTGGTACTGCCCCGCGTGGCTCGCGCGCATCCTGCCAGAGACGCATCTGGAGGCCGAAGAGTTTGAGACGCCCAATGAGTCACCGCAGCAGCCCGCCCTTGAACCTGTGGGTCGGGGATAGGGTGCCACAAACCGCATCACGGAACGCACACGTCACGGAAAACACAGAGGGGTACAGGGATGATGAACAGGATGCACAACGCTTTCCATTTCGCCGCGAACCCATGTCGTCTTCGCGCCCGTACACGTTCCTCTGTATCGCGCTTCACTATTGTTCTCGTGGTGCTGTTGCTGCTCACCGCCTGTGGCGCGACCGCGAACACCGATGCATTCCCCTCCCCGACGCTCGCCCCCACCGACACACAGATACCCGTAAGTACACCGGGACCGGTGCCGGGGGCGACCGTAGTGTTTCCTGAAGACGAAGCACCGCACAACGTCTTAACCGAGTGGTGGTACTACACCGGGCATCTCGAAACGGCGGACGGTGCGCGATACGGGCTGGAATACACGATCTTTCAGGGCAGCCGGGCGGACTTCCCGGTCGGGTACGCCGCCCACTTCGCAGTAATTGACGAGCAACGCCGCACCTTCGCCACCGATCAGGCCGCGTCCTTTGCGACCGAGCCACGCTTTGGTGGCACGGCGGGCTTTGATCTGCAAGTGAACGACTGGACGTTGCGCGGCGTCAACGGCACTGACCAGATGCGCGCGGCGATGCACGATAACACGTATGCGATTGACCTCACAGTGCGCGACCTGCTAGGCCCGACCTTGCAAGGCGGGGGGCAATTTTCCTATGGCCCCGGTGGCTCGTCGTACTACTACAGCCGCACGCGCATGGCGCCGAGCGGCACGCTCACCGTGAACGGTGTGGCAAAGCAGGTCGTGGGTGGCGCGCTCTGGTTCGACCATCAATGGGGCAACTTCCTGCCCACGTCCGGTGGTTGGGATTGGTATAGCACGCAGTTGGACGACAACACGGCAATGATGGTGTACAACCTCCGCGACGCGAAGGGGAATATCCTGCAAACCTTCGGCGAATACGTTCCCGGCTGCAACGGCGCGTGTGATCCCAAGAAGCCCACGCTCACCCGCCAACTCGACGCCAACCAATTCACGATCACGCCGACGGGCAAGTGGGTTAGCCCGGCCACCGGAATCACCTACCCCTCTGGCTGGCGGATTCAGGTCAAGGCGGCGGGGGATGTGCCCGCCCTCGACCTCACCTATACTCCCGTGATCCCCGATGCCGAACTCGACACGCGCGCGACCACGAGCGTGATCTACTGGGAGGGCGACACCCGGATCACGGGCACCAAAGGTGGCACGCCGATCACCGGGAGCGGATACGTCGAGCTAACGGGATATGACAAAGGCAAGTAAACGATGCAGCGGGTGGCCCGTCGCGTGACGCTGCGCGACGGGCCACCCCTGACGATTACCGCTTACTCATACACCGTGTACCCGGTCTCGTGCTGCTTGAGGTAGTCCCAATCGTAGGTGACGCCGAGACCGGCGCCCTGCGGCACGGGCACGCAGCCATTAGCGTCCACCGCGTCCAACCCGTCGCGGTACGCATCGGCGTAAATCGGCGGTTTGTTTTCCGTCACCTTAGGGTGAACGAGCGCCATCTCGTAGTAGGTGGTGTTGCGGATCGCCGCCATACAGGCGCGTTGCGCCGGGCCGGGGGCGTGCAGTTGGACGTCCAGCCCGAACCCCTCACAGGCGCGCGCGATCTTCATCACTCCGGTGATGCCCATGTCATAGTTTGGGTCGGCATGGACGATGTCGGCGGCTTCCGCAACCATCAGGTCTACGTGGCTCTCGAAGCCGCGCGTATGTTCCCCGATCAAGATCGGCGTGCGGATCAGTTGCCGCAGTTTCCGGTACGCCTGCGCCGAGATGCCACCGTCTTTCATCGGGTCTTCATACCAGAGGAAGCCCGCTTCGTCGCACGCCCGCCCGACCTTCAGCGTTTCCACAAAAGTGTTGTACTCGCACGCGGGGTCGAGCATGAGGTCGAAGCCGTCGCCCACCGCCTTGCGCGCGGCAAGCACGTTGGCCACTTCCTGCGCGACGGGGGCGCGGCCCCAGGGGTGAATCTTCATGCCGGGGTAGCCCATCTCGCGGCACTGCACAGCGAAGGCCCCGAACGCCTCCGGGCTGCTGAGGCCGTCCGGCTGGTGGTCGCCGTGGTAGGTGCTGGCGTAGCAGGGGAGTTCGGTGCGCCAGCCGCCGAGTAGTTGCCACACAGGCGCGTCATAGAGCTTGCCCGCGAGGTCCCAGAGGGCACAATCCACCGGCCCCATCCCCATACGGTCCACCTTGCGTTGGGCGCGCTTCACGTCGTTGTGGATCAACTCGCGTTCCAGCGGGTTGCGCCCGAGCAGGTAGGGCGCGAAGGTGCCGATCTGCGCCATCGCCGAGGCATCACCGCCCACGTACTCACCCGTCACCCCGGCGTCGGTTTCAATGGCGACGAGGTGTCCGCGCATCTCGCGCCGCGCCCCCGGCTCGTACACCTGGTTGAAGCCGTTGTAATCCACGCCCAGGCCGCGCACCTCGTATGCGTACTGATGAATGCGGACGCGCGTGATCTTCGGTGCTCGCATGGCAGCCTCCTCCCCTTTAAATGCCGAACGTCTGCGAAAGACGATGCATTCGTCTCCCCGTTTGTCCCTGTTTTCCCTTGATCGCTCTCGTACCATCATAGGTCAGGAAGCAGGGATTGAGCAATGCACTCGACGTCACAGGACGCGAGCCGTTTGTCACCAGTCAACGATGACGCCCCTTGCCGAGGCCCACATCGTGAAGGGCCGTAGCGAGACGACGCAGGGTCGGCGCGTGTTCTGCGAGGCCGAGCGCGGCAAGCGCCTCCGCCTCGGGTGCCAGCAGGGGATCATCGCCGGTGGTTTCCACCGTGTATACAAGCGGGGTCGCACCTGCTGTGGCGAGACGAGGTGCCCCCGGTGTTTTCAAGGCGGTCGGGGGAGCAATGAGAGGCAAGACTGGCTTCTCTGTGACCGACGCGATGATGTCGAGGAAACCGCGCGCGGCCCGTTCCATTGAATGCTCTTGGGCGACAAAGCGACGGGCGTTCGCGCCCACCGCATGGCGAAAGGAAACATCGGTGGCGAGGGCACGGAAGTAGGCGACGAGCGTTTCCCCCTCGAAGGCATCCGGTGGCACCTTGAGTACGGCATCGTCGGGGAAGTCGGCGAACGCGCCGGTATCCGTGACGATCACCGGCAGCCCGGCAGCCAATAGGCGCAGCACGGCGGCAGAGGTCTCACCCGCTGTGGGATATCGCAGATTGACCGCGACATCGGCGGCGGCGAACAGGTCAGGGAGTTCGGCATCTGCCACGTATCCGAGGCGGCGCACGTACCGCTCCACCCCGGCAAAACGCGCGAGGCGGAGCAGATCGTAGTTTGGCGAATCCCCACCGACGATCAGCAGGAGCACGTCCGGGTGCGCGTCCGCGAGACGGCGCAAGGCGCGGAACACGGCGGGCATCCGCTTAAAGGGGTTGACGCGCCCCAATGAGAGAATCGCGAACGTTTCCGGCCCGATGCCCAAGCGTGCCCGTGCCGCGTCCCGATCCCCCCGCATCATCGCTGGCACGCCCATCGGCACGACGCGCGTTTCCGCTCCCGGCACGAGCTGTTCCACCCACGCGGCGGCGGACGGGCTGTGTGTGACCACAAGCCGCGCCGCCCGGATCAGGTCTTCGTTCAAGGGGTAGTCGAACATCGCGGGCGGGTTTTGCCCCCGTAGCACTTGCGTGGCTATAGCATCCGCCGCCGGGCCGTAGCGTGCCTGCATCTCGCGGCAATACGCCTCCCGCCCGCCGCGCCGTAACACCGCCCGCCACACCATCAGGTGATGCAGCACCACGTCATGCAGCACAAGGATCGGTCGCGGATCCTTGCCACCCTTGCCACCCCCATCGGTACGAGCGGCAAGAAGGAGCGGCACCATGTAGTTGTGCGCCGGGCTGTTGCCCATGTGGATCAGCGTCGCATCGTATCGCCGGGGGTCGAACCGCCGCGCTTCGCGGACGCGGGCCGCGCCCAACATCTTCGCGTGTGTTGGCGCGTAGCCGTCCACCACCACGTCCAGCCGCACCGCCGACGCGAGCCAGGGAATGAGGTCTTCGCTGTACTGTGAGATGCCCGACTCCACCGGCTGCAACGGCGTCAGGTATGCCACGCGGGGCGTTTGCGGTCGCATCGCTTCCGTCTCCTCAACGTTGGGCAAGGCGCAAAGGCACGAAGGCGCAAAGAAAATGCATTCGTATTGCTTTGGCTTTTGCGTTCTTCGCGCCCTTCGCGTTTCTTACCGCGTTAACTCATGCACGACGGTGTCCCAGTGAATCGCCGCTGTCGCTTTCGGGCCATGCGCACCCAAACTCGCCGCACGGGCGGGTTGCCGCCACCAGTCGTCAAGGACGCGGGCGAGAGCGTCTGGTTCCGGAGGGACGACCGCGCCATTCACGCCATCGCGCACGAACTCTCGTGTGCCGCCACTGTCGGTCGCGGTCAAGACGGGCTTGCCCGCCATCAGCCCCTCTACGGCAGCATAACCGTAGTCCTCGTCTAGCGGGACGTACACGACCGCGCGACACGAACGATAGAGGCGGACGACTTCATCATCCGATACCCTGCCGAGAAAGCGAACACGCTCACCCAGGTGTAACTCCGCCGTGAGCCGCGCAAGTCGGTCGCGCTCCGGCCCATCCGAAGTGATGACGAGCCGTACCGCCTCCTGACACGCGGCGAGGGCACGCAGCACGAGATCGAGCCGCTTTGCCGCGTCGAGTCGTGCCGCAGACAGCAGAAAGCCGTCATCCGGCCCACCGGACAGGAGGCCCGTAAGCAGCGTCGGCGGATAGAGCGCCTTTGCCGCGATGCCATTGTATTTTTTCAGCCGTGCCACCACGTTCTCCGAAATGCCGTACACCCGCGCACATTCGCCCAGCCCCCGCACGTCAGTTTGCCGCACGCTGTCTCGCACACGCCGGTCTTCTGCGGTATTCGCAAAATCCGATAGCGGTGTGCCATACCAGTCGTATGCCTGCCGGTGTTGATGCACGACCCACGCGACTTTGTGCGGATGACGCACTGCCCATGTCGGAAATTTCGTACAAATCACCCTGTCTATTTGCACGCCATTCGCCTCGGTAAGGTCAAGCAACCGCCACGCGACCGCGTGCTGCGGGATCATCGCGGGCGGATACCACCGAAACGGCAATGTCACGGTAGCGACACGATGCCCTGCCCGTTCGAGCGCAACCGCGAGGCCGTCCGTCAACATCTCCGCGCCGCCGCGTACGTACGGCACCTGCGTGGCAGCGATCACGATGTTCACACGCTGTTACCTTGCTGGCTACGCTCTGTTCCCTGCCCGCTCTCTGCCAATTCCAGTGCCGCAACGCGCACAGCAAGGGCTTCCTGCCGTGCGGCGAGGGTATTGAGGGCCGTCACGGTCGCGGTATTGAAGTCATTCATCTGATCCACGATGGGGTTGATATACCAGCGCAGCAGCAACCGCACGACTCGCTTCACCAGTGACAACCCGCGCCCGACCACCGGCACGCGCCACATCAGCGGGAAGTGCGCCGAGATATGCGCGAACTCTTCCGCCTGCCGCAACGGGTCATCAAGCGAATTGTCCCCCGTCAACCCCATCGCTTGCCCGCGCGCAACCGCCTGCTCCCGCAGCGCGGCAATCGTCGCGGCGACATCAATCGCTTCATTCTTCAGCGTTTTCGTCATGCGCCTCCCCTAACGATTCGAGTATTGCCGCAATCGTCTCCCCGCTCACACTGATCTGCATTCGCACATCGCCGTTCGGGCCAACATCAAACCACCATGATTTCTGCCGGTTCAATGCATTGGCGATGAATCGGGGATCGCGCATGATCTCTTTCGGTGTGACTTCGAGTAGCACATCGGTCAGCAGGCGTTCATGCCGAAGCCGTGCGTTTATCTGCACCTCATCCGACTTTTCGGGTTCTTCGTTGATGATCTCCCTACACAAATCCACGCACTCATTGCAAATGTAGACTGCACCCGGCCCCGCGATGAGCCGTACGACCTGAGCCTGTCCCTTGCCACAAAACGAGCAACGATACTGCATTCGATTGCCGCTCGTGCCTTTTGCCTCCTGTAAATCTGCCATCGGTTGCCCTCCTGGATGTATGGAATGACGCCGGTTGCATTCTACGGATGCAGCAGTGCGCTGTACAACTCGTCCACCTGCGCGATGATGCGCTCCCACGTATAGCGGGCATAGACTTTGGCGCGGCCCGCTTCGCCGTATTGATGGCGCAAGGCTGGGTTGTCGAGCAGGCGGCGGAGGGCAGCGGCGAGGGCGGGTGGGTCGCCGAAGGGGACGAGCAGGCCGTCCACGCCGTCACTGACCACGCCGGGGATGCCGCCCGCGTTCGCGCCGATCACGGGTACGCCGTTCGCCCAGGCATCGAGAAAGGCGATGCCGAAGGAGTCCGTGCGGCTGGGCAGGGCAAGCACGTCTGTCGCAGCGAGCACATCTGCCTGCTCCCGCTTCGTCACGAAGCCGAGCGGACGGAGGTGGGCACGGTCTGCGGCGGGCAAAGCGTCGAAAAACGCGCGGGCGGCGGAAAGCATTGGCCCCGTATGCACGAGCGTCGCGTCGCGCCCTTCGCGCCAGAGCAGTTGCATCGCGCGCACGAGGTCATACGTCCCCTTATCGGCAGCGGCGGTGCCGTTCGCGTAGACGACCGCACCGCGCAGATTATGTGTTGCCCGCGCCTGCGCCGCGTCGCCGCCCGTCACCGCCGTGAGGTCTACGCCGACGCCGATCTGCCGCATCGTTGCGCGCGGCACGCCTTTCGCCGCGAGAAAGTCCGCCTCCTGTAGTGTCTGCACAATCGTCGCCCCGGCGTCGTGCATCAGGCGCACCTGATGCGGCATCGAGTAGTAGCGCACGACGCTGCGGTCTCCCGGTACGCCGAGGTGCATGAACGGCGTGAGCACGAGCGGCGCGCGGGCGAGGCAAGCGGCGTCTGCGCCCGCGACCACTGTGGACTCGATAGAGATATTCGCGGCATGAACGAGATCGAAATCACGCCCGTGGCGACGCACCCACCGGTGCAGCGATGGCACAAGCGGCGCGAAGTAGCTGCCTGCGCGAAGCACGGGGGTGCGTAACGGTGCGAGTGGTACGCGGCTCACCTCTGCCATCACCCGCCGCGCGCCCCGGTAGGCGAGCGATGACACGAACGCTGGCTGCGGCACGGGCCAGTGGCGCACGGGAAAGCGCAGCACGCGCACGCCGTTCAGAGTTTCTTCCGCCGGTGCGTCTACCGCGCGGGCGCGGGCGTCCCAGAAATATTCCAGGTCCCATGCATTGGTGGTCAGTACCGTCACGGCATCGCCGCGCGCCGCGAACGCCTCTGAAAGCGCGCGCACGTAGTTCTCGCTGCCCGCCTCAAACGGCGCGTACCGCTGCACGATATGGAGCAGACGCTTAGGCATCGCGGCACGGGGAGGCAACGCGAAGCACGCTCATGGCTGCGCCGCCGCAGAGGCAGTCAGCGGGACCGTGGTAGCAACGGCAGTGGCGTCGGTGACGGTCGCAACGCCGTACTGCTGTTGCAGACCAGCGAGACGGTCACGGGCGGCGTTGCCGATCTCGCCATCGGGGTCGAGGTTCGCGGCGAGCGTCAATTCACCGAAGGCATCCGAAAGCCGTGGCGGGTTGAGCGCGGCGTAGGCGCTGCCGAAACCGAGGTGTGCCTGCGCCGCCGTGTGGTCGTCCGGCTTCAACGCGAGGGCCTGGGCGAACTGGCTTTGCGCGCCCGGCGTGTCCCCACCCGCGAGCAGCAATTCCCCCGTACTCACATGGGCGGCGGCATCGTCGGGGCGCAGTTGCAGGTATCGCTGATACAGCGGCAAGGCGTTCGCGTACTGCCCCGTGCGACCGTAGTAATCCGCGAGATTATGCACGGCATCAGCGTTTTGCGGGTTCGCGGTTGCGGCAGCGATCAGGGCGTTCGGATCGCCACGACGATCTACCGTGGCGTGTGGGTCTAAGGGATTAGTAATTCCCCCCGTGTTGTACGAGGAAGCAATCGCCGCGATCAGCGAGAGCACGACCACGATACCGAGAATCACCGTGCCGCGTCGGGCGAGCGTTTCCGCCGCCGTCGGGCGACGCTGGTGCGGCAACGCGGCGCGGGCACGGTTCGCGGCGGCGGTGCGCCGTTGTTTCGCGGCGCGCGTCGTTTGCGGCACGACCGTCACGCCTCCCCTGAGTCCGCGCCGCTCGTGCAGGCGGCGAAGGCACAGCGCAACCAGAGTTCGCTCACCTTGCCCTCGGCAAGCACCATCTCCCGCCCCGCCACCATTGCCGTGACCACGGGCACGCGCAATCCGTACCGCTCGCGCAGATCGGGATCGCGGTCTATGTCCACCACACGCAAGGTCGCTCCCGGTGTCGTGGCAACGAAGCGGGCAACGGGCTTCGTTGCGAGATCACACAGGTGGCATCCTACCCGTGAGTAGAGCGTCACGGTGAGGGCGGGCGGGGCAGGACGGCGAAAGCGGCGCACGAGTGTTTGCATACCGCCATTCATCGCACCTTCCGCCGAGTCCGTCAATATCTGCCTCGCATTCGTTCTGCACTCAGCCGTCAGGCCATGGTGGATACGCCGCCGACCGCGATGAAATCCAGCCAATCGTTGGAGTCGTTGATGAGGCCATGCGGCGTGTGCATCGGCACGTAAATGGCGTCGCCCGCGCGCACGGGATGACGCTCCGCACCGAGCAGAACCGCGCCCGTGCCACCAACGATGAAAAAGACCTCTTCATGGTCGTCGTGCTTGTGGGCTTCGTGCCGCATGCCGGCGGCGAGGCGGGAGCGATTGACGAAGCCAAGCGTGTGCAGCACGGGATGTAGCGCCCCCGCGCGCCCGACATGCTGCAACAGCCCGTGGCTCTCCCCGCCCCCGTGTGCGACTTTGCCCGGTACGTCCTGCCAGTTCACGATCATCGCGCGTCTCCCCCTCTCGCAACCACTGCACGCCTTCTCTCGTAGTCGCCAGTATACTGGATGGGACAGACAGGGTGACACTGCCTGCGCACCTGCCAACCCACGATGCACGGAAGGTTTCACCACAAAGGCACAGAGGACACAAAGGAATCTACAAGAAAATACTACTCTTTATGTTTTCTCCGTGTCCTCTGTGCCTTTGTGGTGAAACCTTTTTACCGATTTGAGCCGGCGCAATGGTGGGCCGTGTGGGATTGCGGGGTAAAGGAGGGGCAATGACGATTCGTGGCCTCGTGTTCGACTTCGACGGTACCATCCTCGACACGGAGGAACCAGACTACCTCGCGTGGCAGGAGGTGTACGTTGCGCATGGGACGACACTGCCGCTGGAAGTCTGGGCGGAACACATCGGTACGTCGGGTGATGTATTCGACCCCGTCGCGTACCTCGAAGGGCAGATCGCGCGGCCACTCGACGGCGTGGCGATCCGGGAGGAACGCCGTGTTCGCCTGCGTGAACTGATCGTGGCCAAGACCGTGATGCCCGGCGTGCAAGACTACCTCACGGAAGCGGTGCGGTGCGGCCTCGGGCTGGCGGTCGCTTCCAGTTCGCCCCGTGCATGGGTCGCCGGACACCTCGAACGGCTCGGCCTGGACGCGTACTTCGCGGCGATCATCACGTCCGACGATGTCCCCCGCGTGAAGCCCGATCCCGCGCTGTACCGTGCCGCCCTCGCCGCCCTCGGCTTGAGCGGCGTGGAGGCTATCGCCTTTGAAGACTCCGCGCACGGCCTGGCGGCGGCAAAGGCGGCGGGACTACACTGCGTGGTGGTGCCCAACAGCGCGACGCGGAACCTCGTCTTTCACCTCGCGGATCGCGTCGTCGCCTCGCTCGCCGACGTGCCGCTCGGCGACCTGATCGCCGCGTTTGGAGGCTGAATCGCGGCGGAGCCGCTCAATCCTTGTACGGGTCCACCTCGCCCTCGCCCGCCATCACGACGCCGACCGGCTTCAGGACGTGGCGCACGACCAGAGTATCCGCATGGGCATCGAGCACGTCCTGGAGCTTGCGGTAGGCGAAGGGCGACTCGTCCGTGCCCGCACCGCGCACCTCGACGCCGTACGCCCGCGTCGCCTCGCGCATCATTTCCGGCGTGATCGCGCCGCCGGTGCGCGTTTGCACCCTGCGGCCCGTCGCGTCGCGCACGAACTTCGCCTTGCCCGCCGCCTGCGTGCGGCTCATCACGCGGCCCGCGCCATGCATCGCGCTGTACAACGCTGCCTCGCCCCGCGCGCTCTCAATGCCTTCCACGACCACGGAAATGTCCGCCATTGAGCCACCGACAAAGCCAAGTTGCCCCGGCGCGAGGGGCGTCGCACCCTTGCGCACCACGTACAACGATTCACCCGCGTGCTCCTCCCGCCACGCGAAGTTGTGGTGGTTATGCACGGCAAAGGTCGCCCGCGCGCCCAAGATGCCAAGCACCTCGCCCACCACGCGGTCCCGCCCCGCATAGGCGTACTCCCCCGCGAGCCGCATCGCCTCCAGGTACGCCTGCCCAACGGCGCTGTCCGTGCGCAGCAGGGTCGGGGGCGCTTCCATGCTCTCGCCACGCGGTCGGCCATCGAACGGCTCGCCCGCCGCGAGGTTGAGAAAACCCGTCGCCGTTTTGTGGCCGAGGCCGCGCGAGCCGAAGTGCGTGCTCACCCAGAGGTCGTCCGTGCCTGGCTCCACGAGCAGGTCTACGAAGTGGTTGCCGCTGCCCACGGTGCCCAGTTGGTCGCGCGCCAACTCCCGCAGCTTGCGCAGCCAGGGCACGTCGGTCCACGCCGGGTCGTCGAACAACGGGTGATCCACGCGCGACTCGTTCTTGCGCCCGATACCAAAGGAGATCGTGCGCGCGATGGTGTCCATGATCTTCGGCAGATCGGCGCGCATGTCCGCCGCCTTGAGGTCGGTGCGCACGCCCTTCAAGCCACAGCCAATGTCGTAGCCCACACCGGAAACCGAGACGGCATCCCGGTACGCCGCCACGCCACCGACGGGCTGCGAGTAGCCGTAGTGCGCGTCCGCGCACAGCACGCCCGCCGCCGCTTCCGGCATCGAGACGCACCGCTGAATCTGCCCCAGCGTTTTGTCGTCCGGCACGCCGAACACGGTCAGCGGCACACTGTCCGCGCGCGGCGTGAGCGCAAGCACGCCTTCTGTGAGACGCGACGGCTCCGCAGGCAGCAGTACGACCGCCCGCGCGAGCAATTCCTGCTCCTCTGCGCGCTGTGCCTCCGTCAATACCTCGGCAAGCAAGACACCCTGCTTCGACTGAAAGGCGTGCGCGTTCGCCATCTTGCCCGCCGCGACGATCCCCGCCAGTGTGTGCAAATACGTTTCCGGTGTCATCGTTCACCTCGCTATCGGAGCGGGCAACACACCCGCCCCATGCTAGGGCAGGCATACCCCTGCCCTACTGGTATTCCGTGCCTCCCCTGCGGGTGAGGTAGTCAGCCGACACGCTTTTCAGCATCACGCGACCGATCTCCGCGTCGTACCGGGGCACGAGTGGCTTGATTACCACGCCCTCGCGGATATGCGCGGCAATCGTCGAATGCCCCGCCGTGTGCGCCGCGATTACGTCCGCCGCAAACGGACCACGATACACTTCCGGCACCGTGGGAATGCCGAGCGCGTCCATCGCCGCGAAGAACTCCACGACCGGCAGAAAGCCGTACCGCCGCTCATTCGTGAGGCTATCGTGACGCACGAGCAGGTCAAAGGCACGAAAGCCGATCTGCCCCGGCGCCATGCCGTACGCCAAGTCCTGTACGCCCGCGCCGAACACCTCACCGAACAGCAACGCCTCTGACACGCCCGCCGCCATGTACGCCGCGACCTTTTCATGCAACGCTTCCGCCGTCGCGGCCCGCCAGTACAGGTTGGCGGCATCCTCCACAAGCACCATGCCACGCGGCAGAAAGCCCTTCGACGTCACCACGCGCTCCCCATTGAGAATGCCAACGGCAACGAACGTCCCGTGCAGCTTTTCCGTCAGGCTTACCGGCTCACCGGGAGCGATAATGCCCGCGTACCGCTTCAGGTTCTCGATGTCGAAGGGACGCCAGATACCACTTCGCGGTCCCGCCGTGAGCTTCCCCGCCATTTGCGTCGGCACGGGCGGCTCGTACTTCGTCACGCCAAGTTCCGCCGCCACGTCCAGCCCCGCGCACCAGTGCGCGGGCCAGGGCACCGGCTGGAAGAACAACCCTTCCGAGAGCACGCCGCGCAACCGCACGGGATGTACACGATTTTTTGCCGCGCCCGCGAGATAGTCGCGCACGCCCATCGCCTCAATCAGTGCGTCGGGCAGCACGCTGCCATCGGTCAGGTACACGCCGAGATCGCCCGACTGGTAGCGCCCCTTGGGTACGATGAACTGATAGCCAAAGGCGTGCCCGATTGCCAATCGCTCGGCGTTCGGGTGCGGGGTCACGGTGATGGCGAGAATGCGCGCTTCAAGCGTACTCACGGAATCTGCTCCTTTCAGCAATGCAAGTCCGCCTGTTTACGGCGATGACGGGGGGTCGGCGGACAAAGAAAAACCCCTCGCCTATCTGGGTGGGCGAGGGGTGAAGCAGTTGCGAGTCTCGTTGTACGATCTACTACCGCTTTCTCCGCACACCATCCCATCGCGATCCCTGCGGATCACGGCTGGCCTGCATATTCGCTTCGTATGCAAGGCAATAGGTACGCACGGGGATACACTCCATCACGGCACAGATTGTCGCGTGTCTTACCGGGGGACACGAGCGCAGAGCCTACTACGCTGAGCGCCGCGTGTCAACTGCGTTACAGATGGTCGCGGAACCAGCCGACGATGCGGTTGAGCCGTTCGAGGCGATGCCCCGGCTGGCCGCTACGCGAGAGTTCGTGTCCCTCGTCGGGGAAGCGCACCATTTGCACCGTGCGCCGCAGGTACTTGAGCGCGGTAAAGAACTGCTCCCCCTGCTCAATTGGGCATCGCAAGTCGCGCTCACTATGGATGATGAGCAGGGGCGTCACGACGTTGCGCACATGGGTGAGCGGTGAGCGGTCGAGATAAAAGGGCATATTGTCCCACGGTGAGCCACCCCATTGCAGATCGTTGCCGAAGTAGCCGATGTCGGACGTGCCCCCACTTGGAAACCATGTTGCAGATGCTGCGTTGCGTCACGGCGGCCTTGAAGCGGTCGGTCTGCGTGACGATCCAGTTCGTCATGTAGCCACCGTAGCTGCCCCCCGTGACACCGAGCCGTGCCGCGTCTATCCACGGGGCGCGCTCAAGTGCGGCATCTACCCCGGCGATCAGGTCGCGGTAGTCGTCACCGCCCCAATCGTCGTTGGAGGCCATCGTGAACGGTTCACCGTAACCCGTGCTGCCACGGGGGTTGACGGCCAGCACGCCCCAGCCCTGCGCGGCAAGCAGTTGGAACTCGAACAGAAACGCCTCGCCATATGCGGTATGCGGCCCGCCGTGAATTTCGAGCACGCAGGGGTACATCTGCCCCGCTGTATAACCCGCCGGCTTCATCAGCCAGCCAGCGATCTCCCAACCCTTTGGCCCCGTGAATGCGAACGGCTCCGGCGCGACCAGATTCACGGTGGCGAAAAACGCGGCGTTGGCGGTCGTCAGACGATGGGGTTCCGCGCCATCGGCGGAAACGAACACCTCACCGGGGTTCAGCGCGTCACCGAGATTGAGCGCAAGGGTGCGCCCCGCTGTATCCCACGCGTAGGATTGCACCTGTCGCGGGCCATCCACCACTCGCGTCATCTCGCCGCCGTCGAGCGGCACGCGCCAGAGGGGCGTCGTTCCACGCACGCTCGCAGCGATATACAGTGCCGCGCCGTCCGGCGACCATGCAGGACGCATCCCGGACAGGCCCGCGCGGCTGTCGCTCGCCACGTCGAGACCAACGCTGAGGTCGACGTGCCCCATGAGGTTTCGCGCCACACCCGCATCGGTGGCATCGGCGGGCACGACCCACAGATGCGTGTTGACGCCCGCGACGTTCGGGCGGTCGCTGCCGGTATAGGCAATCCGCGCACCATCTGGCGACCATGCGGGGGTATCGAGCGGCCCGGCGGGCGTCGGAATCAGGCACGCATCACCGCCCGTGGCGGGAATGATGTACAGGTCGCTCGTATTGGTGAAGTCCGCATCCGCCATCCGACGCGAAACAAAGGCGATCTGCGCGCCATCGGGCGACCATACCGGGCTGGTTTCGTCGTAGTCGCCGCCCGTCAGGCGCGTCTCCTGCCCCTCGCAGTCCACGAGCCAGAGGTGTGTGCGCGTATTGAAGGTCCAGCCACGCCCGTCGGCCCGATTGCGCACGCGGTCAATCGTCAGCACATCGTCCGTGACGCGCTCCGTGGCGGGGCCAGTCTCGTTCGGTGGCGGCGGGACGGGGTACTTTTCGCCGCGTGTAAAGACGAGGCGCGCGCCGTCCGGCGACCATGCGTAGTCGTTGACGCTCGTGTCGCCGCTCGTCAGCCGCCGCGCCTCGCCGCCCACCGTCGGGATGATCCAGAGTTGGCGCTTACCCTTTTCGTCGCGGTCCGCGAGAAAGGCGAGATAACGTCCGTCCGGCGCGTAGTGTGGTGAGGCCACGGTTCGTGGCACATTCGTGAACGGGCGCGCTTCACGGCTCCCGTCGGTAGGCACAACCCAGAGGTCGCTCCGGTAGACATTCTCGGCGCGGTCCATGCGCGTCTGGATGTAGCAGATCGTGGCACCGTCCGGGCTGATCGTTACGTCCCCCACAAACGTGAGGTTGAACAGGTCGTCCGCGCGGACGGACCGCTTTTCCGTCATCGCATCCGTATTCGTGGTCGCTTGCGTCTCCGTTGCCGTGCTCGTCATTGCCCCTCCCGTTTCACCGATGCGCGGTCCATACCGTTTGAACGAACACGGGACGTAGAGAGGGCAACGCACACAGAGAAAAAGATCATTCTTCTTTGCGTTCTCCGCGTCCTTCGCGTCCTTCGCGTTTCCCGCGCCACCCCAGCGATGCCTAGAACACGAGGTAGTGCAGGATTTCCTTCGTCATGTCCTTCAGGCTCGCCACGGCAACGTACTCATTCGCGCCGTGGGCGGAGCGGTTATCGTCCGTGCTCAGGCCGAAACTGGCGATATCGGTGATGCCCAACTCCTCCGACACATTGGCACGGTCGGTACTGCCGGAAATCCCCACCGATTGCCAGCCCTCAGTCGGGAAGTCTTTCACCGCTGCCATCGCCTCCCGCAGTTTGGTGCTATGCGGGCCGTTCGGGTCCACAACGCCCGCCGGGTAGACGCGCATCACGTCTACATCCACCTTCAGGGCGGCGCTGTTCTTCGCGCCGCGCGCCACGGCCTCGCGGATTTCCCGCTCCACGTCCGCCGCATGTTCTTCGGGGATGAAGCGGCGGTTGATTGTCAGGGTGGCGACACCGGGCACGATGTTGCTCTTTGCGCCGCCCCGGATGATGTCGAGGTTGAACATCGGCGACATTGCATCGGGGGCCGTGATACCCGCCGGCAGCCGCATCGGCGGCATCGGAAAGCGGGAGCGGCGCGCCTCGACTTCCTTTTTGAGCACGAGCAGTTCGTTCATGATCGGCACCATCGCCTCAATGGCATTCACGGAAAGAAAGTTCATGCCACTGTGCCCGCTACGCCCATGCACCGTGACGGTCACGTCCATCGCCCCGGCGGAGGCGACGATATTGACCGGGAATTGCCCGCCGCACTCGGTCCAGACGACATGCGGGGAGACGTACCCCTCCTTTGCCAGATGCCAGACGCCGGGATAGACGCCGATTTCCTCGTCCGTGCAGAGCAGCACGCGGACATCATAATGGGGGGTGAGGCCGAGGTCTTCAATCACCTTCAGGGCTGCCAGAATGCAGGCTATCGAGCCTTTCATGTCGCACGCCCCACGCCCGTAAAGCTTGCCCTCGCGCACGACCGCCTTGAACGGGTCAGTCTGCCAGGGTTCCTCGATGGGCACGACATCGGTATGCGCGTAGATCGAAACGGTCTCGCCCTTACCCCATCCCTTCGACGCCACGAGGTTCACGCGCGGGCCGTCGAGCGGCAACGGGATTGCCTGAATTGTCGCTTCGGGGATGACGACGCGCTCACTCGTGTAGCCGAGGGGCCGGAAGTACGATTCCGCCACGTCTGCCAGCGTGTCGTAATTGCGCCCCGGTGGCACGGTGGTATCCACCGCAATCAGGTCGGTGAGCGCCTGCACGAGATACGTCTCATGCGCATCTACCGCCGCGAATGCCCGCGTCACATCGGTTTCCGTTGCCGTCATCGCACCCTCCCTGCGTCTGCATTTCGTTTGTTGCGGGCATCGTGCCATCACCCCCGCGCCGCGTCAATCCGTATCGCATTCAGTGGGTCATCAGTGGGTCGGTGGTCATGGACACCGCCATTGCTCGGTCAGCGTCTCCCATTTGCGCATGGGTGACAGTACCCGCGCCCCTGACCCCCCCGCCACATGAGCGCGTGCCTGCTTTCCGCGTCATGCCCAGCCAGACCGACACGTTGCCCGTACTTGGCAACCGTCGCACCCTCGCATGTACGGCTTGATGTCGATCCGCCTGACGAGACGGCGGCGGTGAGTCGCACCCTCGTATGTACGGCTTGATGGCCGGAGCAGCAAACGGACGGCAATAAACGGCAAACAGAAACACAATAGGGACAGACAACCGCCTGTCCCCCTGTATCGCCGGTGGTCAACGCAGCGTTACGCGCTCCAGCACTTGCGGGTTCCAGACGGCGCGCGGGCGCAGGCCGGAAAGCACCGCGACGACCTCCTGCGCGGGGCGGCGGCGGCGTTCCCCGCCCGCCCAATCGCTCATCGAGGCCATATGCGGCGTCAGCACGACATTTTCCATCGTGCAGAGCGGGCTATCGGCGGGCAATGGCTCGATCTCCGTCACGTCCAATCCCGCGCCCGCAATCGCGCCGCTTTGCAGCGCCGCGATCAGGGCCGCTTCATCCACCACCGGGCCACGGGCTGTGTTGATGAGGATCGCCTCGCGCCGCATCAGCCGCAGCTCGCGCGCCCCGATCAGGTGGTGTGTTTCGGGCGTGAGCGGGACATGTACCGAAACGAAATCGCTGTCTTGCAGGATCTGGGCGAGCGACGCCTGCCGCGCGCCGGCTGCCGCGAAAACTTCGCGCGGCAAAAAGGGGTCGTAGGCGATGGTTTGCACATCGAAGCCCGCCATGCGCTTCGCCACCGCGCGGGCGATGTTGCCGAAACCGACCAGACCAAGCGTTTGCCCCGTGATGCGCGGCACGCTCTGCGATGCGCGTGATGCACCGTTGCCCCAACTGCCGTCGCGTACGTAGCGGTCGAACGGCACGATGTGGCGCACGCACGCGAGCAGCAGGGCGACCGTGTGATTTGCCACCTCATCCACGAACACATCGGGCACGTTGCAGAGCACGATGCCGCGTTCGGTGGCGATCTCCACACCCTCCACGTTGTCCATCCCAATCGCACTGCGCGCGATCACCTTGCAGCGCGTCAGCGATTCCATGAAGCGACGGCTGATCGCCCCGGTGTAGATGAGTGCATCCGCGTCCCGCGCGGCAGCAATTAGGTCGTCCTCGCCCTTCGCGGCGGAGACCACGACCTCACAACCCGCGCGTTCGAGGATTTCCGCCTCGCCATGCTCCCCGAACCGGCCCCATGCTTGTAGCACGACGACTCGCGGCTTTGCCGATCCCGCGCCCGTCCCCACCGCTTCCGCCTCCCGTACCGCGATGTCTTCCGCCATTGCAACCCTCCTGTTCGAGTACGCAGTATGCAGTACGCAGTGAAATGCTCTTATTCCCACTGCGTACCGCATTCTGCGTACTGCCTGCTACAGATGTTCCACACCCAACGTATCCAGCAAATACCGCGTGTTGCGCTCCAGCTTGTCGCGCACAGTGCCCTCGCCCTCGTGGGGGCGGGGCGGGTCGAGATCGAGCGTCACCCAGTACCGGTAGCCGCGTGCCTGCATCAAATGCCAGACCGCCGGGAGGTCCACGCCGCCCGCTCCCAGGTCTTTATAGAGGATTTCCTCGGCGTGCATCGCCTGCGTCGGTGTCGTGCCGGTGAAGCCGCGATATGCCGCCTTCGTATCCTTCCAGTGCAGGGCAACCACGCGGTCGTAATGTGCGTTGAGCAGCGCGAGCGGGTCGCCGCCGCCGAGGTTGATGTGCGCCGTGTCGAGCGTCAGGGACACAAACGCGGGGTCGGTCAGTGCCAGCAGCCGCTCAATCTCGTGCGGGCGCTCCACTGGCCCCCAGATATGTGGATGCGGCGCGAGGCGAATGCCGACGGCCGCCGTGCGCCGTCCCAGTTCATTCAGCGTATCCGCGATCCGGGCGAGGTCGTCATCGGTCGTACCCTGCGGCGGACGCGCGCCGAGGTTGATCTTGAAGTGACGGCACCCGCACACGGCGAGAAAGTCGCGGGCGAAGGCGGCGTGGTCCTCGATCGTCGCCTGCCGCGCGGCGGGGTCAATGAAGTCCGTGGACTGCCCCGGCCCGCCATTAGAGCAAGTCGCCATCTGAAGGCCGTGATGATCGAGCAGCGCTTTGAAGTCGTGCGGGCGCGAGACGTACGGCATGATCAGGTTGCGGTATGGTTCGACACCGTGATACCCCGCCTCGGCGATCAGCGCGACATCGTCCGGCTGCAAATCCCCGAACACGTACGCCCCCACCGCGAAGTGCGGGCCATTCGGTAACGTCGGCACCGGTATCGGGGCAGGCTCCTGCGCCATGGTCATGCTCCTTTCCGACGGAACCGCGACAGACGCGACAACGCCCGACAACATACGCGGGACAATCGCGGGCGGGACAGAACGAGGCGTACAGTACCACACCCGGCCCGGGTTTTCCTAGCCCCATTCCGCATGATCCCGAACGGATGCGTGAGGGCAACGGGCGGGAGAGATTTGAACCGCCAAGATGCCAAGACGCCAAGGAGCTTGGAGAAAATTCCAATAGTATCTTTTCTTTGTGCTTTCTTGGCGTCTTGTCGTCTTGGCGGTTCAATCGCATTTCCGCCCTCGGCGGGGTTGCGCGTACGCAGATGCCGGGCCGCGTGATAGGCTACCCGCAGCTTGGCAAATGATGCGGCGAGGGGAGGAGCAGGCGATGCAAATCACGAAGATCGAGACGTTTCTGGTGGATGCGAGCGCGCCAACCGGCTGGAAAACGCGCAACTGGCTGTTCGTCAAGGTGGAAACCGACGAGGGCATCACGGGGTACGGCGAGGCGAGCGGCTGGCCGCGCGTCGTCGAGACGGCGATTCATGATCTCACCGCCGTGCTGGTCGGTGAAGACCCCCGGCGCATCGAGCGGCTGTGGCAAAAGATGCTGCTTGCAATGATGGGCCACGGCATGACGGGCATCGTTGGCGCAGGCGCAATGACGGGGATCGAGATTGCCCTCTGGGACATCCTCGGCAAATCGCTCGGCGTGCCGGTCTGCGCCCTGCTCGGTGGGCGGTTACGCGACCGCATCCGCGTCTACGGGCACGCAGGCGATGTGGAGCGTGCCCAGGAACTGGTGGGGCGTGGCTACACCGCACTGAAGTGCAGCAGCCTGACAACCCCCGTGCAACTGATCCATGACGTGCGCCGGGCGGTGGGCGACGGGGTAGACCTGATGTGCGACCCGCATGGCGCACCCTGGTATACGGTGGCGGACGCGATTCGTGTCGGGCAGGCGTTGCGGGACTATGACCTGCTGTTCTACGAAGACCCCGTCGCGCCGGAAAACCTCGACAACCTGGCAAAGGTGGCAGCGGCAGTGCCCGATGTGCCGATCAGCGCGGGGGAGCGCAACGGCACGATTTACGGCTTCCGCGAGATGATCGAGCGTGACATCGTGGACGTGGTTCACCCGGACACGGGCCGCGCCGGGGGGTTGATGCAGATGAAAAAGATCGCCGCCCATGCCGAGAGCCACGGCATCACGATGGCCCCGCACGACGGCTCGAACGGCCCGATCGCGGAAGCCGCCGCCCTGCACCTGCTCGCCGCCATCCCCAACTACCTGATCCTCGAACACCTCGCGGACGACGTGCCCCAGCGGTACACGGTGGCGACGAACTTCGAGGTCGTAGACTCGCACATCGCCGTGCCCACCGCTCCCGGCCTCGGTATTGAACTGGATGAAGCCGTCTGCCGCGCGCATCCCGGCAACGCGAACGTGATCTTCCCTTCCGAGGCAACGCTCGACGCCACCTACGTACATCCCCGCGCGAACCGGGGTCGCTTGTGGGCCGTGCGTGGATGAGGCATTTGAATTATCCTGAATTACCGGGCATCCATCACCGCCTCTACCAAAGGAGCCATCGCTATGACAGCGCGCATTACACCTGCGAATACCGCGAATGCCGAAAGCGCGGCGCATCCACTCGCCCTCGGCCCGGCGACGTTTCACCGCTTGGGGGTGCGCGCGGTGGAGCTTGCCACAGCGCACCTGGCAGGCGTACCGGCGGGGCGCGTTTTCACGCCCATGACGCCGGAGAGCCGCCAATCGCTACTCGATCAGCCCTTTCCCGATGATGGCACGCCGCCCGATACGATCCTTGACCGCTTCCGCGACGAAATCCTGCCCTTTCCGATGGGCAACGGGCACCCGCGCTTTTTCGGCTGGGTCAATGCCCCGCCCGCGCCGATGGGCGTGCTCGCGGAACTGCTCGCCGCCGCGATGAACCCCAGTTGCGCGGGCGGCGACCATGCGGCGATCTACCTCGAACACGCGGTGGTCCGCTGGATCATGGAGTTGGTTGGCTTCCCGACCGAGAGCAGCATGGGCCTGCTCGTCAGTGGTGGCTCGATGGCTTCGCTCACCGGCCTCGCGGCGGCGCGGCAGTGGGCGACCGAGCGCGCGGGGTGGGACGTGCGCGCTAGTGGCGTGCGGGCGTTCCCCGAAAACTTGGTATGGTACATGACGACCGAGGGCCATAGCTGCATCCAGAAGGCGGTGGAATTGCTCGGCCTCGGCGCAAAATCTATCCGCAAGATTCCGGTGGACACGGAGTACCGCATGGACGTTCCCGCCCTCCGTGCGGCAATCAGGGCAGATCAGGCGGCGGGGTTGCGTCCGTGTTGTGTGGTGGCGAGTGCGGGCACCGTCAGCACCGGGGCGATTGACCCCTTTGATGCCATCGCGGACGTGTGCGCCGCGCACAACTTGTGGCTCCATGTGGATGGCGCATACGGCGCGGTAGGCATCCTCGATCCGGCGGTCGCGCCGCAATACGCGGGCCTCGCGCGGGCAGATTCGCTCGCCCTCGACCCGCACAAATGGCTCTCCGTGCCGGTGGAGTGTGGCTGCGCCCTCGTGCGCAACGGCAAGCTGCTTCGCGCCACGTTTAGCCTCGTGCCACCCTACATTCAAACGGAAGATGGTAAGGGTTTCGGCAGCTTGCCGTGGTTCTCCGAGTACGGCTTTCAGCAGTCGCGCGGCTTTCGCGCCCTGAAATTGTGGATGACGATGCTCCATGCGGGACGCGCGGGGCTGGCGGAACAAATCGTTCGGCACGATGCGCTGGCGCAACACCTCGCCGCCGCCGTAGACGCCGCGCCCGACCTGCACCGCATGGCGCCCGTCACGCTCTCCATCGTCTGCTTCCGCTACGTACCGGAAGGCTGGCGGGAGGACGACCCGCGCCTCGACGTATTGAACAAGCGGGTCATGCAGGAAGTGCAGACCGGGGGCGAGGCATTCATCACGAATGCCGTGCTCGATGGCCGCTTCGTCTTGCGCGCCTGCATCCTCCACTACGCGACCACCGAGGCAGACATCGCCGCTCTTGTGGAGATCGTTCGGCGCACGGGCGCGATGTGCGTGGCAGTGATGTAAGGGGAAGGCTCTGAGCGCGACTGAGAGACGGTATGATTCCCTTGTCGGAAAAATGTTCTTGCGCCTGAAACCCATACGACGGGAGACGTAACGAATGGACGCATCTGCGACTACGAAACGCCGCGTGCTTGTCACGGGCGCGACGGGATACATCGCCAGCCTCATGCTGCCCGCGCTGCGGGAGCGGTATGACCTCACACTGGTGGACGTGCGAACCGAGGGCCGAAGCGGCGCGGTGCCGGGGGTGCGCACGGCGAACCTGCTGACGGACGATCTCGAAACGCTGCACCCTTTTTTCGCGGGGCAGGACGCGGTGATCCATCTCGCCTTCAACCGCCCGCCGACCGAAGACGGAACGGCCGGCGGGAGCCGCCCACAGGCGCTCGTTCCGGCGTCGCAGTACGAGGCCGAGCGCGCCAATGTGGATATGGCGTACCGCATGCTGCGCCTAAGCATGGAGGAGGGTGTGCGCCGCGTCGTGATCGCCTCATCCAATCACGCGGCGGACTGGTACGAGCGCCTGATCCACGCGGGGCAGATGGACACCGTGACGCCGGATACGTTTCCGAAAAGCGACAACTGGTACGGCTGGGCCAAAGCCACCTACGAGCATGTCGGCTTCGTGTTCGCCACCGGCTCACAGAGCCGCGCCGTGGAGAACGTGCATCTGCGCATCGGTGCGCCGCGCGAGATCAATGCCACGCAATTCGCCGACAACCCGAAGGCATACAAGCGCGACCTGGGCGCGTATCTTTCCGCCCGCGACCTGACGCAACTGGTGGTTAAGAGCATCGAAACTGGCGACATCCGCGATTCGTACGGCATCCCGTTTCAGATTTTCTACGGCATCTCGAACAACGCCCGCGCCTTCTGGAGCCTCACGAATGCCCGCCGCGTGATCGGTTACGCCCCCGAAGACGACAGCGAAGTCAAGTTCGCCGACGGCATCCGCGCCTTGCTCGGGGACCAGCCGGGCCGGACGTAATCAATGCAACCCCACCCCCCGTGCCGCCCAGAGGGCACCCGCTCCCCCTTAGCTCACGCACGGGAGAGGGGGAGGGGATTAGGGACGAATCGCGGCATACCCCGAACGCTCCGGCCTTGCAGCGGCTGACTCCCCCTCCCCCTTAGCTGGCGCACGGGAGAGGGGGTCGGGGGGTGGGGTGCGCCACGTCGAGCGTGATCGTGACGTACCACGTCGCGGTGCCGCCTGCGGGCACGGTGAGTACGGCATCGCGCGCCGTCGCCTGTGAGAGAAACTCCGTGATACCCGTCGCGGGTTCAAGGGCGACATGAGTGTAGCCACCCCACTCGCCCCGGTTCAGCCAGAGGCCGAGGTAGCGACAGAGATCAGGGGGGTAGTCAAAACGCGCGGAGAAGCCGTTAGCGGGGTCTTCCAGGACCGCCCAACCCTCCGTGAGCGGCCCCGCGTACAGCTTCGTGCTCGCCGGGGCGCCGTCGGTGTTCAATTGGGCCTGCGCGAGATCGAGTCCCCGATACGTCGGCCACGACGCGTCCGGAGTGTACGGTGTGAGCGGCGACGTGCCATCCACCGAGCCGACTTCCAGTGTTGTCACCGAGGGGGGCAGGGTGATACGCATTCCCGGTCGCCAGCGCATCAGCGGATGCAACGCCCAAAGCGCCGGGTGTGGTCGGTCGCGGTGATTCGTCAAGGTGTAGTCGAGCCGCACCGTTGCCGGCTCCGTGAGGGAAAGCCGCCGCCGAAACAGGAACGGCGTCCGGCGCAGACCGACGCTCGTTTCGATCAGGTCGTTCGTGGCATTGACGCCCCAGGGCACGCTCCACACTTCGCCGTGATCGGGTAGGGGAATGCCCGCGAACGTGTCCGCCCAGATCGTCGGGACGCACTCGTCAATGCCCACGGCGGGGTGATCGGCGTAGGGCATTGCATACATAGGCGTCGGCAAGACCGTGAGGTCGTCCGGCGACCAGAGCAGTTCTCGCCCCGTAGGCAGATAGACGAGCGAAACGATCCGTGCGCCATGCTCCGGGAGCACCGTGACGCTGACTGCCGCACCCGTCAGCACGAACGCCTGCGCGCCTTTCCACGTCGTCTCTTGCACCTGCGTCATGTGCTCACTCCATTCGCGGTACGCAGTATGCAGAACGCAGTGAAATGCATTATTCCCCACTGTATACCGCATACTGCATACTGCGTACTGACTAATGATCCGTCATCGGCAGGGTGAGTTGCGGGGCGAGGCTGCGGCGCGGCGCTTCGACCCGACTCACGGCGGTGCCGATGGCGAAGAACTCGATGATGTGGCTACCCCAGCCCCAGCTCCGTTCCTCGATACGCACGGCAACGATGCCGCCCGCGCCTGCCTGCTGCGCCTCCGCTTCCATGCGGCTCATCGCCAGTTCGCGCGCCTCATAGATCGCCTGCGTGAAGTTCTGCATCTCGGTGTTGCGCCACGCGGTGTTAAAGGTTTGCCGAAAGGTCTGATGCGCGACGTGATAGACGCAACTGCCCATCACGAGCCGCACGGGCCGGTACCCCGCCTGCACGAGCTTCCAGAAGTCCTGACCCGCGAGGTCGGATGAAAACGGTCGCCCGTGCGCCGGGCGCATGTGCGCTTCGCGGTTCCGCGTGCGCACCGCCGTGCCAATCGCAAGGAATTCGAGCAGGTCCGGCCCCCACTCGTAGCGCTTAATTTCAAAGCGCACACCGACGATGCCGTCCGCCCCGATCTGCTCCGCCTCCGCCTCCATGCGTCCGATGGCGAGGGAGCGCGCGTGGTACATCGCGCCGCTGAGGACGTTCAACTCCTGGTTCTGGCCGTAGTTCGTGGTTTGCAGGCCCACATGGTAGATCGAGCTACCGAGCACGAGGCCCAGCGGCTCCACTTCGAGGTCTTCGAGGCAGACCAGTTCATCCACTGTCAGGTCGCTGGTGAACAGGCTCGAGTGCAACCGTCCAGCGGCAGCAGGAGGCAGCATGGGGCTGGCGGCATTCGGGTTCGCGGTATTCACGGTGCGCTCCTTTGTTGTGAGGGGGAACTAATAATTTGTCGTCAGCCGTTCAGCCTTCGAGCAGGTTACGCAGGGTATGGCTCGCGGCGCCCGTGGTTTCGACGTGCTCGGCGAGGTCGGCGACGAGGGCTTCCACCCATGTCGCGGGGGAAAGCGTTTCCGCCGTGCCGACGGCGATGCCGTGCACGACTGGCTGCCGCGATACCGTGTACGCCGGTGGGCGCGGGGAAAGTACCCGGTACCGCACCACGCCGAGATCGAGGTCTATTTCGGTGATCTTGCCGCCCAGGATACGCCACTGCCGCACCACCCGCACCGACCCCGGCAATGCCCGCTCGAAGCGCGTCACGAGGTTTTCGAGAAAGTCGCGCCCGCGCTCCTGCGCATAGCGCAACTGCCCCGTGAGCAGGTCAAAGGATTCCGCGTTCTGATCCATCGCGCGCTCCGTTCGTTTGTCATCAGCCACCCGCGGAAACGAGAAACCCTGCCCCTCGTCTATCATACGACACCTGCTTCGCGCGCAATACATTCGCCGACCACTGACCGCAGACCGCTACCCAGGCAAGCCCCACTCCATGAGGACGCAGACGGTTTCGAGCAGGGCATTCGCGCCCAGGGCGCGGTGTTCGGGGGCGGTGTACTCGTCCGGCGCGTGGCTGATGCCGTCCCGGCTGGGCACGAACAGCATTCCCGCCGGTACGAGGGGCGCGACGATGCCGGCGTCGTGCCCCGCGCCGCTCGGTAAGGACATGGCTTCAACGCCGAGGCGAGCCGCCGCCGTGCCAATGGCATCGCGCATCGCGGGGTGCATCGGCGTCGGTGGCGCGGCGAGTACGACCTGCGAGGTGGCGGTCAAACCTTCTTCCGTGCAAATCACCGCGATGCGCGCCGCAAGTTGCGCGCTCATCCGGGCGAGTATGTCCGCGTCGAGGGCGCGCATGTCCACAAGAAACGTCGCGCGGCCCGGCACGATATTCGCGGCATTGGGCGCGAGCGCGAGCGTGCCCACGGTGGCGACGGCTTCGCCATCGGCGGGCGCAAGTTGGCGCGCCACGTCTCGCGCCGCGAGCATCGCCCGCGCCGCACCGATGCCCGCGTCCCGCCGCGCCGCGTACGGAGTGGTGCCCGCGTGCCGGGGCGCGCCCGTCAGCGTCCATTCTTCCCGATGGAGGCCAAAAATGCCGCTGACGATGCCGAGGGGAACGCCCGCCGCTTCCAGTCGTGGCCCCTGCTCGATGTGCAGTTCGAGATACGCGCCAACATGCGCCCGCTCCGCCGCCACGGTATCGAGCCGGTCAAGGGCGACCCCCGCCGCCGTCAGAGTGTCGCGCGCCCCGTCCCCCGCGAGCGCTATGTACCGCGCGACGACGGGTTCCCCGACAAAGGCCGCGCTGCCGAAAAAGCCCGTGCCGAAGCGCGCCCCTTCCTCGTCCGCCCATGCGACCACGGCAAGCGGAAAGGGCGGGACCGTACCGGATTCGCGCAACGCGCGGATCGCTTCGAGCGCGCCGAGCGGGCCGTCGTAGGTGCCGCCATCCGGCACGGAATCAATGTGCGAGCCGAGCACGAGTGCGGGGCCAAGCCCAACGTCCCACCAGCCCCAGACATTCGCCGCCGCATCCTCCACGACGCGCAGCCCCGCGTCCGTCAACCGCCCCTTCAGCCAGTCCCGCCCCTCACGGAAGGCAGGCGTCCACGCCACGCGGTGCAACCTGAACTAAGCCACATGAGACTGCACGGATATTGTCAGTCAGCCAGACAAGCCTTTATACTCCGCTGCTCGACATAACGTTGGGATGATCGCTCTGCGGGGCTTGTTGGCCCGCTTCGTCATCTCTGA